>Ga0209416_1000273_pt1 | contig 55834 bp, 42 predicted proteins | sample RifGroF1_FD_184001 | JGI IMG/M metagenome (GOLD analysis project Ga0209416, IMG submission 184001) | Groundwater microbial communities from Rifle, Colorado, USA - Groundwater F1 (SPAdes) (version 2) | ecosystem: Environmental > Aquatic > Deep subsurface > Groundwater | place: Rifle, Colorado... | reverse complement strand
CTGGCAAAACTGGCGTTGGGGTTGGTGTTGGGGTTGGTGTTTCGATAGCCCCCTCATCCCAAACTTCGAAATCGACATAGCCAAAGTCTATGTATATTTCAAATCTCGTCTGCCCTTCTTTAAAGACTGTTGTGTAGCTTTCTGTGTTTCCCCACGAAAAAGAATCTGCAGTATAAGGGACAGATTCAAAAGCGTGGGGGTACCATGTTCCTGTTACATTAAAAATATCATAATAAGTAGTAAAATATGTCTCATTTGAACTTTCAAAATATGCAGCAACTTTAGAATCAAAAGGGTGATTACTTAATATTACGGTATACGCATGTCCTGCTACCCAGTTTATCTCCTCATAAGAACTGTATCCCTGCCACTGAGTTCCGCTTAGCACCAATTCGTGTGCGTTTATTCTTTCAGGAAAAACAAAGAAGAAAGGTATAATTAACAGGAAAATAAGTATCTTTTTCATTTGAAATTTAAATGAAAACTTTCTTTTTATTTGCTTAATAAGATCTTATCATTCTTGTCAAGTTTGGGGCCATTTGAGCTTGCAATACGGATTCGTTTGAAGAAATCAGATCAAGAATTTGCTTACATCTTGATTTCGATACTTACGCCTGCCGGAAGATCCAAATTTCCCAAAGAATCTACTGTGCGTGCGCTGGGATCAATAATATCAATAAGTCTTTTGTGCACTAAAACCTCAAAATGTTCCTGAGCGTCTTTATCTGTAAATGGAGACTCCTTGATGGCCATTAAGCTTCTTTTTGTAGGAAGAGGTATCGGTCCTATAATTTTTGCACCAGTAGCTAAAGCGGTATCGACTATCTTTGCTGCCGCCTCGTCAACTACTCTATGATCGTAACTTTTGAGTTTTACTCTAAGTCTTGAGCTTGCCATCTAAGGTTAATGTGCTTTACGCCACCTTGGCGTATTACTTAATTATCTTGGTGATGACTCCGTCTCCTACGGTGTGTCCACCCTCACGAATTGCAAATCTGAATCCTTCTTCTATAGCTACCGGTTGGATAAGTTTAACAGTCATCTTGGCATTGTCACCAGGCATGACCATTTCAATTCCTTCAGGAAGTGTGGCCTCGCCGGTAATATCAGCCGTCTTAATATAGAACTGTGGCTTATAACCTGTGAAGAACGGTGTGTGTCGTCCTCCCTCTTCTTTGCTCAAAATATAAACTTCTGCTTCAAAATCTGTGTGGGGAGTAAGTGATCCGGATTTTGCAAGAACCTGACCTCTTTCGACTTGTTCTTTCTCTACTCCGCGGAGAAGTATTCCGACGTTATCTCCTGCTTGAGCCTCGTCTAGTGTTTTTCTGAACATTTCCAATCCTGTTGCAACTGATTTTTGAGTTGCTTTAAGACCTACTATTTCAACTTCTTCGTTTACCTTGATAATTCCTCTATCAACTCTTCCTGTGACCACTGTACCTCGGCCTTGAATTGTAAATACGTCCTCAACAGCCATTAAGAAAGGCTTGTCTATTTCACGAACAGGATCCGGAATGTAACTGTCAACTGCGGCCATAAGTTCCTCAATTTTCTTCTCAGCCTCAGCATCACCCTCAACTGCTTTAAGAGCTGATCCTCTTATAACAGGTACTTCATCACCCGGGTATCCATATTTCTTAAGAAGTTCTCGGACATCAGCTTCAACTAAATCAATAAGTTCGGTGTCAGTTACCATGTCACATTTGTTGAGGAAAACTACGATTGCCGGAACGTTAACCTGTTTGGCTAAAATTACGTGCTCACGGGTTTGAGGCATTGGGCCATCGGCTGCGGATACAACCAAAATTGCTCCGTCCATCTGAGCAGCACCGGTGATCATGTTCTTAATGTAATCAGCATGACCAGGAGCATCGATATGGGCATAATGCCTTTTTTCGGTTTGATATTCTTGATGGGAAAGATTAATGGTGACTCCTCTTTCTTTTTCTTCGGGAGCACTGTCAATATCCTCGTATTTCTTGGCTATGGCTAAACCTTTCTTGGCCAAAACTATAGTAATGGCTGAGGTAAGAGTTGTTTTACCGTGGTCAACGTGACCAATAGTACCAATATTTACGTGTGGTTTTGTCCTCTCAAAATGTTGTTTTGCTTCGCCTGCCATGTTTGTTAATTATATATTCTCTCTGAAAAAATACAAGGGCAAATCGCCCTCATGTAGTGTATTATACCTGAGGCTAAAAAGCCGTGTCAACAAGCATTTTATCCTCTGGGCATTTCGACCTTTCCGCTCTTTGCTACTACTTGAGCAGCAATATGAGACGGGACTTCATCATAATGGGACGGTTCAACGTATGCTCTGGCACGACCTTGGGTAAGTGATCTCAACTTTGTTGCGTAACCGGAAAGCTCTTCCAAAGGTGCCTGCGCGTAAATCACGGTTTCACCTGCTTTTTCCTCAGATCCTGAAACTTGGGCACGCTTACTGGAAAGGTCTCCTATAACATCTCCCATATATTCACCGGGGGTAAATACTTCAACTTTCATGATTGGCTCAAGAAGTATTGGATCGGAATGCTTAAATGCATCCTCCAAAGCCATTGATCCGGCAATCTTGAACGCCATTTCTGAAGAATCGACATCGTGGTAACTTCCGTCGTAAACGACAGCTCTCATGTCTACCATTGGGAAACCTGCCATAACACCATTTTCCATTTTTTCTTTGATTCCTTTTTCAATGGCAGGAACATATTCCTGAGGAATTGCTCCACCCTTAATTTCGCTTTTGAACTCAAATCCCTCACCTCTTCCGAGAGGTTCAAGGCGAAGTAGGCAGTGACCATATTGCCCACGACCACCGGTTTGCCTGATATACTTCCCTTCTCCCTCGCCAATCTTTTTGACCGTCTCTTTGTAAGCGACCTGGGGGGCACCGGTATTGGCCACAACGTTAAATTCTCTCTTCATTCTGTCTACCAACACCTCAAGTTGAAGCTCTCCCATTCCGGAAATAATGGTTTGTCCTGTTTCCGGATTGCTTTTTATTCTAAAGGTTGGATCCTCATCTGAAAGTTTATTTAATGCGATTCCCATTTTTTCCTGATCGCTCTTTGTGGCAGGCTCAATTGCCAATGAAATGACAGGCTCAGGGAAACTGATGGATTCAAGAACTATTGTGTGCCCCGGATCACAAATCGTGTCCCCCGTCGAAGTTTCTTTAACTCCTACGACTGCAACTATCTCTCCTGCATAAGCCTCTTCTATAAGTTCCCTTTGGTCGGCATGCAGCAAGACCAATTTACCGATTCTTTCATTTTTTTGTTTAGAAGCGTTATAAACTTCCTGTCCTGCTTTGATTGATCCTGAATAAACCCTCATGTAAACCAAACGTCCCACGTGGGGATCTGTCATAACCTTGAAGGCCAGTGCGCTCAACGGGGCTTCGTTTTTCCTTTCGCGTATATCCTCACCACCTGTTTTAGGATTAATTCCCTTTACGGGAGGAAGATCTGTTGGAGAAGGTAAATATTCAACGACACCATTCAATAAAAGCTGACTTTCTGCTGTCCTATTGTCTCCTCCGAATACCGGGAAGAATTTTCCTGTAATGACACCTTTTCTTATTGCCCTTTTTAGGATTTTTTCATCAGGTTCTTTACCTTCAAGGAACAAGTTCAAAGCTTCATCATCAAACTCGGAAACTTTTTCAATAAGTTCAGCTCTATATTTTTTGGCCGTTTCGAGAAGATCAGCCGGAATTTCCTCTTCAGTAAGTGCATGGTCCTCAACAGCCTTGAAAGTGAATGCTTTCATCCTGATGAGATCAACGACACCCCTATGGTCGTGTTCCAAACCTATCGGAACCACAACGGGTGATGCGTTTGCCCTGAGTCTTTCCCTAATCGATTTAATTGAAGATTCAAAATCAGCACCTATAAGGTTTAACTTATTAAGAACACAAATCCTTGGGACGTTATATTTGTCAGCCTGTCTCCAAACAGTCTCTGACTGGGATTCGACTCCTGTTCTACCATCAAAAACCATCAAAGCACCGTCCAACACTCTCAAACTTCTCTCAACTTCCGCTGTAAAATCGATATGACCTGGTGTATCAATGATGTTAATTCTGTAATGTCCCGCCTCAACTGATGTACTTTCTTTTATGTCCCAGAAGGCTGTAATTGCAGCAGAAACGATTGTTATACCACGCTCCCTTTCTTGTGCCATCCAGTCGGTAACGGTTGTGCCTTCATCTACCGATCCCAATTTGTAGGTTCTGCCTGTTTCAAAAAGAAGTCTCTCTGTGGTGGTGGTTTTTCCGGCGTCAATATGTGCAATAATTCCAATGTTTCTAATTTTTTCATAGGAAACATTGCGATCCTTTGTCGCAGTAACCACTATGCTAGCCTTTTTCTTTGCTATTTCTGCCATGACACTAAATTATAAATTAGAAATGATAAATACTAAACGAGGTAACTTTAAAAGCACTACCAGCGAAAATGACTGAATGCCTTGTTCGCCTCTGCAACTCTCTCCATGTCTGTCCTTTTCTTGACAGCTAATCCTTCACCTTTTGCTGCATCCATAATTTCGGTTGACAATTTTGCACTGTATGTGTGAAATTCTGAATTAGCCCTGGAATTTGCTGCCAAAACCAACCACCTTATCGCCAAGGACTCACGTCTTATTCCACGAACCGGCTGCGGAACCTGATAGGCTGCTCCCCCGATACGCTTTGGGCGAACTTCCATGGTGGGTTTAATGTTTTCGATGGCCTGATTAAAAACTTGCAAAGGATCGCTTCCTGTTTTTTCCTTGATCGTCTCAAGTGCCTCATAAATCTCACGCTTGGCAACCGACTTTTTGCCATCAAACATACTCCTGTTTATGAGTTTGGTTAAAAGCCTGCTTCCATAAATAGCATCGGGTTCTACGACTCTTATTTTGGTTGTACCTTTTCTTGACATTATTTAGCTCCTCCCTGACTTTTCTTTGCACCATATCTGCTTCTGCCTCTTTGTCTGCCGGAAACTCCGGTCGTGTCATATCTTCCCCTAACCACATGGTATTTTACACCTGGAAGATCTTTAACACGTCCTCCCCTAATCATAACAATTGAATGCTCTGCAAGTTCGTGGCCTTCGCCGGGAATGTAAGCTGTAATTTCTTGTTTGTTGGAGAGTCTAACTCTTGCAACCTTACGAAGTGCAGAATTTGGTTTTTTGGGAGTCATTGTACGAACTGCCAAAACCACACCTCTTTTGAAAGCCGAGTGGCTGTCTGAAAACTTTCTTGTTTTTGCATTAAACCACCTTTTTAAAGCCGTTGTTTTGGTCTTTCTGAGAATTCTTTTTCTGCCGGTTCTGACTAGTTGATTAATTGTTGGCATATTAACCTTGAGACATTCGTGCCCTATCGGGGGAAACGGGAATCAGCCTACCTATAATAACATTCTCCTTTAGACCTATAAGGTGATCTTCACGTCCCAATAGCGAGGCTTCCGTTAATACATCGGTGGTTTGCTCGAATGATGCGGCTGAAAGCCAGCTGTCAGTATAAAGTGCGCGTCTTGTGATACCCAAGACAACCTGCTGTGCGCTGGCCGGTTCTCCACCTGCTGCCAATACTTTTTCGTTCTCTTCGTCAAAATTGGCACGTGACGTTAATTCACCGGGAAGGAATGGTGTGTCTCCTGTGGTAACTATTCTGACTTCATCACTCATTTTTCTGACAATGACTTCAACGTGTTTGTCGTTAATCGGAATTCCCTGTGATTCATAAACTTTCTGAATTTCATTAACAATATACTCTTGTGCCGGTCTAAGGCCTTTAATAGAAAGAATATCTTTGATGTCGAGCGCTCCCTTTGCGAGAGCTCGACCGGCATCTACCAATTCTCCGTCTTCTATCGCAAGCTCTAAAGTTTTAGGAATAATATACTCTTTCTCTTCCTTTGGCGTTCCTTTCGAAGTTATCGTAACTTTCCAACCTTCGTCGGTTTCAGAAATTCGTGCTTTACCTGTAATTTCAGAAAGTGCCGAAACTACTTTAGGAAGTCTGGCCTCAACAAGCTCTTCAACACGAGGGAGACCTTGGGTAACGTCAACTCCGACCACACCTGCAGCGTGCTTTGTACGAAGAGTAAGCTGTGTTCCGGGCTCTCCGATAGACTGGGCTGCAACAACTCCGACCGGCATTCCTATTTCAACCAAAGACTTGGTGCCAAGATCCCAACCGTAACATTTTGCACAAATTCCATGCCTGGCCTGACAAGTGAGTGGAGATCTGACCGAAATCGAAATTATGCCTGACTCATCAATCTTTTTAGCGGCTTCCTGATCAATCATTTCACCCGAGGGTATGATTACTGTTTTACCGTCCTTGCCAACAATATCTTTTGCAGCAAACCTACCAAAAATTCTGGATGCGAACGATTGAGGTCTTAAGTCTTTTCTGATTTCCTGACCATCCTTGGTACCACAATCGTCAAGTCTCACAATAAGATCGTGGGCTACATCAACAAGCCTTCTGGTTAGATAACCTGCGTCTGCCGTTTTAATAGCGGTATCGGTAAGACCCTTTCTGGATCCGCGGGAAGAAGTAACGTACTCAAATACTGACAAACCTTCCCTAAAGTTACTTTTGATAGGAAGTTCGACAATTTTACCCATAGGATCAACAACAAGTCCACGGATAGCAGCAAGCTGCTTAACTTGATCGCGGGAAGCACGACCGACTTTTGCGTCGATCACAACACGGATTGGGTTAGTCGGCTCCATTTCGTTCCAGGTCTTGTCTGCTAAATCTTCAGAAACATCAATCCAAACTTCTTGAGTAAGGCGTCTCTTTTCTTCTGCTGTAATAAGACCTTGATTGAAGTTTTCTTCAATTTCCGAAACTTTTTTGTCGGCTTCTTCCAAAACTTTGGCTTTACCCGGATATACTTTTGCGTCAAAAATACCAAACGAGATACCTGAAATTGTTCCTCCAAAAAATCCAAAGTCTTTGACATCGTCAACAAGTTGAGTCACCCTTTCCCTTGAAACAGCTTCATAAGCTTTAACGAAGAGTGACTTAATAACAGAAGATGTCACTGACTCGTTTATGAAATCAAAATTCTCAGGTAACACCTCATTGAAAAGAAGTCTTCCAACGGTTGTTTCAATTATATTTTTACCAATTCTGACTTTAATGTTTTGTCTGATACCTAGCTTACCTGTTTGCTGTGCAAAAATAGCTTCTTCTTTGTCGGAAAAAATTGTTGGATACATCTCAAGCCTTGTGTCAATAGATGTTAGGTAGAAAGCTCCCAATGCAATTTCCTTGCTGGAAGGTGTTGCTGCCGGACCACCATCTGAAGGCTTCAGTAAATTATTTGTAGGAAGCATCAATGTTCTTGCCTCTTCAACAGCTTTATCGGAAAGCGGAACGTGTACTGCCATTTGATCTCCGTCAAAGTCTGCGTTAAAACCGCTACAAACCGCAGGATGAAGCCTGATTGCGCTTCCTTCGATAAGAACCGGATAAAAAGACTGGATAGACAATTTATGAAGAGTCGGGGCTCTGTTCAAAAGTACGGGGTGATCTTTTGTAATTTCTTCCAATATGTCGAATACTTCGGGTGGGCGTCTGTCGAGCATGTTTTTGGCACTTTTTACATTAGGAGCAATCCCACGGGCAATCATCTCCCTAAGGACAAAAGGTTTGAACATCTCCAGCGCCATGTCTTTGGGAAGACCGCATTGGGTGAGTTTAAGCTCGGGTCCCACAATAATAACTGAACGTCCGGAATAATCGACACGCTTACCCAAAAGATTTTGCCTAAACCTTCCCTGCTTTCCTCGAAGCATGTCGGAAAGGGATCTTAGAGGCTGTCTGCCACGAGACTTTCTTGTTGCTTTTCTTTGAGAAGCATCGATCAAGGAATCAACAGCTTCCTGAAGCATTCTTTTTTCATTTCTAAGAATTATTTCGGGGGCACCTAAACCGATAAGGTGCTTAAGACGGTTATTTCTATTGATAACCCTTCTATATAAATCGTTAAGGTCGCTTGTTGCAAAACGTCCGCCGGAAAGTTGGACCATAGGTCTAAGATCTGGAGGTAGAACCGGCAAAACTCTCAAAACCATCCAACCGGGGTTAACCTTGGCACGCCTTAGACCGTCAATTAGTTTTAACCTCTTAACTATCTTGATATACTTTGAGCTTCCTCCTTTGGTTGAAGTGATTTCTTCACGAAGCGACTTGGAAATCTCTTCCAGATTTATTTTACTAACCGCTTCAAGTACTGCATCCGCACCCATTTTAGCGGTGAAGAAATCAGTCGCCTGGTGATCGTATAGTTCATCAAATTCTTCTTCACTAAGAATACTTAGTGGGCGGAGTCCTTTAATGATAATCATTAAGTTGTCAAAAAGTTCGTTGGTTCTGGAAACTGTACTCTTTTCTTCCTCAGAGAGAGCGGCTTCTTTCTTACGAAGGTTTAGTTCAATCTCAGCCAAAGCCAAAGAGGCTTGTTCTTTGTTTTTAATTTTAGTGGTAACTTTTGCTTTTGCTTCGTTTTCCTCAACTCTTAAGCTATCGCGCCTGGATTTAAAATTATCGGCAATTTCACCCAAGCTTACGTCTTTAGCTTCCTGAATGTTTTTAACGGCAACTTTTCTACCCTCTTCATCAACGTCTGTAATCAAATATCTTGCAAAATAAATTACTTGCTCAACGCCTCTTGGAGCAACTCCTAAAAGTAGCGAAATCTTACTCGGAGCACCTTTAAAGAACCAAACATGTGCAACCGGTGTTGCCAAAGTGATGTGACCCATACGCTCACGCCTGACTCTACTTTCAGTAACCTCAACACCACACTTGTCACAAATCACACCTTTATACCTGATTCTTTTGTACTTTCCACAGTAACATTCCCAATCTTTAGTAGGACCAAATATTCTTTCATCAAAAAGTCCATCTTTTTCAGGCTTTAGAGTTCTGTAGTTAATGGTTTCCGGTTTGGTAACTTCACCACGGCTCCACGCACGGATCTGCTCGGGAGAAGCAAGTATTATAAGTAAACTCTTAAAGTCTGTTAAATTTTTTAGATCTGCTAATTGTTCCATATGAATCTGATATTTTAATTTATAACCTCTTCAACTTCCATAGGACCTTTGTCTTCCAGTAATTCACTCGTCGCAACCACCTCTGCTCCCGCCGCTTTTGCCAATTCTTCGCCTTCAGCAACTTCAGTGGTAACTTCCTTGGAAATAACCGCACCTTTAGGATCCACTGCCAAACCCAAGGAATTAAGTTCACGGACCAACACCTTGAAACTTTCCGGTATTGTCGATTCGGGAATTTCGGTTCCTTTAACAATGGCTTCAAAAGCTTTGGCACGACCCAATACATCGTCGGATTTGATTGTAAGCATTTCCTGTAAAGTGTGTGCCGCTCTGTGTGCTTCCAACGCCCAAACCTCCATCTCTCCCAAGCGCTGACCTCCCATTTGAGCCTTACCTCCGAGAGGTTGCTGAGTGACTAATGAGTACGGTCCGGTACTTCTGGCATGGGTTTTGTCCTCAACCATGTGGATAAGTTTCATTATGTAGCTGACTCCTACGACTGTATCTTCTTCAAACGCCTGGCCGGTACGCCCGTCGTAAAGTCTGGCTTTTCCATTAACGGGAAGTCCTGCTTTTTTAAGTTCTTCGGCTATAACATCTGCTCCTATTTTGTCAAAAACAGGAAGAGCTCCCTTAATCCCCTCAGATCTCAAGGCCCAACCAAGATGCGCCTCCATGAGTTGTCCCAAGTTCATACGGGAAATAACCGATAAGGGCGAAATAAGAATATCAACGGGAGTGCCGTCAGCAAGATATGGCATGTCGGCAACAGGCATGATTTTGGAAACCACACCTTTGTTACCGTGTCTTCCTGCAACTTTGTCTCCAACGGTTATTTTCCTAATCTGAGCAACCCTGACAATTACTTTTTTAATGACACCCGGGCCAAGCTCATCACCCTTGTCACGATCAAGAATTTGAACATCAACCACTGTTCCGCGCTCACCATGAGGAACTCTCAAAGAAGTGTCTCTCACTTCTCGTGCTTTCTCACCAAAAATTGCCCTAAGAAGTCTTTCTTCTGAAGTAAGTTCCGTCTCACCTTTGGGTGCAATTTTTCCAACCAGAATGTCGTTTGGCCCAACTTCTGCACCGATCATTACGATTCCGTCACCGGCGAGGTTGGCGAGTTCTGCTTCGGAAACATTGGGAATATCGTTTGTGATCTCTTCAGGTCCTAGTTTTGTATCAACTACTTCTGAATCATATTCCTCGATGTGGATAGAGGTCAAAAGATCCTCTCTAACCAGTCGGTCAGAAATAAGAATAGCATCCTCAAACCCATAGCCTCCAAGGCTGGTGTATGCAATTGTAAGATTACGTCCCAAACCTAATTCCCCATCTTCACTTGCCGGACCGTCAACTAAAAGATCACCTTCGGTAACTTTTTTACCGGGTTCTACTCTGGTTATCTGGTTGTAACAGGTAGAATGTGCCGTACGCTTAAACTTGGTAAGATAATAAACTTCTCTGGCACCGTCATCCAATATTTCAACATCATCCGTGCTTAATTCTCCATCTTTCAACTTTTTATCCAATTTAACGACCACCTTTTCTCCGTCGGCAAACTCAACAAGTCCTGCGTGTTTTGCCCTTATCACTCTTTGCATTCCTGCCGAGATTTCACCTTCCATTCCGGTCCCGACTATTGGAGACTCGGGATTAACAAGAGGAACAGCCTGACATTGCATGTTACTTCCCATCAAAGCTCTGTTACCCTCATCATTGGCTAAAAACGGAATAAGTGAAGCTGAAGCTCCAACTACCTGCCTTGGGGTAACATCAATGTATTCAACTAAATTTGACAAACCTTCAATATACTTTCCTCTGTACCTTAGAGGGACTCTTTTATCTGTAATGTAGCCCTTGTCGTCAATATTGACACCCGAATGTGTAATGTAATGATCTTCCTCATCATCTGCGGTCAAATAAACTATTTCGTCGGTAACCCTGGCTTTTTTACCGTCTTTTACAACTTTTTTATACAAAGTCTCAATAAAACCGAACTCATCGACTTTTGCATATAGTGCCAAATATGTGACAAGTCCGATATTTGGTCCTTCCGGAGATCTGATCGGGTCTATTCTTCCGTATTGGGATGCGTTAACGTCACGGATTGAGAAACTTGCCCTCTCCCTATTGATACCACCTGTACCCAAAACAGAAACACGCCTAAGGTTATCAACCTCACTTAAGGGGTTCGTGTCGTCCAATATAGTAGAAAGTTGGTTGCTTCTGAAAAACTCGTTCAATGATGCAATCAAAGGTCTGGCATTAATCAAAGTTGCCGGAAGAGGCTTATCGTCTGGTGAAATCAAACTCATTTTTTCTTTGACGCTTCGTTCTAATCTTAAAAGACCTACTCTGAAGGCGTTAACGGCAACAAGTTCTCCGACACGTCGAAGTCTGCGGTTACTTAAATGGTCGATGTCGTCGAGCTTACCTGCACCGTTTTGCAAACCAATGAGATAAGTAACGACTGCGACTGCGTCCTGCCTTGTCAGTACCCATGTGGATTTTTCATTGGGAAGACTTAGGCCCAATTTTTTATTTATCTTAAATCTCCCGACCTTCCCCAAGTCGTAGCGTCTGCCGTCAGTAAACAAGCTTGCAAAAAGCCCCTCTGCATTTTCCAAAACAGCGGGTTCTCCCGGCCTCATTTTCCTGTAAATCTCAACTAAGGCTTCTTCTCTTGTTTTTGTTGAGTCTTTGGCCAATGTTGCTGTGATATATTGATGATCTTTGTCTTTGTCGATATTCTTAAAAGAATCAATCATCATCTGATCAGACTCAACTCCTAAAGCCCTCAAGAATGTGGTTGCCAAAACTTTTCTGCGCCTATCGATTCTGGCGTAAATCAGGTCTCCTCTCGTGACTTCAAACTCCAACCAACTTCCATGAAGTGGTCGTACCTCGGCACGGTAAAGAATGCGTCCCGAAGAAGGATCAAGCTCTCCCGAGAAATAAGCACCGGGGGATCTGACAATTTGGTTAATAACAGCTCTTTCAATTCCGTTGATAATAAATGTCCCGGCAGATGTCATTTGGGGTATATCTCCCAAAAACACATCTTGAGTAACTTCCTGGCCTGTTCTTTTGTTAACTAGGGTTGCGCGAATTTTAAGTGGAGATGAAAAACTAATTCCTTTTTTCTGAGCAAGTCTTGGGGAAATGGTGGGAAGTCCTAAGGAGTGATCACCTAAAAATAGTTGCCAATTTTTGCCTGTAAAATCATCGATCGGAGAAACTGTAACCAACTCTTCCTTAATTCCCTCTCCTAAAAACCATTGCCAGCTTTCACTTTGAACCTGGCTTAAGTTTATTTTTGGTAATTTTTTTTCTTCCTTACCAAAATTTCGACGAAATGATTTTTGAGATGACATTATTCTTGGTAGTTATTAACACTATAAGACCCGCCAGTATGAAGCGAGACGGGCGTACCATTCATGTACGCCTAAGATCGGATTATACCCACAATTAACCCTATGTCAATAAGTAAATTATTTACCCAGATACCTAGCTATGTTGGCATTGTGCTCTTCCAGCGTCTCGGCATAATGAATCTGTCCTTTTGTGTCATGAATATAATACCAATATTCACTCTCTGTTGGATTTAAAACCCCCCTAATAGAGGAGAGGCCGGGGCTGGCGATCGGTGTAGGTGGAAGACCTTGATATTTATAGGTATTGTACGGGGATCCCGCTGATAGGTTATCCAAGGTTAAAATCGGCCACCATTCTTTTGATGTTCCAACCGCATACTGGACTGCCGCATCCGTTTGGAGAGGCCAACCGGAGTTTAATCTTTTAATAAGTATTCCCGATACAACCGGACGTTCCTGGTCAGTTTTAGTTTCCCGTTCAATGATGGAGGCCAAAACAATTGCTTTCTCAAAGGAAAGTCCGGATCTATTTTCTAAATCTTCGGTTTTTGAGTCAAAAGTATCCGTCATTCTTTTTACAACAGTTGGCGCGGCCACGTCTCTCGGAAAAAGATATGTGTCAGGGAAAAGATAACCCTCTTCTCCTTCAGATGCCTGCAAAAAGTCTACAATGAAAGAATTATCCTTATCCAGTGATGCAGCTATTTTCTGGGCGATCTCTTCCCGTCTTAAGCCCTCGGGGATTGTGACCCAAAGTTCAATCGGACCTTTAAAAAGAGAGTCTACCGTTTGGAAAAGTGAATGTGAAGGCGTCAATCTAAACTCACCCGTCTGGAGTTTTCCCGATTGTCCTGTGAACTGTACGTACAACTTAAAGGCTAAGGCACTTTTAATGAGTCCCGCACTTTCAAGCTTGTTTCCTATTTGGGAGGCTGATGCGCCTTTGGCAATTATGAAATACTCCAATTTTTCCGATTCCGAAACCGGTCCTGAGTTTTTATAAAACCAGGACGCTACCGCAACCACCACTAAAGCTAAAACAAAGGGTATGAGTAGCAATCTTTTCATAAAAGAATCGGCTAGGAAACCTCTTCGAGGAGAGCCCTTCGATATTTACTCGTTTTGAGGTTATGGATAAAAATTCTTCCACACTTTACACATGTTATCTGTTCTCCGTATTTTGTCTTTTTAACCTTGCCATCAATTAGAGGTGTTCCACAACCCACACATCTTCCTTGCGAAAGCAACCAAGCCTGCATTGGAGCGATAATACTTTTAAACATCATGTTATATAAAGTATAGCATGAAAGTCGTGTAGTCAAGCTAGCTATCCAACCAGTTTTGAAGCATTATTGCAGCTGCGTAAGCGTCCTCCATGTCGTGGCGTTTCTTTTGGCCAATTCCAGCCTCACGGGAAAGAATTTGTGCATCTTTTGTAGAAAGAGTCTCATCAAAAGTTTCCGCACCTATTCCCTTTGCAAATCTTTCCGATTCTTTTCCCATTTCTCCTTCTGAAACACCGACTACTACTTTTTCAATTTTTTCACTATCTATAATCTGTTTTATTTTTTCGTCAAGCATTCCGGCATTGGTGTATCTAATAACCCGCCACGGCTCCGCCAAGGGGCCTTCGGCTATTGCCAAACCCACCTTACTTCTTCCGTAATCAATTCCAAGCGTTTTCATGATATTCAAGTTTTACTTTAAGTTAGTTAATAATAGCATTTTGGTCGGGAGGAACTACCCTTGCCCTAACCACCAATCTTTTTGGCTTTCTGGGATCACCCGGAGGTACGCAGGTTACAAGGGTAACAAAAGAGTCGCTGTCGTCCTGATCCAAAACCTGGAGATCTGTCGGAAGTACCTCAAACATTTCTTCCACTTTATATGTATAAGACACCCCGTCGTAATTTATGTATATCGGATCTCCTTTTTTCAAGGTCGGAAGCATTGTAAAAATTGAGATGTAATTTTTGGGATTATTGAAAATAGGTAGTATTGAGTGACCGAAAATCGCGGCGTTTCCCCTTTTCCCGGGAAGCGCAGTCCCCGGATATTGGATTAAGCTTTTTGAAAGATCTTCGCCCCCAATTGCCACAGTTGCCGAATTAATTTTTAGCTTTGGAATACTGATTTCATAATAGGAAATAGTCGGTGCAGAAAAATCTTCTTCTTTTGCCCCACCTGTAAACCAGGTACTTGCTCTTGTGGTGTCGGATGTTCCCTTAGTTGGTGCAGTCAAAAATTCCTGGACCTGACTATCGGGATCGGCCAGAGGGGACACGAGTTTGGTATATTTCTGAGAATAGACCGAATCGTAACTCACAATCGGATAAATAACCCCTATTAAAATTACTATGCCTGAAAGGCCTGATACAATGGCCGACAGGCGTAATACCGTTCTTTGCGTCATGTCATCAATTTTACTATAAAAAGTGGAGCTTTATTCGGGCCTAATCATAATTAGGATATTTTTGGAAATCCGCGGAATGGTTTTAAGAGGTGGTGGGAACTTAATTTTTAGAGAAACATCAGCGTGATCAAATCCGGGAATTGCGTTAAGATGTTCCATAGCAACCGAACTGTTTTTGCCGATAATTGTGCTTTTAATTTTTTCTATATCTACATTCGGTAAGAAATTTCCTCCTACAACTACATCGTAGGTATATTTACCGTCCTCTTCGCTTACAAAAGTAAACTTGAAATCTATTTGTTCAGAAGAAAGCGAATAGTCTGTGGGGGCCTTGCTATTCAACATATTTTTCGCATAGTCCAATAATTTAGTTCTATCCGCAGCAAGCCCGGTTGCTCCAAGCTCAAGCGAAAGTTTAAGACTGTCAGCCTGGTCTCCTTCGTTACGATCATAGTTTTCTCTTGTAGGCTCAAGAGCGACCAGATCATCTACAAACACCTCACTCTCTGAAACTTTTCCTGAAAGGATCGTCTTCACATTCAGACTAAGCTCATTTGTTAGGTCTTCTTCCAATCTTGCCATATCATCTTTACTTACTGCCGAAATTTGCTGACTGCTTCCTCCGCCAAAATCCCCCGTTGAAGTCGCTGCAACCAGTGCCTTTGAATAATTTCCGACACTAAATACTTCGCCTTTGGCAAGATTATAGGCAGATCCAATATCAAATGCCGTAACATTTATTGTTGCTGTCCCGGGTGAACCCGGCAATAGCTGTCCGGAGACAGAGGCTTCTTTATCTGTCACAAATTTGAATCCGGAGGCCGAGGTTAAAATCGTACCCGAGGAGAGATTAATTGCGGTTCCATTTCCGTTGGCAATTTGCACACTTCCCGTTGCTTTGTTACCGATTAGTCTTGTGCCTGTTGTGGATTTTGTTTTTTCACCAGACACACTATCAGTCACAAGCCTTGCAGGGATAATACCACTACCCTGATCAAACTGACCGTTGCTATCAAAGATTATCTGTACGTTTTCCTGGGTTCTTCTTGGGGTTACAAAAATAGTTATCTGGGCCGCCTGCACAAACCACCACAAAATTATGATCACCACAAGCACGGATCCTAATATGGCCAAAATTGCCGTCAAACCCTTGTTTTTGTTATAGGTACCGGTGCTTTTTCTCGAAAATATCTTAGAAAATGAATGAAATAAATTTTTTAACTTAGCTAAAAAGCCGGATGCCATGTTCATTGGCTTGATACTTGGTGCACCAACCATTTGCGGCCGGACAGACTGGGGGGAAAAGTCCGGAGCGCTTTGAACAGGCGATACATTTTGGATATCCTCTTTTTTCATAGAAGAAACATCCTCGCCAACCGAGAAACCCAATGTTTCCGCAGAAGGAGGTTTCTGGGTTATCTGTCCCTCCTCGTCTTGTTTTTCTTCAAGATCCACCTCCTCTTCTTCACCCTCCTGACTTTTTACAACAGTCGTAACGTTTCCCATCTCAGCCCCACCCGCCAGGGCTGTTGCTAATACTTTTTTTTCGGTACTTAACACTTCGACCTGTGGTGTATGTAAAAAATTTATTTTCCCATCAGACCAATTTGTTTGGATCAACGTTTGTTTTACGTCTTCCAACTCTCCCTCTTTGCCGTCATAAACTATAAACCTTGTAGGAAGGGGGGAAACACCCTGGAACCTGGAAAGACCTTCAATCACATCGTCAGACAAAGATACGCTTCTTGAAACTTCAGTTGTACCAACCAGCTCTCCAAGTTTAAATACGGAGAGTTCCAGGTTTTCGTTGCCGGACTTTAGAACTATACCATTGAGCGGTGCACCTTCCTCGGATTTATAAAGATGGGCAATAGCCTCCGGCAGTACTACAAATCCAACAGGAGTTAGGGAAAGTTCTGCACAAAGTTTTTTTATCTTGCCCAAATTTTCAGAAGAAATCTCTCCATCTTTTACCCAAGACGTAGATACTCCAAAAACAGTTTTTTGAGGTTCGGGATAACTCTCGGGTAACTTTTGAATTGCTGACGACAAAGCGGCATCTGTTGCCTCTATCAACTCATCTTCGCTTTCCCAGGGAATACCGGCCCCAATTCCCAGAACTTCCGCTACCGAATCGCCAATATACCAAATTCCAGACTGAACCAATCCCTTTTCGATAACAAGCGCCCAAAAAAGTTCGGGGGGGTTTTCTTTACTTATTAATAAATCTTTAATGTTCATTGTGGCAAGAAATTCAACAAACTTTATTTGATTGTTGCGTATAATCTGATAATTCCTGATCCTATTTTTTCCTGTTTAATTATTTTAACACCACCGATCTCCCCTGTGTGCGTCACATGAGGTCCTCCGCATACTTCTTTTGAAAACCAAATCCCTTTTGGATCACCAACTGTATAAACCTTAACCTCTTGTCCGTACTTTTCGGCAAAAAAATGCATTGCCCCGGAGGCAATCGCATCAGGTAAACTCATCACAGAAAAAGTAACCGGTAAGTCTTCCGCTATTTTCAAATTAATTAAATCCTCAATCTGACCGATTTCTTTGTCTGACAACTTTTGCTGGTTTGAAAAATCAAAACGTAGTCTTTCGTTTGTTATATGACTGCCTTTTTGGCCAACGTGCTCTCCTAATACTTGTCTTAGGGCGGCGTGTAAAACATGTGTAGCCGTATGAAGTTTTGTGGTAATTTCAGATGCTTCTGCAAGTCCTCCTTTAAACATTCCCGCAGATGCCGAGCGTGAAGCGCTTTTGTGCTTTTCAAATTCTTCTTCAAAGGAGTTTTTCTCATCGCGTGTAAAATTCATTCCATTTTGCTTTAGAATTTCCATGCTAAGTTCGAGCGGAAATCCTTCTGTTTGGTAAAGATCGAATGCAAATTTACCATCTATTTCCACACCTTCCGAAACTGCCCTGGTAAGCTTTGCCAAACCTCTTTTGAGAGCTGCTTCAAAACGTGTAGCCTCAGCGGTTAAATTTTCGTCGATAAACTGCCAGTTTTTGTCAACGTTCGGATAATATTTTCGGTACTCCTCCGCAATGTGAGAAACCGCACTTCCTGAAATTCCCGAACCCAAAAGATGAAAATGGAACATTGCTCTTCTAACAAGTCTTCTTAGAACATATCCATGAAGTTTGTTTCCCGGAATTACACCTTCGGCCAATAAGTTTACAGCAGCCCTAAGATGATCAGCAATTACTCTATAACTAACATCCTTAGAAATATCCGACCCGTAAAGCCGTCCCGTTTCTTTTTCAATTTTTCCGATAACACCCGAGAAAATATCAATTGCAAAAATGTCCGGATTATTAAGAAGCGCTGCGGAAACTCTTTCAAGACCCCCTCCGAAATCGACATTCTTTTGGGGAAGATCAATCAGTTTGCCATCATCAGTTTTCTGATACTGCATAAAAACGGAGTTACCTATTTCCAAAAACTTTCCACAATCACAATTAGGATGACAAAATGAACCAAACTCCGGACGGTGTGCTATGTCCTCAAACTCATAAAAAATTTCGCTATCCGGTCCGCCAATTTCCCCGGGGGGCATTTCCTGAGGGATACCGGCTCTACTCCACCAATTCTTTTTAGCATCGTAAAAATGAATGTGATTTTCGGGAACTCCTATTTTTTTCCAAATTTCAAACGATTCCGTATCTTTAGGAACTTCACCGTCTCCCTCAAATACGCTTACATGTAGTCTCTCGGAGCTAATACCAAGTTCCTCGGTATAGAATTTCCAAATCCATTTTAGCTGCTCCTCTTTAAAGTAATCTCCAAGACTCCAGTTCCCTAACATTTCGAAAAAAGTTGTATGACGGTTATCTCCAACTTCTTCCAAATCCTGCAAACGGAGTGACGGTTGAGAGTCGGCTAATCTTTTACCCTTTGGATGTTTTTCCCCTTTAAGATAAGGCACCAACTGTTGCATACCGCTACTTGTAAAAAGTGTCGTGGGATCGGAATCTATAACCAAAGGGGATGGTGTAATTTCAGCATGGTCGTTCTTTTTAAAGAAGTTTAAGTATTTTTCCCTAATTTCTTCCGTGCTCATGGCTAAAGTATATCATTTTTAGCCACCGTGGGTTTCGAGTTTCTTTCCTTTGTGGAGAATTTCCATAACTGAAGTAAGTTTATCCGGACGAATCAGTCCGCCACCCAAGATCGAATCTTCTAAAAGGCTATTTAGCCTTTTAACTGCGCGTCTGAGATCGATAATAATAAGCATAACTTGAAATCCAACCACAATAAGCAAGAAGGTAAGACTAATGACAACTACGATCAAAAGTGTTTGAACGGAATCCATATTCTAATTATTATAACAGCATTCAAAATCCTGAAATGTATTAAAAGTGAACTGAACTCTACGACTGACAATTAACAAATTAAATTTGTTGGATGCTAATCTTGCGTACTATTGTTGTTTCCTTGCCCGAACGGGAAATAGCTTTAATAACAACTTCGGTTGCCTCCGATGAAATTTCTATATCAGTGGAGAATTTTCCCTCTTCATCAACCAATACCGGTTGGTTGTCCACTGTTATTTTTACGTCCATATCCGTCGAACCAAAAACCAAAACAGAATTCCCGTTTACAACTTGCCCCTCAGTCGGACTTACCAAATCAACTTTTGGCGGTAATGTAAATTTTATGTACTGAAAAGTCAAATATCCCAATATTACAACCGCCACTGATACAATTCCCAAAATAAAGGTTAGTTTTGGGTTCCAAGCTGGTTTCGAAGAGATATCCGGCTTTGGATTTATATTCAACTTCTTGGGAGGATAGTCGCGTCTCAAAACCGCAATTGTCATTTTCTCATCAATATCCAATGCCGAAGAAATACTTTTAATAAAACCCAATACGGTTGGAAAAGAAGGCAGAGACTGCCAATCTTCTTTTTCGATTGCCGTTAAGAAAGATGATTTTATTTTTGTAATTTCCTCAAGCTCCCCGTAGGAATATTTTTTCTCTTTACGGGCGTCTTCCATGATCTGACCTATTTTTTTCATTGATTATCTATATGATAACAGAGAGAGCAATTCTAGCTGCAGCTTTCATAAAAGTCTACTCAGTTTGAGGGTTGCCGAAAGAGGCTAAAAACTCGTCAGCATTTTGTACCAACACCTCACGGGGTTTACTTCCCCCCTCTGACGCAGCAATTACTCCGGCGGCTTCAAGCTGGTCAACAATCCTTGCCGCACGCGCGTATCCAATAGAAAGTCTTCGCTGAAGAAGCGACGCACTTGCCCTGTCATATTGGCAAACAACTCTAACCGCATCTTTAAACAGATCATCCACCGCCCCGTCTATACCCGGAACCGAAACTGTACCTGCTTTGGCCATTGTTGTTACTTCGTCCGTATACTGCGGATTCACACCTTGGTTCTTAAGAAAAGCTGTGAGCGCTGCAACTTCTTTGTCGCCAATAAATGCGCCCTGAATTCTCAGAGGTTTTGCCTGTTCAGGAGGAAGGTAAAGCATATCTCCTTTACCTAATAATTTCTCTGCACCCTGGGTGTCTAAAATAACTCTGGAGTCAACTTGAGATGCCACCGCAAAAGCAATTCTACTTGGAACATTTGCCTTGATAAGTCCGGTAATAACATCCACAGAAGGTCTTTGTGTGGCTAAAACCATGTGTATACCTGTAGCACGGCTCATTTGGGCAATTCTCGTAATCGAGTCCTCTACTTCAACCGGCGAGAAAAGCATAATATCGGCAAGTTCATCAATAAAAAGAACTATATAAGGAAGTGCTTGGAAACCCGACATTTCGTTATAAGATTCGATATTCCTCGCCCCCGCCTGCGCAAAAAGTTTGTAGCGCCTATCCATTTCCGCCATTATCCAACGAAGCGCTGATAAAACCTTATCCGGTTCAACTATGACCGGAGAAAGCAGATGGGGAAGCCCACCGTAACGAGTCAACTCGACCCTCTTGGGGTCAACTAATATAAGTTTTACTTCGGTTGGAGCAGCTCTAAAAAGAAGTGATATTAAAAAGGCATTTATACATACCGACTTACCTGAACCTGTCTGACCTGCAATTAACACATGTGGCATTTTTCCGATGTCTGCAACAATGGGTTTACCTGACACATCCAGTCCCAAAGCAACCTGAAGTTTGGATTTTGCTCCCTGCATTTCCTGAGATTCCATGATTTTTCTGAGCGGTACAAATTCTGCTGACCGGTTGGGGAGTTCTATTCCCACAAGATTGCGTCCAGGAATCGGGGCTTCAATTCTGATGGTACCTGTAGGGGCCGAAAGCGCGAGTGCTAAATCACGTTCAAGTGATGTAATTTTGGAAAGTTTTGTACCGAGTGCCACCTCGATAGCGTATTGGGTTACAGCAGGACCCAGGTTAACCTCAACAACATTTGCAGTTATTCCAAAAGACTCAAGAGTTTTTTCAATTGTTGCGGCATTGCCTTTTATATCGCCGCGTTCTGCATGTCCACCATCAACCTCTCCCAAAAGATCAATTGTCGGATATCTCCAAACAGTCTCTTCTCCGGGAATATTGCTGACAAGTTTTTGTTCCAACGGTTCTTTGGGAGCTGCCGGGGCACCCACCGTCGACTTGGCGTTTCCGGGAGAAGAAAAGTTTCCACCCGAAACTTTCATTTGACCCTTTGGCATTACCATGCCACCAACTTTTATCTGAGTTTTGTCACCATGTATGTAAACACCCGCTTGTCTGATAAATTCCTGAAATACTTTGTAAACCTGATCAATCGAAGTATTGAACAAAATGATTAGTCCGATCATCCCCACTCCCGTAAAGACAATTCCGGCTCCAACTCCCATTATAAGCTCAGCTATCGATCCCCAAACAATTTGTCCTGCTTCCCCTGCGCGTCCGAGCGCCATAACTGAAATAAAGAAAAGGAGTCCTCCAACCACCACATTGGGTTGCCCTAAAATAAATTTAACCTTGGAAAGTAAAAGCGCAAATGAAAGAAAAATAAAGGGGAGAAAAATTGATGACCAGGAGAAATACTTCAAAAGAAAGTCGTTAAATTTAATAAAAATCATCCCCTGGCGGGAAAATGAGACTAAAATCAAGCCTGCAAAAATCACGAAGATTATTTGGGAAATCGAGAACATCGACTCCTTCTTTAATTTCAACTTAAATGATCTTTTCGTGAATCTTCTTCTCTTCTTTGCCATATCGAAATCATTGTATATCGAAGTCGCCTTAAACCTCAACAACAACCGGAAGGATCATGGGACGTCGCCCGGTCTTTTGGTGGAAAAAACGCTCAAGGAAATCAATTGTAATATTTCTGACAACATTAGCATTAATTGATTTTTTCTTTTGCAAAGCACGCGCAAGCTCCCCCGATGCATCCTCCAAAACACTGCCGTATTTTTGTTCAAATACAAAACCCCTGCTCATGATTTCCGGTTTTTGTATAAGTGAGCTTTCGTTTCGGTCAAATTGAATTATTGCAATTACAACCCCTTCTTTAGAAAGAATGTGTCTATCTCTCAAAACAACATTCCCCACATCTCCAATTCCAAGTCCATCAACCAGCACCTCTTTTACTGAAATCTTCCCTGTTCGTTTGGCAAACTGATTACTAAATTCAACAATTTCACCGGGTAAGAGTTCTAAGACGTTTTCTTCGGGAGCCCCCATCCTCTGGGCTATAAGACCATAAGCTCTCATGTGCCTGATCGTTCCCCCGATTGGGATAAAGTATTTGGGCTTCACGAGAGCAAAAAGCATCTCAATATCCCCAATACTTCCATGCCCAGAAACATGCAAGTCTTCCTGCATATCGTAGTAGTGTACATTTACGTCTGCCTCAATCAGTTTATCCACCAAAAAATCTACATTAGCCTTGCTTCCAGGCGGGGCAGGATCTGAAGAGAATATAACAACATCCCCTTTTCCAATCGTCAGAAAGTCGTGTTCACCCATACAAAGTCGATATAAAGCACTGCCCGGCTGACCATAACTTCCCGAAATAATATAAAAAAGCTTCTCCGGTGGTAACCTCCCTGCTTGTTTTGATTTAATAACTAAATCATTGGGGTAAAATAAATATCCCAAATCTTTTGCAATTTGTGCTTTTCTCTCAATTGAGCGGCCGATCAAAACCACTTTCCTACCAAGTTTTGCAGCAATATTGATAGTCTGCTGCATGCGACTAATGTTGCTGGAAATTGTCGTAAGATATATTTTTCCTTTTACACCATTGGCAACCGCTTCAATTCTCCCTTCAAGTGATAGTTCGCTTTCTGTATAGCCGGGGGTGTTGGCGCCAAGAGCATCCGAAGCCAGAGCTAAAGTACCCTGTGACGCTAATGTGGCCACTTTAGCTATGTCAAACGGTCTCTTGTCTACCGGCGTCCAATCAAATTTATAATCAGGTATATGGAAAATTTTCCCCTCTGGTGTGTCTATGCAAAAACCAACAGCATCGGGAACAGAATGGCTTACCCTAAATGGAGTTATCTTAAAAACGCCAAGTGTCAGAACATCTTGTTCCGGATTAAAAACTGAGATCTTTGGATTTTTAATGTCATAATCTTCAAATTTGTCCTGAATAAAACCGGCAACGAGTTTCGTGGAATAAATCGTAGCATCAACATCTTTAAGAAGAAAAGGAAGACCTCCAAGGTGGTCTTCGTGGCCATGAGAAATAATTATTCCACGCAATTTATTTATGTTTTGCTTAATGTAAGAAAAATCCGGAATAACAAGATCCACCCCAAACATTTCGCTCTCGGGAAAACCCACGCCGCAATCGACAACTATCATGTCGTTGCCGTATTCGTAAACATAGAGATTCTCGGTTACCCCCGTGGTACCCGATATGGCAATAAACTTTAATTTATTTGTATTTTTATAAGGGACAGCTCCGACATTGGGCGTCGTGAACCTTAATTTATTTTGTGACATTCTAAACGTTTAATAATTAAACCAAATTCATCTGTTCCGATTCCGGAATCACTTTCTCTTTATTATCTTTCATTCTACGTAATATTTCCTTTAATTGATAGAAGTCGTTCTTTTCCGATTCTAAAATATTTCCGTTTCTAAGTGATGCTGCAGGATGGTACATTGGAATAATTACTATATCCTTGCCATTCCGGGTAACTACATGTTTTTTTCCATGGACACCACTGATGAATACATTGGGCAAAAATTTTGCCATTGAAAAACGACCTAAAGTGAGAACTATTTCGGGATCAATTATCTCAATGATTTCATCCAGATACTTCCCATATGCCGAAATTTCATTTGCTTCGGGATCCCTGTTATCGGGAGGTCTGTGATGAACAATATTTGTAATGAACACACTCTTGCGATCAAGATTCGCAAGAGATAAAAACTTATCCAATAACTTCCCCGCCTGGCCGACAAAAGGAAGACCCGTTTGGTCTTCCGTTCTTCCTGGGCCTTCCCCGATGCAAAGAATTTTTGCTTCCGTATTTCCTGCACCAAAAACAAGTTTTGTTGCACCTTTCTTTAAAGGAAGCGAATCGTCTTTCTCCATTTTATCTTTTAACTCATGAAGTAATTTATATTTATTTGTTTTAGTCATATTTTTCACTAATAAATTCAATGCTATTATTTTCCGTTTCATAGATTGCAAAATTAACACCGTTAATAACCGCTCCGGGACGAACAAATTTAACAAAATCTACCATTTTTTCTTCCTTTGAATGATAATGCCCGCTAATAAGCACATCCAAGCTCTCAAATCTTTTATCGTTTATTAATGCCTTGTGGATTATGCCAATCTTCCGCCCGTCAATTTCAATTTTCAAAAAATCGCGGTCAAAACCCTTTGTGTTGAGTGTTAAATATTCTTCCATTCCTTCGTCAATATCGGCATTTCCCATAACCGTATATAGAGGAACTCCAAACTCTAAAACAGTTTTAACTGATTCGATTGTATTCCAATCACCTGCATGAATTACGGCAGAGATGTCGTATTTTTTTACAAAACCCATTATATGCTTCAGGTTTGCAATATGCCCATGTGAGTCAGATATGACAAGTGTCCGCATATACTATTTTAACTCATGTAGGCAACGCCGGCACATTATTGAGGCAGAAACTCCCTGACATTCTCTGAAGTAACATGAATCGACTGAGCTTTACCCTCAACTATTATTTTTGCGACCTTCCGAACGACTCCGTCAATGTTGCGCTCAAGAGTCCTAATCCCGGCATCGTACCCCAAAGGGCGCACTATACTTACCCAAACATCATCATCAATTACCAAACTGCCACTGGGAATTCCCGCAGCTTTCATTGATGCGGGAAGTGTATATTGTTGGGCAATCGTAATTTTCTCCTGATCAGTGTAGCTGGGCATAGAAATCGGTTCAAGCCTGTCCATTACAGCCGTCGCAATATTTGTAGTGTTGTTGGCGGTTGTAACAAACAGAGTTTCAGAAAGGTCGAATGGAAAATCAATATAATGATCGCTAAAAGCATGATTCTGTTTAGGGTCCAGCAGTTCCACCAAAACACCCATTATTGATGCACGCCCGGCATCGGTTACTCTGTCAATCTCATCAAGAAGAATAACCGAGTTTTTGCTTTGAGTGTCTCTCAAAGACTTAATAATCTTTCCGGGTTCGGCCTCAGGGTGCATTCTACTTTGCCCACGAAGATCCAAGGGATCTCCCATTCCTCCGAAAGGTATTCTGGCGATGGGGCGCCCCAATGCTTGTGCAATCGAATAGGCAATCGTCGTTTTTCCGGTACCCACCAAACCCACAAAGCAAAGGATCGGTGCCCGGTAAATATCAGCTCCCTCACCTTTCTCCTGTTTAAGCTTCATGACAGACATATATTCCAAAATACGGGTTTTTATGTCAGTCAGACCAAAGTGATTGGTTTCAAGAATTCTTTTAGCATTTTCGAGGTCAAGGGTATCCTGAGTTCTTTTATTCCAAGGGAGAACTGTAATCCAATCAATATATTTTTCCATCCTATCAAACTCCGGTAAAAAGGATGGTGAATTTGTCAATTTTGAAAGCTGGTTAAGACGGACCAACACCCTTTCACGGAGTTTCTCCGGTAGGTCCACATTCTTAACTTTTTCTATCAAAGTAAGTATTTCTTGGGCAGCAGAATCCATAAATCTAGTGTATCACGAAGTATTTACCTATCGAAGCCTTTTTTCTCGTCTCCCATAAGTCGTGATGTGGGAAAATGAGGACCACCCGAGGAGCCTCGGTCCGGTCTGTCAAAATTGCGTCTCGGTCCTCCAAAACCTCTACTACCACCACGGCTGAACCCGCCACGTCTGTCTCCTCCGCTAAAATTTCTACCACCACGTCTATCTCCTCCGAAACCGGTTCTTGGTCTTTCTTCCCTTGGCTTATCTTTTGATGGATCCATATTCATTGAAAGATTAATTCTTCCCTGATCATCAATTTCTTTAACTCTGACTTGAACTTTTTGCCCAATCTTAACCACATCACCGGCATCTTTAACAAATCCGTCTTGACCCATATCCGTCACATGAACCATTCCGTCTTTTCCTGGCAAAATGTTAACAAAGGCTCCAAACGACATTAGTCTAACCACTTCTCCCTCGTAGATTTCTCCTGCTTTTACTTCTTTTGAAAAACCTTCAACCCAAGCAATTGCACTTTGCATTTTTTCAGGATCAACCCCCGAAACACTAACGCCTCCGTCATCATTTACGTCAATTTGTGTACCTGTATCGGCCATGAGTTTTTTAATATTTTTTCCACTGGGACCAATAAATTCACCAATTCTATCTACCGGAATCTTTACGACCTTAATCTTTGGAGCATATTCCGAAACTGTCTTTCTTGATTCCGGAAGAGTTTCTAAAATCTTTTTCATGATCTGGGCACGAGCATCTTTAGCCTGAGCGAGTCCTTTTTCCAAAACGGGAGTGGTAATGTTCAACGCTTTACAATCCATCTGAAGTGCCGTGATACCTTTATCTGTTCCTGCAACTTTGAAATCCATATCACCGTTGAAGTCTTCGATTCCCATCAAGTCTGTTAGTACCGCAAAGTTTTTCTCATCCTCGATAATAAGTCCCATGGCAATTCCTGCAACCGGGGCCTTAATTGGAACTCCTGCATCCATCAATGAAAGGGTAGATCCAACCACTGAAGCCATTGAGGTTGAACCGTTGCTGCTCAGCACCTCAGATACGATTCTTATTGCATAAGGAAATTCTTCTTGTGTAGGAATAACGGGTACCAAGGCTCTTTCGGCAAGCATTCCATGTCCAATTTCGCGTCTATTTGGAGACCCGACTCTTCCAGCTTCTCCTGTTGCATAAGGAGGCATGGAATAGTGATGCATGTAGTGTTTTTCTTCTTCTCCCTCTGCACTTTCCAAAAGTTGTCCCATAGATTCGGATCCAAGGGTAACAACTGAAAGAACTTGGGTTTGACCTCTGCTAAAAAGTGCGCTGCCGTGGGTTCTGGGCAAAATCCCAACAACACCGGTTAATTCTCGAAGTTCTGTTAATTTTCTACCGTCAGGTCTTATACCTTTTTTCAAAATTTGCTCACGAATGTAGTCTTTCTTCATATGATCGACTATGTCCAAAACAAATTTTTTGTCTGTTTCTTTTTCAAACTGATCCTTTATCGCTGAAATAAATTCGGCGTATTCGTCAGATGGGCCTTCATGATTGGCCATGTTTTTAACCAAACCAGCCATTTTATCCCCGACTAATTTCTTAACTTGGTTTTCTAACTCTGCCCCCGGTTTTTCTTCTTTATACACTTCACGCTTAACATCTTTTTCATCAGCCATTTCTTCAATCAACTTAAGTACCGCCTTGCTTTCTTTCTGTGCAAACTCGATTCCCTTTATAATTTGGTCTTCGGTAACCTCTTTGGCTCCTGCCTCAACCATTAGGACTGCATCCTTGGTTGAAGATACAGTTAAGTCCATCGGAGAAACATCCAAATCTGAAGTTAAAGGATTAACTATATATTTTTCGTCTTTGATTCCAACAGTGAGTGGGGCAACTGGGCCTTTCCAGGGAAGGGTCGAAAGATGAATCGCAGTGCTGGCGGCAATTGCACCCAAAATCTTCGGGTCGTTTTCTCCGTCAACCGAAAGAACCATAACAATGAGTTGAACCTCTTTTTTGTAAGTTTTTGGGAAAAGTGGTCTAATTGACCTATCGATAAGACGGGCTGCTAAAATTTCTTCATCGGTGGGACGTCCTTCACGTTTTACCCAACGACTTCCTTTTATACGTCCGCCTGCATAAAGACGCTCCTGATATTCAACCGAAAGGGGGAAGTAATCCATTTCCATCTTAAGTGGAGCCACCGCAACAGTAGCCAATACAACAGTATCACCCATTCTGGCTAACACTTCTCCGGCTGCTTGTTCTGCAAGGTTTCCGGTGGTTAATGTAAGAGTACGACCACCTAACTCTAAGGATTTCTCAACTTTTTTCATTTAATAATTATTTATCTAGCTTTAACTCTGTGAGGAGTTTCTTGTAACGTTCCTCATCGCGTCTGTGTAAGTAGGAAAGGAGCCTTCTCCTTTTTGCTACCATTGAAAGCAAGCCTCTGCGCGAATGAACGTCTTTTTTATGTTCTTTAAGATGCAAAACCAATTTGTCGATTTTTATTGAAAGAAGCGCAATTTGAACCTCAGGAGAACCAGTATCGCCTTTTTCTCGAGCAAATTTTTTTATTACGTCTACTTTTTCGTCTTTTGCTAATGCCATATCGTCATGTGGAACAAAGTAGGCTCATCTCAGAGCAAACCTTGTTAACATCCTGGGTATCATACCACACCTGAGTTCAAAACGCAAAGACTAGCTTACGTTTGTCCCCTTAAATATCTTTGGCTGCAGCCAATCCGAAGGAGGGTTTACTTCAGGCGTCTCGACTCCAGTTTCTGCAGAAGGTATCTCTGCCTGTGTCTCAACCTGAGAAATTGGTGTGACAACCTGTTGGTGTACTTCGGAAACGTTTGGCGCATTAAATGGTTTTGTCGGAATTGCCCCGGGGGGAAAATTCGCAGGGCTTAATTTTACCCTCGGTACTCTTTGGCCGCCACTTCTTAAAAGATATGCAAAAACCTCAAAAGTTTCAGGGGTGACGTCACTTCCGGAAAAATTATTGCTGCCATCCTCAATTCCCATAACCAAATTCGTTGCAACATCAGGGTCTATTGTTAATCCGTTTTCTTTAATTAAATTTGCCACTAATTCACTGGTTGTTGAGCCTGGTTTGGCAAAGGAAAGCACTTCTCTTCCGGTTTCCAAAACCCTGGTGCCAACATGAACAATTTTCGAATTTGCCAAATCGGGGGTACTAAGAATTGGAAAATGGGAGTCGTTGGCTCCTCCGACAAGCATTACCAAGTCAGCGGTCGTTCCGGAATAATCCATAGTTATCTGATCTTTTTGAGGAGATATAAATCCGGCCTTAGGAGTAATTGTTAACTTAAATTCCCCATTTTCAATATCATAACCAACCTTGTCGATATTACTTGCCTCATATTTTACAAACTTTATTGTCAAATTTTTCTTACCCAACTCTGCTGAGATCTTATCAACCCCTATGAGTCTGCTGAAACCAACCATCATTGGGCTGGGGCAAAAAACGGAAACATCTTTTCGGCCGACAATTGAAAGATATAAAGAAAGTCCTGCGGCAACCTGGTCAAAATAAGGCTTTGTAGGCAGCACAACCAGAACTGAAGATGTTGAATCAATTAATGACAAAAGACTATTATCCATTTATTTTATTATTTGTTGACAATTGATGGAGCAGAATAATCTCAAACAAATACTAATGTTACTTAGCGACCGATAGTAACATATCCCCAATCTGAAAATCAAGTTGAGGGTCAAGTATCGCTCCGAATTCTTCAGACGGCCCCACAGATGACACCTCAAGTTTTTGTTTTCTAATAGATTTCACCCTGGATTTTCCTATCTCTTTTTCAGATCTTTGTAAAATCAACGTATCCCCTTTAGAAATTCTACCGTCAACCACTTTGCATCCGGCAACTTTTTGATTATTGAACGGGAAAATAGCCAAAACCTGAGCATGTCCGGTAATTTCAACCATTCCCTTTTTCAAAATTTCATCAAGTTTTTGTAAGAGTTCGTAAATAATCTGAAATCTCTCAACTTTAACTTTTTCTGCCTCTGCAAGTTTGGTTATATCAGCAGGGATTTTGGATTCAAAAGCAAAGACGTAGGCATTTCCGGTTTTTGCATCAATAATGTCACTACTTGTAACATCTCCGACCCCGCTTCCGACGACTACGATCTTAGGGGGCAATGAGGCAATGATTGCTTCAAGAGATCCGGCATTGTCCGCTTTAATAATTATCGGAATCTCATCGTCTTTTAGACGTCTTAAATCAAAAACTCCTTTTACTTTAATTTCTTCTTTTTTGGCTTCGTGAGGCTCGCTGGTAATTGACGCGCCAACCGTAGGAACCACGGAAAATCCAAAAACTTTTGCGGGATTGCCCGGTGAAACTTCTTTAATCGACTTTCCTTTATCGTCAAAAAGAGCTCTAACTTTACACTCGACTTTTTCGGCAAAAATTATATCTCCAACTTTAACGTTTCCGTTTCGCAACACCACAGTAGCAACTGTGCCCATCTTGTCGCGTCCGGATTCAATAACAACAGCTTCCAGTGAACCTTTCGGATCACCTTTAAGTTCCGCAACATCTGCCATTAAAGTAATCATTTCAAGAAGTTCCGAAAGTCCGATATTTGTTTTTGCCGATACAGAAATAAACGGGATATCTCCACCCCTACCTTCAAAAAATACACTTTCTTTTTCAAGCTGTCCTTTGAGAACTTCGGGGTTTGTACCGGCGACATCTGCCTTGGTGCCCGCAACAATAAATGGAATTCCGGCAGCTTTAATTATTTCTAAAGCCTCTTTTGTCTGAGGTTGGACTCCGTCATCTTGGGCAACAACTAAAATTGCAATATCGGCAACTTTAGCACCTCTTCCCCTCATTTTTGTGAATGCGGCGTGGCCCGGAGTATCAATGAAAACAATAGACTTGTTTTCGCCAGATGCACTGGTAAAAGTTATTTTTGAAGCACCAATGCTCTGAGTGATTCCGCCGGCCTCTTTGGCTGTAACGTTTGTTTTGCGAATCGTATCAAGAAGTGTTGTTTTTCCATGGTCAACATGCCCAAGTACTACTACAATGGGCCGACGACCAATTTGTAAATCTCCTTTTTCCATAATTAATTATTAATAAACTAAGTAATAAAGAAGCTAAAACTAAGGAGAAAACTTAAGAAGATTTCGTTTGTCGGATAGAAAAAAATTTCATTTCTCTTCAGTTTTGTCGTCTTCTTTGGCTTTCTTTTCCTCAGCCTTAACCGGTGTTTCTTTCTTTTGATCGGAATCTTTACTTTCCGTCACTTCACCTTTCTCTTCATCTTTTACCTCGCTGGATTCCCCGTTACCTTCAACTTCAATTCTATATCCGGTAATTTTCGCGGTTAAACGAACATTCTGTCCGTCTTTTCCTATTGCAACTGAAAGCTGGTCTTCCGGTGCAAAAACTTTTGCAGTTTTCTTTTCCTCATCGATTGTCACAGATAAATCCTCCGCCGGTGAAAGGGAAGATTTTATAAGTTCAGATAAGTCGTCATTCCAAGGAATCACATCGACTCTTTCTCCACCAATCTCGTTGGTAACAGCTTGAACTCTTACTCCTTTTTGTCCGACGCAAGAACCGACCGGATCAACTCCTGCCTGAGAAGAAAATACTGCCACTTTTGTTCTGACACCCGGCTCTCTGGCAATGGTTCTTATTTCAACAGATCCGGACCCTATTTCAGGTACTTCTCTGGCAAAAAGCTTAGACACAAAGTCGGGTGAGGAGCGGGATAAAAAGATTTCTTTGCCTCTCGGGGTTTCATTTATAGCCATAATGAGGAAAGTTAATCGTTGGTTCAAATTAAGTCTCTCGTTAGGAATCCTGTCTTCAGCCAAAAGTAATGCCTCAGTTTTTCCCAAATCGACCCTGACGTTTGGCCCATCAAATCGTAAAACCAATCCGGAAACGAGTGAGCCGACTCTTTCCTGGAATTCTTCCATAATCACACCTTTTTCTGCCTCACGAATTTTCTGATGAATTACCTGTTTAGCGGTTTGTGCGGCAATTCTTCCAAAACCCGGAGGGGTAACATCTTTTTTACCTTTTTTAGCTTCCTTTATTTGCTCGGGAGTAGCATCCTCTGCCGGTAAGTCCCATGCAAACACCCGGGTTTCACCGTTTACAGGATCAATTACAGCATCGTAATCGAAGCTATCAACCTCTATACCTTGTTCTTTCGCGTCCCTTTTGTAGGCGGCGATTATTGCCTGTTTAATTGTTTCTATAACAACATCAGGATTAAGCCCCCTTTCGGTGGCTATCGCTTTCAATGCTTGGGAAAATTCCGTTCTTGCTGTTGGCATATTTCGATTTAAAAAAAATGGTGGGGCATTCCCACCTGCCGTTAGTTTACCCCCACACCAACAAAAATTCAAGCTCGAGACATAGATTCGATCATAATTTTGGTGTGAGGGTGAACCTCATGGAGCCTACCGAAGTCAAACCTTTATGACATCTTCCCGCGACCTTACGGTCGAGGTTTCCTTTCTGTTCCAGAGGATGTCCGTCAGCGTCTAATTCATCTGTGAGCTCACGCTCACAGTTTTCTTGAACGCTGTCATAATCCACTCTCTTTCATTTCTTCAACTAAATTCTTTTGGGCTTTATTTAATTTCTCCGGTATTAATACGTTAATCCTAATATATTCATCTCCACGTCCTCTGCCATGAAGGTGAAATACCCCGCGCTCCCTAAGCCTCATCATTGTCCCGCTTTGAGTTCCTGGGCGGATTCTAAGCCTTAATTTTCCGTCTACTGTAGGAGCTTCTATTTCTCCACCCAAAGCTGCCAATGAGAATGGAATTCCGATTGAAACATAAATATCATCATCCTGTCTGTCAAAAATTTTATCCGGTTTTATGTTTATTGAGAGCCTAAAATCTCCAAAGTCAATTGTTGCTCCTTCATAAATTCCTGCCGGGATTTTAATTTTCCTTTTCTTACCACCAACCGAAACATCCTTTGAAACACCCTTTACCGCATCCATAAAATCTATCTCGACAGAGTATCTCGGTTTTGCCTGTCTTGCATTTCCTCCGAACGGATTTCCACCCCCAAAGAAGGCTTCAAAGATATCAAAAGGATCGCCAAAATCCGTATTTCCAAATGGGTTTCCACCACCGCTGGTATAGGTGTAAGTAAAAGGCCCGGAGCGGCCTCCAAAACCACCCGCAAACGGATTGGCACCGGCTCCGGCACCACCCGGGGTAAATGCTGCGTGACCGAATTGATCGTAGGCTGCTTTTTTCTGAGAATCCGAAAGAACCTGATACGCCTCGTTTATTTCTTTAAATTTCTTTTCGGCAGTTTCTTTATCATCCTTATGCCTATCCGGATGCCACTCCAAAGCCTGCTTCCTGTAAGCTTTTTTAATCTCGTCCGCGGAAGCAGATTTTGATACCCCTAGGGTATCGTAATAATCAGATTTTGTGGCCATTAAAATGAAGTTACTCTACAACTTCTCCCTCTTCAACTTTCTCTTCTTTCTTGTCCTCTTTCTTTTCTTCTCCGTTCTCTTCCTTCGGTTGTTCTCCCTGTTGACCACCTTGTTGTGAGTCCGCCGAACCATACATGCTTTGCCCGATTTGGCTTAGGGTGTCGGAAAGGTCCTTTGTGGCCGACTCAATGTCTTCTTTACTGGAACCTTCTTTTCCGGAAACTTCTTTCACTTTTTCAATTTTTTCTTCAACCTTTTTTCTTACATCATCAGGAACTTTATCACCGGCATCTTTCAGAGCTTTTTCGGCTGTTGCCACCATTGCATCAGCATTGTTTTTAATTTTTATGACCTCTGCTTTTTTCTCATCTTCCTCTTTATGCTTTTCTGCCTCTTCCTGCATTCTTTTAATCTCGTCCTCAGAAAGCCCAACTGCACCGGTAATTTTTATGTTCTGAGTTTTGCCGGTAGCTTTATCCTTTGCCGTCACTGTCAAAATTCCGGAGGCATCCATATCGAATGTAACTTCGACCTGAGGAACTCCACGGGATGCGGGAGGTATTCCGTCAAGAATAAATGTACCCAAGGTTTTATTGTCAGCACTCATAGGACGCTCGCCTTGGGTTACAACAATTTGAACCTGAGTTTGATTATCGGCAGCTGTTGAGAACACTTCGGTTTTGCTGGTAGGAACTGTTGTGTTTCTGGAGATCATGGGAGTTGCAACTCCCCCTAAAGTCTCAATTGCCAGGGTGAGAGGAGTAACATCCAATAGTAAAATGTCTTTAACTTCCCCTCCCAAAACTCCACCCTGAATTGCCGCTCCAACCGCAACCACTTCGTCAGGGTTAACTGACTGATTAGGATCTTTACCAAAGAACTCCTTGACCACCTCAACAACTTTAGGCATTCTGGTCATTCCGCCAACCATTATTATTTCGTCAACATCGTGTGCATCAAGTCTAGAATCCTTAAGGCAAGACTCTACAGGTTTTATGGTTTTCTGAATTAGCTCCTCCACCAAACTTTCCATTTTGGCGCGTGTCAGCTTCATTGTTAAATGAAGGGGGTTGCCGTCCTTTTGTGTAATGTAAGGCTGGTTAATTTCAACCTCAGAAGCCGCCGAAAGCTCTATTTTTGCTTTTTCGGCCGCATCCCTAACCCTTTGAAGTGCCTGGGAATCGGCTTTAAGATCTGCACCGTTTTCTTTTTTGAATTCCGAAACAATGTAATCAACTATTGCCGCATCAAAATCATCTCCGCCGAGGTGGGTATCTCCATTTGTAGCTTTTACTTCGATTACACCGTCACCGATTTCAAGAATAGAAATATCAAAAGTTCCTCCACCCAGATCGTAGACGGCAATTTTTTCAGATTTCTTTTTGTCCATGCCATAAGCCAATGCTGCCGCAGTAGGCTCGTTAATTATTCTTTCTACTTTAAGTCCGGCGATTTCTCCCGCCTGTTTAGTTGCTTGGCGCTGAGCATCGTCAAAATATGCCGGAACAGTGATAACAGCCTGGTCAACTTTTTCACCCAAATATTTCTCCGCATCCTTTTTAAGTTTCATCAGAACTCTGGCGCTAATTTCTTGGGGTGTATAGTTTTTTCCTTCTATTTCAATATCCGCCATTCCGTTTTTGCCCTCAACAATTTTGTAAGGGACCATATCTATTGTTCTTTTTACTTCCTTGTCTTCAAACCTTCTACCCATGAGGCGTTTTGCAGAATAAACGGTGTTTTTTGAGTTAAGAATCATCTGGCGCTTGGCAACATCACCAACCAGATTCTTAACCGGCTCGACAACGGAAGGGGTTGTATTTTTACCGGTATCCACTGTAGGGATAACTTTGGGACGACCTCCCTCCATTACCGCCACACAGCTATTTGTAGTTCCTAAATCAATTCCAATGATTTTTCCCATGTATTTATATTATATATTTAGAATCACAAGCTTCGCTTATGATTTTTCCCATATGTTTTTAACTATTACTTATTTTTGACACTTTTACTTTCGCATGTCTAACCGCTTGTCCATCCTTAAACTTCCAACCGTTTAATGTCACTCCCGAGATAATATTATCTCGCGCGCCGGCCACAACTTCAATAGCCTCCATTGTGTCCTCATTAAATTCTTCACCCACCTTGGGCACTATTTCAAGCAAACCCTCCTCATTCAAAATCTTTTTAAATTCTCCTATAGAAATTGCCAAGCCGGTATCTTGCAGGTGATCCTGGGCAGACTCCAGATTATCTAAAACCGGCAATAGTCTTGTCAAGATGCCCAAGGATGCAATTTTACTAAGGACTCCTCTTTCCCTTTCAACTCTTTTACTTAAATTGTCATAATCAGCCAGGGCTCTTGCCAGCATTGACTTTAAAACTTCCAATTCTTTATAAACTTTGTCCCCGTCTTTCTTTTTTGATTCTTGTTTTTTGCCTTTTACCATTTGATTATTTATTGGCAACTTCTTCTATCAAGTTACCAAAATATCTCAAAATCGGAATCACAGTTCCATAGTTTGCTCTGGCAGGGCCAATTACCCCTAAGGCACCTTTTTTACCTCTAATATTAAAGTGTGTCGAAACGATTCCTGTAGGTGCCAATCCCGGAATTCCCAACTCTTCTCCGAAAAGAACTTCCAGAGGAGATGTTGATTCATATCCAAAGAAAAGTCTGTCCAAATCATCCAGTTCTTCAAATACTGAAAAAAGGTTTTGACAAGTTAAAACATCTGAAAATTCCGGATTTTGAAAAACATAGGAATGCCCTGCATACCAAAATCTGTCTTTTTTATCCTTAATGGCAGCAACGGACAAAGATTTGGTTCTTGAAGCAAGTGCATGAGTTGCTTCGTCCATCAGCTCATCAAGGTCGTCGCGGGAATCCCAAACTTCCTCTTTAGCCTTAACCTCATCAACAATACTCATTTGTTTTTCTTCCATCAACTGGTTTATATAAAATTTCATTGCAACTGGTGTAGGGATACGTCCTGCGGAGGCATGAGGTTGTTTTAGAAAATTTAGCTTGGTCAAAGAAACCATTTCATTTCTGATAGTCGCCGGGGAAACACCCAAATTGTATTTTTTATCGAGAGCTTCGGAGCCGACAGGTTCGGCAGTGGCGATATATTCGTCAATTATTGTTTTTAGTATTTGTGTTTGTCTGGATGTAAGCCCGTCAGTCATAGTTCAATTTTTCTTCGTTCGCTCACACCTATATTGCTAAGCAAATCGAAGTGTTAGCAGTATGATAGACCGAGTGCTAAAAGTTGTCAAGTCCCGCTTGGAGTGTCTGAGGTAGATGTAATTGGCTCCTCCTCTTTTGCCGGTATAGGAAGAGGAAACTTTTTGAGAAAAATGCCTTTAGTGAGATTAAGAAAATACTTTGCCTCATCAACCTTAAAAAGCAGGGACAGGAGAGTGTAGATTATGATTCCGGCCAAAAAAGTGACTACCGTCAAAATAATCAAGTTCCCCGTGTAACGGGTATCGAGCACGAATTTTTCAAAAGGAAAATTATTTGTGGCATCAATCCCTCCCAAAAACGAGAGTCTCTTGACCCAAACTGATTTATCAAAAATTTTGAGCATAAAATACATCGCGCCTCCGGAAATTACGGATGCTACAAAAATTTTTAGGGTATGTGCAATGAATCTTAAATTGACAATTTTCCCGATCCTTTTATTGATGAGTATCATCAACACCACCGCTTCAACCAAGGTACTTAACGCAAATGCCGCAGCCAGTGACCAAACACCCAAATGAAAACCTTTAACTAAAATAAAATCGGTGGCCACCAATATTATAAGTCCGACAAAAGAGACTTTAACCGGGGTTTTTGTATCGTGTAACGCAAAAAAGGAACGAACAAGTATCGACATTAAAGTCTGGAAAACTATAGAAACGGCAAATACCGAAAGTACTGTTCCGGTTTGCACGGTGGATGCCCAATTAAAAATCTTGGTTCCATAAACAAGCCTGACAACAGGAATTCTTAGTGCAATCAAGGCTGCCGCCAAAGGTAGAGTAAAAAACACCGCCTGGTAAATTGCGGAGAGAAGAATCTTTCTGAATTTATTATTATCCTCGGCACTTGAAAGCATGGGTAGAACCGCCTTTGCAAGCGACGTCCCAAAGAGGGTTACAGGAAGAAGTTGTAACGAGTTTGCAAATGTGTAGTAAGTATAAGAAGCCTGGGAAATGATTGACGCCAAAAAAAGTTCCGCACTTTTTCCAATTTGGTCAAAGGCTAAATCAATTACCCTCGGAAAAGCCAACTGACCGATCTTTTCTACACCCTCGTCAGGTTTGAAATCCCAGGTAAACCTAAATCCGAGTTTTCTCGAAAGAGGGTACTGAATTATAAAATGAGCAAAAGCGCCCACAACTACTCCCACTGCCGGAGCCGTTAAACCAAGACGCGGTGTAAGAACAACTGTCCCTAAAATTATCCCTAAATTGTAAAAAATGGGTGCTAGGGCAGGAATTAAGAAGCGTCTTAAAGATTCTAAAACACCGGTCAAAACATAACTAACCACAAAAAATCCTTGAGCCACAAATAGAATTCTGGCAAGAAACGCCACCTTTTCATTTTCCACAGCGTCGAACCCAGGCGCTATTACCGAGTAAATTTGAGGTGCAAAAATTGCTATAACAGCTACCGCCACAAAAAAAATTGCAAGACCTATCGAGACGACTTTGCCGGCGAGTTGCCAAGCTTTCGCCTCACCTTCTTTTAGGGTTCTCGTAAATACCGGTATAAAAGCTGATGAGAAAGTACCAAAAACCAAAACTTGAAAAATTGCGTCCGGAAGTCTGAATGCTGCAAAAAAAAGAGAAAGTGACTCCGGGTCGAAATAACTTGCCAATACTCTTTGTCTGATAAGTCCTAGCACCATGGAAGCGGCGATCATGACCATGATAAGAGTGGCTGCAGAAAGAATGGTGTTTTGCTGTGAATTAATAATTTTTTTACCCTTCGCGATTAAATCTTCCATGTCTCTTCTTGATATTCTAGCTTCTTTGCCATATACTAACAACCGTAAATTAAACCAATATGCCAGTAACAAAAACAGCCAAAAGAGCCCTCAGGGGTTCCAAAAATAAAACAACGGTAAATAAGCTTTTGATAAAAAAGCTCGAGATTGCTGTTCGCCTTGCAAATAAATCCAAAAAAAGCGAAGAAATTAAATTGGCCACCTCACTGGCTGATCGTGCTGCAAAGAAAAATATCATCCACAAAAACAAAGCTGCCAGGATAAAATCCCAGCTTTCTAAACTGGAACAAAATAAAACTTCTAAAAAAGAGCCCGCAAAAGCTGCTAAAAAAGCTTCCACAAAGAAAAAGTAAAACCTCCTATCTCAGAGCTTCTTTCACACATTTACATGTGCTATATTAAATTAGACTATTTGCCGTTTGATTTGTATTTGTAAGTTTCGTCTATTTAGATTCGAAATCGGAATTTGGTAATTGGAAAGTCGAATAAACCAAGAAATGCCCAAAAATAAAGCTATCAATCTATTACCACTTGAGGAGTTTAATGCTTCAACTGCGGGGCGTGTTTTAAGATGGGCAACTGGTACATTTCGTGTAATTGTTATTGTTACAGAAATGGTTGTCATGGCCGCGTTTTTGTCACGATTTTGGCTGGATGCCCAAAACTCTGCCCTAAACAATTCAATTAAAGCAAAAAGTGCACAAATATTGGCGCAAGCCGATCTGGAGAAGCAATTTAGAGGAACCCAAGCAAAATTAAGTATTTTTAATAAAATAGCTCAGAGCAATAAAACTTCATCCCTGATAGAAAAAATAACAAGTAGTGTCCCAGGTACTGTTACTCTTTCAAGGATATCCCTGACACGAGGCGCAATAGAAGTACGAGGCTCGTCACTTTCGGATTATGACATTTCCAGACTGGTTGTAAACTTACAAGGTGCACCGTTCAAAAGTGCTGAGCTGGGTCAGGTTGGTTCATCGGAAAAAAATACGGGAGAAATTGATTTTGTAATTAATATTAAATACTAAATTATGGCAACCGGTTGGAGAGGTTCATATTATCGGTATAAGGAATTATTCTTAAACATATCTGTCCTTTATAAAAAAAGGGCAGACTTACGTGCATTCTTGGAAATAGTTCTTTCAATTGTTGCGGTAATAGTTTTTGTGATGTTTGCGCTAAAACCTACCGCTCTAACCATTATCAGTTTGGTTCAACAAATCAAAGAGGAAAGGAAAACTTTGTCAACTCTTACTCAAAAAGCCAATGATTTGCAAAAGGCCGGTACCCTTTTAGCCCAAAATCAAAGATATATCGATAACATTAACACAGCCGTTTCCTCAGCCCCTGCTCCTGATATGTTTATGAAACAGATTGAAGGCTTATCAGCCAGACACAGCGTTGATTTGATGGGACTCGTTGTCAGTGACGTCGTTTTGATCGGAAGCCCTAAAACTATTAGAATTTCAGGTGAGCTGGAACCCCTCCCTGAAAGTGCCAACGAAATGGGATATTCAATTAGTGTAAAGGGTAGTTTTTCAAACATAGATAACTTTATGAAAGAACTCGAAAAACTAAGGGTAATTTCAACCATAGATAGTGTGACGGTTAACTCTTCCGTTACTGAGTCCGGAAGGGTCATAGTTGCTGTCATTTCAGGTAGGGTTCCTTATCTTGGAAGTAGTAAATAACATGAAGAAAAATTCACTCCCGAAACCAATAACAATATTGATATTGACGCTTTTGACCGCTCTTGTCTGGGTAGGTTTAAATATTTATAGGTCAATTGCGATTAAACCGGCAGCCCCGGTTTCGGAAGATATCCTCAAACCGCTAAATCCCACTCTTGATATGGAAACCATACAAAAAATAGAAGCCGCTATTTTTATTCAAGATTCGGAGGTTCCGCCAATTAGTGTTGGAGGAACTATGAATACAACACCTATTCCGTCTCAGACACCATTACCTACAGTCGCACCCGAATCGTCGCCCAGTGCCTCACCTGCACCATGATCAGAAAAAATAAAATTCCCACTATTTTAGGAATAATACTGCTTTTTGGCGGTGTGTTTGCGGGTGTGTTTCTTTTAAGAAATAATCAAATATTTAAAATTGGGGCAAGTCCTACGATAACTCCCCAAAATGTCAGATTAAGTAACTTTTCCGATTCTTCAGTTACAATTTCATGGATAACTGATGACAAAACAGCAAGCTTTGTCTCATACGGTGTAAACGAAAATGTTGGCGATGTAATTAGTGAAACAGAAGACGATCAAAAATTTTCTACACACAGCATCACTATTACAGGGCTTAACCCTGAGACAAATTATTACTTCAAAATTAACTCAGACGGCACGACTTTTGATAACAACGGCATACCTTGGCAATTCGCAACAGGCAAGACATTACCAATGAACCAAACGACCATTCCGATTTCAGGATCTATTATTACTGCATCGGGAGAAGCAGTGGGACGAGCAGTCGTCTATATCACAGTATCCGGCTACACACTCTCCACTGTTACTTCAGAAAGCGGTACTTTTGTCTTACAACTTGGCTCCGTGAGAACACCCGATCTTGCCGGATATGCACAAATAGTCCCCGCCAAAACTTTACTGGAAGTTTCTGCAACAACCCAGGATGGGGAAGTGGCAACTGCAAAAATCTTTGCCCAATCAGCAAACCCTATACCGGCGCTTGTCGTTGGCCGCGATCAGGATTTTAGAAGTTTGGAACCAAGTCTTGACGGTGACAATCCAAACGCTGATTTAAATCTTCCCAAAACTGCGAGTACAGAATCTAAATTTAATATTAGTGGTAAAAAGACCGAGGGTTCAAAAACTGTTACATTGGAAAGTGTTTCTGAAGGAGAAATAGTTTCAAGCGACAAACCCGAATTCTTTGGAGATGGTCCTGCCGGAACCAAAATCAATATTAGTGTCCATTCAGAAACCCCCGTATCAGGCACTTCTACCGTTTCTTCCACTGGTTCATGGAGCTGGTCCCCCCCTTCAAATCTATCTCCAGGAACACATAGTGTTACTATTTCCTGGATTGATACTTCAGGAATAAAAAGAACACTGACCAGGAATTTTATAGTTCAGGCCGGGGAGTTACCGGCATTCGTGGCAACGCCGTCCGCCATAACTCAAATTTCTACCCCTACACCAACTGCAACACCGGCCAGGACATCCACACCAAGACCAACCAATTCCGCAACGCCAACAGCAACACCGATTGCATCAAAAAGCCCAACTCCAAAACCAACCAAAACACCTACTCCAACTACGGCATCCTTGCCGCAATCAGGAAGCTTGACTCCAACCATTTTGCTGTTTATGATGGGATTAGCGGTGATAATGTTTAGTTTCAGTACTTGGAATGTGTCCAATAGAAAACCGTGATTAAGAATTATTTAACCTAAGTTATATGCCCAACCAAAATCAACCCAACCCAAGCCAAGACCAACCACAAAATAACTCAGGTACAATTCCCTTCTCTCCGCAGGCAGATTTACCACCCCTTCCTCCGGAATTTCAAAGTCTGACAACATCCGCACCTGCCATCCCGACCCCGCCCTCTGCACCACCAGGAGAGTCTGGTTCCGCGGCGCCCCCTTCCCCAAATTTTTCGAATATAGCACCGGCATCTTCTCCAAAGAAAAAATTCGGAACCGGAAAGATAATTGCCACGATTTTGGGAATATTTTTGCTAGTTGGAGGGGTTGCCGTTGCTACTTATACGGTTGGACAAAAGCAACTATTCCAACAAAAAGCCTCGGGAGAATCTTGTAGTAGCGATTCCAGAACAGCTTTCGTATGTAAAGGAAAGTTGGTTGGTGATATCGCACAAAGTTGTTGGAAAGGCTTTGGAGATTCGGACCCAAATAATGATACCTCGCTTAAATGTGAGAGCTCGGGTATCACAGGCAATGATGGAAATCCTCTTTGTGCCGCCATGGAAAGAAGTACTCCCGGTGCCTGCGGTAGTGGAGACGGTGGGGGTGGAGGATCAGCCACCTGGCCACCAAATGGTGCTGCCTGTCATTCAGTGAGTGGTAATCAAACCACAATCGGAGGTTGTATAACTTTCTTTTGTCCAAATGACTGTAGCGGATCATGTGGAGAGAATGATCCGGGGGTCTACTGGGAATTTTCCGCCAGCTGTAGCGATTCATCTCTTGGGAACTACTGCGGACAAATTGATACTGTGGATGTCAATAAAACTTACTGTATCCCGAACGAATCAATATATAAGGATTCCAGGATACAATGTGGTGGAGGGTGTATAAAGCCTGCTCCACGCACAGCCGACCCTACACCAACTGTTCCACCAACCATTCCTCCGACCCTTCCACCAACCATTCCTCCAACTGTTGCACCAACTCCTACCGCACCGGCTCCGTTTTGCGCCGCTATAACTACTTATGATTCTGATTGGAACACAATTTCCTCTACCCAACTTTCAGCTCTCAAGGTTGGGGATGCTGTTAATTTCTGCGTCACCGGCTCTACCACATCAGGAAGTTTTGACATGGCCAGATTTATTATTAACGGGGTTCAACAAGCCGATACAACTATGCATAAACCGAATTCAACCGCATTTTGTCAGACCTATACGATTCCTAGTGGAACAGCAACCTTTACAGTATCTGGAAGCATTCACCACCAGACATTGGGGTGGTTTTAAATAAAATGAAAAAACCTATTGGTAAATTGGGAACAACTTTGATAATACTTTCGACCATTGTCCTTGCGGGTATTGCTATTTTTACAGCTTTCAGACTGTATCAACTCCGTCAGGAATCAGTGGCACCAAATGTTCCAAGTAGTTTTCCGAAAGCAGAAAACGTTACCACCTCAACAAATAATTGCTCCCTATCCTTTACGATTTCAGTCACAACACCCACGGCTACTGCTACTGCAACTGCTACGGCATCTGCGACCCCGAGAATAACACCCACGGCTACTCCTACGGCTACTGCAACAGCCACAGCCACTGCAACACCGGCTTCAACCACTCCTACGGCTACACCTACTGCAACTGCGACGGTGGCAGGTACTCCTAGAGTTACAGCTGTTCCAACACCTACAGAAGCGGCGCTTCCAGTGTCCGGCACAAGTTGGCCAACGCTTTTCGGAGCCGGATTTGGAATACTCATAATCCTTGGTGCCATATTATTGGTACTCTAATCCTCTTGTGAATAAAATCTTCTCTTCACTAACTCCAGGGATAGATTTCGTTAAAACTTACTTATATAAGATTGTTTTTGTCGTTATCTCCATTGTTATTTTCTACTTTGTTTACTGGATTACCAGCTACTCGCTCAAGAAGTTAAAACCTGAGATTTATTCGTATTACCCTTTTGATAAATTCTTTCCAAAATCAGGAAAGTGGTCTATTTTCTACTTTTTAATAACAATTGTCTTTTTGGGAATTTTGGTTTACGCAATAATTAAAGGGGGATTCTACCTGGCTCCGGCTTAGGAATTAAGTTATCTCCAACTACTTACCCAGTAGTAACTTTTATCCAACCAAAGCGGAATATTTAAACCAACCCAGTGCGGATAGAAATAGACAAAAGTCAAGAAACTGATAAACAAATAGGTAAAAATTAATTTTGGAGTTCGCCTTAAAACATAACCGGTAGCAATTGCCATAAAAGGAATTGAAGGTAGGTAGTGATACAAAAACATTATTCTGGGCGAAGCTGCCCAGGGAGCAAAAAATATCAGGTAACAAAAAACTATCAAACCAACTTTTTTGTTTCTTTCCAGATAGGAAAATACTGCACATATGGCGACGGAGGCTATTCCAAACCAGAAAACAAAAGGGTTTCCCATGGCATATATTCTTGAAACATAGCCTCCTATCTCAGAACTGGTATAGAGGTATATCGGCCTGATTAAAAGCGGCCATGTCCACCATTGAGACGTATACGGATGTGTTGCATCGAGGCCTGTGTGGTACCACCACATCTGTTTCTGCATACCCCACCAAATCGTCAGATTGTGTCCAGTTGTAAACATTGGTAAGTAGGATAATAAGTAAATCGTAAACGGTAGTAAGGCAAACCACAAAATTGAAGGCCTAAATTTATTTGTTCTTTTGAGCCATAAAACAAATATGATTGGTACTGCCCAAAGTGCAGACCACTTTGAAGACAGCGCCAGTCCAAACGAGACAGCTGAAAAAAGATCTTTCTCTTTTAAGAAAAAATAAATCGATAGTAATGAAAAGAAAAGAATATAGCTATCATTCATTCCGATTCTACTCATTACCAAAGGCAGACCGTCCAAAGAAAAAACAGCAGCAGAAATAAGGCCCACTACCTCATCTTTAAGTATTTTCTTTGCAAGTAGATAAACCAACAGGACCGATCCCACTCCTAAAATTGCCCCAGGAATTCTCCATCCGAATGGGTCTTGACCGAAGATTGACATCCCAAATACCATTCCCAATTTAGCAAAAGGAGGGTGTGTCCATTCGTAAGCAAAACCTTGCGGAGGGGTGTTCCACCATTCCCAGGCTTTTGTGGCTTCTTCGCCCATCATTACCTTTGCAGTGAAGGCGTGATAGACCTCGTCAAAATATGTCGTTGAAGGGCTACCTAAATTAATAATGCGCGTCAAAAAGGCGAATGCCAAAATCAGGTAGAGATAGGTTTTAGATCTTTTTTTCGTAAGTTTTATGTCCGGTAGTTTTACGGATAAACTTTTTTTGCTCTTCATTTTTATTATTGATCTCCTTATCAGCAAAAGTGCTTTTTCCCATGATGTTTTTCTGTCTATTAAGATCAAGTAAAAAACGTAAACCGTTAGGGCAATTCCCAAAACAATTAAAAACTGTATTAATAGATCCGGGAGAATTTGAACAAAATTATTGGAAACCCAGAAATGAGAATAGACTAAGTTCATAACATAAATTAACGAAAAACCTATATAAGGAAGCAGAAAAATTGGGTTATCAACTACCGCAATGGCGAGAGGAGCAAAAACCGGAAGCAGGTGTCTCTCATGCATTCTGGTAAAAAACATAAAACTTGCAGCAAAGACGAATGTTATCAAGAAGTAAGGTGAAAGTTTTTTCTTTGCACGCCTAATACAAAGAATTATTGTTGCGGCAATAATCATAATGTAACCGCTAAACTGAAAGTAAACATTGTCAGGTTTCCAGAATCCGGAAAGTCCCCAAAAGTTGAAAGCGTTTACTGATGTATACGGATATTGGCCGGCAGAAATATTTAATCTGGTCAAAACAAACTGAGGCAGGTTCCCTTGTGTAAACGGTATGAACCCAAGAATAAAAACAAAAAGCCCGGTCAAAAGATATTTTGTAGCTTTTAAAAGCCCCCATTTATTCTTAAGCATCATCATTAAAATCACCGGCAAAATGAATGCGACCTGGGGCTTTATTAAGGTTCCAAATGCAAGAATCGCAGCCGAAAATATATATTTACTATCCAAGAAATAAATTGCTGTAACAGATGCAAGGGCAGTCAGAGAGTCTACCTGCCCCCAAAATGTTGAGTTTGCAATAATGGCCGGATTAAAAATATAAATTATCGCACCAAGAATGCCCCACCTCTCACTTTTTTGTTTCTTCAAAATCTCGTAAATTACATAGCCCGTGACCACATCTGAAAGAATTGCCGGGATTTTGTAAAGAAAAACCTGAGGAAAAATATTTAAAAGGTTAATTTTCCCCAATCCCCATAAAAAATATAGATACCCCGGCAAATAATCACTCCAGCCTTTGTAAAAGTCTTTAAATCCATTCCTGGCCAATTCCATACTCCAGGAAACAAAAGTACCTTGATCCAATTGTAAGGTTCCAAAAAAAGATAAAGAGAGTCTTAAAAAGAGAGCGAACGAAAGGATTATAAGAATGTTTTTGTGTTTACTAAAGAATTTCATAAATTTTTATTCCATTTTTGTCGTAGACTTTATCAAGATCCTTATTCTTGTCCAATAAACTTTCTGCGTTTGGAAATTGGGATCTTTCTTCGTTTCCCAAAAACACATACTTCGCCCCGTATTTTAGCTTTATTTGAGATACACTGCCAGATTCATAAACTTTTGTTACGTCGTTAACTCTTGAAAAGACATTGTCCTGACCTAAATCAAATCCGTGCGAGTACGGCCAATTGATATACGAAATAATACGAAGACGTCCCCCTATATCAGTTGGGGAAGAATGTACCGAAGGAACAGTTACAAAAACTGTCTTTTGTGGAGTATTGGACCTAACCCACATTCCGGATTCGTAATCCGGGTATGAATACCCACTGCTTTTGTTTAAATATGAATGAGCCATCAAATTAAATGAGGTGATTGAAGATGAAAATATTAAAATTACAAAAATAATAACTGACATCCTTTTGTGCTTGGAGCTTGCAAAATAAATGCCCAAAAGAACACAAATTAACGGGATCAAATAATAATAAAACTTAAGCATGTCGAATTCATATAATGTAAATTTCATGATAAGAGGTATCGTTAGCAATAAAAGAGATAGTAAGGCAATAGAAAGTGTATATATGTTCTTTCTGGTGGTCTTTAAGAAAAGACTAAATATGTAGATTATAAAACCGATACCAAGATTGCCAATCAAAAACCGTATATACCAACTAACTTCGTGAGTTTGCCAAGGTCCCCAAGAAAAACTATCAAAAAAGATCTGAAACATGGATCTAGTTCCGGCCTTAGCGGTTATGATAAATATTCCAATTATAAGTGAGGGCAGAAAGAAAACCAAAAAATTTTCCAAAACCTGGCGAATCCGTACTTCTTTAAAAAATAATTTTAATAGATGCAATATCCCAAAGAACATCCAAGCAATTAAAAAGCCGAACATCTGGAACCTAAGGAGTGCTCCTGTAATTACTCCGGCAACAACAAGCTTCTTTCGGTCAATGTTAATGTCCACTAGCAATAATATAATCAAAGTTACCAGGGGGAGTCCTGCCATCATTGGCCTATTTTGTAAAAAATAGTCAGACATGGGCACCATCTGTAAATAATCAAAATTAAAGTTGAAGGGATTACTGGTAACCATGGATATGTAGTTTCCTTTTTGCTCAAGAATAGTTTTAAAGAAATCAACAAAACCAAGGTTGCCATAAAAGACTGAACCGATTGCAGAAATAAGTGAAAAGATCTTCTTTTTAGTTAATTGATAAGTTAATGCGAAAACTGAAAAATAAAAAGTCATTGCCCAAAAAGGATTTAGTATTGTTAAAACCTCCGGGAAAAAATTACCGAATAGCGTATTTACAACCGCAGCATGGAAATCCGAAAAATAGTAGTAACTCAAATTCTGGCCGGAAAAATAAGGCGCCTGTGGCGGAAAATTACCTTGCGTAATACTTTCTACTATTGAAAGATGCATCGCGGTATCCTGCCAGTTTGGACCGCTCATTACAAAATAGTTGTTATGGAGATTGAAAATTGCCGGGCGCAAGACAATAAAATAAACAGTGTAAATTATCAATCCGATTATAATGATCGGCAGAGTTTTTTTTAGTTCCCCGTACTTAACGGGTTTTCTCTTAAGAACTAGATAAAAAAATCCTACAATCAAAAACAAAAAACACACCAAAAGAGTAAATCTGCTCAGTCCAAAAATTAAACCCACTAAAAAGGCTAAAAAGGTTGAGGTCACCGCACTACCAGCAAGATAAAGGGGAATTTTTTTCCAAAGCGGAAGATGAGGTAAAAAAAACTCAGTGGCCAGATATCCAGGAATGAAGGTGGTGAAGAGTATGCCGATTAAGAGATATGTATAATTAATCATGCTTCAAAAACTAAAGTTGCAAATTCCTTGGCCATTGATTTTACTGCTCTTTAGCCTTGCCACCTTCTTGGTATACCTGGCAACGTCAGGTGGAACAACCCCTTATGATTATTTTACCAGGCTTGGGGCAGCATTTTTGCAGGGAAAATACTACCTAACTTCCAATCCTCCTTGGCTAAATGAGCTTATACCAATCGGTGTGGGTAAATTCGCCGTGGTTTACCCCCCGTCACCAGCAATTTTATCAATTCCCTTCATCATAGCCTTCGGACAAAATTTTCAACAACAAATTCTGGCTCATATTATGGGAGCGCTGGGTGCGTTTGTCTGGGGACTTATTGCATACCAGAGATCAGGAAAGAAAATTGTTTCTCTGTGGGTATTTCTTCTGGTGGCATTTGGAAATATTGTCTGGTTTTTAGCAGCAACAGGTTCTGTGTGGTATTTAGGACAAGTTTCTGCATTCCTTTTTTTGTCGTTAACTATTTACGAATCTTTAAATAAAAGGAGGTGGGGGTTGGTCGCTTTATATTTTGGGTTGGCTATCCTGTCAAGGCTTCAGGTGGTTATGGCTTTACCAATAATTCTCTACCTTAATAAAAATTATATAAAAATATTGGCCGGGCTGACTGTTTTTGGGATCGCTTTTGCATTCTACAATTATCTGAGGTTTGGAAATGTTTTTGAAACCGGATACGGCCTTATCCCCGGAGTATTAGATGAACCTTGGTATCAAAAAGGGATTTTCGATCTTTCATATATCGGATCTAACCTTAAGGCTATGTTTTTATCCGTTCCTATTATCAAAAACACATTTCCTTATATAACACCCTCCTGGGGAGGTCTTTCAATATTCATAACAAGCCCCGTGTTTATTTATTCGCTCTTTGCTTCATCAAAGTCCAGGGAAAACATGCTCACCTGGCTGTCGGTTTTCCTGATTACACTTGTTGTTCTAATTCACGGCGGAACAGGTTTTACTCAATTCGGTTATCGCTACGCAGTAGATTTTTACCCTTTACTACTTCTGCTAATCATAAATGCAATTGACTCAAAAAAACTTTCTTGGCACCACTGGCTACTTTTGCTAGTTTCCATTCTGGTTAATTTGTGGGGGGTGGTTTTTATTAATAAATTCGGGTGGGTGGGTTTTTAATCTTATAAAGGAGAGCTGGTATTTCTATTTTCGAAGGCAGAGGTAAACCATTTCTGAATTTCTTCCCATTTTCCATTGCCCGTCTTGGGGATTAATACATACAAATTATCGTAAATTGGACTTGTGGGGGGGTGCTCTAAAAGAGCCTCGGGGAGAATGTTCTGGTGTATATCGCCACTACTATCATAGGCAAGGCGGGCCAAAACCCCTGCGGTGGGTAACTCCACATCCGTCTCAACATACTTTTCAATAATCAGGAAGATTTTTGAAATTGCACTGGGTGAAAATAAAACTTTTGCGGACATAATTTTATCTTTTATTGCCTTAATCACTTTTTGCTGGCGCGCCTCCCTCGCAATATCAGTACCCTCATCGCCTTCGGCGTGGCGTGAGCGAACAAACTTTAACGCAGTTTGGCCGTCCATTTTTTGAACCCCTGCCTCAAAACTAATTACCTCGTAACGACATGCATAAGTTTCTCGCGCAAGGGAGTCATCCTCATCGCCTTTACATGTGTCATTTTCTTTACCTTCAATTGGGTATAAATTATCCGTAAAACCATTTTCAACATTTACCTCTATTCCTCCGATTGAGTCGACAATATCTTTAAAGGCAGAAAAATCAACGACAACACCATATTGGATTTCCTGTCCGGAAACTTCTCCTGCAACCTTTTTTGCAAAAGAGATTCCACCCCCCGTTTCTTCAACTGTATAGTAACTTGTCCCTTCCTTACCCCAATAGTAAGCAGAATTTATCTTTGCCCTTAAGTCCGGAATCCAAAGGTCCCTGGGAATTGAAACTGTGGATATTCCTGATTTCTCGAACGGGATAGATACAATAAACATGGTGTCGGTCAGGTCTGCCCCCTCATGAATTCCGCCAGACTTTCCCATTACTAATATATTCACCGCCCCCGATTTAGAAGTGATCTGGTCAGTAGACGGGACTACAAAGTTGTAAAAGGCCTTTGCTACTAATGGATATTTATAAAATAAGATACCCACGCTCAAGATAATTAGTATTAAAACTCCTAAAAAGACAAAGAGAATTATTTTCCAAAAAGATGCCTTTGTTTTATCAATTTCTTTTTCCGGTCGCTCTTTAATTTGTGTGAAAGAAACTCCCTCGGAATTTCTCGCATCACGTTCCCGTGACCGGGAATGTGTTGTAGAATGATCAAGCATGTTAGACACTACTAGTATAGCTGGTTTAAACCAACAACAAAAAGAGGCGGTTACATATAACGGTGGGCCGCTTATGGTATTAGCAGGGGCAGGCTCCGGAAAAACTAAAGTTCTAACTCACCGTGTAGCATATTTCATTTCCAAGGGTTTAATAAAACCTGAAAACGCTTTACTTTTGACCTTTACCAACAAAGCGGCAAACGAAATGAAGGAGAGAATCTTTAAACTGACCGAAGGAAACTCACCAACCACTGGAACTTTTCACTCCTTTTGCGCAAAAATTTTAAGAATTGACGGGGAACATATCGGCATACCTAAAAATTTCATAATTTACGATGACAGCGACCAAAAAGAAGAGGTCAAGGAAATAATGGAGAGACTAAACATCTCAACTGACCAATACAATCCGGCTTCTATTTTAAACGGTATTGGCGAGGCAAAAAACCAGATGTTAAGCCCCGCCGAATATATAAATTTTGTCAGAGGTGAATGGCAGGAGGTAGCAGCGAAGGTCTATATTGAGTACGAAAGGGCATTAAAGGAAATTGGGGCACTTGATTTTGATGATCTACTCATAAAAACCGTCACACTTTTCAAAGAGATTCCGGAGGTTTTACAAAAATGGCAAAATAGGTTAACTCACATTTTTGTAGATGAATGGCAGGACACTAACAAAATTCAGTATGCGTTGACAAAGCTTTTAGTAGGTAAGGGAAATAACATCACCGCTGTCGGTGACGCATCCCAATCTATTTACTCCTGGCGCGGAGCAGATTACCGAAACATTAACAATTTAACGCGTGACTACCCTAATGTTAAGGTGGTCAATCTCGAACAGAATTACCGCTCTACACAAAATATTTTGGACGCTGCCAACTTGGTAATATCGAAAAATACGGGGCATCCGATTCTTAAACTTTGGACTGAAAAAGAAAAAGGTTCAAGGATAAAACTTTATACCGCCAGAAATGGTTTTGATGAAGCAGATTTTGTAGTAAGCACAATAAATGAGTTAATGCTTAACTCGGTAAAATACTCCGATATCGCTATTTTATATAGAACCAATGCCCAGTCTCGTGTTTTGGAAGAAGCCTTTCTTCACGCCGGAATTCCATATGTTCTGGTTGGTGGTGTCAAATTCTACGACCGTAAAGAAATTAAGGATGTATTGGGTTTTATAAGATACATTGTTAATTCAAAAGATACCGTTTCTAAAAAAAGAATTGAAAAAATAGGTAAAAGAAGATTTGAAAAACTAGAAAATTTTAGAACAGAAAACCCCGATTTGGAAGGTCTAACAACTCTGGATATCTTGGATGTCGTCATCCAAAAAACTGATTATCTTGCGCTTTTTCAAAAGGAAACTGAAGAGAACTTAACGCGTCTTGAAAATTTGAAGGAACTTCGAAGTGTGGCAACGGAATTTCCGGATATCAATGAATTTCTTGAAAACGTTGCCTTGGTTGAGGCATCGCAGGATTCAAACAAGCGCGTAATTCCCAATTCTCAGTTAAAAGACTGCGTTACTTTGATGACTTTACACGCAGCTAAAGGATTGGAATTCCCAATAGTTTTTATAGTCGGGATGGAAGAGGGGCTTTTTCCACACAGCAGATCGTTGATGGATTCCGGTCAAATGGAGGAGGAAAGACGTCTTGCCTATGTTGGAATTACCCGCGCAAAAGATCAGCTCTTTTTGACCTATGCAAACTCCCGCCTCTATTTCGGTGAAAGAATCAGTAACCCACCTTCACGATTCATTACAGACATCCCGGAAAATTTACTTGAGGGGGTTGGGGAAAACATAAATCCGGTGGATAATTTTAAACTTGATTCGGTTGATGATATTAAGGGAACATTTGATGATATCATTGAAAAGTACCTGGGACACGAAAATGAATGATCTAGATAAGTTCGCTACACACCCCCTACAAACAAGTTTTTGGGGGAAGTTCAGAAAAGCCTGGGGGAACGAAGTTCTGGAAACCCGGTGGGGAATTCTTACCGTTCACAGGCTCCCCCTCACTTCCTACAAATTAGCCATCTTTGAAAAAGGTCCGACCCCAACTCAAGAAATGTTGGCGGATCTTAGAAAGATTGCCAAAGAAAACAATATCGTTTTTGTTAAACTCGAGCCCAACTGCTTAAAATCAGAAAATTTAATCAATTTAGTAGAATCCAACGGTTCCGTCCCAGGTAAAAGATTCTTTACCCCCACCACATTCTGGATTGATTTAACAAAATCCGAAGAAGAGCTTCTCAAAAGTTTTTCAAGTAAAACCCGCTACAATATCCGGCTTGCTCAAAGAAAAGAGGTTGTCGTAAAAGAAGATAATTCCGATAAAGCCTTTAACAGATACCTGGAATTAACCAGGGAAACTACCCTTAGACAAGCATTTTTTGCCCACAGTGAAAGATACCATAAGCTTATGTGGAAGATATTAAGAGAGGCAAATATTGCCCATCTTTTAACTGCTACCTACCAAGGGGAAATCATTACAACCTGGGTTCTTTTTAAATGGCATGATTTTTTATATTACCCATACGGCGCATCAACTGAAAAATACAAAGAGGTAATGGCAAATAATCTAATGATGTGGGAGGCAATAAAATTTGGGAGAAATTTGGGATTAAAGACGTTTGACCTTTGGGGTAGGGAGGAGGGTAAGGGATTCACTAAATTTAAGGAAGGTTACAATCCAAAGGTTATAGAATTTTTGGGAACTTGGGACTTGGTGGTCAATAAACCTATTTATCAAATATACACATTCGCTGAAAAATTACGCTGGAAGATTCTTAAAACCTCAGCAAAACTTGGGCTTTCAAGGAATAGATTTTAACAATGGTTGATATCCGCCAAACCCTGTCTTACGCGAAATACTTAAGAAGCCTTGGTTGGGTAGTTGAAAGAACCGGAGAAATAAGCTATTTCATAAAAAAGTTTCCGCTCCTGGGTTCTTTGTTAAAAATCCAAAGACCGGACGAAATCAGAATGGATACGATAAGTAAATTATGCCGAAAACATGGTGTTTTTCAAATAATTATCGAGCCAAAAAACGACTTGGATGCTAAATATTTAATATCCTCCGGCTTCAAACTGGCTAAAGATACCTACCTACCGTCAAAAACACTTCTAATTGACTTGACCGAGTCTAAAGAAGACATCCTCAAAAAGTTTAAAAAAGACGCGAGACAGGCAATTCGAAAGGGAAGTGGTCTAAATATTAAAGAATATTCGACCCCCGACGAAATCAGAATATTTCGGGAGGGATGGAAAAAATCCGTTAAATTAAACAGATTTGTACCACCAACTGAACAGCTTATAAAATTAAAAAAAAGTTTTCCACAATCGTATTCTCTATTCCTTGCGTCGCACAATATTGTTGGCAGAATTATAGGAGGAGTGATTTTCACGACTTCTTCACACGAAAGATCAAACTATATCACTTATTATTGGCAAGCATTCACAAATAACGAGGGTCGCACTACCCTCTCCCAATACTCTCTCCTCTGGCAAGGAATACTATGGGCTAAAAAGAATGGTTACAAGATTTTTGACTTCGAGGGAATTTATGATCCCCGCTTTCCTAATAGAAGCTGGAAAGGTTTTACCCACTTCAAACACTCCTTCGGGGGCAATGAGGTTGAATATCCCGGATGTTATACCAAGCTTAGGCTTCCAAGATGAATTATATTTGCTTATTGATGCCTATTTGTCAGACTTACAGAATAGGGAGAATTCGCAACCGGTTTGACAAAACATGTGGTTACTACATTTGAAGTCACTCTTTTCTATCTCTTCGCGGACTTTAGATATTTCAGCCACAGCACTTTCCAACTGTTTCATACTGCGCACGGTTGATAGTTTTTGCTGTTGATCAAGATAGTATAACGATAACCTAATTTTTTCAGGAATCTTAAAAAAAGGTTCCGTCGGAATTTTATTTGCAGCTAATGCATAAAAAGAAAGCTGTAAATTTTTATCAACATCTTTTTGGGTCGGAATCGTCGCTCCGGTTTTGTAATCGATAATCTCTATTTCCCCACCTCCCAAATCATCTACCCTATCAAACCTTCCACCAATCCTCAGATTATTTCCCAAGGGAATTGTGAATTGCTGTTCCAATAAAACTACTTTGGTTTTTGCGTTAAACTCTTGTTTTAAAAATCCTGACAAATATATTTTGCCTTTTTCGAAAAAACCCCTTTCATGAGACTTGCTTTTATACCCTTCTTTTATCCAATTTTTTTCCAACAGATCGTAAAGTAATTTATCGGACGGTTTGACTCCTCCTGAAACCTCTTCAAAAAAGTTTTTAAGTGTCGCGTGCATTGCTGTTCCAAAACTAGCCGAGGCTGATGAAGGGGTTGGAACTTTCAAAATATATTTTAATTTGTAATGCAAAGGACAAGTCTTAAAAGTTTCGATTTGTGAATAAGAAAGGTAATCAATGTGTAACGGGCTGTCCTGATTTGGAGTATCTTTACCCGATTTTGCTTTAATCCCGTAATCCAGAAAAGACAATTGATTTACTTTGTTTTCTTTTTTTTCGGCGCTGACAGCTTTATCTCCTAACGCTTCAAAAATAAACGGGGAGAGTTTTTTCTCACGTTTCCCCTCTCCATAATAATCTGCCGCCGTAAAATAAAGCCTTTCTTTTGCCCTCGTCATCCCCACATAAAAAAGCCGGCGTTCTTCTTCTAAATGATAGTCCCCTACAGGTAAAACTTCTTTAATTAGATCGTCGCTTATCGGTATCTGTTCCCTTCTTTCATTTGTGGGAAATCTTTGAGATACAAGATTTATCAAAAACACCACCGGGAATTCCAAACCCTTAGCAGAGTGTACAGTCAAAATATTTACTGCGTTGATTTCTGTCCAATCTTCGTTTGCTGCTAAAGGACTTTCTCCAAGCTCCATTGAAAGATCTAACCAACCGGCAATCGCAGGAACTGTTGCGTCTTCATTATCAACCTCATAGGTTTTTAGCTTGTCAAAAAATTTCGATATATTTTTGGCTTTTGCCTCAGCATCTACAGAAGTGGGCAGTAAAAGCTTTTGTATAAGCCCTGTGTCTTCCAGGTAGTAATAAAGAATTTGGCCAGCCGTTTCTTTTCTAATAAGCCCCAAGTGCTTTTTGATTATTCCCAAAAGCTTATCGATCTTCTTTTTGGTTTCATCACTTACCAGAATCTCATCTATTTTTTCTGAAGCTTCGAATAAAC
>Ga0209416_1000272_pt1 | contig 55874 bp, 67 predicted proteins | sample RifGroF1_FD_184001 | JGI IMG/M metagenome (GOLD analysis project Ga0209416, IMG submission 184001) | Groundwater microbial communities from Rifle, Colorado, USA - Groundwater F1 (SPAdes) (version 2) | ecosystem: Environmental > Aquatic > Deep subsurface > Groundwater | place: Rifle, Colorado... | reverse complement strand
AAAAGGGAGACCGAAGTCTCCCAATATTACAACAAAGCTTAGTTAGCTCTGTTACTATTATAAACCAATGCTTTTGGTTTCGCATAAAGAACAGGTTCGTTCGTTTTGAAATCGTTTCCGGTTCTGAAGATATGGGCAGACGCTTCAATCTCACCGACTGAAGCTAAATCTTCATTGAAATTACTGAAACTTGATACTTCATCTTCAGTCCACTTGATCGCAATGACAGTTCCTTCTTTGGTTTTGATCTTGGGTATGCTGAGATATAGTACCCCAATACCTTTGGAACTGGGTCTCATAAATTTAAGATATGCTGAAGCAGTTGTTGCTAAAGCTTTAACATCTACTGATGTTGCTGTGTTTGATACTTCTGTTGACATAATGATACTCCTATATGTATGTTTACGATAAGCTATTAGTATTTCCAATAGCTATTTTAAAGATTACTTGAATAAAACAATATTCATAATTAATACTCGGCAAATATGCGTTTGCGTGCAAATGCGCCTACTGTTGCTATAATACTGAATATAATACCCAGATACAGTGAATTATATTCATCTGTAAAATAAAACTGAGTAAAATTCAATATTGCTAATAGCATTGAAAATACTAAACCTTTCATAAATCCTCCAATATTAATAATATAATTCATAATTATCTTCATGATCATTATAATCTTCTTCACTGCAAGATATACCCGGAATCAATATATTACTTTTGTTTCCTATATGAAAATCATCTTCGGATTCAATAAGTAATAATATATCCTCTTTGCTTAAATTCATTTCTCTTGCTATTGATGATAATACATCATCAAATGTTACTTGTGTTTTCATTATAATTCCTTTATTAATAATAAATTAGTAGCAATAACAGGAATCGAACCTGTAACTATGCTTATTCATAGTTAACCATTTATTGCTATTTCGAGATGTCAATTGGTGAGCTCAAAGTGGTCTATAAAATTATATAACTTTGTTTCATTGTCAAAATGAAAACAGGTGTTACTATTACCTTCACGTATTATTCTTAATGATTCAATGTCTATATAATAAACTAATCCATCATTAAAAACAACTATCGGATATGGCCTTATTGGCATAAATCCTCCTGTTTGATAAATAATTTAAGCATCGAAACTTTTGTTTTTCCAACTTGTATTTTGTACTTATTAGAAAATATTTAGGGATTACTTGAATAAAATATTTGTACTTGTTTCGAGTTAAATATTGTTTTATATTTGTATTGGAATAGTATTCTTAATAACTTGAGGAGATAGTTTCACGTGAAACATGATGATGCACTTAAATTGGCAATGGAATTTAATAAAAAACATAATCTACCTATGGACAAAGGAGCTAAAGTAATTGCTACATATACCAAAAGTTCAAAATACCATAATAAATTAGGCACATTTAGAATCATGTATCCGACTTTAAACGGATTTAATCATCAAAAAAATAATGATAATAGTAACAAGAAAGCTAAAAAATTCAAGCCCGGAATTGCTGATATACGAAAATAAACAGGAATTCGATAATTCAGGTAATACATTAGTTGCACTTGAAGAATGCAAAGCAGATGATTATGTTATATCTGATAATGGCTATTATTTACCTGTTATACATCGTATTAGTCACAGACGGTTAACAGTAGGCAAAGTATCACATATGGTTAGTATCGAGTTTCCTTGTGGTTATGTATATCATAATTTGTTATATGGAGATAGTAATAAATTCAGGCATAAAGTATTCAAATGGTCAAGAGATGAAAAACAAAATATTAAAAGAAATTTTTCTGATGCAAGACATAAGTTATTTGCATGGTACTTAAGTCAAGGAACAGACATATATTTAGCATTTGAATTGGTATTCAGTAAATATAAATCACGTAATAAAATGGAACAAATATTAGGAATGATACTAGAAAATAAAGCATTTCAGAACTATTTAAAGGACACAGGTATTATGGCATCTATACAGCAAGAAATGAAAGCACAAGGACTTAATAATGAGTTACTTGTTAAAAAGCTTAAAAAGATTATTGAAAGCGATACTGCATCTGCGCTGTTGCAAAAATATGCAATTGAAACCGCAATAACGTTTCAAGAACGTATAAGCGTTAATATAACAGATGAAAAGAGTAATCCGATTAAAAGAAATATTAATGATGTTTTAAAAGATAAAGTTATAGGGCAATTAAGTACCGGTACTGATGATTAAACTAATAATAATACATCCAATCATCACCATATTCGGCTATTAATTCCATTTCTCTGTTATAGGTAATTTTGTGATATACATTGCCTGTTAAATCTCTTATAAGCTTATCGTCAATTTCAGGAGGTATGGCATGCTTCATTGTTATAGCATAAGCATCAGGAAAATCATCGTGGTCTGCAAATCCAACTGTTAATAATTGACTATATAATCTATCAATCATTACTTCGTTTATTCTGTCATTATATAATACTATTTTATGCCTTTGAATAATAGGCAATAATATACTTAATATCCTTTCTTTTTTATTCATATTCGTAGTTTCATTGAATATGGTTATATTAAGAGGCCTGGGAGATTCAAGCACCCTTTTACGCAATGCAACTGCTTCAACATCGGGTTCCTCAAAATTCTTGCGTATTTCACGTACTATCTGTTCCTGTTGTCCCTGGGTTTCTGCATTTATCTGTTGTATAAGATATTCTGTACATCTTCTCATTAATGATTCTGTCATACCGGGTCTTTGCTGATAATCCGTTACTGAGTATTTACCACCTTCAATATGTACAATTATAGGAAACACTTTTCCCCTTGGCATATCCTTGGCTAAATAATGCAAATCATATCCCGGAACACTGGGCCAGCATCGTGCATATCCTGCAACCATTATAACAGTATCATCGCTTGTCTGTGCAAATGAAGATGCAATGTCTAATCCAATATATAAATTTAGCTCACCTTTCCATTTCATATTATCATATATGAATTCTACCATTTGTTTTGAGTTTTCTTTATATACCTTCATATGCGTTTTAACGAAACTATCGGGAGAAATCATTAAGGTTTCCGGAGCAAGGGGATTATTCATAAACTCCTGATAAAAATTATCAAGTTTATTCTTTTTCAAATATTCATAATATTTATTAAGAATAAAATAACTGCCTTTATGATCTCTCCATGATAATGTTCTTAAACCATCATCCAAGTGATTGCACTCGGCTAATTCAGGCACTATGAAATTGCCGTCTTTTGTGCATATATTAACCAATGCTTTAAGTTCAGCTTCAGATATAATAGGCCTGTTTACTCCATACCAGTTTTTAGAATTAACTATATCTTTGAATACAGTGTCCGGATGAACTAATGTTCCGAGCATTAATACTTTGCCTTCTCTTGAATCAGCGCTGTTAAGCAATTCAGCATCAAACCAATATTCTATTTGTTGTCGCGATTGTTCTGTTTTAGTATTATCCTGTGAATATATATCGTCGGCAATAATCAAAGTAGGCCTTTTGCCGTTTATGTTTAATCCTCTTGTATGCTGACCTGCTCCTATTGCCCATATAATTGTGTCATCTGAAGTAATAAAACTATTAACCCTCCACATCTTATGTGTTCTTTTTCTATCTTCATAATCTTCAATAACTCTCGGATCCTTATCACCGAATATTTTAGCTAAATCAGACCTTGATTCAATTGTGGTTTTTATAGATGATATGAATCCTTCAGCCCGCCTTAAAGTTTGAGATGCAATTACAATGAAACTTTCATTAATAGGCATACGTACAATATCGTCATTTATCATATATTGCTTAAAGTCCTCTTTCTTTTGCTCATTCCAGCCCAATAGTTCACTTCTAACGTATATATCATGGCCTTTGAGGTATAAGAGATAGGTGGGAAACAAAAAGCTTCCTATGGTCGTTTTAGCAGCTTCTCTGTGCACCATGAAATATGCTTGTTTCTGCATAACATATTCTTTTGACGGATCATGAAGCTTAAATAACAATTCAGCCATAATATAATGCACTTCGCTAAAATTACGATTGAATATATTCGGAAAGAACATTTTAGCAAATCTGTATATACCTAACTTTTCGGTATTGCTGGAATTTGCAGTATTTTTTACACATGTAGCTATTATGTCTTCTATGTCCATATTAATTCAAGTATATACTATATAAGCAATAACAAGTTCTTGGCATTATCATTATACCGCAAAATTCATTACGGTTTAATAAAGGATTATAAACATATATTTTACAATGTATTCTATACATATAAAAAAAGGGTGATTATACACCCTTCCAATAATTTAGTATTATCAATTACTTATCTTTTGCATTATAACCAAAGAATAAAGTACCTATAAGTATTAAACCTTTTCCAAGCCATGAAACCCACTCAGGTTCATTTATCTGTGATAGAGCTAATCCTATTGCTCCTATGACTGCTCCTGCTGTTGTCTTCCAGTTTTCCATTATACCACTCCTTAAACTTTAAATAAAACATAAATATATAATAAGTTAACTTAATCAATTTCGGTGCTAATGTTAATATTTTCCATATCATTTCTAATGTAGTCGGTTCTTCTTCTGCTAATCTGATTACATAAGGCACATACTTAATAGGTACAAGAATCATGTCCTTTTTTGATACTTTGGCAAATAGCTTTTGGTAATCAGTTATTTCAATTTGTGCTTTCTCCAGTTTCATCCATGATTCCTTGATAATGACGTATAACTGTTGTACATGCAGATTTAACTGACTTAGGTATATCCTGTAATTTCATATTTTCTAAAGCAGTAATTAGATCAAATGATTCACTTTGTTTTACTGTTTTATCAAATGTTTCCCATCTTTCTTTCACTTGTGGAATGCTAACAGGTACAGGATCATCTTTAAATCTAACGAATTTAATACCCGACATTTCTATAGCGTCTATTTCTTTTTTATCGTTTATAAATAAAAATTTGCTTTGTTTATCTTCATGGCCTACAACGACATATTGATTACCCATTGTTCTGCCGTTTTTATTAGAATAACTTGAATCTTTCAATTCAAAGATAAACATGATTGGACTTGATAACATCATAACATTTCTCCTTTATTTTAAAAATTTATATGCAATTTAACATCATCTTCTCTTATTTCCAACATTTTCTTTATACTGTTTTGTTACTTGGTTTCCAAATGAAGCAAATGGCTGTACAGGTATATATGCAAATTCATAAGCACTATTAAACATCCAATTAGTAAAATGTTCATTATCCACTGTTTCGGTTTTTCTTCCATATTGTTTATATTGGTCCCAATAGTTCTTCATAGTTAAAATTGCCAGCTCAAGTATGAATTCCACAAATGGACTTAAAGCATAACCTCCGCCTAATCCTTTTGTAACATTTCCAACAGGTCTGATTATTTTATCCAAATTAGACTTATGTGTTGTTTTATTCATATCCCCCGCATTAGACACCATAAACAATAATGCACTTTGTATCATTCCTGCAACTGCCATACGGATACTGTCACCTGTAGTAAATACTCCATAAAAGCTCTTTTCATCAAAAAATAGTTCCTGTAATTGACTTAAGAAAGATGCCATACCGCTTAATCCGATATAACCGAGCAAAGGAGCTATACCGCCTGTTACAGCGTGTTTAAATAAACCCTGAACAGCATAACGAGTTATACTGTCTTTAGCCAAATACCAGTCTCCAAAGGGTATTCCTATGTGTTCCATGTAATTAACAAATTCTTTATCTTTGGCTATTCCTTCCATTAAAGCATTATACATTTGTTTGCGTTTAATCATATAAGTAGTTTGGTTCAAACCGGATTCTTTGTTAAAGTTACCAAACATTGTCAACATTCTGCCTACTGATGTTGATTGAGCCGGATTACGCACATAATTACCTATTGATTTCCATACCAATGATTTTTCCAGTTCTGTGCTTAGCCATTTACTCATATCGGGTTTAACACTATTAATAAATTCTATTTCTTCGGGTGATACAGATCTGTTTTCATCTTTAGCTTTTTGTAGTATTGATTCCTTAAATTCATTCATAGCTCTTTCTCTTGCACCACCTTTGCCTATAATGTCATTTATCTTATAAGCCATTTTGTTATATGAATTATATGTAGAAACTAGTTCCATGTGTTGTGCATATCCCTTGCCGGATAGTATCGTAGATAAATAATCAGAATAATTAAGTATGAGATTATTGTATTCACGCCTGCTTAAGTCATTAATAAAAGGCACAGATTCAGTATACTTTGTTTTGCCTTCTCCTCTTATATTTCTGCCTTTAGCTAATTTAAGATTAACTATATTTTCATTAATAAACATAGGGCTTGAACCAATTTTAGCCGTTTGCTTTAATGTATATTTAATGACTTCTTTTATTGTTTCTCCCGATACATCTCTTAATTCACTTAAATAACTATCTATATCTTCTTTGTTCTTAGCTAAATTATCAAATACTTCAATTGCTTGTTTAGTTCTTGATATGTTCTTTAAATCTTTAAAGAAATTCCAGTTTAATACTGTTTGTTTTATATCGTCTAAAGCATCCTGAATATTGGTATTGACTGTTTTAGTACCTTCAGTAACAGCACGTACAGATGCAGCAGCAGTTGAAACAGGCCTATTGGCATCATTACCTATATCCCAGGTTAATTTCATATCAGTGCCTGTTTGTTTTATGCCGGCTAATAACATCATAAACTTATTTTTGTTTCCTATTGCAAATTCAGAAGTAGGAAATGTAGTGCCTACCCCGGCATTATCCGTAAAATTTTGTAAGACTATTTTAGACCATCTTTTGCCAAGTGCAACTGTCATAGCACCTGATATAGCTCCTGCTGCCGGTAATCCTATAATAGGCGAAGCTACTAATGAAGCTAAGGCAATAGCAGGATATTGACCTCCTAAATATACGCTTAAAGCAGTTGCTTTCTGTCCCATTTTAAGATACTTATCTAACGCATTAGCTAAGTTATAAGGAGTAAACAAACCTTCTTTTACTTTAACATCTATTCTGCCTATTCCATTACGGTATTCCAATGATTTAACAGCTTTTGCATTTGGATTAGATGACATAACAGTTGATTTAACAACAAAGTCTTTATTGGTTATAAGATTAACACCGAATTCATCTTCACCGGTACGTTGTATATTTCTATAAAAACTCTTTTTTTCTTCTTTATAATAATTTGCCTTAATGTAATTAAGCATTTCTTCGGAAGATTCTTTATAAGTTTCATTAATCTTATTGCTCATGAACTTCTGTAATTTCGGATATGGTTCTCCATGCAATGCTTCAAGTATATTATCTTTTTCTATTATATATAAAGTTTTAGCTTTATTCGAATCATCCATAATCGTTAAAACAGGTATCTTTTCTACAGTACCGTCTAAATATCTATTTTCGATTTCAGTTGTTCCTATGTACCTACCTTGTATATTAACAGGTTCTAAATTGCCTGTATGTACCATTAAGTTCATATTGCTGTCTTTAGGTATATCACTTGTAAATAATCGTTCTTTGTCTATTTTATTGACATATAGATTCTGTGCACTCATAGTACGTGATAATTTACCGATCATAGTAAATCTTGCCTGAATATTTTTATCCGGCTCATCATTATATATTCTTTGAAATACATTTTCTACTTGTACAATGGCATTTTTAACTTTACCGCCTATCATATTAGCAAGATTATCTAAATTATAACTATAAACATTAGGATCATTTGCCAATGCCGGATTAAATGCTAATAGTATTTTATCTAATGTAATCTTATCGTCAATATTGATTTTATGATCTAATAATCTTTGTGCCTGTTGACCATAATAAACAGTTTTGTCATTTATGTCTATTTCATCGGTGAACATGTCTAATTTGTTTTGTATGACATTTTTAGCATAATCGTTAAGTTCTCGTATTTTATCGCCTGTTAAACGCTCAAATGGCATTTCAAAGCCGGGAGCGCCCATGTCTCTTAAAAGATTATAATAGCCGGAAGATTCCGTATTCCGTAGTTCAACATTCTCCAGCGCATCATTATAAAGTTCTTCTGACAATTTGCCTATATAACCAGGGTCATTATCGTATTCAAAGAACCTTTTTTCATAATCACTTATCCATTTCTTGTGTCGGTCCATCATTCTATTTTTGGAATCTTCCGGTATAGTGCTATTTTCTATTTCTTTAATATTTAACTTTAAAGAATTAATGTTTTCGGGAATCTTATTTATGCTTTCTTCGACATTTTTAATTATAATAGTTTTAACTTTGTCTTTATCGCGTTCATAGTCATTGAATTCCGCTTTAGCTGTTTTAATGTACTGAGTAGCTATATTGAATAAAGAAGTCTTAGTATTTTCTCTTTCAGCCATTGGCTTTTTGTCATTATCAACGGCTTCACCTGTTTCATATAAACCATAATCCGTCAAATCTCTGTACTTTTGATTCATTATTGCTTTATGTGCATAATACTTTTTGGCTCTGTATTCCAAAGAACCTTCTTCTTCTTTAGCAGTTATTTTTTTAATTAAATCAATAGTTTCTCCATCGCTTAATGTCCTTTTTCTTAATAAATCAGCCATTTTTAACGGTGTTGCATTTGTTAACTCATTAGCCAGCTTACGTGTATTGTCTATGTTTTTAGTTAATAAAGTATACCTCTCGGGATCATCTGTATTAAGTTTATCATTGGAAAATTCCATTTGTAAAGCGATATTCTGTAATACATCGGCAATAGAATTAAAGTTTACCTTTAATCGTAAATAGTTAAGCATAGGATCTATATGTGGATTTTCCGTAGATAAATCTTCTAAAGACAATTGTCCCTTAGGCAATGTTTGACTTAATTGATTTTTAATCATTTCTCTTAAGTTACTTACGTCATTAACATCATAACCCCCTGTATATTTTTGTGAATTAATATTTCTTTGATTTATGCTATTATCGCCATATCCTGAATGTATGCCAAATTGTTCCATGAGTTCAGGTTTATTCTGTAAGGCAGAAATACCTATACTAAAGTCATCACCATATATATTACTTATATAACTATTTATTTTATTTTTCTTTCTTTTTGACGAAGAATTAAAAATATTCAAAGTCCTATTGTCAGTTAATTCAGATAATAAAGATAATACTATGTCTTTCTGGAACCTCATTTGTTCTATTGGTATAGACAAGTTAATCAAATGCTTAGGATGGAACATTAAGGAAGATTGGAGCAATGTAGCTTGATTAATTATGTCCTTTAAAGTCATGGGTGATCTTTGTTCATTTTCAATTTCTACTCCATTACTCCATTTTCCTGTAGTTGTTATAAGTTCATTAGGATTAAATACTTTAAATACATTAGTCAAATCTCTGTAAATTTCATTTTCCATTGTAGAATGCAATAATGAAAAACTTCTTAATTTACTCATTAAAGGTTTATTAATATAATAGATACTTTTTTGCATTTGTTCAAAAGCATTAGCTATATTAGCCATCATTGTTAATCTTATTGCCTGAGCTCCATAAGAACCTCCTTCACGATTTGAATACATGGTTTCAGTAAATCTTACCATATCCGGTGATAAATAATGAAGCATATTTGTTTCCAGATTACTCCATTCATCATTTGTAAATGCTTTTTCACGCTTTTGTATTTTAGCAAATTTATCTTGAACTGCAGGTTTAACATAATTAGCAAATACTCCGTCATAATCACTTTTTAACCATTGATACAAAGGTTTATTATCAATAAGTTCACTTGCTTTATCGAGTAAATCTTTGTTAATTGCTATATTCATATTTTTAATAAAATCCAATGGTTTGCCTATATCAGATAAAGTAACTTTTTTCTTTAAGTTAAATATGGACATATTCAATCCATCTCTGGATTCATTTGTAACTTCTATCGGATTAAGTTTATCCATAGTATCATATAGATATTCAGTTAATTTATATTCTTTGACATATGGCTCAACTCCGTTTTCTTTAGCAAATTTTATACTTTCGTACATATTAAAAGGTGTTTCACCTATAATAAGATTTTTTGCTTGTTCTTCGTTTATACCATACTTATAAGATACAAGTTTAATATAATTATCATCTGCCTGAAGCCGTATCGGAGAACCGATAGTACCACCGGATAATCCTTTGGAACTGAATAAAGTATGTAATTGGTAACCTTTGTGATTACTATACATTAATTTTGAGAATAACTGTCCTTGTAACAATTTGTTATCAGGTATTAACTTCTTGGTTACATTGGCTATTGCCTTTGAGATTAATTCATTTTTACCGCTTTCTGTATAAGGCCTGTTTATTTCTACAAATCTATGTAACCCTGAATTCAATATATCTTTAGGAATCCATGAAACTGTTATATTGCCATCACTGTCGAATATTTCATTTAATCGTATTTTATCTTGTATCGTAGTTCCTTTATCAGATTCTATTATTCTTTGTATTTCTCCATTATCATATCTGAATTTTTCATTATTACTTACTTTATTCCATTCAAATACCATATTTTTAACAGGATATCTATTAAATATATCATGATATACGCTTGCTGCATATACTTCAGTTCCCGGTTCACTAGTATTACCGAATGGTTTAATCTTAACAAAGTTATCAAATACATCTTTGGCTACATTATTTTTATCTCTATATGGTATCAATTTACCTGTTTGAGGATTAACTTCATTGTCAACTCTTGAAACTATCAAATTACGTGTTAAAGAATCCATTCTAAATAGCTCTCCATTGCTCTTAAACAGGTTTTTATACATATATTCGGGTATTCCTATGATTTCATTGTTTAAATCGTTTGTAAGCGATTTATGAAGCATTTTAAGTGTTTCCTGTTTTTTGAACAATGGAGCATAATCGTCTTTACGAGGTATCGTATAAGATTGTTTAGATATATTTTCAGGCATTATTCTATTTTTACCTTCATAGCCATACATTGTATAATCAGCATTAATTTCTTCTAAATAGTCTATAAAAGGTTTATCTATATACGAATTACCTACTATGAACTTAGCTCCGTTGATATTTGCACGGTATATAGCATCTTTTGTTTCTATCTGTAATTTCGGTGTTTCTGATAATTCACTGTTTCTGGCTAACATTATTGTAAATCTTCTATCAATATTATCCGAAATTGTTTCATCCCCGAATTCATTGGGTAAGTTTATGTTTTTATAGTATTCTTCCGCGCTTTTAGCATAGAGTGTTTTTTCTTCCTCATTTAATTTATTGTAATCTATATCCATAAATTCATCATAAGGCATAATTCCTTTTTCTATACTTACTTCTTTTGTTATATTTTTTTGATGCTTTGAAACAATATAACCTTTGTAATTCTTTACTTTATTATATATTCTATCATGACTTGTTTGTGACGAAGTATTCATGAATACTATTTCACCGATAAAACCATCTGCAAGTTCTCTCATTTTTCTATCTGTATCTGTGCCATCTATAGGATCTCTATGACTATTTTCCCATTTACCCATGTTGACAAAGTTACTCGTTTCTATTGGTCCAGTGGTCTTACCTAATATTGTCGCCAATGCTCTTGCCTGATTATTTTCAGTATTAGCAAATTTATCAGTTAATACTTTATTTTTAGTAATAGTTCTTAATTCTTCAATTAATTCAGGATTCTCCTTAGACCATTGTTTCCATATATCCAAATATGTACTCCAATACTTAAAGTCTTTATGTATAGAAGGTAATCCTTTACCAGAACCTTTAGCTTCTTGATATGTTTGTTCTATGGTTTTACCATTTTTTAATGTTGCACTCATTGCACTAAAACGTTTATCACCTTGACTTGAAACTTCATATCCATTATCAGAATATCTCGCCCATCCAGTTTTCTCTTGTTCAATAGTTTTAGGTTTATCCATTAATCTGAATTTTTGCATTAATTGTGCATTTGTGCCTTTATCTGTTAGCTTGACTTTAGGTAACTTATATGTTAAATCTGAAGTTGCTAAATCATCAGAATTACGTATTCCACTAACAAAAGGGCCTCCTGCTTTATTATACATAAATACACTTACAGCTTTACGTATATCTTTTTTCTTGTCTCCGGGTAACTCATTATAATTCACATTATCAACTTTTTCTATTAAAGCATCAATTTGTGCATCAGTAGGATTAAAAGTTCTGTGATTATACATATCAACACCTTTTTGTACTACGTAACTCGTAAAGTTGGAATGAAGATTATAAGCACCTTCGTCATCTACCATGAATCTATTCGGTATCTTTAATCTTATATCAACAGATTTATTGCCTAAGTCAACATTTATATCGGTTATAAAGTTACCGTCAACGTCAGCTTTTAAGTCTTGATGCATATTTTCAAGTGCTTGTGCTATATTAGTTCTTGTAGCTATATTATTACTTTTGCCTCCTTCTGCTTTTATAACCGTCTTCCAATATTCAGGATGCTGAGGTTTGTTAAATCGGTTTTCTGATTCAAGACCAAACATTTGATTAAATACGCTTCCTGCACTGTTAAACTGTTTTTCTATATTCTCAAAATCAGATGTTTTATTCTTCCATGCTCCTTCTCTATGGCCGTTATTATTAATATAATCCCATAAAGGATTAAAAATACTTTCATTAAAATCTTTATCCATAATTCTGATACTAATGGCATCTTTATCAAAATCTTTACTCCATACTTTAGCCCCGGTTGCACTATTAACGCTCGCTGTACCTGCATCATTAGTTATACCTGCTATAATAAAAGCAGCGAAACCATCCGGACTGTCATCCGGAGTTACATGAACGAACACTTTACTTCCTATATTTAATCTTTGTACCTTGTTTTTTATGGTGCTTTCTTTAAGTTTTCTATAATCTTCTTTCGATAATATTAATATAGGTGAATAATCTAATGCTAATCCGGTTTCCGGATCTATATATTCCATTAATTGGTCTTTTGTTTTAGCAAGTTTTCTTAATAATATATTCCTTTGTTCTTCTATATTATCACCACGATAATTATTGTCAAATTCGCTTAATTCATAATTTATTAAACGATTTATTGCACTTCTGCCTTCGTGCATAGGTACATAAGTCAATGTAGCTCCCGAAGTATTAATTTTAGATGTTTTATCAAATTCATCTTTAATCTTATATGCTAATCTTGTACCGGCTCCAGGATTATCAAGATTCTTGCCTACTATGATATTATCGAATATAACGGATAATTTAGCTAAAGTTGCTTCATCGGTTTTTATTTTATCGCCATCATAGCTTTCTTTAATAATTTTAATGGCTTCCTGTGGTTCGACATTCAAGAAATGTCTTACATTATTGTCGTCTTTATTAGCCATGTATTCTATATCTTTTGCTAGTAAATCAAGTCCTGTCTTTGCAGATTTTCTTATATTGTCGTTTAATCTATTGGCAGGATTAAATACAGAATATACGTTATATAAGCCATTAATGAATTCCATTCCCGTGTCTTGCCGGTTATTATAAAGTTCCTGTAATTTATCATATATTTCTTGACCGTTATCGCCTTTCCAGAATTCGCCGAATAAAGTTAATGCAGGTAAACCATTAATACCTATTTGTCCTGCTCCATTATTTACATTATCTTCTGAATGAGATCCGGATATAAACGTAGGTGCATTTTTACCTGTAAATGGTACTTCAAGTATATTCCAATGTGGCACTGTACCCAAAGACCATAATTCTCTTTCTTTATCTATAATAAGATTCATTAAATCAGCATTATGCTTTTTATCAACATCTCCCTTTTTATAAGAATACAATGGAGTATTCACTTGATCTGTTACTAAAACTGCATTAAATTCAGGTATATCTATTTCTTTGTAGTTATATGGCTCGTGGTTTTTCATTGCTGATTCAAATATAATAGAAGACACTTGTGTTCCCCATAAATCTTTTAAATCAAACCATCTTTTATCAATAGTTTCATCATGGAATTTATCATGATCTATCATATATTCCATACTCTTTTGATTTATAGAATTACCGTTATCATGATAATACTGATGATATTTAACCACAGAATCATCTTTAGTACTGCCTATCAATGTTTTCATAGTATCTGAATTATGCTTATTAACAGACATAACCAAACTATCGCTTGCATCCTTAATTGTTCTTTGGTTTAAATACGGATTGTTTTCGAATAAACCATGTCTCATTATTCCCATTTTACGATAAATAACAGGTTCTTCTTCGGTTCCTTTGTTTATATAGTTCCTTGCTTTTAAATAGTCACTGTTGAGCTTTTTATTGCTATTGAGTACATCCGGTTCAAAAAAGGATAATTGTTCAACTGTGTTCATCTTTAGCGTTCCATGGCCATATAGTATAGGAGCATACTTCATAGCTATTTTACCATGATCGACTTCTCCTTTTTCTGCATTGTATTTTTGTAATCTGTTGCTCCCTGCACTGTTAACACCCCAATCCAATATATCAAGTATTGAACCGTACAACATATCGGCAGATGCTATTCCAGTTAATGATACAGGTTTAAATTTTACTAATCCCTGGGAATTATCAAGAATAGTAAAATAGTCATTCATTTTCTCACCGGCTATTTGTATCTCTTTACCGTAGTTTGCTAAAATTTCCTTTTCTTTGCTATAATCATTACTTAATTGTTTTTTAAATAAATCTATGTTTTTAACTTCTGTTTTATCAACATATTTTTCATATAGTTTCATAGGATCAATGAATTTACTTAATTCCTTGAATCTCTTTGTATCTGTCCCGGGTTTATACTGATAATCACTTGATAACCATTTAAAATAATTAGTCCATTGTATATCCTGTGCAAGCTTTTTAGTCTTTTCTTTGTTCTTTATAACTTCATGCAATTTATCGCTGTATAAAGCAAATCCACCTGATTCTTTAGGTAATACAAAATATCCGTATTTCATTGCTTCAAGTACTATTTTCTCATTTGTTAAATCGTCTATTGTTAATGAATGCTCAGCTTTGCCATTGCGATTAACAGATACTACTTGATTCCAATTACCGGATAATAAATCAGTGGTTAATGCCATATTGTCATCACTCATGTCAATATCTTTAATTGTTTCTATATGCGATTTGGCATAGGAATCGAAGTTATTGAATTTACCTGTATATTGATTTATTGTATTACCGTCAAATGCAATGTTACCCTGAATTTCATCAATACTCGTTAACTTATTGCTATCGTAAAATAGATTAAAATGCAAACTTTTGATTTTAAAAGTATTATCTAAAATATTAGCTGTCCTTGCAGCTTTTAGTTTCAAATCATCTCTTGACAATTTCTTATTATAAGGATTATTATCATTTATGACTTTGAGTTTCTTATATATATAATTAGCATTATCGCGATATGAATGATTATCTGCATATTGCTTATATTCAGTCATAGAAGAAAAACCAAGTCCTTTTGCTATATTGCCTAATCGCCTATTGATTTCTTTAGCTTCATATTTATCATCGCCGTATAAATTGTACTCATCTACGGATTCCATGAATTTATTAACATCATATGATTTTTCTATATCTTGCATTATGCTATTATAGCGTTCATTGGTTTTTTTTGATGTTAAAGGATCTTTAGACAATAAAGCTCTTTTCTCTAAATCAATATAAAATTTTAATTTGTCGGGTTCTATATTACTGTTGTTTCTTTTATATTGTCTTAGTATATTCTTTATTATATCAGTATCTGACATATCTTTAAGCACATTATAACCTCGTTGATACAAAGCATCTTTGTATCCGGATATAGATGAAGCAATGGAATTAAAATCATTTTCCGTTAAACGTAATTCTTGCAATCCCTTAGTTGCTCTTAACGTATTAATCGTTGTATTGAGTATATCAGGATTGCTCGGATCAAATGTACCTTTGTTGCCTAATGCTGATTTTATTTGCGATGAATTGAATACGACTACTTCATTCCCATCGTTCCAAATAATACCGTCATATCCTTGTGAAACAAGTTCATTCATTTTTTCTTTAGTCAAATAAGAAGCTGTTCGTATATTTTCATTGATTTCTGCAATACTTGAAAATGGCGTTTCTCCGACGACTTTAGTAATAATATTACTAAGAGGATCAGCTAAATCTGTCTTATATCCTGTGATTCTGTCTATTACTCTTGTTCCTAAAAGAAACGGAGTAACTGTAGCCATAAGACCTAAATTAAAAAATATTCTGAATATACTTGCAAACTGCTTTACCATGCTTGGATCTTTTAATACTAATGGATTTTTTATATTTAGATAAATCGGATAAACATTAGAAGCAGTTTCTGTTTTTTCATAAGCTGTTACTAAATTTTTAGTTATACCTAAATTTCTTCTATTATCCTTTGAATAACTTGAAGCTACCTTGGCATTCATTGTACCATATGCTCCTACGTAATCACCTGTATATCTTTTTCTTTCAGTATCAAAAGATTCTATTGGAATATTTACACCAGTACCATGATAAAAAGTTATTGGGAGACCATTGTCTATTTCATATTGTAATCTTGGATTACTATTTGTAAATTTTCTTGTATCAATGCCTAACTTCTTTAATTTTGTTCCAGTTAAACCTGAATTCTTAGGATCATTCTCCCAATCTCCAAACCATTCTTTAAAACTATTAGATTTTAGCATATTTATAGGCATATTTAACGGTGGTGTACTATTAGGCAGTATATTTTCATCAGGTTTTTCTGATAGTCTTTGTTCCATTAGATAACTTATAGTTTGAGAATATAAATTATCGGGTTTACTTATGCCTAATGTATTCTTGATTCCATTTATTAACTTTTGAGATACGCTAATATCCTCGGATTCTATTTTCATGTCTTGTAGTTTATTTCTGAATTCGGTCATTCCCGGATCACTCAATAAAGCTAAGAATTCCTTTTGATTATGTTGAACAGAACGATTATTCATTTCTATTAAACCGGATTCTGCAAAAGGATAAAATAAATCTTTATTCATTAATATCTCGTTTTGCAAAGTAACATCGTTCTCTATAAGTTCTTTTATTTTACTCCAATTATCGTTTACTGTAATTCTAAAGTCTTTATTTGTATCATATTCATTTGCTTCTAAGGCATGTTCTCCTTCATGTAAAACAAAAGATAACATATTGTCCATATTATTCAATTGCCTGTTTTGATATTGAGCATCTTCGTTATGAGATAATAACACGGCATTGGATTTTAAGTCATATTGAGCAAATATTTGATTTCCTTGTTCATCTTTATCTAATTTAGCCCCTATAATAGGTACATTACCTTTTTTCTCTTTAACATATCGTAAAGTATTAATCATGTAATCAATAGCTTCTTTAGTATCAAGTTTATTGGTTTTACGCAAGAAACTGTTTATTGCTTTTTCATCTGTTCCTATAATATCAACTGCATCGGCTAAAATCATTTTATCGGGATTTCTGCCTAACTCTGTTACTCTGTTTCTAAAAAACTCATATATAGTAGGTTCTCTCATTTCCTTTTGTGTAAAAGCAGTTATATTCTCTTTATCTTCCGGTACATTTAAATCTTTTATAACAGGTACTAATAGATTAGCTTTTCTATATCCGTATTCTTCAAATATCTTACGGCCTGATGATATTAATTTAGAACCATGTCCGAATGAATATAAAGCATTTTCTATTACACTTTGAGTTAAACCGTTCCATGTTATATTAATACCGCCTGTATTAATAAAATCTTCCAATAATACATCACTCGGCATAGCTATAAATGTACCTCCCAAATATCCGATTTGAGATATATCTTTAACTATTGCCTGAGATATAACAGGATCAAGCAATTTATTGGCTATAGGTCTTATAACAGGCCCTGCCATTCTTGCAAATTGTCCTAATGCCATACCAAATGCACTATTAAATGCTCCTAACATAAACATGCTTTGTGCTTTATCTTTTACTTTTTCCATATTCATAGTTGGATCAAGTGACATAAGATAAGAAGCAACTCCGCCTGCTGCTAATGTTATAGGATGATCTATAGGATTACCCATAGTTTGATATAATGAAGGATGTATAACTCCATCAACGTCTCTAATTGCAGTTTTAAAGTTTTTAGGATTAGTATAATGTTTTAAGAATTCCAAGGATCTTCGTAATGGTTTCTGTGATTTATCTGCCCATACAGCGTTCTTTACAAGCTCACTACCGATTTTTTGTGCCTTAAGCATACCATTTGCTCTACCCCACTGTAAAGTCTTTCCTGCAATCGTAGAACCGAGTTTAAATCCACCAAAAGCCATATCACTTGATATAGCTCCGAACATATGAGATATGCTGTTAATTCTATGATCCCATGTATCTCTTTCATTTCTAATTTTTGTTATTTCTTCCGGACTTGCGTTAATACCTCTATTTTCCATTTCTTCTTGTACTTTAGCAAATATAGCTTCTTCTAAATCAGGGGTTTCTTCCGTTTGTCCTTCTTCTATATAGCTATTGCTTCTTATTATATCCTTAGTTCCCAATTTACCATATACTAATCTACTAATAGGATCAGTAAATGTACTCATAAATCCGTTTATATTATTCCAAACCGAATTAGCTATTTTACCTTGTGTACTTTGATTATGTATATCATAATTCAATTTACCTTTTTCAGTTGAATCACTAAAGTACTTATAATACTTTTCAACCATGTCAATGGTATTGTAAGTATCTATGTGTGCATTTAATATTTCAGCTAAATCATCAGGTACTTTTGCATCTTTATTACCTATTAAATCATTTATTCCATTCCACATATCAACTAAAAAACCGTTAGGAACGATATTACGGAATTTTTGATAAGCGTTAGGTAACGAATAAGGACTATTATCATCTATCATATTTTCAGGTTGTATTGAACCATAAAATAACTTATAAGCATCAGAACCTTTTTTGATTTTATAATTAGCAAGTATTTGTTCTGTCGTTTCAAATAAAGCTTTTTTAGCCTGTTTAGGATCCATAGCCAAATTTATCTTAGTGCCATCTATGTCTATTGCTTGTTTGCCTATATTTTTTATCAAGGTTACTTCTGCAGGAAGTTCTTTGGGAATATCTTTTATACCATAACTTGGAATAAGACCTCCAGGTTTAAGTGTCCCTGGAGAAAAAATATTTGCTATAGTTTCCATTAAATCTGGTTTAGGTATTATTTCAGGTGTCTGTGCATCCCATATATCAGGTAAACCTAATCTATTATTGCTTGTAGGATTATTATCTTTCTTAGGTGTTTCAGCAGGTATATTGGTTATTATGCTATTCGGAGTATTATCCGTTGGAGCAGGTAATAAGTCATTTTTAACAATGTGAGGTGATTGTACACTTTGTTTTTTTTTTAAGTCATTTTTACGGTTATACTCATATAACGTTTTTTTATTAGTCAATAAATTAGTAACAGGTGTAATCTTTTTACTATTAAAGCTCTCATTTTCATTTACAAAATGTTTATTCAGAAAATCATAATCTTGCTGACCGGTTTCATTATCATTCAATTTCTTTTCTTCTACAGTATTCTGAGGACCTAACTTCAAGAAATTTTTAACATGCTGAGGAGTGTACATACCATACTTCTTAAGCAATTCTTTAGTTTTACCTAATACTTGTCCCTCGTATTCAAGAGTAGATGCTTTATTGAATTCATCTAAACTTTTATCATAAGATTTCTGATAATCATTAGGTTTTTCTTTAATTTTTTTATCTATAGTACCACTTAGTCTATTAGTTACTTCGGTTTTATCAGGAGTTAAAAAATTTCTTGGCATTTTATGTCCTTTCTATTTTGCACCAGTTTGAGTAGTTCCGGATGTCCCGGGAGCTTGTCCTAAATAGGTATCTAACCAACTTTGGTATTCCATATTACCAATAAAATCTATTTTTCTGTTTGATTCAAAAAAACCATCTGGATAATTAATTGGATTAAATGTTGACCAACCCATTAATTTACCTTTATACCATATTTCTCTTTTAGCACCTATTTCATTGTTGTTATTATCATAAATCGGTTCTCTTTTCCCTTCCTTAGTACCTGAATATTGCCCGGTATTAAGTTCATTAATTTTTGCTGATAATCCTTTATAATAATCTGTACCACTTTTTATTTTATGTGCCCATTGTTGACCAAGTTGTGTGGATTTGCCTTTTTCTAATGTTATCACATTAGTTCCTGTTTTATCCAAATAAGTTCTCTTATTATCTTTATTATTATTACCATTACCTGTTCCATTTTTATCAGAATCTACTGTTTCAGCACCTTGGCTTATTTGTACATCGGTATATGGAGATGTTGTGTTAATCTCTGTTTCTGTTGGACTATATGTTTCTGATACAGATTCTATTCCATGCGCAGGAGCATTTTTTCCAAGAAATCCTAATCTTGCTTGTGCTATATCGGCAAATCTGTTTTCTGTTTTACCTTCCGGTATATTTGCTATATCTGTCATTTGAGCCAATAACATTGCTTGATCAAAAGGTGTCTTAATTTCATCTATGATATTTGCCTTTTGTTCTTCTCTCGTTAAATAACCTTGTTTACCTTTATAATCAAAGCTTCCCGGTCTTAACATTGTTCTTACTGATGAACTATTCTTATTTTTGCTGTAACTACTTGAATTAATATTATCGGATTTCATTATATTATCTGTTAAAGGCATTTGTATTTCAGGATTTTGCTGTAATAACTCCTTTTTGTATATATCGCTGTTAGGATATTGTTCAAATAAGTTATCTGTATAATTCGGATTACTTTTGGCATCTAATATTTTATCGAATATATTCGTGCCGTCAGGTAATAACAATGGTAATCCTTCTTGGCTTTGTTTTTCGGATTTTTGCAATAATTGACTCTTATTAACAGGTAATTCTTTACCCAAAGCATCTGTTGCTTTATTTAATAATAATCTCTGGAATTCATCGTAATCAGCTCCTTTTTTACTTTCTAATGCTAAACTAAGCATATTAGGCGGTATATCCTTTTCGGGTGTTACGGTTTTTCTGTAATATCCCTTTTGAGACAAATCATTAGGCTTTACAATCATAGCTTTTCTTGCTTTTTCATTGTATTCCATATTGCCTAATTTATCAAAGTCAATTTCAGCTCCGCTAAATTTATCAGGATTTGATTCCATTAATATTTTAGCAAGATTAGTCTGAGTTGCCTGTCTGTCTTTAAGCTGTTGTGCTCTTTGAGTATTGTAACCAAGATTAATTAATGCAATTTGTTGTGCACTCAATAACTCGTTTATACCATTGCTTTTATTTATTATTGGCATGTTAACCTCTAACTTCCATAATTCATTATTCGATTAAATTTCATTTTACCATTATTATCATATAAACCATTATCTCCGAATAAGGATTTAGCATTATTCTTACCCCACAAATCATATAAGGGTTTCCTTGTTTTTGGAGGTATCAAGGATTGTGCTTGAAAATCATTAGGTGTTAACGGATTATTTTCTCCTTCTACCTTTTTATCTCCGGGTTTAGCTAAATTCATAAAGCTTGATACCGCATTAGCTCCTCCCAATGCACCTGTTATCACAGGATATAAAAAATCATTATTTTCATTATATATTTGTCTGTCTTCTATAGCTAATTCTTGATCTGTGTTTCTTTCCAGTTCCTGTCGCTTCTGAGCTTCCATTTGTGCATTTTGACCATATGCTTCGGACTTAACTCCGGTAAACGCTCCCAGGGCTTGTACGATAGGTGCAGTCTTGCCTAATGCGGTAGGCGATGCAATATCTCCGCCTAAACCTGAATTAGTTATATTTCCTGCTGCTACATTACTTGCAGAACTGACAGCATTGGATTTACCTTCTTCTATTATGCCTAATTGTTGCATAAGTAAATCTCTCGGACTAAAACGCTGTATGCCTTCTCTGTCAGATGCTCTTTCTCTGTCTGCTTTTTCTAAACGTGCCTGTTCTTGTGCTACAAGTTTATTCTTTTTCTGTGAATCCATGTATGAAGAATAAGTTCCGATAGCTGCTCCTATTAGTGATGGTATCATAATTATCTTTTCCTTTCTAATTCTCTTTCATTCATTATAATGTCTTTTTCTGCTCTCCATAGTCTTTCATTTAAAGATACTATTTCCGCCTTACTTTCTTTTAACATTTCAATCATTTGGCATTTTCTCTAATTTTATATTCTAATTTTTCAATTAATCTTTTTATTTCATTTTTATTGTCATTTATAGGTTTTGTGTAGTTTGCAATTAAACCGGCAAACACAATAATTAAACCAATAACCAAACTCCAAAACAACCGATTCGTTTTGTCTGTACTCTTTTCCAAGCTACCAATTTTTGTTTCATTAATTGTATCTTTTATTGCATATTCGATATGGTCTTTTAAATGACCGTCGAATTTTCCCGACAATTCCTTTACATTGTTATTAATGTCAAGTGTCTTGTTATACACTTCATTTAAAGTTATTTCTGCCATAATTAAATTTTTATTAATTTATAAATTTCTTAATATTTTGTGCTTTATAAAATTCCCGTTGGAAAATTCGCACCACTAACTATTATATCAATTTCATTATTCGTTGTTGCCGAATTTATTAATCCAGATATCCGATAAAATTCAGTTCTAAATGCTTGCACAGTCTTTTTATATTTTAATTTAGTACCCGGATTATCGTCTTCATAAACATCTATACCTGCGTTAATCAATTTGTAATCAGGTAAAAAAACATTTCTTATTTGAAAACTTAATTGATTACAACTCTCTATTTGCTGTGTTTTATATTCAGCTAAAGGGATAGGTACAAAAGCAACAACTTCAAATTCATTTCCCTCTGCTAACCACGCTTGTACTTTCGGGCTTCCAAGTCCATTAACAACCCACTTTGTTTCATACAAATTTTGAAAGAATATATCAAATTCAGTTTCGCTTTTATATTTTTTTATATATTTCATTATGCCGCCCTGTTTGGTGGTGTGAAATTAGATTTATGTAAATATTTGCCTTGATGAATTTCTAAAGAATCCATATATCCCCAATACCTGCAATCATAACTCGTAGCATTTAGTTTCCTCGTTGTGATATATAATAATTCATTTGCATTTATTTTAGCACTGTAATTCGCATCAATAGTTACCTCAGCTACCTTTAATCCATCTAAAAACATAATAGCATTCGGATATATAATATCAACTTCGATATGATACCATGTATTGATTGATAAACCAATAGCATAATCTAAATAAATAGGATGTGCGTTATTGCAACCAAATAAGCAGGTAAGATGGTCAGGAGTTTGATTGGTATCATACCAAAAATAATAATTTACACCTGTATCGTTTCTTCCATAAAATAATATAGTTCTTCTCTGTGCTGTGCTTGTTGTTATGTCTGTAAAATAACACCATACCGAAATAGCGAATTTTTTGTTAGCATATAAATCGGAAGTATCAGGGACAGACAAACGATTGCTTGTAGTCGCACCAGTTCTATATGCACTTGCAGTTCCAAATTTTTTAACTCCCGTCTTCGTCACAATACCTGTATTACTAACAGTTTTCCCCGACGGTGAACTATCCGTAAAAGTAGTACCATTATCTGCTCCGTCCATTCGTAAATTGAGTTTACAAAGCGAATTATTTCTTGATGTTTTTAACCCTATAATCATAATCGTATATACCTCACAATTATATCAGCATCGTAAGCATCACCATTCCCGTTTTTATCAACACTAACATCAAAAGAACTTTCACCATTTCCGTAGCAATAAGTTACAACCGCAGTAACACCTGAATCCGCTTCCGTTGTTGCAACTGAAACATCAGCACTAAATAATTTATTCGTAGTTCCAAAAACAACTAAGTTTAAATCTGCATCAGTTCCCGTGTCAGAACTTTTATTAGAAACTTCAATACCTGCTATCATATAAGCACCACAAATAGCGGGCTTCCATCCTAACACCATATTCAAATCATTAACTAATAAAGTATCATCATCAGCATCGTTGTAATTGTCAGATAAATGTATAGTTTCACTCCCAGACTTTAATCCACTTGAATCATATTGGAACTCATCGTCATCAGAAATTGTGCAAGGTTCGCCTATGATAGTATGTGCATCAGTACTTAAAGATTTAATATAAGCGTGTCTATACGTCCCTGCCGTTGCTCTGAATCTTACAGCAGTTCCATAAGCTAAATGAGTAGTACTTGAAATAACACCATCGGATGTTCTTGCTGCTCCTGTCCATGTAACCCATATTTCAGCTTCAGCAGTTGGAATTGAAAATGCTCCATTCTGATTCAAGAACTTTGTAGTCGTACCATCGAGATTAAGTATTAATTCTTCCCAATGATCAGTAATCCATTTCTTTAATATGATGTCATTTGTTATCATTTGTTATCATTTTTTACCATGTTTTAGCTGATGCAATACGAGCCCATCTACCTGAACCTGCTGAACCTGCTGTTATTCCTATATACCAATAATTACCGTCATAAGCCATTATTCCAACTGCTGAACAATCTGAATTGTAAGCTGCCGGTGCTGAACTCCACATACTTAATGCCTGTGTTGATAATACTAAACCACCGCCTGCTGTTATAGTTACAGCTGCATGTTTTAAAGATACGGCATTCGATACATCGGTATTAGACAAACCGCTGTCTTCAATCAGTTTACCTGTAGTCAAGTTAAACTGACATAAGTTATTATCTACTGCACTTGCAGGCCCAATAACAGCACCGTCAATATTATTCTGTGCTACTGTCCAATCTGCATCGGCATTACCGGAACCTGTTCTTGCCACTACTGCAATAAGCAAATCACCTATTTCTACTGTTTGTCCTTTAAACGAACCTGCATCAGTTGCTCTGTATGTCCATCCTACACTATAAGTAGTTAATGCCGCTACTGTTGCTATTGCTTCTGCTCCTTTGAATATGAAAGCATCTGCTGCACCTGCTACCCACACTAAGTCACCATTGGCATCTACGGATAATATTTGTCCCGATGAACCGACAGCAAGCCATCTTGGTACTCTATTGGCATCTGCAGAAGCAGTAAGCAAACCACCTCTTGTTATACTAACTATTTTTTCTGCAAATTCAGTTGTAACTCCGATATCCTCTATAAGCAATAAATCATATTGTGCCATTGTTATTTTCCTCTATACTGTATAAACGATATTCAACTCTAACAGGTTCATTGGTTTTACTGTATAACTGTAAAATTCCTATAATATCCTCTAATGTCAAATAAATACCGCAAAAATATTTATTATTAACCTCTTTCTGAATTACATCTTTAATACGTAATTTATCTTTTTCTTCTTCTTCCAAAATAGCAATAAGTTCTTTTTGCTTATCTTCTATTTCTTTTTGTATTTTAGTTTTACGTCCCATTTCAATTCTAAAAGTTCTTAGTACCCGGTAATTTAATCCATATATTATCTTCCACACAAAAGTACAAATGATTACCATCAAAAGCAATCTGTCCCGCTTTACCTGTTCCATTATAATGATTAGGCGCTCCCGTCTCTAATAACGTCTGTGCGTCTATTAACGTTATTCCCAATTCTAATGCCGATATAGGCCCATTAACCATTATTGTGCCACGTATAAAGTATCAAAATAAGTCTTAAGGAATGCCTTAAAATTCGTCATAGTCATATTTTTAAGTACATTACTGTCTTCTGTATCTATATAACCTAGTATATCTGCATTAACAGGTATAGTTTTAGCATCAACACTTGCTATTATATTTGATACATTTGCAGTTGATGCATTAACTGTTGCCCCATATGCTGTTTTTGCTCCCATAATTACCTCGCTAATATATAATAATCCGCTTCCGCACTGTCTATTTCAATTCTTAACCAACATTCAACTTCCAAATCTACAATTAATATAGCTGATGCTCCTGCTGCTATTGTACCTGATTGCAATGTAACAGGAAAATCAAGCCAATGAACTGTGTCTAAGCTCATTTTAACTATTACGTTAGTCATTGTAGTAACTGAATCATAATTGACTATTTGGATAGTAATGTCTTCTTTCTTAGATGTTTTCTTTAGTATAAAATAAGCATCTTCATCATATCTTATGGCAAGTGTTTCACCATCATTATTTTTTAATTCAACACCGTCATTAATAAAATCAATAGGTACTAAACCATAAGGTATCGCATTGGCTATGTTAGAATTGCCTACTAAGGCATTTGGATCATCACACTTGACAAATATATAATTGTTCGTATGATCAAGCATTGTTATTTCATAGGCATTTAGATTGGCATTCCCGGAAGTCCTTAACATTGCTTTCATTCCTGCTGCCCATTTTGTAGCTAAAGGGTCACTTGCCATTGTTAATCTTAGTAAATTTTTTCCCACTTTTGCTTTAGCTGATACATTTATTGCTACAGGAGCACCTTGGACTATTTGTCTTTTCAGTATTCCATATCCATGCTGTTTAGCAAAATTTAAATTATACGGTATCATAATATCTCCTTTCTATTCAAAATTAACTTATTTATTTTTATTATACAATTTTTTAATTTTCTTAATTACCACTGCAATAGAAAGTCCTATTAAAAGTATTAACATTATTGCTAAAATCCATTCTATATATTCCATTAAAAATGCCTTACTATTGGTCTAACATCACTTCTGTTTGTTTCTATTGTGTTTGGTATAGGACTTAAATAACTTATTGCAACTTTCTCATATCTTTTATGTATATGTCCTACAAAGTCTCCTGCTTCTGTTCCTCCGGCTATAGGAACTGTGACTATATAATTACTGCCTGATGTTATAATTCTATGTCCATAAAGTTTATACCAGAACATTATAGTTTCATCTGTTTCTAAGTACATTTCACAACATCCATTTAAATGTATCTCAGGATTATATAACATTCCAAATGCACTCCCTTCAGAACTTGCAACAGAATAAACGCCATTAAAAGCAGGTAAAGCATTATTAGTACTATAGTTTCTTGTATAATCCGTATCTCCTAAATGAGTGATTGTGTCTATTAGATATAATTGATTTATATTCGGAAATATTCCGCCTGTTATTGTTGTTGAACTTACTGTTTGCGATATACTTACGGTATAAGTTCCTATACCACCGGTTCCTGTCAAAAATGCTGTTATCGTTGTTCCTATTGTAATACCGGAACCTGATATTATTTGTCCAAGTTTTAATGTTCCTGCAATTATAGCAGTTACGGTTAATGTCGTTGTTGCAATAGAACCTGTTACTATTGTTACTGAATTACAATATAAAGGATTATGCTTAGTGAAATCAGGTGTTGCACCAAGAACATCTGTGGGATTGCATTTTTCAGCTATGAGCATTCCTCTGTCTATACTGTCATATGGCCGAGAAGCAGTTGAAACTCCTTGGGAAAATATCATTTTAAGATATACGGATATATCGAGTTTGTATACCCCTGCCACACCAGGACTGAAAAACAATGTATCTCTTTTCCATTCATTAGGTGTACTTATATATATTTTGTCTATGACATGAGAAACATAGTTATTTAAATCCTGTATAACTTCTGTATCTGATTTTACAGGAATCCAACCATCTCCGTTGTTATCCGGAGGATATGCATTAGCGTCATATGTCTGTGGTTGTCTATTTATAACTTCTTGATCTGAAGTAGGTATAGATGCATATTCGTTGTCATTAATCGTTTCAATTGCAGTAACAGCAACTAATACATTATCTTGCATATATTCCCATAGTGTATTGTAATTAGCGAACGATTGTGCTAAAATTTCTAAGTCAAGTATTAAACCAATTTGTACTTCTTTGTCTTTTCTTGGCTTTATATCCCATTCATAATTATCACCTTTAACGAAGTTCAATGTTTCAACAGGAGACATTATTTTACTATTGTCTCTTTTAACCATTAACTCCCATATCTTTTTTGCCAATGGCGATAAACTATCTACTATAGTTTTTGTATCACTTTGTGATTTTTCCAGATCATTTACAAAACGGGCTATTCTTTCAAATTCTCTTTGAATCTTATGGTCTTTGTGTTCCCATCCGGTTTGCCCAAAGTTTATTGGCATTACTCACTTCTCCGTTTATGTATAATGATTTTGATAAGTATGCTTTTAATCTTAGGAACATTTTTACTAATCCATTTAAATCTCATTAATCTTGATTTAACGTTTAAAGGACTTAGTAATACTATACTTTCTCTGCCTGCATTTGCTCTTTCAACTTGAGGTGTTGAATCATCTTTGAATATTTCATCTCCGGTGGACAAAGGTGTCTGCATTAAACTGTTAAAAGGATTAAATGCCTTTTTAGACAATACATTATGCATTATTAAATCATACCATGTATCATTAGCTAAATAACCCGGATTAGCAAATCCCGAGTGATTATGGTTAATCATATACTTTTTGTACATATGATATACCTGATCTCTCCATTGTTTATTTCTTGTTTCAAAACTGAATGACGGATCATTCGTATAAGCAGTTACTAATGCAGTATCATTAGGTACACATTCTATAATAGCACTATGCAATAATACATCATCAATACCATTTCCTACCTCATGACTTATTATTTCTCCTTCAATGTCTTTATTAGTTGTAGAACTACCTACAGAACTGTAATAAGTGTCCTGTAAGGCACTTTTATCAGGTTTTTCATAATAGATATTAGATTCCCATGTAAAATTGCCCGGTGAGCTTTCTATGTATGCTAAATGATGTACTGCTGAATATATGGAACTATTTATAAAATGTGTTCTGTGGTATTTTGAATAACATATTACATTTTGGTCTGTAATAGTTAATTCATACAATTCTATTCTCCAGTTTCTTTTACTGAAACTGAATATTAACCTTAGTTCATGTGTTGCCGTTGTATATGTGGTGTTAGTTCTGTCAATAGGTGTACTTATGATTAATTCGCCATGTTCAATATTATAATTTAATTCAAGATATGGATTATAATTTATATCAGTATCTATAAAAACACTTCCTGGATTGATTAAACTTAAATACATATAATCACTTCCGAACATTAAGGATTTCCATAATGAACTTATTGTTATCATATATTCAGGTTTGTCTGTTAAAGATTCCGGTATGTTGCCTTCGCTAATCCATATTCCTGTTTCATTGCCAAATACGAAACCAAACGGTGTGTTAATTATAGTCTTTTTACTTAATGTACCTGAATTTTCAACTGCTTCAAGAAATTCCCATGTACTTGTATCATAAATATTAGGCATAACTAACCTATAAGAATTCTCTTTACTGAATATAACCAATTGTTCTCTAAATTCGATTAAAGCAGTTATAGGTAAATGTCCTACTTGTATCTTATCTTCATCATTGAATATATCAGGTGATGCAACTCCACTTTGAACTGCTGAATATCTTATTACAGATTGTTCTTCCTGATTATCTTGGTCAATAGTTCCTGCTATAAATGTGCGTCCTTTTATAACCGATATACATTTAGCTCCTATGCCGTCCCAATATTTACCGCTTGCCTGTAAATTTAAAGGTGATTTGGCTAAAGGATAATCCCATATGATGAAATCAGGTGTCCAAAAACCATTAATATTTATATTTAACATATGTCTTGGATTGAAATAATCGGAATTTGGTGATAATACCCTTGGTACAGGATATTGATTACCGTTATTATTTGCTTGTGATTCCTGTGGTACAGTCCAATATACTTCTTCTGTTGTACTCCATGTATCAATAGTTTTTAACCATGCATTACTATTAACCTCTTTAGCAGGTATATTATTTAATTCAACTTCTGTGTGATCGTTTAACTTAGTTCCATTACCATCTATCTTGAATTCTTTTATTAATCTGAAATTACTGTTTTGCTTTTCGTCTTTTATGTCTTTAACTCTTGGAAACTTAAATGTACTTGCAGGAGCATCAACGTACTTTGATATTCCTACGCTTCTTAAATATCCTTGTTCATCAGGTTCACTTACATATACTCTTATAGCAGAAACATTGTTATCAAATAACTTCTGAAATCCTGTTTCCGTTATTCTTAATGAAAAATTGATTATAGGATATAAATAATCACTTGTTCCTATTCCTGTTAAAGGATCCGGTGTGCCAATATTTACAGGTCCTTCGAATAGTATATGTGTCGTTAATGTCGGATTATAAATACTTTCAATTAAAGCAGGTATTGTTGGCGCTATAATCCATGGTTCTTCTTTGTGTTTACCGTTTGGAGGAATAGCTGTTGCATAAAATATCGTATTTTCTATTTTCAAATTTAAACTACGTGCATTTTGATTTGTTTTTCCCCAAATACCACCTGAATCAAAATCGTCATAAATAACATTAGGCATATTAATCTCAGCACCGTATTTTAATTTATATGTATCTCTTAAAACTATTACTTCTATTCCATTTATTATCATGGTAATGACTACAGGAATCTTATCACAATTTAACCACATTCTTGGAACTTTTGTATTTATGTAATCAGGCAATAACGTAGGTAAAACAAGAATATGGGCATATAGATATATATTACTTTCTACCGTATAACCGCTAAAAACGCCATAAACAGCACATTTTACAGATTTAGTAGAATCTTTAATATTAATATCCTGAATTGTATAATCTGTAAATCCAGCAGAATCTAAAGTAGTTATAATATTTCTTATTGAATAAATATAATCATTGTTAGGGTTTGTTAGTTCATTTGCAATCGGTGTATATAGAGCAATAGCATCATTAATAGATTCTTGTATTTCTGTATTTTCCAATACTTCAAATGTCTGTATCTTTTCAAAGTTTTTCAGGTTTAAATCACCAAATACTTTGGTAAAATAAGGATTCTCAAATAAATTGGATTCCCATATAACCAATGATATATCTTTAATAACTGCATTAGTATCATCGGCTCCATTGACTATGGGTATTAATTCGTCAAAAGCATCTATATTGGCTAATCCGGTTATTCCTTCCATTGATCTTGATGGCTGTTGAATTCTCCATAACATATAAGGATTCGGAGAAACACCTGGATTTTTTAAATCATCATTAACACCAAATTCTATTCCATTCCAATATTGATTATTATTGTCTCTTTTTTTTGTCATATCCCATAATTTCCATACATAACAGGGATATAAATATTCTTTTATTAACTGTATATGCGCGTCTTCATAATCATCTAATAAACTTGTAGTTATTAACAAACTTTCACCGTATCTGCAAGAATCCTGTAAAGTGCCTAACATGTACCATCCCGGATATGGCATTGTTGGTATTTGAGGATGATTGTAAAATGGTTCAAACCAATAATTATTACTAAAGATTTGATTGTATTTTATATAGCTATTGGCTATTATAGCAGTTGCTTCTATTTGTTCTACAGCAGTTAATAATGTATTAAGATATTCAGGTCTCCATTCTTTGTAAATGTCTATATTATTAGATGCAATTCTTTTTATAAAGTTTACATAAGTATCATTGTACTTTGGATTAGATGTTCTAAGTAATCGTGAATGCAACAATAAACTGTTTTTGTCATTTGCGTATGCATTTGGAGCGTATAATTTAGGTTCTAAATAACCATTGTTTGTAGGTTCTAAATTATTAATACCGTATCTTTTAACAAGAGTTCTATGTTCAAGATTCGGATTGTAATTTGATAACCATAGTACTGAGTTAAAAACATTCTGCTGAATCAGTTCTTTCTGATTCCAGTTTTCAACCATACCTCTATCATAACTTAATAAATTTATTTCTTGTTTTATCATTGCTCATAGTCTTCTTCCGGCAACCAATTTATTGGCTGTAATGTTAAACTACTTCTGTTATCTTTAAATTTCTTCGAATAAGCAATAGCACTAATTAATTCATCTTGATACATAAATCTTGAATTCTCTGCTATTCTTCCAAATCTGTCTATGCCTCTTGAGAATAATTCACTGCTCACAAGCCATTGTAATCCCCATCTAAAGGTATCATATAGAAAATCGGGTATTTGTACAGGAGTTGCCTGTTGCGGGTCCCACATGGTCAATGGATTATCTCTAAACGGTTTACCGGATATAAAATCTATAATACATAATTCATTAAGATAAAATGAACCTCCGAACAATAAATTTATACCTCCATCCATAGTTCCTATGTTATCAACGAATTGAGTTAAAAATTGATTCTGTCCCAATATGCTTCTGTTAATATCAAATGAACTATTACCTGATATTGTTCTTGCTATTGTTTGCTGTGAATATTCATGACATTCATTCCAACCGGTAAACTCACTTCCTGTATTATCAATATATGTGCCTGTGCTTCCTCTTGATACCCTTATTAATCTGAATGGAGCTAATTCTATACTATTAAATGTATAGGGAAGTTTAACGTTAAATATCTCCTGACCTGAATATCCGTAAAATTCCCAGTAATCAATATTTGGCGGTTCTTCTGATAATGTAGCTGTGTGTGCCTGTATGCATCTATAAAATGCAGGGCCTGCTATGTAAACCATTGTGCCTATAGTGTATACTGTTCCAACTGTCCATGGATTAATTATGGTCCAATTGATTGCATCAGCACCAAAATTGACAGCAGACGTATGGTTAATATTATTATAATAATAATTACCTCCGTTGCTTACTATCTGTCCATTCGTATAATTAGTGCTTGCTACCCATGCTGTTGCTAAAGGATTGGGAACTGCTATATGCCTTGCAATCCATATTTCAGTTTCTCTTGCAATCTTTTCAGCCAAACGATTAACTGTTTCAATGTATTCTCCGGGCTGATATAAATCCATAGATAAATCACCTATGGAACTTTGTATTTTACTGAATATATTAATTATATCTATTGGCATTATACAATCTCCCAGTGTGGCATATCAACCAATTTTTTCCAGTCTCCTCCCCATTTAATAACATGAGTAATCCTATCTTCTTTAATTAATTTTACTATTATACTTTTTACATATTTAGCAAAATCTCTTATTTTTTCTTTATCTGAATAACTGACAGGACAAGGCAATACGTCTACTGCTAACGAAGGTATCTTATTATGTTTGCTTTCAGGATATTTTAAACGAGAATGACCTGCAATAAATGCTTTATTCTGTTCTTTTTCATTTCTATATCCACAAATTATCGTACAATCATATTTTTTAATTATATCATTAAAGAGTACTTGCAAATCTTCATGACATTGTTCTAATTTTTGTTGGCTTCGTTTACTGAATTTTGGCATTAGACTGCTCCCGGTGGTGTTAAACGAGTAATCCCCCTGTCAAATCCCTGCTTACTGTTAACTTCAAATTGTCTCTTTGCTTCTATCATCTGGGTTAATTGTGCAGTTGCTTGATTAATATTCTGTTCAACCGCTTTAGGCACATCAACATTAATTTGTTGTAATATACTTGCTTGTACCATATCAATCAATAATTTACAATATTTATCAGGTAAATCAACAAATTCAGTTATCGTAGGAGCAGAACTATCTTTAGTTCTTAGGTATGTAATACTTGTACTTGGTACTAACATATCATCTAATAATGGTTGCCTGTATGCTGCTATTACTATATCAGAAGATGTTACATCGTAACTATATGAAGCAGCTCCCGTATTAACCGTAGATTCTATATCATTGCCAAATAGTAATAATAAATCATTGCCAAAATGTGTCCATGCTGCTGTTTGTGCATGCTGTACATTCCAGTCACTTTTTTGTTGTGTCAACATACTTAAATCCCATTTAGTCATGTTACCCTTGCGTGTACCGGATGCTATGTTAACTCTTTCAATATGATGTAAAAATCGTGCCATGTCTAATGCAGTATTACCGCCTGAAGTTAAATCCACATAATCTAATCCAAAATCATGTGCCGATGCTTCAATAGTTGCCTTTATATTAACACCGTACCATGGTTCCATAGCTAAACTGAGTAAATCCGCTATATGCGATATTGCAGCATTAATATGGTATCTTACGTTAGTCTCTTGGACTTTTTCATTATTTACAGTATTAGTCAATACTTGTGCTTCCGAAGCTATTCTGTAATAAGTCCAAAATTTACTTAATGGCCTAATTTGTGCTATATCGGTTAAACCATTAATAGTTGTTATAGGCATTTTATCCTCCTTGCTGATTAGGTGATATTAATTCCATTTGTAAAGCAGGTAATAATTCCATATCCTGATGTTCCTGTAAAGCGTATAATTTGGCATAACTCAGTACTTTTGGTATTAATATTTCTTCTATGTCAAGTTCGCTGTTCCAATTATAATCAGGATTAGAATTGTCAATTGCAATAGCCGGATTTCTGGGATATTTAATAAAACTTATGTATGCCGTCATGCCATCAATTTCATTCTTAAAATCATATATGTGTAAAATACTTACGTCATAACCTAGTTCGACATTAAATAAATAAGCGAATGCATCTGGATTTTGTACATTTCGTGTATTTAATAATGCATTAACCTCAATACCATTTTTAATAGGTATCGGATATACATCATTATTCTCATTCCTACAATATACTTTTGTCAGATAAATTATCTTACTATCTAATGCCATAGTTTGAGCCGAGTTGTTCAATGCTATAGTTTGAGTTTCAGTTAAAATCGTATTAGGCATAATTTTCTCTATGACAGAACCGGCTATTTGTCTATCCAAAGGGGCTACGCTCATGATTATTTCATTATATACTTTGAGCATAGCCCTGTAGATTTGACTGTTTCTTAATGAATGCAATAACCATACACCGTCAGGCATGCTGTTAGGAGGTGATATTATAGTTGCATCAAGTCCATTAGCGTCCAAAAAGTTTACAGTATCACCGAGTGCCAAAGATAAAGCTTTATGTGCTTCCCAGATTCGCACTATTCGCCTCCATCCATCTCTAAATCAATTGCATCGAATATTACTAAGTTAGTTACTGTTACATCTCCGGGTACGGCAGCAGCAGAAGTAACCACTCCGGACGCTACCGTTAAATGATGAAACTGCATTAGTTTTATTTGTGCACCATCTCTTACAATGCCATCTAAAGACAAAGAATGAGCTCCGCTCGAATTAATGCCGTCTTTCAATAATAATATCTTATCACTGGGAGCTAAAGAATTCAAATTAGAATCCAATGCTCTGAGTATAAATGCTTTTTGTAAATTTGCCATTTTTATCTCCTTTAATTTACCACGTTACTTTTCTTACTTTAGTCGTTATTGTCTGTGTTGCCGCACTATTCTTGTGATGATGAAGATACAGATATACATTGGCTCTGTAACCACCTGCTATTCTATTCATTTTTTCCGTGAATACGGTTTTCTTGTCACCTGTATTTGTGAATGTAGTACTACCGTTATCAAGAGTAAATGTATAAGTGGTAGGACTGATGTTTCCATCAGCCGTTACCCAAGCATATGTTATATAGCCACTTAAACTATCTTTATCAAAATTCAGGTTTATCCCTGTGCTATCAGTTCCCATTGTTACATTAGTTACAGTTACAATATAATCAGTGTTCTTTGCTATTGTAGTTGTATTTGTAGCAAGTAAAGATTCGCTGGCAGAATATAAACCTATAGTGCCTAATATGATTAATATAGCTATATATATCTTTTTCATCTTCTGTCCTTCCATACTTTTGTCATCCATATTCGAACATGTAATGTTTGTGCTCTTACATTACCTTGTCCTATAAAAATAACAAGTTTACCGTGCAAACAGGATAATTGAGCAGATTGCGGAATAGCGTTATCCCATGTTGCAATTGCTCCGGCTCCTGTCGCTACACTTCCTTGTCCCGCATACTTCATTAAAACAGTTATAGGCTGTCCTAACCATGTACTTGTGTCCGTTGGTAACTGTCTGCCTCCGGGTGTCAATGGTACTAATTTGGCTATAATTGACAAACTGTCAAGAGATTGGCCTATCAATGTTTTACTATATGCTTCTACTGTAAATAATACTGAATCGCATCCTAATGTGAATACATCAGAATCGTATTTCCATGTAGCTCCTAAGTTTGTACTAGGCCTTACACACAAATCAGATGTATAAGGCATGGTAAATGAATAAGAAGCCTTTGCTAATGCTGTTGCATTTATGTCTTTGTCAAAAATAATATCAGTTTCATATATATCTTTAGCAATTAAATTTCCTGCGAAAAGGAATAATACCAATAAAATTAATTTTTTCATATTACCTCCCTACACTTACTGCATTTGAAAAATCAACTATACAGTGATATTTGCGATAACGTCTCTTTAATCCAAACATACCGATAATTTGTTCTTTATATAACTGACTGCCTGATTCTGCAATACCGTTTTTACCACCGTCACCATTGTCAGTAAAGTAATCCCATCCATCATGTGTTACCGGTTCGAAAGCGTCAGATTGTGTTAAATCAAGACATAGTATCTCGTTTCCATAACCGTTTTCTTCCATTACCTGTGAACATATAATATGAATTTTACCTCCGCTGACAAACAAGGTATTTACTTCCATATTAAAAGCAGCGCTTGCTTCTTTATTATAGAATAAATGCTCATTCCAAAATGATTTTCTTAGTTCGGCATCCATTGTTATACCCGTAAATCCGGCTCTTTCCATACCACCGCCTAAACCAAAGACCTTTTTGCCTATATCAAGCAATCCCGGCCATGTAATAGTTGGATCAGGGTATATGATAATATGAGCAGAATCCTTTAATATATAAGGTCTAACTCCACCTTGTATATATTCTTCTTTTCCGCCTACACTATTAACCATTTTACGGCCTAAAAGATTAGAATATTCCCTTTTTCTTGTCATTTGCCTTTTAGTCATCCATACCTGAGTTTCCCATTCGTTAAATCCGGTTCTTGCTTTTACCTGTTTATCGACGATTTCAGATTCGAGTGTTCTTGAATTACCGTATTTATACTCTTGTGTAAAGTTTTTATCCTTGCTCGGTAATTTATGAGTTCCTTCGGGAGCCTGTGTTCCTTCTCTGAAACTATTTGTACCTAAGAGTAAAATATCGCCTGGCAATAATCTTGCATGCGTGTTATTTGTATGTCCTGTTCCACCTGCATCAGTATTGGTTATACCACTTGTACTATAGACTAAAGAAGCTACAAGTTTTCTACCGCCTTCATCAGATTCACCTGGACCCATGAAACAACGTTCCAATTTGATTAATGTATATCCTGCACTATGACTATTATCGGCATTTTTCTCGATTACTTTAAGTTGTTCGTAATCTTCAAAATAGAAACCGTTATTATCAACACCGCGAGTTCTTGAGAATCTAATTTTGGTAGGATGAACACCAACGTCCCAACCTAAGTCAGGTCCGTAATTGGTTCCCTGAGAACCTCCTGATTGCGCTATTACTTGTCCTGCAACCATTTCAGAACCTTGTACATACGCATATAAACCTAAAGTATACATAATGTCATTTACATGAATTTCTGCTGCATATGCATTAGTTACTGCTATCCATTGATCATATGTATCTGTAGTTACCGCATTACCCGAACCTGAGCCATAAGCTATAATGTAGTATCTTTCAAGTTCGTCTATCTCTCTAACAGAAAAATATCTATCACTTACTTTGCCTTTTGTAGTAAAAGGATGATTTTTGTGCATCATATAAGTGAAAGCCGCTATGTCTCTGTCAAGAAAAGACATCTTAGCCGCTCTGTCACTTCCATCACCACGTAAATCCATGGGATAGTTGCCCCCTGCTAATATGCCCTCATAAATCTCATCCAATTGTTTGTTCGTTGGATTAGTTGCCATGTTTAACCTCCGTTAATTTTAATTTTATCAACAATGCTTGGTTTACCAAAAGAACCAAATTTATTATATTCTTTAATTTCTTGTGTATCACGTTTTATCGGTTGATGCTTTACATTTGAATTATGCAATTTGCTTATATCCTGAACGATGCCTTTTTTGCCATCTTTTAAACCTCGGCTGTAAGCATCTTTCTGATATTCATCAAAGTACATTATTCTATGTATATCGCCTATAGTTAAATTATCCTGTTTGGCATAATCTATGGCGATTTCTGAAAATTCTTTGAATTCTTCTTCAGTCCAATCGTTATCTTTAAAATCCATTTCATAATGCTGTTTTAAAGTTTGTTCTATTTGTTCCTTTGTTGGAGCAATAGTATTCATTTTTTGATTAACTTCTTCATTATGTTTATCTATGGATTCCAATAATTGCTGTTGTTTTTCAAACATTCGATTAGACATAGTTCCTTTTATATTCGCTTTTTCTTCATCATATAATTCTCTATAATCTTCACCAAATTCCTTTTTAAGTTGTTTGTCAACTATAGTCGCTTTTTCTTCATTTCCATATCCTGCATTAATACGATTTTTTACTAAATAATCAGGAGCATATAACTTTATGTATTCTTCAGGATTTCCCTCCATTAAATTCTTAACTGCTTTTAATTTATTATACTCTTTATCGGCAGTTAGTATTTCTTCTTGGTATTTGCTTTTAATATGATTCCTGACAGGTTCGGATTCTATATGATTAATTAACTTAAGGTAATTTTCTTCATACCAATTGACCTTTGAAATATCATCTTCAAACTCATCAGGTGGGATTAAATCATCTGTTATATAATCAGGAACCTCAAATTCCTCAAATTCCGGTTCTGCTGTTTCTATTGGTTCATCTTGATTATCTATAATTTCATCATTTTCATTCATGTTAAAATCCTATTTTTTTGTTAATAATTTTTTACTATAGTCTGTTTTTATCTTTACGTATTTTCCTTTTTTATTAGAAATCGTAATTTCAGGTTTCTTTTTATCACTATATTTCCCGGGTACATATATACTTTTCATAATTACCTACTTGTTGCTGCTAAATCTTTTTTTCCAACTCGTTTGTTTGCGAACATAGAAAATTTACCTGCTTTTTTGCCTTCAACTATTTTAAGATCACGTCCTCCAACAGTATACTTATTGGGAATTTGTGCTTGATAATCATATTCAGGTTTAGCAAAAGGTGCAGTTAGTTTACCATCTTTGCTGCTATAAGCTCTCATTATTTTTTTACTCATTATCTTTCTACTCCTCCATATTTAGAACTAGTTTTAGGATTAACATCTTTTCTTTTTTTAATTTTTCTCATTCTCAAATCTCCTTTCAGTTTTTTTACATCGGGACTTGGTACCGGTTTTGAATCTGTAAATAGACTATCCGATATTGAACGATTTATTAATAAGTTTTTAGCCATTTTACTCTCCTGCCATATTTAAACTTGTAGATAACATTTCTTCGGGTATTTCAGTATTCTCCATTTCCATTTCTTTTTGTTGTTGCATCATAGCTATATCTTTATCTGCTTTCATAGACATAGTGTTAACTTTATTGGCAACTTGCATTTGTTGCATATTGTTTTCTGCGGCTTTTACCTGACCTGTCAATTCCTGTATCTGTGTTTGTGCTTGTTGTATCTGTCCTTGCAATGAACGGATTATATCTATATCTTCTGCCATTTTATCTGCTTCCGGTATATCCTGCATTTTTAGCATATACTGTGTATATAATGCTTTTAAGGCATCGTCAGAAACAGTTTGAGTTATAAATGCAAGTAATTGCATACTCATTTGTCTCGTTGTAGGTAACGAAGAAGTCATTTCAACTCTAACCTTGAATTGCATATCTTCTTTAGAATTCATTATTGATACTTCTTGCTGGTCACCATTTTCATCAAAGTACTTTAATAACTTATCTCTTGGAGTAAATGCCTGTATATAATTAACCATCACATATGCAAGATTCTCTAAACTATGTTCTATGTTTCTTGAGTATAACTTTATTCTCTGAGTGCCGAATGTTTGCAAAGATTGAGTAGCTCCGAATGTCGAAGGTGCTGAATTCGGGTCTCCCTGTATAATTCCGTATATACCTGTAATGTATTCTATTAATGACTTAAAGTATTCAAGCATATAAGTTATAGACTGATTAATCGGAGAAGGTTCAAGAATTTGTGGCATGCCTCCATTAGGATCATCCGGGACTGTTCTCAATTTTATAAGTTTGCCGGGTTGTGCCCAATCATCTTCAAATGTCACAGTATCTAATATACTTCTTTCATTTATAAATCCTTTTCTATGACCGTTAACAGCTATGTCAAACATTATTTCTGATATATACTTATTCATAGCTTTTACAATATCGATGATATAATGTATATTGCCGAATACTCTGTTAGGACTGCCGAAATGAACAAACGGAAAGTTGATTATCGGATATTTGTCACACGGCAATATCTTTTTTTCTAATATCGTTTGTCCCACCATTAAAGTATATTGTATTCTTTTTTTAATGTTTCTTACGGTATTCAAAGATATAGCAGTAGCTTCTTTGCCTTCAAGTTCAAATTCGAATGCCGGTACTTCATCTGGCATTTCCGAATATGTCCTGTTTAACATAGATAACTGAGTTCTGATTTCCTGTATTTGTGTCGAGTAAGTTTGTATGTCCTGATTATCCATTATATCCCTTGTGCCTGCTTCGGTTTGTTCCTGTTCATCCACAGGCATAGATGCTTCTTGATTCTTAAAATCATTTTGTTTAACAGCAGTCGTTAAATTGGAATTCAATTGTTGTTCCTGTTGTTCCAATTGCATGATTAACTGAGATAACTTTATTTTATCGGGATTCGGTATTTCAATAGATTTAGGCCTCTTTAAACTTAATATCGCATCTCCGGTATTAATATCTTCACCTACGTATACATTTTTATCCTTTTTTTCAAAGTATTCTTTAATCCATACATATTTACTTATATCATTTTTTTTATCGGTGCTTATAGGTGTAAAATCATTTGCAAGTTCATTAACATTAGGTATATTAACATCTGAACTCATTCCATCCAAATCACTTAACTTAATATCATATTTATCTTCCGCTTTTGATTTACGCATTATGTCCATTATAACCATATAATCAGCATCATTGTAATCCCATTCTCTTGATTCAGGATCAATAGCAAGGTGTTTCCATGGCTTGTATTCAACTACAACACGAGATGTCGCTTCATCTTCATGATAAGCAGGCCTTACATACAAATAGCCGTCACCTACATTTAAACCGTCTCTAATGGCATTTGATAAATTCTTATTTATTTTTGATTCGTACCATATGCAGTGATATACCTTTTGATACGCATAAACAAATTCTTTAGTTGATTCTTCAGTAGTGAGCATTCTTGCGAATGGTTTAGTAGCCGTTAAAAATGCTAATAACTGTTCATTCGTAGCATATGTAAATTTAGTACTTACAGGAATATTATAGGTCTGTTGAACTTTTTCTTTTTGTCTGGTGTCTAATTGAGACTTTGTTTTCTTGACATCATTATAATAAAATTCTTCACATTCTTTTTTATAATTTCTGACATTATTATTGGATTGAGCATTTACAGCAGTAACAAATAGGTCATTCAAACGTTTGACTTCATTGGGTGTTTCAGTACTCATTTTTAACCTTATTTACATTTAACTTTAAATTCACCCATGAACTCTAAAAGCAAATATATAACATATTATTACAATATCCAAAAAAAATAGAGTACTTGTTAGTACCCTATTTGTTTATTAATGTATGTAATTTATTCTTAAGTTCATTTGGTTTAAAGTATTTACATGTATCACTCATGTCTCCTTTAATCCAATTGCCAAACCACATTTGGTCATAGTATATATTTTTGCGTTTGCATTCACGCTTACATTGTTTATCTACAAAACATGCCTCTAAATCATTATCGTTAATTTCTTTCATACTATTTTTGACCTTATATATCCCTTTAAATACTCAGTCATTCTTTTGTTCTTTATTATATCCGGTTCATTAAAGATACAATGTTCGTAATCAGCCAACAGATTTAATGTAACTCGTGGGCCTTCTCGTACCTTTTGCGATATGAGGAAATACCAGTCCTTGTCTATTAGAACACTGTCGGGATGTTCGTGATAAGGATAAAATATACTAAATATCCAAGCACTAAATTGTCTTAAGTATTTTCCCCATTCCATATCTCCTAATGTTGGTACTTTATTACTTCTTACCTGCATATTAATAGATGTCTTCAATTGACTTAATACAATTCCGAAAGTATTGGTATCGTTTATCATTGCTTTCATTAATTTAAATTCTTTCCTTAATGAAGCATCATCAATCTCACCTTTTTTAGGTTCTATCATAGTAGCGAAATCCAATACCCATATATCATAATTACCATCGTCTATGATTTCATACATATCCTTAACATCACTAAACTGATCTGGCGAGAATATCTTTAATCTATTTATTACATCTACTTCTTCATCACTCCTTTTTTCCTGTTTCTTATTGATTTCATCAGATAAATCATGCATATATTTAAATTTTTGACTGCTATCGTCAATTGAAGACATTTTAATTATTTCACTTCTGTCTCTATTCAATAACCTGGATATTTCTCTCCTGCTAATATCATCTACCGAAGTCTCTTTTTCAAAATATGCACATTTAAACTTTTTATTTTTCATTAGTATCTTATGACAAATATCTAATGAAACCATGGTTTTCATAGTACCGCTATCTCCTAATATGGTCATTAGATTCTTTTTTAAGAATCCTCCTAAATTTATATCTATGACCTTTAAACCAGATAAAAATGTATTATTCTCATATAGCGCTTTTAACATTAATCCAAATGTATCATGTGTGGCTTTGTTATTATGAAACGTTATATTTTTTAATATTTCTATTCCCTCGTTTTCTTTGCCTGTTTTTATCAGCTCTTTAGCTTCGTCAATTTTTAATAATTTTTCTTTTACTCTTTTTCTTTTTTGCAGGTATTCTACAGACATGCTAAATTCTTTTTCAATCTCATTGTTATTCTTATTTTTAATTAACGAGGATCTCTCATACACTTTATCAAGTTCATTTAGTGGTACTATATCGCCAAGTAGATTATGACTGAATTCTTCTAATATATCAGCATATAAAGGCAATGTGCCCTTTTCAGCATAGTGCCTTTTAGTAAATAAATATATTTCCCTGTTAGCAGGATTATCGAATATGGCTATATTTACTTTATTACAATATGTAGGATTAAATACTATTACGGAAATCAGCCAATCTTCTATATCGGTATAATGTTTCTTCTCCATTATCATATCCTATGGTATATCGAATGGAAGATCATCATCATCATCCGTTGCTTCTCCATATTCTTCGTCAAGATCTTTTTTGATCTTATCCTGTATTTCTTTTATTTGATTTACACTTTTGTTCTTTTTGTCTTCAAGTCCTTGTTTAATAAGTTTAACTATATCTTTATTTTCTTCGTCAGGTTCACTAACCGAACATGTGCTATATATCGGAGTTCTTTTTTCCTCTTTGCTAAAGAATCCAAATGCTTTGATATTAAAATAAGAACTATCATTTCTATTGTTAACCATTGCTCTACAGAACATTCCTACTTCAGGTAACAGATAATGAAATTTATTATCTATCATTTTGCATATCAATAATCTTTTTGATACAATTCTTAATAAGAATACTTTGCGTTCTTCTTCTGTAGCATCATCCCATAACTTGAATAAATTCTGCCATTCTTTTTGACGCTTATCTTCTGCGTCCATTAGTTCTTTATATCTGTATTCTTCGCCAATAGGTATATTATCTGCGGATATTCTTTTATCCCATTTTACAGATGGATCACTATTGTCTTTCATGGCACTTACCGGAGGATAAAATGATACTTCAGTAGAAAATTGTCCTGTTATAATTGGTTTGTTATTTATTGCATCTTCTCTGCCACATCCTCTAAACCAATCACCATATTTGGAACCGTCTTTTTTAGCGGCATTAAAATGTTGTCTTGGTGTCATTTGCTGATATCTGCAAACAGCGTTATAATCAGGTGCTACTAATTTATCTCCTTGGGACAAAAATACGTCTCTACCTGTTACACTGCCATCTTCATGATACTTTAATTCTCTGCGTACAGCAGCAATGGTTATTTCTATACCTCCTTCTTTATACGTTGGCGGTATCGGTATATAATCTTCTCCTAATGCTTCATTTTCATCTTTTTTCTTTTTATTGGTTTCTGCAATCTTTTTTATATATGATTTTGGTAATCCAATATCAATTATAACATAATCAATTAATTCACCATCTCTAATGCCTTTGTTGATTTTTCCCGAACTTGATTCAAATTCTAATAATCCCATTTTGATTTCCTTATTAAATTATTTTTTACTTTTGTTTAAATTCAATTTTTTCCTGTTTTGATTTTTCTCTATCTCCTGATAAATATAAATTAGCATATTTTATAATAGTTACTATCTTGTTATCTAAATCCATTTTATACTTAAAGTCTTCATCATTTTCATTTAATTTATCTATTGATACCAAAGGTGTAATTAGATTACTTGGGGAATTAGATAATCTGATTTTTCTCTTAGCTACCAATAATACTTTATACTTATTAATATCTTTGTCCCATCTAAAGGTTAATCCGGTAACTTTTATTTCAGGAACAATAGAACTATTGTATTCATTTATAGTGCATATATCAGAAGCCAATGCTTGTAGCGAATCTATAAATACCTGTTTAGGCATTTCCGGGCTCTCTATAGATGTATGAATCCATAAATTATCTTCGTTAAGTTCTTCAAAACTTATCTTGACCTGTTTAGCATTAATTCTTATTCTTTTAATCCTTAGTGTTTTCATTGTCTGTTCTCATGAATTTGTGATTAATTTGTTCTAATGTTACAACTCCTTTAAAATATCCTTTGAGCGTTTTTGCTACATTGTCCATAGTGTAATCCGGGTATTTTTCTGATTCTGCTATTTTTGTTAATCTTGGAAATACCTGGTCAAATATATATTCAATAGTATCTTCGGTTAATTCGTCTGTGTTGTCCGTATATATATCATTAAATCCGCCTAATCTTGCAACACATCTTTTGAATGCATCTGTCTCTGCTGATTTCCAGTAATCTAAACTTACTACACTGCCATCGCTTTGCTTAATATCTATTTTTCTTGTACCGCAACACTGTATTATTCTCGGTATTCCGCCTTCTTCAAATACAGTTAATTTTACTATGCAATTAATACTGCCGGCTTCGTTTTTAATGCTATCAGGCAATATTTCCATACTCCAGCATGGGTAATATTCATCTAACCATCTTGCTACAGTACCCCAACTGACATAATCAAATAATAAATGTTTGCCTGTTTTATCATATCCTTTATCAAGAATTTTTATTAATTTTCTATCAGTCTTTTTATTTCTTAATTTTTGATTTTTAATCTTTATGTTTTCAAGTGAGTTCAAGTTTTGTGTATTGTTCTCGATTATTGTCATTTCTTTTGTTTCCACTATTGTCTCCTGTTATTTCAAAAATTTCAATTATGTTCTTTAAATTATCTGTATTCTTATTTATTTCATTATTAGCGTAATCAAGAAATTGCTTTGAGTATAATTCTTCATTACCCTGAAATTGCATTAGTTTGTATCTTATTAAAGCTAAATATTTTAATCCCTCCTTGGGACGTTTTTGATATTTCGTATATACATATTTTATTATATATATCATATGAAAATCAAAATCCGGGAATACAGTAGGATTTTTTTCATAGAAATCATATAAATACCAATATTTTTTCCAATGGTTAAATTCTGCTCTATTTTCAACTCTTCGTTTGTATTCAGGAGATATACCTCCTATTTTCGATATACCATCTTCGCTAAAATTGCCGGAAATATTCAGTGTTCCCTCGTACTTGAGGTCAAAATCTTCTTTTGGTTTAACAATACCTTTGACTATAGCATTCTTATATACTTCAATATCCCCGGCAACAGGATTTTCTTCTCTTACTTTCTTTTCTATTTTATCTATAATTAATAATCTTTGTTCATGATCCGATTGAATCATTAAATCATTTATGTTATTATCTAAATTAAAACTTATGTTTGTTTTGCAATCTAAAGTTTCAATTTTATTCCTTAATACAATTTCATCCATTTTTTCTCCATATATAAAGTATCACGTATAACATTGAATTGTTTTTACTAATTTTAAAAGAACAATCATGCATAAAATATGCTATACGTGATACAAGTTTTAATTAAAAAATATCTCAGATACATTTTTATTGATAATATTCTGATTTTGATAAGAGACGCCTTCTTTATATCCATGTGTACCAAGATATGTGGAAGCCATCATTAATGCAAATTCCTTATTATCGTATTTATTATTTTCAATTATAAATCTTTTTTTTAGCATATTAGCCAATGGATGCACTTTGTCACCTTTGCTAAATGGCTTTATGAGTTTCATAAATTTATCTTCAACTTCTTCTTTTTCATTAGACCATATTTTATCTGTAAGATAATTGAGCGTATTGTCCAAAGTGTTCTTATATCCGTTTAAAAAGAAATTGTCTAAATCAAAATCTCTCAATGACTGGGTATGCTTATGTTTAAAAGTATCTGCTTGGCCTATTATCAAACCATTACCGCAAACGAATATAAAAGCGCCTATCGCTAAAGATAAAGAATTTGAGCCGTCATAAGAATTAGTTATCTGTATCTTAGGATGCACTATTTCATTTTGCACTTTTACACTAACTGTTTTATTTATCATATCAATCTTGAATTTAGTATCATTGTAACTTTCTATGCGATTATACTCAAATCCTTCTTTTATCAATGGTTCTAAGCTATTCATTATAACTTCATTTTCTATGATTTCATAGTTTTTACCAATATACAAACAATCAAAAGTGTCTAATCTGAATACACCTTTATAATCTGTATCATAAGAATCTTCATCATTTACTCCAGAACCATATATGTTCTTAATGTCTATCGGGAATAATATATCACTAATATTATTGGTTATATTTAATTTACAGGAAATACTATTTCTTGTTCTAACATCATCACTGAATAAATTCATTTTTACCTTTCTTTTAATTATTTATAATTTTACTCTTGTTAATATTTCTGGGCATATATCAAAAGGTCTCTCACTTGTGCATTTAGAAAAATCAATAAATTCAATTATATGATTATCTTTATCTTTTCTTCTAAAGATTCTAAATTGATTAACTGAATCTCTTGTTACCATTTTTAATCTTGTAGTCCATTTAATTAAATTTCCGTTAGGACCACTTTCAAACTGCCAACCGGTATCATAAGTAAGTTCTCTATTGCCTAATATGCAATTTGGCAAATATTCAATATCTATAAAAACTTGTGACCGTTCATGTCCATGCCAGTACCATTCTCCCTCTATGTCATATATCGTAAAGTCATCAGGTTCTGTCGCATTATCGCATGCTATAAACATTATAGCAATTAATATTAATAATAATTTTTTCATCTTTTTTTTCATATATTTAAATCCTTTTTTACTAAATTTAACAACCATAAAGCATCTGCTTCATTATCATTGTCTCCACTATAATCTAATTTCTCTTTGGCGAATAGTATCATTTGTTCTTTCTTGGCGTTTCCTTTGCCTGTAGCGAACTTTTTTATCTCACTTGCAGAATATGCTCTATATTGTATATTACGTTCTTCACAGAAGGTTTCTATTATTGCTATTAACTTTGCCTGATGTATAATACTATTCGCATGGAGCCCTGCCGGACGTTCATAAACCACTAATTGAAGATCTAATTCATTATGTGTCTTTTCCAACAGAGCTCTCAGGCGAAGGAGTTTCATACCATTACTTTCATCTCTACGTACAGATAAGTCCCAACATCCGTAAATTTGGTTACTTACAGCCCAGCCACATTTAGTGGCAGGGTCAATAGCTAAAATATTCATTTGGAATCCTTTGTTTATGAACTAAAACACAATTGCAATCTAATAAACATATTACACAAATGCAAATATATTTTTATATTATTTTTAATCAAGTTTTGGAATGTCTTTATTAAGATAATTACGCTTATAGTAATCACAAAATTTATTTACAGAACAATATTCGACACATCTGTTATCTTCACCTTTTCTGAATTGAACAAAATAATCATGTCCAACTCTATTCAAATGTTCGTTTGCCTCTATTTCATTATAATGTAAACCTCCATTTATTGCTCTTGAACCGCCTTTTTTCATAACAGCCCATATATTAGGAACTTGCCATCTTTCTTCCGGGGTACATTCTTGAATATCATCTACAAAATGCTTTTTTAAACGTTCTTCAATATATAATTTAACAGATTCTTTGTCTATAATCTTTATTTCTCTTGAAACAAAAGGTATAACAAAAGGAAACTTATTTTCTATTTTATCCTTTTTACTGAAATCTCTTAAGATAGCACTTATCTCAAGACTATTTACCTCTAATCCTATGGATTCGAATAGATACTTATTGACATTTAATTGACTAGTCCATTCATCTTTATCTTTGTCCATAGAATACTTTGATGTAATCTTCCAATCAGTAAGTCGTTTATTAACAGGATTCCACATATCGCCAATGCATACAATAGTATATTCTGTATTATTATAAATGTACTTATGTTCTATTTTTAACTCTTTAACAGTTGTATTGTCAAATTGGTCAAGTACTTTATGAACCGCTATACCAAGAATAGCCCATAACATACTTGATATATCTTCTTCTATTTCATCATAATGTTGCATGGTTAACATTCTACGATATGGGCTATCTATCAAAGTAGTAGCGCCTATTCTGTTTTCCTTGAATTCATAATATTCTCTTTTTGATTTTACCGCTTTAACTAAGGCTTCCGGTAAATTATATCTATTGGTTATTTTCATAATAAAGTTTCTCCATATTCTTCTTGCAAAAATTCATTAAAAAATTCTCTTGTTACTATGTGACTTACGAATAGATATATTTGTCCAAAGGAACATCCTTCTTTAATTAAGTTATCTGTATTCTGTTTAACATCGTAAAAATTAAATTTGCAATCACAGACTAAGTTATCTACTAATTTTGTGATATCTTGCATTCATCCTCCAATGATAATTCCAATTGTTCATATTTCTGATTTTTTATCATAATACATTTTATTGCTTTTTTATACGATGTAAATTTATTACAATATTCTTTAGGTACAATAAATATCTTTTCTCCCAATTGTGTTCTAATATGCTGTTGTTCTACTGCGTGCTTAAGAATACATTTATCATGATTCAATAAAACACATTTATTGCATGTTTTCATTTCACTTGCTCTTTTTCTTTTGTTAGTTCTTTGATTTTAAAATAAATTGTTGCTAATTCCGGGTCGGTTTCATCTTCGTTGTTTATAACATCAGAACCATGTTCGTTGTATATCTCTATTAATCTTTCAGCTAACTCAATCTTTAGTGTATCTAAATCGCTCTTTAGCTCAGGACGGAGTTCGTCAAGTTTTTTATAAATACAAAATTTCCAAAAATGAGCGCCGGAAAATTGACTAATGTTTTCTTTTATTTCATCAACCCTATCCATTTCATTGTTTTGATTCATAATTTTACAACCTCTCCTTTTCTTTTTTTAGTTCTTTGATTTTGTTACAAATTACCACTTCGCCGTCTTCGTAATAATCACCTTGAGTTTGATTGAATCCTTTATAAGTGAATTTCCCCAACTTCATATATAGCTTATCCGTTTCGGTTTTAAGTCCAGGTTCAAGCTCGTCTAACATAGTTAATAGTTCATTTTTAACCTCATCACTGATTTTATAACCGCTAACTGCTGTTTTTATCTCTTTTATTTTTTCAATCTTATTACTCATTTCTACTCCCCTAATTTATTTGAAATTTCACGTATATCTAATTGTCTATGTTTAGTAGGTTCTGCATAAGGAACAAACCAAAATTCAGTTAAATAAGTTTTAGCGTCTTTCTCCATGTCTAAATAACGGGTAATTTCATTTATCTTTTCTAATGCCTCAACTTCGGAATCAGCCCAAACGTGAAAGTTTATGTTTGCTAAGTATCGTTCCATTTTAATCTCCGTTCATTATATTCCTTTTCTGCCTCAATAATGGCAAAATCGTTTTTTCAGCTATGCTTTTTGCAATTTGATAAGCCATTAATCTTATTGCGCCTTGCTCTGATTTTTCTGGAAATTCACTATTATTATTCCAAAAGTCATCATCCCACTCTGCAATAGTGCGAGGATAACAACCCATTCTAATTATAACAGTTTCCCGTTTAAAATCGTAATATATATCTTGTTCGTATCTATAGAGACCGGATAAGTGTATAATTGGAAAAGGTCGTTTTAATTGGACACCCGAACCTATTATGACATTAGTACCTATCCTGACACCTGAACCTATTATGACACCTGAACCTATTATGACACCTGAACCTATCCTGACACCCGAACCTATTATGACACCTGAACCTATCCTGACACCCGAACCTATTATGACACCTGAACCTATCTTGACATCAGTATCTATCCTGACATCAGTATCTATTATGACATCAGTATCTATTATGACACCTGAACCTATCCAGACATTAGTACCTATCCTGACACCTGAACCTATCCAGACATTAGAACCTATCTTGACACCCGAACCTATTATGACACCTGAACCTATCCAGACATCAGTATCTATCTTGACACCCGAACCTATTATGACATTAGTATCTATTCTGACACCTGAACCTATTATGACACCTGAACCTATCTTGACATTAGTATCTATCCTGACATCGCCAAAAAATATTACATTCGGGTATAATTTACTTGCTTCTTCTTTTGTGTAGTTCATTCTTTTTGCTCCTGAATAATTAATTCTCCATCTAAACATATCGGTTTCTAATTGCATTACTTGTTCCGCCACTGCTCCAAAAGGTAATTCTTAACAAATTCTCCTTTATAAAAAGGCATTTCTCCAGTTATTATTTCCGCACTCAGGGAATCAATGATGATATATGTATTCGGGTTATAATTATCATTCAAAAATTCAATAAGAGGTTTTGCTAATTGTTCAAACATTTCTTTTTCTTCATAAGTTTTCATTTTACCATCCTCAATAAATAATTGACTGTCTCTTGTAATTCTTGTATGTCGGTTTTCATTTGACTGATTGCCTCACTATCAATGTCATAGCAACCCTTAGAATACTCGGTTATGATAATCTCTTTCGGCTTGGCTTCCTCTGGCTTTTCTTTTAAGATTTCAGGAAAAAACTCTGCCATAAATTCATTATATTCCATGAATTTATAACTTGGAAAAAAATCTTGATAAAATCGCCATGTACAAAATTTTTGAATTTTGTTATTATTAATTTTAACAGCAATATTCTGTTCATATTCATTCCAATAATCTAACTTCTTTTCGTTATCATACCACCCTACAAGTTCAACAATCTTTTCATACATCCATTTTTCAGGCAAGTGTAGAACGATGTTGTCAATGAATATCTCTGTGGGTTTGATACGAACAGCTTGTATATCCGAAAAATCAACGCTTTGTTGAGGGTCGCCGAAGTACAAATTTCCTATTTCAAAGTCCACACCGGTTACATCACACCACTTATTCAGGTACTGGAATTGTGTATTCTTATTCCAATTCGTTAACTCAAATTCATCTTTTTTCATTTCATTACTTTCCCATTATTGTACATTTGTTTTGCTTGCTTATAACCGTATTTATGGAAATTACGCCCATACCGCATTTCTTTTTCCATTTCTTTGATATAATCTTCGAGCGATTCATAAGTACCGCCATAATGTGCCGGCATTGGGTTGTCGCCCTTAATTAAATGTGCTTCCCAATATAGATGTTTATGGTCATAGTTAATTTTCATTTCTATATCTTCGCCATCAATAATAAATTTGTGAATGTAATCTTTTATAGATTCTATCATTTCAATCTCCATTAATTAATTCCATTTCTAATTGTGATACTTTATTTACTAATAACTTTTTTATATTTTGCAATCGCTTTTTCTTTAGTTAATCCAAAGAATGCACAATTAATACTGTAAGCCACATAACCATATCTGCGGTATTCGCCTCTGCGATTAAGCATTAAATACTTATCTGAAGACAATTGCATATATTTTAGTTGACCTGTTTTAACCATGTAATTAAAATCATGTACCGTTGTTATACTCATGTTTTCCTTCTTGTAAATTTCATAAGATTCTTTTAATTGTTTTTTTATTTCAGGAATTAACATTTTTTCAGAAATAGATTCACAATTAGGCGCTATTGCAAATAAATGCTTATTCAAATATTCCAAGTATTCCTTGCTTTTTATATTCATTTTATTGTATCCTAAATTTCTTAATAATCTTATCAGCTGTTTTTCTTGCTCTTTCAACCTCTCTCAATAAAGCCATGTCTTTAAAAAAACCGCATGGATAATTCCTGTGTTTTCTTGTTTTCACGTTAATAAAGAAGCCATTAAAAGCAATAGTAATATAATTATGAATATTATTATAAAACCAATCTTTATTGGAGGGAATAAACCGACAGTTAGTAAGAAAAATCTCAGCATGATTAGACAATCTAAGGATACCCACATTTTTAACGATTTTCGTTTTGATTTCTAAAACATTCATATTTTACCTCAAATTCATTTATGATTCTTTTCATTTCTATTAAATTCCAAAATCTTAATACATTGTAAGCATAAAGATTAATGCCTCCATATCTTTTGGCTCCTGCTTCACCTGCATTATACATAGTCAGAGCATGCAATAAATGATCTATATAATCATGGTTCGGTTTTGCTGCTACGTTTTTCCTGATATATCCAGCCAATATAGCACACCCTGACATTATACCTTCTTTGGCAGTTAAAGGACCTTGCTTGACCTGTAACATACCTCTGCCTCCCATTCCCGGTCTTGTAGGTGACCAAGATGGATTTTCCCAACTAATCCATGCACAAATAAATTCTTCATCTAATTGAAACTTTATCGCGGCTTCCTTGACGTGGAGAGAATATTTAGTATATCCCTTATCGAGATAATACCAATTAATATTCCGGGCATCAATAGAAGCCGTTGAAAGCAGCAATATAATAAAGAAATATTTCAATTACAGCCAATGATTATTCAATACGTATCCTGCTTCAGCTATTCCTTTAGTGTCTTTAAAAACACAATGACTAAAGTTATAAACAACAGAGAATCCCATATCCATACCACAACCACGAACAATTAGTCCTTCTGTTCTTTTGTTCATTTTGTAATCTGCTATATTTTCTATATAGTAATCAATCAATCTTGGTTCATTATTTATAATCAGATAAAAAGCAATTGTTCTTTGCATACCTGATTGGCTAACATGTCTCAATACAGAATATACAGGTATTTTACCTTGATAGTCAAGTTTCACTTTTTTAAGCAAAGTTTTAAACTCTGCTATTAATGCATCTTTATTTGTTTTCATTTTAGCTCCGTAATTCTTCCTGTAACTTTTTTGGAGTGTACATCAAATTCCCAATCTACTTGATCATCAGGTAACGAGGAATGTATATCACCTATAACTAAACCACAATGTTCTTCAACATATTCTTTTGCCTGTAGTTTATTTTCACATTTTATTCTAAAGTAACCTGCAAAAATAAATTTTGTTGGTATTTTGTATTCTTTCATAATTCCTTCTTTCTTAAGAAATCTTTGTAAACTGTTTCATACTGATTATGTAATTGTGTGGGATATTCATAAACTTTTTTACGTATCTCAATTTCAGTATTGCTATAGAATATCTTAAGATGTCCAATAGTAATATCAGTAAACAATTCACCAAAGTCAGATTTTTCAAAGATAATCTCTTTGCCTGCTGCTGTTTCATTTGTTATCATTTTTTACCTCGTATTCAGTATATAAATATACATGTGTGTATCGCTGGTCAAATGACTTTTTGCAATTACCACACTGTAAAGTTATAATATAAGTTTCACCGTCATCCCAGATATAAATCTGTTCCATATCTTCGTCATATTTACAATGAGGACATATATTTTCTATGTTTTCTTTTGTTATTACTTTATTCATCTTACATTGGCAAATCATCTAATTCACGGTCTAAAACTTTTAATGCTCCGGAATACTTTTCAGCATCGTCTCTTTCATCATAGTTATCAAAAGTATCAGCTATTTCTTTTTCTTCTCCAATAGTAGGCGGAATTATAGTAAATACTTCTTGAGTATCTTTTGAAGCATCATGTTCAAATTCGGCAATAATATATAGAAAACATTTATTTCTATCAAGCATTGATAAAATTAATTCAGTGAAATCTGTAAATAATTCTATAATATCAATTTTTTTGTTATTATAAGGTTCATATATAAAACCATCGTCTTTTTTGATAAGATGAAGACTTTTCTTAACTTCAACCTTTTTATCATTTTCCATTATATTCATATTTTTTCCTTTTGTTAGTACTAATTATTTTCTAATTTAATAAATTTTTTACATGTTACACAATTTTTTTCAAATGGTGTTCTTAAGAACACTCGATTAGCTTTATATTTACCAAAATCATCCGGGCAATCTTTGTAAATATCATATCTCTTGCAACTATCTTTGATTAAACAAAAATTAGTAATGTAATCATAATTTGCATTATATACATGATCTATTCGCTCAGCACTGCATACTATTATTTGATTCATTCGATATCCGCTATATATATTTTTAATCCCGTTGATAATAAAGTATTTAAATGATCAATAGGGCCTCCGTTTCTCCTTATCCTTAAATAAGACAATTCCTCCCCACTTATAGTTCCATGATATAATTCTGATTCCAAATGCAATAACTCTGCTATCTTTTTAGCATCCTCATCAAATAATCCATAATGCTGATTGTACTCTGTAACCAATATACCATCTAAACAATGATTCTTGATGTCTTGGTAATATCTTATATCAGCATCTTCGAATATATTCGATTTACCCAAATACCTGAAATTGCCAGTAACTTCATGCAAAACAACTCCATAAACAATATTTGTCATTTTTTGTTTAATCTTCATAATATTTGCCTATATTAATCTTTATAATTATTTAATGCTTACTTGAATAAAAAGAAAAAATATGGTTTGGTTTTTATTAAAAATTTATGACTTGTAACAAAATTTTACCACATAATGTGTACGGGTACCCTCGCATAGAGGTGCATGGTCTTAAAAAACTACTCCCCCCCCTAGTACATTGATACGGGGGGTATCTAAATAAACTAAGGCACATAGAATACTATATAACATTAATCTAATCGCATGCGTGAGCGTCTAACAAATATGGATATATTAAGAATATATATAATTAACTAATATATTATAATTAGTATATAGCTATAACTTTCTAGTATATAACTCTTAGTCTTTATGTCTTTAATATTCTAATATTCTTTATGTCTAATTATTGTTTATAGACTAAATAAGCTACTCTATACATACTTAACTAAATGATTAGATATACATAAAACTAATACCTAATACTATATATATATACGTTTGTGAGCTCATTGCAGACACGCTGTTGCGTTTATATCCCTGAACCTATGGATTGATATGAATTTGGAATATAAACGTCTCTATGAGCTTGTATTGCTGTTATAAATAAAAAAGGGAGACCGAAGTCTCCCAATATTACAACAAAGCTTAGTTAGCTCTGTTACTATTATAAACCAATGCTTTTGGTTTCGCATAAAGAACAGGTTCGTTAGTTTTGAAATCGTTTCCGGTTCTGAAGATATGGGCAGACGCTTCAATCTCACCGACTGAAGCTAAATCTTCATTGAAATTACTGAAACTTGATACTTCATCTTCAGTCCACTTGATCGCAATGACAG
>Ga0209416_1000271_pt1 | contig 55916 bp, 67 predicted proteins | sample RifGroF1_FD_184001 | JGI IMG/M metagenome (GOLD analysis project Ga0209416, IMG submission 184001) | Groundwater microbial communities from Rifle, Colorado, USA - Groundwater F1 (SPAdes) (version 2) | ecosystem: Environmental > Aquatic > Deep subsurface > Groundwater | place: Rifle, Colorado... | reverse complement strand
TTTCACCGGTTTTTCAACCTGGCGGAGTTGGGTACCGAGCCGATTGGTTGCCGGGGTTTATGGATCGCAAAGGGGAGTTTCGATCCACGCTGGCCAGCAGCGCTATTTCTGCGATGGCGGCCCGGGTGGGGTTCGATTACTTGATGCGCCGGCCGCCGTGCTTTTTGGATGAGCCTTACCAGATTGACTGGCTGCTGTCGTACTGCGATACCCGGCTACACAAGGGGACGATTTATCAAGCGGCAGGGTTTGAGTTGTACCGGACGAACGATGATGGTATTCAAACCTGGAGGCTGCGGCTACCGCCATTGACGGTGGTGCAGCATGCTGAGGTGCGCGAGGCTGCAAGAGTCAATCCGAGGAGCCATGCCTATCGCGCCAAGCGTGCGCAGATGTGTTTTGAGGTATAGGGGGCTGGACCATACAGACACGTTTCGAATTGGAAAACACATAGGGACACGTTTCGAGAAAGGATGCTGCGATGAGCGAATTTGGGACTGCGGAGATTATGTATCAGGTGAACAGCCTGCGGGTTTGCCTCTTTAACTTGCCGCGGGCGGTGTTCGATGCCATTCCGGCAAAGGGATGGCAGTACCTGGCTGACGATGATCATCCTGCGGGCGATACTGTGTACTGTAAGACGATCCGACGCAATGGGATGGAGCTGTGGTTTGACACTCGGGAGGCGCCTTACGAAACACGAGAGGATCTGGCAACAGCAACGCCAGCGATGCTCCAGAGCGGAATGTTACCTGAAGAAGCAGATGGAAAGGGTAATGAGGATGAAGGCGAGTGAATGGCCTTATGTTTGGAGGGTACGGACACGGCTGGGCGAGCGGTTCGGGCAGGCGTGCCGGGTGATTGTGCGGGGCGCGATGAACAGCGCCCTGGTGGAGTTTGAGGACGGCAGAAGATTTGTTACCAGTCGGAATTACTTGAGAAGGAGAACGGGATGAAGGCTTTGACATTGTTTCAGCCCTGGGCAACGTTGGTTTCGCTCGGGGAGAAGAAGATCGAGACACGGTCCTGGCAAACCAATTACCGGGGGCCGCTGGCGATCCATGCGGGGAAAAACCCCCGGTATATCCAAGGTTACGAAAATATGACGGCACTTGAGCCGTTTAGGGGAGTGCTCAGCGCCAGGGGATACAACTATTTTCACACGCCTCCCTGGCCCAATCCTGCCGGGGTGTGGGGGCATTATCCGCCAGCGCAGCAGTGGGATAGTTTTCCGATGGGGGAGATTGTGGCGACGTGTGAGCTGATCGAGTGTGTTTCCGTGGATTTACTGGCGCAGTATTCAAAATTTCGGATACACGAGCCGATTGCACTCGATACAGGGTATGGGTACAAAAGGCACGAGTGGGATTTGACAATCCAGGAGCTGGCGTTTGGCGATTACACGCCCGGGCGGTACGCCTGGCTGTTGGATAATATTCAGATACTCTCGAAGCCGATCCCGGCGAAGGGCACCCTGGGGCTGTGGGAGTGGAAACCATGATTTACGTGGACAATGCCAATATCCGGAAAGGGAAGGATGTCTGGTGTCATTTGATGAGCGACCAGGATGACCGGGATCAGGAGATACACCAGTTTGCCGAAAAGATTGAGCTGCGTAAATGGTGGTTCCACAGAGACCATTACGATGTTTGCTCCAGCATGCGCAGAAAAGCCGTTGCTGCCGGCGCGGTGGAGACAACGATGGAACACCTGGTACAGATCCGGCAGCAGAAGCGGGAAGCTGAGCAGCAAAATAATGCTGAAAAATAATGACGGCGGGCGTTAACAACAAAATAACAGGGTTATTTTGTTGAGGTTATTTTTGGGATGACGGACGGCGAGAATGATCCATTCTGTTTGGGAAAAAATCGGCGAGAGGAAAAAGATGGGCCATCAGACGGTGCATAGCGTGGACGAGGTATACCGATTTGTAGTGCAGTATAAGCAAGCGCACGATGGCAATTCGCCCAGTTTACAGGAGATCGGGCGAGCCTGCGGGATCCGGTCCACCAGCCATGTGTATCTTTACCTGGTACGGCTGGCGGATGCAGGGCGGATCAAGTTGGCGGGGACGCGATCAATCGAAGTTATTGGCGGTCGTTGGGTTTTTGAGAAAGGAGCGTAAAGGTTATGGCTACAAAGATTGAATGGACGGATGAAGTGTGGAACCCGATTGCGGGTTGTTGGAAGCAGTCGCCGGGATGCGCTCACTGCTACGCTGAGCGGATGGCGAAGCGGTTGGCGGCGATGGGGAAGGCGCCCTATACGGACTCCAGCCCAGATACACGGATCCTGGACGAACGGGGACGATGGTCGGGGAATGTGTGGGTTGGCGGGTTTGAGCTGCTGACGAAGCCCTTCCAATGGCTCAAACCGAGAATGGTGTTTGTGAACAGCATGAGCGATCTGTTTCAGGCGCCGTTGTTTGGGGAGGGTTGCGAAACGGATGCGATTGACCAAATATTTGCGGTGATGGCGGCCAATCCGCAGCATACCTTCCAGGTGCTGACAAAACGAGCGAATTTAATGGCCTGGTACCTGACCGCCCAGGATGTGCAAGAACGGATTGTGCGGGCAGCGCAAGGTTTTACTAAGGTACTGGCGAAGTCACCAGAGGCAGGGGAAGCCACCAACGATTTGCGCAATGGTAAATTGACCTGGCCACTGCCGAATTTGTGGCTGGGAGTCAGTGTGGAGAACCAAGCGGCAGCAAATGAGCGGATACCTTATCTGCTACGATCAAAGGCTGTGGTGCGGTTTGTGAGTTGCGAGCCTTTGCTGGGGGAAGTCAATTTACAACGGGTTCAGGATCGACAGAACTTTGTGTATTACGATGCGCTGAGAGGGAGCCGGTTCGATTATGACACCGAGGGCATTGGGGTTGCTACGCCCATGCCAGCAAAGCTGCATTGGGTGATCGCGGGAGGAGAGAGCGGGCCAGGCGCCCGGCCGATGACGGCGGATTGGGCGAGGAAACTACGAGACCAATGCAGGGTCACGGGTGGAGCATTCTTCTTCAAGCAGTGGGGAGGGGTAGATAAGAAGGCGGCCGGCCGGCTGCTGGATGGTCGAGAGTGGAACGAGATGCCGATCCATTATGCGAAAGGAGTGAAATAACTATGGACACAGCTCCGAACAGTCTGCCGGGGATGGCAGGGAACGCGAATGAGATGATAAACCAGATGGCAAGTCGATATTATCAGATGGGGATAGCTCTGCAAGGGGTAAAGGTGTTCATCAGCCCGCATGTGGCGCTGCCGCCGAAGTTTGAGGTGGTGCGGGTGCCGGTGCCGAGGCGCGGGATTGTGCGTAAGCTGCGGCGGGAGGTGCAGCAGCCTGACCAGGTGGTGATGATCGGACATGGTACGATGGTGATGTCGCCACAAACAGCGCAGAAGTTAGAGCAAATCTCGCAGGAGGAATTGGATGTGGCCCGGCTGCTGCTGGGCCGGAGGCTCGGCGAGGCGATGGAGTCTGAAATTACGGTGCGATGGGGGAAGAATGAGGGATAAGCGGCTCAACCTGGCTCAGGAGGCATTGGAGACGCTGGCGACAACGGGGCATGCGGTGGCGCTGGAGCTGTGCGACGACCTGGAGACGCGCCTGGGGTTGGAGGCAGGCAACCGGGCGGTGAAACGGGCGTTTATGGTTGACTTGCCCAGCCTGGGTTGGGCGTATAAGGCCACGCCAAAAGTCTATGGTAACTTGAAGCTGACGCTGCTGCGGATTGATTGGGGAGGGGTCAAGCAGCTACGCGGGCGCCGGGCGGTAGTGAACGAATGGGAGCGGATGAACACTGAGCATGAGGGGGAACGGTACGAACGGCATACACTGGGGGTGTTGGCGCTGGCCTGGCAGGCGCGCCGGCGAGGCCACCAGGTGAAGCTGCTGCCGGGGCGGATGCGAGGGTATACCCAGGTGCATACCTGGGTGGAGCCTGATTTGAAGATCAGCTACCCGGGCGTATACGGCTCCTGGGTGCCAGTCGAGTTTGAGACCAGGCCGCGGGGGAAGATGCGGAAGTGGGCGAAGTGGAAACAAAACCATAGCTTTGGGGTGTGCACCTTCAGCGAGAAGCAGCGGGAAAGCCTGGGGCGAGAGTTGGAGCGGGCCGGGGTGAGGCAGCGGGCCTGGATGATGAGCCTGGAGGCGCTGATGAAGGATGCGGCGGTCAATATTTTTGAAAACAGATAGAAAGGCGGCGATATGGGAAGACATGCTAAGGCTACAAGTGACCGGTATGATTTAGAGCGGGTATTGGCGTTCATTGTGGGGTTCAAGCAAAAATATGATGGGGTGGCGCCAACCATCCGGGAGATTCAAACAGCGTGTGAGATCAGTTCAACGAGTGTGACAACCTGGCTGCTGGAGAAACTGGAAGCAGCAGGAAAGGTGAAGGTGTTACGGGAACTTGGGGCGCGCTCGATCGCGGTGGTGGGCGGGGAGTGGAGCCTGCCCGGACAAGGTAAGCGCGAGCGGGTGAAGGAGGGGAAGGGGAGACCGGCGCGGATGGGAAAGGTTGTTTTTGATCCGTGCGGGGATTTCGGCGGAAAGACGTTTAAGCTGGAGGAGATCCGGGCGATGGTGAAAAACGGGGCGCTGGAGACCGGCACTATTTATGAATTGGACGGGAAGCGATTTACAGTGTAGGGCGGTATGCTATAATCAGTGTTAGAAAATATGCGACGGGAGTGACGCAAGCCGTCCCCATAACTAGCGTATCGCCCACTAGTCGCAGAAGCCCACCGTGCGCACGGTGGGCGTTTTTTGTCTTAAAACACCTCCGATAATACGCCTTATCGGCAGAGCGTCAAAACGTTCGATTGACGCCGAACATCTGTGCGGGTACACTGAATATAGTGGTCGGACGAACGCGGACACAGCGACCTGTGTCGGCGTTTTGGTTTAAGCGACCTTAATAACAGAATAGGCAGGCGTGTCCGCCTGCCAAAGCAATTAAACGGAGGAGAATTATGTCACAGGTTATATCGCAAGTTGGGAAGCTGTTGGAGTATGTGCCGTTCATCATGATCCTGTGCTTCGGGATCGCTGAGGCGCTGAAACGCTTGGGCGTGAAGGGCAAGGCCAGTTTTGGGGTCAGCCTGGTAGTTGGCGCTGCGTTTGGAATTTTGGCCTACCTGGCTGAGTTTGGGCAACCTGTCGGCTTTGCCGGGTGGTTTGCGGCGCTGGCGTTTGGTATTTTACTCGGCCTGGCAACCTCTGGTATCTATGACTTCGCGACTGGGCGCATTAATGCTACTGAGCTGGTCTTGTCGGCCGAATTGGTTGGCGGCAATAACGACGGCGAAGACGTGCAATGATCTCGGACGTTATTTGGGTCACAATTATTTCCAGCGTCTGCGCAGTCGTCGGAAGCTGGTTGATTTCTGTGGCAACCCTGCGAAAGGTTCCTACCGAGATCAAAAAAGGGGAGGCCGAAACCGCGGCGCTTTACCAAAAAATTGCCAATGATGCGGCAGAACAAATTGATGGGATGAACCAACGGCAAGAAGCAGCCAAACTGCTGGCAGATGAGCGCTACGAGGCATTGAAAAAGCAGTCCGAAGAAAGCCGAGCTAAACGGGACGAGGAATTCAGCGAACTACAACGACGTGTTGATGAGCTGGAGTGTGCCCTGGAAGAGCGAGACCGGCTGCTGGAGGAATGGCAGGAGGGGATTACGCAATTGATCAACCAGATCGAGGCTAACAGGTTGGCTCCTGTCTGGCGCCCGAAGCGCCCCTACCACCGGAAGCGCAGCGACAACGAGGCGACGAGTGAATAGGCTATACATTCCCACAATTGGCTCTTACAGAATCAGCCAGACATTTGCTGAGCATGTACAGCGGCGAATAAACAACGGCTGGCCCCCAGGGTCTTACAACGGCGGCATAGACTATGCCTGCCCAGTTGGTACGCAGATTATTGCTGCGGCTGATGGTGTGGTGACATCGGTGCAGCAGCAGACCACTGGTTATGGCTGGCATATCCGCATCAACCATGGTGACGGGTATTTGGGTATCTACGCTCATTTGAGCAGGATTGATGTCGCGGTTGGGCAAGAAGTTAAGGCTGGTGACGTGATCGGGCTGAGTGGAAACACGGGGAACAGCACCGGGCCGCACCTGCACTTTGAGATACGGTACAACAATGTGGAATGGAACCCGGAAGCCGTTATGGTGGCATGGCCGCCAGAGGCCAGCACTCCGCGTCCGAGTATCCCGGATTTGCCGCACGTGCGGGTAAAACCTGCCATATCGCTGCGGGTCCGGCGGTCGCCGCAGGCGGTGCCAAACATTATTGGGCATGTGACCGGCCAAGATGGCAGGCTGGGCGTTATGCAAATCATCGAGGCCAATGGAGATGTCTGGCTCAAAATCGGGCATAACCAGTACATTGCAGAGACCTATCAAGGCGTCACGTTTGTGACCTGGGAGGAGTAACTAACGTGCTTTCTTGTCTGCGCGTAGGCAATCGATATTTATGGCGAGGTACCCCACCCCCGGCCCCTTCCCCTTCGCAAGCGAATGGAGAGGGAAGAGCTTGCCTTAATAGAAAAAATACCGTTTTTTCCGTTTTTTCAGGGGTCGGCGGAGGTTTTGGATGAGCGACGATCCGGAGACTGCGTTTCCTGCTGCGGCGAAGGTGCCGGGCCAGGCCGAGAGTCGTAAGGCGTATGAGCGCTTTATGGAGAATACAGGGCTGGCAAAAGAGCAGAAGACGCGGGCCGAACTGGCGGTCGAGGGGGTGTGGCTGACGATGGAGCAGCCGCCAACCTGGCTAGAGATGTATTTGCAACTGCGGGCGAAGGGTTGGGATTGGCGTAAGGCCACGTTTATCGCCTGGAGCGCATGCCCAACAGACAAACGCTGGCCCAAGACGCTGAGCGACCTGGCCATTACGGTGCTGAGTCTGAAGAGCGACCGAACAATCCGGCAGTGGCGCGACAAGGATCCCAAGATTGACGAGGAAATCAGCAAGCTGCTGATCGCTGAGATGATGGATCACCGGCAAGGGGCGATCCAGGCCATGATCAAAGTGGCAGAGACGCCGGAGGCGAGTGGTTTCAATGACCGGCAAATGCTGCTGAGGATCACGAAGGTGATTGTGGATAAATCGCAAGTTGAGTTGAGCGGCCCGGGCGGCGGGCCGATGGAACATTCGGGTGTTGGTGAGTTTTCAGGGATGTCGGATGATGAACTTGAACACGTCATCGCAAATCTACAGACAGCGGAAAGAGCGACTAGCAGCAGCGCTGGCTGAGAAGGCCAGGCGGCAGCGAGCTACTCTGGCGACGGATGGTAAACCGGCGCTGGATTTGCTTTCCTGGTCTATTTTGCGGCGAGCGATGTTGAAGCCGAATGTGCCGATCGATTTGGTTGGGCATGCCTATTTGATTGGGATGTATGCGGCGCTGGCGCCGGTGGTGGTGGTGTATAAAGCATCGCAGATGGGGGCGAGCGAGTGGGGTGTGAGTTATGCCCTGCATGCGGCTGACGAGCGCAAGGCGACGGTTCTGTACGTTTTCCCGACGGATACCCATGTCAGTGATTTTTCGAGCGCCCGGATTGGACCGGCGATCGAGGCGAGCCCGTATTTGAGCGAGATCGTGATTGACGGCGGGGCAGGCCTCGATATTCATGGGCGGAAGATGCGCGGGGCCGACCGGGTGACGCTGAAGCGAGTGCGATCTAACTTTCTGTATCTGCGCGGGGCGCAGGTGAAACCGAACGGGCAGGCGCCCGGGTTGAAGTCTGTGGATGTGGATGTATTGGTATTGGACGAGGTAGATGAAATGGACCCTCGGGCGCCTGCCATTGCTGAAAAGCGGCTGGGCCACAGTATGTTGGCGGAGCAGCGCTGGATCAGCACCCCCACCTATCCCGGCGTGGGGATCCACGCCAAGTGGCTGGAAAGCGACCAGCGGGAATGGTTTGTGCGGTGCGAACACTGCGGCGAGCGGCAGCCGATGACGATCCAGCAGGTGGTGGATGCGTTCGATGCGTTGGGGCGGCCGGTACACTGGCACAGCCATAACGGCGAAGCGTGCGTTGCGTGCCGGCGCTGCGGCCAGGCGCTGGACCGGTTGGGGCCTGGGGAATGGGTGCCCACCTATCCCGGAAGGGAGATTGCCGGGTTCCACTTGACGAAGTTATTCAGCCCGCGCAAGCGGTTGATCGAGGTGATCCAGGCGCTGGACACGACCGATGAAACCAAGCGGCGTGAAGCATTCAACCAGGACCTGGGTGAGCCGTATACACCCAGAGGCGAGCAGATCACAGACGAGCTGCTCGACGGCCTGCGGCGAGAGTATGGCCATGGGCCAGCCGCCGGCGAACGGTGCGTGATGGGGGCGGATGTGGGGTCGGTGATCCACGTGGTGATCCGGGGGCCGCAAGACTCGGAGACGGGAGAGCGGCCGCAGCGGTTTGCGGGCGAGGTGGAGAGCTTCGAAGCCCTGGGGCGGCTGATGAAAACGTACCACGTCAGCCGGGCGGTGATTGATGCGCTGCCGGAGACACGCAAGGCGCGGGAGTTCCAAGCCGATTTTCCAGACCAGGTGTGGCTGGCGTATTACGTGGGCCAGAAGACCGGGACGAAGGCGACTGAGCCGGCGCAGTGGGATGAAGAAAAGGGCGTGGTGAACCTGGACCGCACCCGGACGATGGATACGATGTATGCGCGCTTCTTCGATGGCGAGAACACCCTACCGGCGAATGCGCGGGATGTGCGTGATTTGTACCCGCACCTGAAGGCGCCAGTACGCAGGATCGAGGAAAGTCAAAACGGGGCGCGGGTGGCGGTGTACGTGGAGAGCAGCGCCGATCACCTGGCGCATGCGGAAAATTATTGCATGGTGGCGAGCCTGACGCCGGCGTCGAAACTGACGAAGACGGTGGCAGGTAAGGCGACTGTGACGAATGTGAAGGGTCTTTTAAGCTAATAAAACAGCACCGCTAATGACACTTATCGGAGCTGTAATCAGTAGTCGGTAGACAGTAAACACCCCCATCCGCAAGTGGATCAGGAAGGGGTAGAGGAAGAGAGGAAGGCAGGAATGACGAAAAAGCGAATTGAACGGGGACGGCCGTTGGAAGAGTTGGTGAAGGGCAGTGTGGAATATACGCTTAACCTGATTGGCAACGCATTTCGCCAGCAGTTTCCCTATAGCAGCAACGGCCATGATTACTATATCGTGGAGACGTTTGCCGACTCGGTGATCGTGCGCGAGTATGGCGGGCGTGAACTGAAGGCGGACGAGTACTACCAGGTGAGCTACAGTCGCGAAGGCGAGAGCTATACCTTTGCAGCGCGTGAGGCCTGGGAAACGGTGGAACTGGCGTACCAGCCACAGAGCCAGGTGTTTCAGGATGAAGCTCAGCAGGGGGAGAAGAAGGGAGAGCGGCGGCTGGTGGAGCAACTGGGGGGCGTGCGGTTGATGGAAGCCGAAGGGGACGGCAAGCCGCGCAAGATCCGTGCAATTGGGATTACCGCCGACGTTGTGAATGGCAACGGACGGCGTTACCCGGCAAATGTGCTGCAAGCGGCCGTGGCGGATGTCCAGGGCAGGCTGAGCGGCTCGCCGGGGCAAGGCCGGTTGGTGCAACTGCTGGGCGAAGCAGAGCACCCCAGCGCCAAGGGCGGGCGCCCGAACATACTCGAAACGGTCTTCAAGTGGGAGGCGATCTCCTTCAATGCAGCCACCGGTCAGGTGGAGCTTGAGGGCATCATCCTGCCCACGACGAAGGGAAGGGATATCCAGGCGCTCTTGGAAAATGGGGTGATGCTGCCGCTTTCGCAGCGGGCTTACGGCCAAAGCAAAACAATCAAAGAAAACAACCAGGCGATCGAGGAGATTACGGCATTGAGGATCACCGGCTATGACGCGGTGATGGAGCCAAGCGACCCGGTCGCGCAAATTACTGAGTCCAAAGAGGAGAAGATCATGGACCCCGAAGAATTCAAGAAAATGTTGCTGGAGATGCTCCAGAAAAACCCCGATCTGCTGAAAGGGCTGATCCAGGGCGATTTGAACCAGATGAGCGAAGCTCAACTGAAGGCCGTCGAAGGCCAGGCGCGCAAGGCTCTTGGGATCGGCGAAAACGATGACCTGGCCCTGGCGCTGAGCGAGGCCGCACAGGCCAAGCGAACCCTGGAGGCCCAGGCGGCGCAGCAAGCCGTGGAAGCTGCCATCACTGAGGCCAGCAAGGGCCTGAAGTATGGCGAGAAGCTGAACGGGCTGTTTGTGCAGAGTCTGCGCGATGCCCAGCCGGCGAACGCCGAGGCGGTGACGGCGCTGGCCGAAGCCAAGCGCAAGGAATATGATGCCATCGCGGCCAGCGGCGTGCTGGCAGGCATGGGCTTTCATGGCGCACCTGATGTGACCGTGACTGGGCCTGTCTTTGAGCAGGAAACCGGCCAGCCGGAATTTGCTCGGGCGGCCCATATGATCACTGAGGCGATCCGCACTCAGGACGCCTGGCGGCCGGCACGTGATTTCCGCAAGCCGCGCACTGTCAACGAGGCTTTCACGGCGAAGTACCTGGCCAAGTTTGACAAGGTTTATCGCGGTAAGTTGCTGGCTGAACACAAGTTGTTCAGCGAGGCTGAGCAGACCAGCGACCTGGACCTGCCGTACAGCGTGATGCGCGCCATGATCGCCGAGGCATTCCCGACCCTGGTCAGCCTGGGGATCTTCGATGTGCAGCTGTCGGACACTAACCCGGCGCATCTGTATTTCGAAACCTACGCCGGCGAGACTGGCTATACCGTGGCGGCTGCGGCTGAAGCGGTGGTGGCGGACCTGGACGATTGGGTGGCGCTGACCTACAAGCGCATTACCCCGGGAACGCTGGTGGCTAAAGATCACGCCGAAGCTGTGACCTATGTCGAAGGCACCGATTACGTGCTTGACTATGCCAATGGCAAGTTCATGGCACTGACCGCCGGGGCGATCCTCAACGGCGGCGACGTGCATATCACGGCCTATACCTATACGGCGATCCGTAAGGGTGAGATGGCGCCGATTGAACGGGGCAAGATGACTCTGAGCCATGAGATCTTGACCCTGGCAGCCGACCGCCTGGCGACCGAGATCAGCCGGGAGGCGGTGGTCTTCAGCCGCAGCCAGCTCAATTATGATGCGACCGCTCGCACCCTGGCCAGCCTGGTGCGCCAGATCCAGCGCAAGATCGACCAGGGCATTATGTACCTGGGCCTGAGCGCGGCTTTGAGCGTGGCCAGCAACAGCGGCGGCACCTGGAGCAAGGCCGGTTTGCCGGTGGACTTTGTCGAAGCGGCAGGCGTGGCGAAGGGCAAAATTGCTTATCGCTACTACATGCCGACCTTCATGCTGCTCTCGTATGCCAACGCCGACCTGATTGCCAATTGGGACGGCTTCACCCAGGCCGGCAGCCGGCCCGACGCCAGCATCAACGCCGAAGGGTATTTGGGCAGCCTGAAGGGTTTGCCGGTGTTCCAGAGCACCGAGTTCAGCGAGAATTATGCGCTGCTCGGCAACCGGGAACTGGTGATGCACCGCATCGGGCAGCCGATGCAGCTCTTTGGGCCGTTCCCGAGCTACGACCAGGCGACCGCTAAGTTGATCGCTGCCAACCAGTACTATGCGGAAGAGTTCAATGGTACTGATGCTCCGGTGCCCGGCAAGGGCAGCACCGTGAAGATCACAGCGTAACAACCGGCGTAATAACCTCTGAATGAGCTCTCCCTCCCTTACCTGAAAAGTAAGGGGGGGAGAAAAGGAGAATGAGATGAGTAGCAAGGGACAAATTCATGTGCCGTTTGGATCCAGCGATGGCATCATCAATGATGGGATGATGAATGCGGCTGCTCTGGCGACCGATGCCGTGGAAACGGCGAAGATCAAAAACGATGCGGTGACCAACGACAAATTGGCGAATATGACGCGTGGTACGGTGAAGGTAGGTGGGGCGGCCAATGCTCCTACCGACCTGAACGCCAAAACCACTGGTCGAATTCTGGTCGGCGATGGAACTGACTTGGTTTCGGTGGCAGTCAGCGGCGATGCGACTCTGGCGGCGAATGGGGCGCTGACGATTGCGAATGCTGCGGTGACGGCGGCAAAGTTGGCTAACGGGGCCGGGTGGGCGGCGCTGTTGGCAGCCGGACTGGGGGCGTCGGCGAATTACATCAAGACGACCGATGGCGTGCAGACGCTGCTGGCGGCCAATGCGGCGGCTCGGGTGGTGCTGATCGTGATTACCGTGACCGAGGTCTTTGCAGACGGCGACGGCACGCAGCCAACGTTCAAATTCGGTGAAACCGACACAGACGACAAGTACGCGGCTACCACATTGCTGGCGAGCGCTGCGCTTGGAGCAGTAAAAGTGTTGGCAGGGACGCTGACGGCCAACAAGGCGCTGCTGGTGACGGCGGCGACCGGCACGGGCACGACTGAGACCGGGGCTATCAGTGTGATGGCGATGGTCCTGCCGGCGGCTCCGTAAATTTTACCTAACCCCCCCTTCCCGGGGCAGAGCCGGGAAGGGGAAACCTACCCCCAAGCCCGGAAGGATAAGCAGATGAGCACAACGGCGTTGAGCGATTTGATCAGCAGGCTGCAGGAGGATGTGCCGGCGCGGGGAGGGATCCCGAGCGAGGCGCAGTGTGAACGCCTGGTGAAGGATGCGGTGGCGGATTTCGGGCGCCGAGCCGGGCGGCTGAAGATTGCAACGCTGAACGTTGTCAGCGGAACGGCAAGTTATGTGCTACCGGATGATTTCGTTTCGATGGTGCGGTTGACTTCGCTGAGCGGCAGCGATGGGATACTCAATTTTGGCAGCGGGTTGATCCCGGTATCTACGAATTGGAGCGAACGGACTGTGATTGCAGCCGGCTGGATTACGTTTTACCCGACTCCGGCATACACGCTGGAGCGGGATTATGAATATAAGGCCGGCTGGGCGCTGGATGTAAACGAAGCTTATTTGGAGATGGGGGATACGGAGGCCGGGATTTTGCTACAGCTGGCAGCGGCGAAAGTGTTGGGGCTGCAGGCTTCGAAGGCCGCCCAGGAGGCGTGGCAGTACCAGCTTGGCGCTGAGCGGGTGAGCAAAGAGCAGTTGGCCGATAAGCTACGAGCCCAGGGCGAGGCGCTGCGAGCGCAGTACATTGAGGCGATCCAGGTTTATGCCGGAACACGCTTGACGGTGGCCAGTCGCGCCCGATATGGCGTGGACGCTTACGAGGATGATTGAAGATGCTGGGCAGCGACGATCTGACACAGATGCGGGCGGATTTGCTGGCTATGCGAGATGACAACGCGGTGAGCATTGTGATCCGGAGGGGCAGCACTACTCAGCCGGCACAGTCGGTACGGGTGGCACAGAACGGCCAAAACGGGCAGTTCGTGCAAAGCGGCCAGGCGAAGGAAAGCCAGGGGCGGCTGTTGGTGCTGGGCAGCGTGAGCCTGGACATCCAAGTGGATGACCGGTTTACGGTGAATGGGCAGTTGTACCGGGTGGTGCACGTGCAGCCTAACCGGATGGCGGGCACGACCGCCGAAGCGGAAGTGAGTCAGTAGACAGTAGTTTGTAGCCTGTAGCCTGAAAGAGGCAGGGCAATACCAGCACTGATAATACAAGTTATCGGAAGTGAGGCAGAATGAACAGCAACGGGATACAGTGGGTGCGCCCTCCAAAAAGTTTAATGGCCGGCATCGAGCATTACGGCATGCGCGTCATGGTAGGCGTCGTGGCGGTTGCCAATTATGTGGGGATGAAGATGCAAAACGAGGCCAGGCAGAAGGCTAGTTGGGAAGACCGGACGGGAGCGGCCAGGAGTGGGTTGTTCTATGCAGTAGATACGCCGGGGCTGTGGCAGATTATTGGTGAGCTGGGGCCAAAGGCGGTTGAGGCGCTGGCGGCTAAGACTGATACGGTGGTGGTCCAAGGGGAGCCGAATGCAATCAATTTGTATTTGGGGCATACGGTTTTTTATGGCAGGTACCTGGAGTCGAGCAACGGCGGAAAGAATGCAATTATTTTATCGACTATGCGCGCCAACCTGTCAGTGCTCGAAACCCAGTTGAAGAGGATGCTTCGATGAATATTGTAGCGTGGATCCAGGCGAAACTGCGGCCAGAACAGCAGCAGCCGAAGACGACCCTGGACGAGATGCCGAAGCCGAGCCGGCCCAGCAGTTTGACGCTGACGCTGGGGGGCGGAGACGACCAGCGATCGGCGATTGTAAGCAAGTGCCGGGAGATGTATAAGAAAGACCCCAGGGCAAAGAAGATGATCCGGACGCTGGCCAGGGACCTGGTACGCGGCGGTTTTATCGTGGAAACGCTGGATGCGCAGGCTCAGGAAGAGGCGCAGGCGCTACACCAGCGGCTGAACCTGGATATGCTGCTGGATGATTGGGTGCGGATGGCGATCCGCGATGGAGACGCCTTCCTGGAGTTGGGCATCGATGCCGAGATGAATATTGTCGAGGTGAGCCGGAAGCCGACTTTACAAATAGGACGCAACACGGACGAATACGACCGATTTCCCGACTCGGAACATGCGTTCTGGTGGACGGATGAGATGTGGCAGGGCCAGGGAACGCCGGCAAAGAACGCTCCAGGTGTGACCTGGTTTGCGCGCTGGCAGATTATTCATGCGCGGTGGGACCATGACACGGGCGAACGCTACGGCACGCCAATGCTGGCACCCGGGCGAGGGCATTACAAAAAGATGGGAGAAGGTGAATTGGATGTGGCCATCCGGCGGAAAACGCGCAGTGGGATGAAGTATGTGCATGTGATCGAGGGGGGCAATACGTCCGACATCGAAACCTATAAAGAGCAGAATGCGGACGCACTGAACGATCCGTTTGCGGCGGTGGCCGATTTCTTCACGAACAAGGCGGGCACGATCCAGGCGATCCAGGGGGACGGGCAACTGGGCGAGATGACCGATGTGAAGCACCAGATTGCAACCTTTATGATGGCCGGCGAAACGCCGATGGAGCTGCTGGGCTATGGCGAAGACCTGAACCGGGATGTGCTGGCGCAGAAGAAAGAGCAGTACGACGAAACCCTGGACCAGTTGAGGGAATGGGTGACTGATCAACTGGTACGACCGCTGCTGGAGATGCAGTGGCTGCTAAAGGGGATCTATCCTAAATCGCTCAAATACAGCATCAAATGGCGGGCCAAGCAGATCATTACGCCAGCGATGGTGAAAGATGCTGCGGCTGCGGCGCTGCAGCTCAAGCTGCTGAATGTATCGGACAAAATCATTGCCGGCTTGTTGGCAAAGTTCCTGACCGGCGTAGAAGCCGACGAGATCTTCGCCCCTCAGGAAAGCGACAGCGACCGGATTGCCGATGCTGGAGATGCAATGGACGGAGATAACGATGGCGAGTAAGACGGCACCCAAGACCCTCGCCGATATTTCGGTCAAGCAGGTGCGCAAGGCGCAGCAGCGGGCCCTGCTGCGGCTGCTGTTGTTCACGACCGGGCAACTGCACGAACGATTGAATGCATTTGCCGGCCAGGCCAAGCAAGCCGTGATGCAGTTCGCCGGTGAAGACGGGACGCTGGATGCGGGGGAACTGTACCAGGCGCAGGAAGCGATCTTCACGGCGTGGCAGGGAATGTACGCAGATTGGATCAAGGCGCTGGAGCGACTGCGCTTCCAGGCTGCCAGCATTCCGTTTGGGAGCATGGCTGTTTATCAGATGCAATATGTGACAAGGGCTCTTGGGGAAAACCTCACCCAGTCGGTCGAGTACGACCGAGGGGAGAGGGAGATCACAGAGGGAGACCCGAAGGTGAGTGAGGCGGTGTTCAAGCCACAGTTGCAGAGTGTGATGGATGCGGCTGACCAGCGCGTATACTCGGATGGACTGACGCTGAGCTCTCGGATCTGGAAACTGGACCGTGAGAGCCGGCAGGGAATTTCGCAGGTGCTGATGCAGGGGATTACCGAGGGGAAAAGCGCCTGGCAGATTGCACAGGACCTGGAGCAGTACCTGGGGGCCGGGGAGGACTGCCCGAGGTGGACTTCAACCCGGTTATATGGACTGACGAAGAAGGAGATTGCCGGCGGCGACCGCAGAGGGCTGAAGACAGGCAAGGAATGCGACGGCAAGGGGGTGGCGTACAACGCGCTGCGGCTGGCCAGGACAGAGCTGCAGGCGATCCATCACCTGGCAAGCGACCAGGTGACGGCAACGATGCCGTGGATCGAGAAGGAGCAGATCATGTTATCGCCGGCGCACCCGAAACCGGATATTTGCGACGAGGTAGTTGCGGCCGGGGAGGACGGGCAGGGGATTTACAAGGTGGGAACGATCCGGCTGCCACTGCACCCAGCGTGCTTGTGCTACAAGACCAGTGTGTTGATGCCGCCGGAGCAATTCGCCGACCAGTTGAATGGCTGGATCAAGGGCGAAACGCAATGGGCGGGGATGGATGCCTATGCTCAATTCCTGGGGGTGGATCCTAACCAGGTGGGCGGGATTGACCTGGCAGGAAACGAGATTGCTTTGAGCCTGATCGTGTGGCTGACAGGTGGGCGCGCTGATCTATTCGCGGCAGCGGGGATGGGGCTATGAGCAGCTTGCACGAGTTGGTGCGGGATTACCTGGCGGCGGATGTGGAGTTGGCGGCACTGCTGACCGGCGGGATGTATGTTGGCCTGGAGATTACGCGACAAAAAACGCCGGCAGCCTTCGACGCAAACGGCGAGGTGAAGCCGTGCGCGTTGGTACGGGATGGGTCGCTGGCGCCAGTTGATCCACACCCAGACGGCGCCCGGGCGTATGTGGATATTTTTCTATACCAGTACCAGGGAATTGAGACGATTGCTCAGGCCCGGCAGCGAATTTACCGGCTGCTGCACCGGCAAAAGGCCGGAATCCTCGGGGTCTGGGAAATCAGGCATGCAAACGATGTGCCGGTCATTGACGACCCAGCCCTGGGCTGCAACCTGGCGATGAGCCAGTACAGCGTTGCAATGAATAGGGAGGTGACCGGATGATGATCCGCTATGTGGGCAAGAGCACGGTCCGTGAACTGGGTCAGTACGTTTGGAACGCGGAAAACGGGTATTTGCAGGATGTGACCGACCCGCAAACACTAGAAGAAATTTTGACCTATCCTAAGCCAGATTTCGAGGTAGCAGATAGTAGTCAGTAGACAGTAGTCAGTGGGCGTTGAGCCGGCTTTTCCTGGACACCGCCCAATAAATGCCAATTACCAAAAGGAGTGAGAGATGGCAAGAACACCTTTGACAGCACAGTTAATTGTGAGCAGTGGATTGAAGCCGACCTATGGGGCGGCCAATGCGGACGGGCACACGATGGCCAATGACGGCAAAAAAGACACGTTCATGGTGAAAAACGGTGGAGGGGTCAGCACCAGTGTGACGGTGCCCACCACCGTTGCAATCGATGGGTTGGCGGTTGAAGACCGGGTAGTGGCGATCCCGGCCGGAGAAGAGCGGGTGATCGGCGGGTTGAACCCGGCCTATTACAATAACGCAGATGGAACGGTCAACATCGATATCACGCCGACGGCGTCGGTTACGATCGCTTATCTGCGGACGCCGTAAGGAGCAGTGATGGCCAGAGTCTTCATGGATGGCGCCGAGGGCAATGACTTAACCTTTTGGGGTGCGCAGAGCGGGGTTTCGGTCAGCGCGGCGCAGAAAAGGAGCGGGGATTATAGCTATTATCTGAACGGTAATGGCTGCTTCGCTACTCGGAACCTGGTAACGGGTTTGAGTGAGTTTTGCCTGCGTTTTGGGCTACGGATTGGCGGACTCACTACAGAGCGGTTGCTGCTTTCGCTGCGCAACAGTACGACAACGGCTGCTGATTTGAGATACGAACCGACGACGGCGAAGCTTAAGGCGTATGTGAACGGCGCGTTGGTCGGATCGGCGAGCGTGAGCCTGGCTGCGGCAGCGTGGGGCCGGGTGGAGGTCTATTACAAAATGGCGGATTCGGGCGGCGTGTATGATGTGAAGCTGGATGGTGTGACGGTGATCAGCTTTAGCGGCGACACGAAGCCGAGCACATATACGACGATTGACAATTTCCACTTCACAGCCAACACGTCGTTCGATTTCTGGATTGACGACCTGGCCTTGAACGATATGACCGGGGATACACATAATAGTTGGTGCGGCGACGGTCATATTGAGCTGCGGCGGGACGCCGGCAACGGCGATCGATCGGACTGGGCCGGCAGCGATGGCAACAGTGTGGATAACTACTTGCTGGTGGACGATGTGACGCCGGATGGCGATGCAACGTATATCTTCGACAGCACGCCAGGCAACCAGGATATGTCCACAGTGGAGAGTTGGGATGGCACGTATAAGCAGGTGCAATTTGCGTGGCCCGAAATGCGGGTACGCGGAGAGACCGGCAATGAACAGTTGACGGCGGGCGTGAAGACAAATGGCGCTGTGCACATGGACAGCGCTCAAGCGTTGACCACGCAATACAGCCGGGTCGTTGGGTACCTGATGGAGGTGAACCCACAGAGTCTATTGCCATGGAGTGAAGCGGAAATCAACGCGGCGCAAAGCGTGGTGGAGACGGCAGCAGTATGAGCATCAGAGTGACGGCAAAGGGCCTGGGTATCGAGTCGACGTTTACGCCGGCTGTGCGAGTGACGGCAAAGGGTTTGGGGATCGAATGGGTCTACGCCCGGACTCTGGTCGCATTGGAAATCATTGATGCGGACGGTTTGAAGCCGACATTCATACCAGCAAACCCGGCCGGGTTCGCGATGCTGAATGAGTATGGCCTGGATGCGAGGGCAATCGTGCGAAACAACGGTGCAGCCTCGATTGATGTAACGGTGCGGATACCCTACCTGGTGGACGGATTGACAGTTGGTCCCCGGGTGGTGGTGATCCCGGCCGGAGAAGAACGGGTGGTCGGCAATTTGCCGGCGCCCCTTTATAACCAAGCGGGTGAGCTGGTCTATTTCGACTTCTCATCTGTAACAAATGTGTTTTTTGCGGCGATGAGAGCCGCGTAATTCCAAGGAGGAACGAATGACTTACGGTGACAAGCCTTTTGGCTTACGAGACATCAAATTGACGAACATTACCGGGACCGTGCAGGTGGATTTGCCGGTGGCGATGCAGTTGACGATTACGCCGATCTTGCTGAACGGCAAGCTGCGCGGTGATGACCGGGTGAAGGCGCTGGTAGCGCTGGTGGACGGGGCAGAGTGGGCCTTCCAGAACGGCGGGATCAACCTGGCGGCGCTGGCGGTGATCGTTGGCCAGGCTGCGACCACAACCGGCAGCAGCCCGAACGAAAAAACCACGTTGAACCTGGGCGCCGGGGATGCGATGCCGTATTTCAAGATCTACGGCAAGGCAGTCGGTGACGGAATCGATGACATCCACGTCAAGTTGTTCAAATGCAAATGCCTGTCCCTCAACGGGCAATTCCAGGACGGCCAGTTCTGGATCACGAACTGCTCCGGCGAGGCGATTGACGACGACTCCAACGGCGTGGTGGAGTTCGTGCAGAACGAAACGGCGACGACGCTGCCGACGAGTTGATGACGGTAGCCAGTGAAGAACCTCTCCCCCTTGTAGGGGCGCCTGGGTTGTACTCAACCCGCGTGCGCCCTGGGCTGGGGGAGAGGCAGCACTGATAACCGTGATTAGCGGAGGTAAAAGACCTAACCCCGCCTTGTGTACAAGGCAGCCCCTTCCCTAAAGGGAAGGGGAGCAAGAGAAGGAGTTTTTATGGATCTAAAAGCGTGGCGCGAAAAGCGCAAAGGTGAAAAGTTTACGCTGCCCAGCGGATTAGATGTGCAAGTGCAGCGGGTGGATCTGCTTGACCTGGCGGTAAAGGGAGGTATCCCGGCGCCGTTGGTGGGGTCGGCCGATGCGATGATCGGCGGTATGAAAGTGAACGTTGCTCAATTTACCGAAAACGAGGCTGTCATTAACTTGATTGTGATGGCTTGCATGATCCAGCCCTGCGTGGTGGAAGAAAAAACCGATGACGATGATCAGGTGTGTGTGCACGAGCTTTCTATGCAGGACCGGCTGGCGATCTACAACTGGGCAAATTCGGGGGTAGCCCGGTTGATGCCCTTTCGTGAGAAACCGAGCGAACCTGATCGCTCTGCATAATGTGGCAGTTACGTACCCACATCGCCGGCCAAGCGAGATGCTCGGCATTGAGGATCCATGGGAAGCGTACCAGTTGGATCTGGCGACGATGCAGGCGGCGATGCGAGGACGGAGTAACCAACCCACCAGTCCGGGACGCAGCAGTGCGCTACCAGGAAAGGGAAATGGCGGAGGAACGCTGATGTCCGCACGAGATGCAGCACGAGTGATGGGTGTACCGATCCGGAAGATGACCATTCCGGAGAGTGGTATCTGGTGAGCGAATATCATGGAAAGCGAGGCGTAAATGCCAATTGAAATAGGCAGTGCATACGGAAAAATCATCATAGACAGTTCTGGTGTGACCAAGGGCGTGACGCAGGCGAACAAGAACCTGTCCAGCTTTCAGGACAGTGTCAAGACTTTGGCTGCCGGCGTAGCAAAGGGAATGGGGATCATTACGGCCGAGGTGGCTCTGTTTAAGAAGATATTTGAATTTGGCGAGGAAGGGGCCAAGATCCAGCAGATGGAGCAGAGCTTTGGTACTCTGCTGGATACTATCGGAGCACAGCCGGACCTACTAAAGCAACTACAGAAAGCAAGCCGGGATACCATTGACGATTACAGTTTGATGTCCAGCACGGCGCTTTTGCTGGCCGGCGCACAGGGAGAATTGGGCACAGCGCTGGCCAATGCAACCCCCGAACTACTGGAGATGGCTAAAGCGGCCCAAAAGCTGAACCCGCAATTGGGTGATGTCACTTTCTTGTATGACTCTCTGGCACGCGGCATCAAGCGCGGCAGTCCGATGATTTTGGACAACCTGGGGATTATCGTCAAGCTGGAGGAGGCAAACGAGAAATACGCCGAGAGCCTGGGGAAGGCCGCGGACGAGTTGAGCGCGGAGGAACAGAAGATCGCCCTCTTGAACGAGGTGCTTAAGCAAGGCGATGTGCTGATGCGCCAGGTCGGTGGAAATGCGGATTCGGCGACGGATTCGTTCGACCGGATGCAGGCAGCGGTCAAAAATGTTACGGACGACTTCAAAAAGTCGACAGTAGAAGGTTTGAAGCCCTGGGCAGATACACTCTATTGGATCTTGACTTTCCAGAAACAAGTGGACGAAGCCCTGGCAGAGAACAACCGCAGTTTGGTTTATTCAACGGATTCTTATGAGGATTACGTACGAGAACTGATCAAGAACGCAGCCGCGACGCGGAACATTGAGAAATCGACCCTGGCCCTGGCCGAGAAACGGGTCAGGGAGGGTCAGGGTGTTTCGGCGTTGGCAGTGGACTATGGCGGCCTGAGCAAGGCAACGTATACCGCACTGCGCGAGGCAAAAAAATTCGGGGGTTATACGGATGGCCCTCTGCGCAGTGCAATAGCAAAGACCGAAAGAGACGCCCGCGAGCTGGCTGAGGCTGCTAAGTTCCTGGATAAAGAGTATGGCGGCTTGAGCGAAGAGTCGCAGGACGTATTGCGCCAGGCACTGAAACTGGGGAATTATATGGGCGGCCCACTGCTCGGTGTTACGGAAAAAACCGCAAAAAATATGCGCGAGCTGACCGACGCTGAGGACGAACAACGATTAGCAACTGAGCGCCTGGAGGCAGCGCAGGAGCAGTTGCAGCAGGCGATGGCTGATCTGCAACTGTTTGTTTCGGGACCGATACGGGAAGAAAATGAGCAATTCATTGAAGACCAGGAAGAAATAGCCGAGAAGATTGACAAATTAAAAGTGAAAATTGGTGAACTGGAGAGCAAGAGCGGCAATTTAACGAAGGCGGAAAAACAAGACCTGGCAGACGCCAAAGCCGCGGTGGACGAGTTGACTGGAGCGTACGGGGATAATGCCAAGGCGCATGAACTGCGCACCAAGCAAATTTTGTTCGACCTGTTGGCCGAGCGGGCGGCGATGAACGGCCTGACCGAAGACGAGACACACTTGCTGACTACGCTTGCGGTGCAGTGGGGCTTGATGGACCAGGCAACGGCGGATACAGTGGGGAAGATGGATGACGCACTTCTGGCCCTGGCCAACGGTGAGGGGCTGAATGCGGTGATTGGGAAGATGAACGTTTTGGCGGGCAATGTGTTGGCGCTGAGCGGGGACTACGACATCAACTTTAACATAACGACGACGGGGAATGTGCCGGGAGGGCCGGCGGGGGCCAATTGGCAGCCGATCCCACTGGCAGAGGGAGGCAGTTTCGTCGTGCCGCCGGGATACCCGAACGACAGTTACATGGCGCCGCTGGCGCTGACCAGTGGCGAGAAAGTTGAGGTAACGCCGGTCTCGGCGAGTGGCGGCCAGGGCGGCGGTGCGACCTACGTGACGAATAATTATTTCGATATGACGGCGCAGTACCAGTATGAGTCTGAGACGTCGTTGATGGATCAGGTGCGCATGATCCAGGCGTTGGAGGCATAGCGATGAGCTGGAGTCTAATTGTTGGCAGCACAACCTACAGCCTGGATAATGTGGCAGATATATTCCTCTCGGCGTATGACGGCCTGGGAATGCCGCCGGTGGAGAATTTCTTCGATGAGGCGGCGCAGGAGGACGGGGGCGAGTGGACCGGGTACCGGCTGAGAAGACGCGTTGTGCAATTGGTGCTCGGCAGCGTGGCGGAAACCCAGGCGGTGTATTGGCCGCTGCGGGCGAAGCTGCTGCGCTTGCTGCGGCCGAGGGCGGCGGCGATGAAGCTGCGTAAGACTCTGCCGAGCGGGGGCGTGCGACAGATTGATGTGCGCTTTGATTCGGGATTGACCCTGCCGAGCGGGGACTGGCAGGCCGGAATTTTGCGGACTGGGGTGAACCTGGTGGCCGAGGACCCGACATTTTACGACCCCAACCAATTGGGGGTGGAATTTGGGATTGTTGTAGGGATGGAAGTGCCGACGCCAGTGCCGACGCCGATTAATAAGGATGGCGAGTTTTGGCAGGTGGTGAACTACCTGGGAGACGCCGAGTCGTACCCGGTGGTGCGGTTCTGGGGGCCGTTGAGCACGGCCAGGCTGGATCAGTTTACCAGCGGCGAGTACCTGGAGTTGAATACAACGCTGCTGGCGGATGAGTATATCGAGGTGGACTGCCGGCAGGGCTATAAGACGGTGCGGGACCAGACCGGGGCGCTGCGGCGCAGCGCCTTGACTCGCGAAAGCGACCTGGCAACCTTCCACCTGGCGGTGAATGAGGATGGGGGAACGAGCATGGCAAATGTGTTTAAGGCGACCGGCAGCGGCATGACTGCCGGCGTGACGAAATTTCAACTGTTGTATTACACCCGGTTTATGGGTGCATAGGAGGCTGAGATGACTTTGCAAAGCTGGTTTTGGACTACGAACAATGTGGGGGATGGGGATATGATCGACCGGGCCGAATGGGCGCAGTTGTGGCGAAACGTATTAATGGGGAATGGGGTATTGTCGGGACCCGGGGATCAACTGAAGGTTTCCGGAGCGGCAAGCCCGCTTTCGATTGCGACGGGTTGGGCGTTTGTGGGTGGATACCCTGTATATAACAATGCGGTGATCAGCCAGGCGATCCCGACGCCGGCCAGCGGCACGACCGGGCACCGGCTGGTTTTGAGGGCGACGGCGAACACGCAGTTGGTGGAGTTGGTGTTGAAATCGTCAGCCGATGGGGTGCCTTCGGCGCCGGCGCTGCAGCAGGACGCGACATTCCCGGCGGATGGGACGATCTATGAGATCAGCCTGGCGTGGTTGGCTATTACTACCCTGGGCGTAATATCGTTGGTGGATGATCGGGTGTGGATGGTCTACCACCGGGCGCTGCGGATTCCAAATGGGGTGCTGAAACTGGAATATGGCGATTTGTCATCTGGTAACACGGGAACGCCGAACGTAATTGGCGGGTACAGCGGAAACGGTGTGACCAGCGGTGTGCAGGGCGCCGCTATTTTGGGCGGGGGGGAATTGGGACAGGAAAACGTAGTGACCGACCATTTTGGTACGGTATCGGGTGGATATGATAACACTGCCGGAAACGGCGGAGCGACGCTGACTGACGCGGAGTATGCGACCGTGGGCGGTGGCAGGCAAAATACGGCCAGCGGGGAGAATTCTGTGGTGGCAGGGGGAGCTGCCAACAACGCGACGGGGACGGATGCTACGGTAACAGGCGGGCAGAACAACCTGGCCAGCGGAGTGGGGGCATGTGTGACGCATGGCAGCAACAACCAGGCCACGGCCAATTACGCGAAGGCAGGGGGGATATATGCCAAAGCAGACAAGTATGCGCAGGAAGCTCATTCTGGTGGGTTGTTTTCTGCGCCTGGGGATGCTCAACGGAGCACGATGGTGATGCGCCTGGCCCAAGCGAGCCACGCGGATGACACCTGGTACAACTTGCGGTTAGATGGCCTGGATCAACGGATTACCATTGCGCCTGATTCTACCTGGCTGTTTACGGCAATGGTGGTTGGCAGCAGCCAGAACTCGGCGCAGAGCTGGGCGTATAAGGTGGAGGGGGTGATCAAACGGGATAATGCCGACAATACGACGCTGGTGACGAGCGCAACCACGGCGATTTCGGAGAGCGACGCGGCTTACGACTGCCAGGCTAAGGATAACGATGCGGATGAGGAGTTGGAGATCCAGATTAAAAAGGCGGCCGGGGGGACGGATTATGCGGTGCGCTGGGTGGCGAAGGTTGAATTGGTGGAAGTGGTGTATGCGTAGGCCGGAGGCTCTGTGACGATAATGAAGTATATTGAAACAGCACCGCTAATAGAGTTTATCGGTGGTGAAGAACCTCTCCCCCAGCCCCGCGTTGGATACAACGGCCCCGGAGCGGGGGCTCCGAGTACGGGGAGGGGAGAAGGATAGGATGACAAATGCAGCATGAATTTCGCCTGGATGTGATGAACGAAGCTGGAACAATGTTGGCAACGCTGACGGACTTCCAGTGGTTTAGCGTTGTGAAACAGGTGAACCGGGCTGGAATGATGCAGGTGGGGTTGAAAGGCCGACACGATGTTTTGAGCCTGCTGCAGCCGAATTGTCAAATGGAGATGTGGTGGCGAGATCCAGCCGAGACAACGATCTGGAGCCGGCTGTTTACTGGTAAGTTTGAGGATGAGGACTGGGAGGGGGTGCGCTCGCCCAGAGCTGTGCTGGCGGTCTTTGGGCCACTGAAGCAATTCGATTATCGGGTCGTCAACTGGTACAGCGGATATGCGTTCCGCTCGCAGTTTACAGCGGTGCCGGCCGAGACGATCATGAAAACCCTGGTCACCTACAATGCGGGAGTTGCCGCACTGGCCAGCAACGGCCGCAAGTGCGATGGGGTGATCAGTGGGGTCGGTGTCGCGGCAGATTTGGGGCAGGGGAATGTGACGGATTGGGCCTGCCACGGGAGGATCCTGCTGGAGACGCTGCAAGACCTGGCAGAGGTGGCGGGCGGAGATTTCGACCTGGCCAAGACCGGCGATGCGAGCTGGGAATTTGATTTTTACCCAGGACAGTTGGGGGATGATCTCAGCGCGGATGTGACGATCAGCAAGGAGTCGTCGACGCTGGCGAATGCGCAATATACGGTGCGGCGCAGCCGGAACCGGACGGCGGCGCTGGTGTGGGGGCAAAACGAGGGGGCAGCGCGAGATTATGTCACCCAGACGGGCAACGGTTGGAGCGCCTACAACCACCGGGAACTGTACGTGGAAGCGACAGATATTGACGATCCGGCGCTGCTGCCTGACCGGGGGAAAGCCACTCTGGCCGAGAATACGGATCAGAAGCGCTTGCAGGTGCAAATCCGGCAGACGAAAGGGTGTAAATTTGCCAGGGATTATGACCTGGGGGACCTGGTTGGGGTGATCAACCCGTATACCGGGGAGACGGCAGCGGCCCAGGTTGAGCTTGCGCAGGTATCCATGGATCAACGGGGAAAGCAAACCATCCGAGTGGAGGCGAAGCTATGAACGATCTGGAGATCATAGAGGAGCTGCGCAAGCTACGAAAACAGGTGAACGATCTCAAGACCCGGCAGTTTACTGCCAGCGGGTCGCTGCCGGGGTTGGGCGCCAGTTATTTAACTGTAGGAGCAGAAGCGGGCTTGCCTGGAAGCCGCCGGGTGTATGTGCCGGCGGATAACCTGCTTAAAAGCACAGACGGCGGAGTGGGCGCGCAACTCACGCTGGAAATTGACAGCGACAAGCTGGCGTGGACCAGCGGGACGCTGGTGATCGAGGTTGCAACTGAGAATGTTCTCACCCTAGCCTCCTTGCTAGATGCAACCCTGACTGTTCCGGGGTCGGGGGGAACGGCGGCGCTGCTAGAAGCAACGAATGTGTTCACAGCGGCCCAGAAGGTCAATCTCGCCTCTGTTTCCGCCGTGATAGTTGAGCAAAGCGGCGTTGTGGACAACGTTTTGGTGGTGGACACTATCAACGGGCGAGTGGGAATCAATATGGCGCCTGCGGCGGGAGTGTTTGCTGTAAATGGTACAAGTTACCTGGGATTTCTTGCCAACGCTACCGCCGTTTCCGTGACAGGTAAAACCTCTTTCGTCGGACAAGTAACAACCCCTTCCGGAGCCGGTTCTGTTAATTATTTCGATGCGTACGCGTATTCCGGCGCTGGCAGCCAGCACATGAATTCGTTTTACCGGAACTACACCGTCGCCGGCCAATCAACCGTGCAGGAGTTTGGGGCGATTTACACCGTGCTGTATCATTCAGCCGGGTTCACTTTGCCAGAATGGAAGGGAATTGAAACTGGCGCAGCGTATGTGAGCGGAGCAGGCTCTGTAATTGACGAAGCGTGGGGAATTGATTGTAGTTTGCCCGTATGCACCGGCGGAGGCGCGGTTGGTATTGCAGCAGGTGTACATATTGGGGCGCATTCTGTAACGGGTATAACCGACTCATATGCAATTTATTCGCTACTAACCAGGCCATCTCTGTTCTCCAGTACGATCCAGGTACATGATGGTGTTGGGGTAGGATTTGACATCTGGCGCGACGGTGGGGCAACTAGTACCAGGATCACCGCCTACCAGGACTCTGCCATTTCTGGGGCCAATAATTATTTTAGGTTCGCCCGAGGATCGCTTGCCACCCCGGCGGCTGTACAGTCTGGCGACATCATCTATCAGCATTTCGGTTATGCGTATATTGACGGAGACTTTCGGCAAGTAAGTAACATTCGAACCAGCATGTCCGGGGCGCCGTCCGCCACGAATTATTCATCGGCCATGCTTGTGCGGATTGTGAAAACCGGCGAGACTGCGTTATCCACGGTTCTCCGGTTAGACCCAACGGGGAATGCTACATTTGGATCATCGGCTGGCACAGGTGACTACAGAATCTACGTCAGCGGCATCACAAATGCATCTTCTTATACAGGAACCGGGTCGTTTTCCATCACGACAAACGGGCCAAAATTCAACTGCTATGAAGATGATGTAGCAACCACAGACGCCTATTTCAAATTGACCAATGCCACCGGTGGGGCTGGGTTATTTACTCCGCAACTCTTATTAAAAGGAAACCGAACAGGAAGCGCGACAAATAACCAAATCTTAGCTGACAGCAACTCCGATGTGGTAACTGATACAGGCGAAGTTTTGAACATCTCACTGCGAGCGGCAAACGTAGCGGTTGCAAACAGACCTCTGCTGACGATTAGCAACTACACTACGGTCCATTTCAAAATGGATGTTAACGGAAATTCTATTTTCGGAGGCGGGGCGGCAGCACCGGCAGCAAAGCTACATTCCCTGGCGATTACTGAGCAATTGCGGTTGGGGTATGACGCTGCAAACTACGCCAGTTTTACGGTTGGGGCTACTGGCGACCTAACAGTAAACCCCACAGGCGGCGATCTGCTGCTCAACGGGGATATGGAGATCCGATCAACCGACGCCTATTACCTGGGCGATCAGGTTACGGACGGAAGCTGGCGGTTTGTTCGTTCGGGAACAGATCTAGTTGTTGAACGCCGCGAGAGCGGCAACTGGGTTACAAAGCAAACAATAGCAGCATAAAATAGGAGGTTTTTGATGGCTACAATATACGAGGTGGAATATGAAAATCACGGTTAAAGAGGCTCTTGACCTAAAAAAATCAATTGACAAAATTCGGTCATTGCACCCCACCATGAACGTGGCGGTTGGTTTTCCATTGTCACACAATTTCCTCAAACTGATTGAAATTTGTCGACCATATGAAGAGCAACTGCATGGGTTGTACGAAAAATATGGAGAGGACGAAATCAAGAAAGACGATCAGGGTGAAGCCGTCTTGGGCGAGGATGGTCAGCCTGAGAAGACAGGCAATATTGTCGTCAAACAGGAGAATCTTGAGCAATTTGACAAAGAGCTTCAGGTATTGCTGGAGATTGAGGTTAATGTCAATTTGATGAGGGTTAAGTCCGAGAAATTTGCGGGTATGGATCTGCTGTATCAGATCATTGACGGTTTGCTGCCGATCCTGCAGGAGGGGTAAGTCAGGCGTTTTGGTAGTATAATTTGTATGCACCCCCTTGACCTGCCCCCCTCAGGCCAAGGGGGTTGCTTGTCATTAGAACTGATAACAGGGATTAGCGGTGCTGTCCGCGCTGGAGCATCGCCGGAAATGGGTGTGTCCGATCGGGTGAGACTGAAAGATAAGATTATTATCTTTACAACAGAATGCCGACATGCTATTATTCTTCACATGAATACCGTTGTCGTTCTGTCTGGAAAATGCTATAATAATATTACCCCCCCGGAGATAGCATCTCCGGCCCGCCGCCCGCTGTTCCCCCCAGCGGGACGGCTATTTTAAGGCGACTTTTATGCGTGTTATTGCTTATATAGATGGGTTCAACCTTTACCACGGCCTGCGCGAGAGCAAATGGCGCTGGGCTTATTGGCTCAACATCGATACGCTCATGCGCTGCTTTCTCCGTCATGATCAGAAACTCGTTCAAACTAAATACTTCACCTCAATCGTAAGCTATCCGTCAGACAAGCATGACCGTCAGGCTACATTCCTGGAGGCGTTACAAACACTTCCAGATTTCAATATTTATTATGGTCACTTTTTATCCAAAGAAATCGAGTGCTACAACTGCGGTCATGCGTACATTGATCATTCCGAAAAAAAGACGGATGTTAACATTGCTACGGAAATGCTTACGGATGCTTTTCAAGATCAATTTGATATTGCCTTTCTGGTTTCAGCGGATAGTGATTTAGTTCCTCCTATCGACACCATTCGCAAGCTCTTTCCCAAAAAACAAATTATCGTTATATTTCCTCCTAAACGTATCTCGAAAGAACTACAACGGACAGCTAACGCCTATACTTATATCTCTCCCGATAAACTTTCTAAGAGCCTTTTTCCAGAGCAAGTCACAAAGCCAGATGGGTTTATTCTTCGTCGGCCTGCTTCCTGGAAGTAAAAGGACCCTCGGCTAGTACAGCCGAGGGTCCTTTTTTCGCCGGTGGATATCGCCTAACCTGGTGGTAGCGGCAGCCGTGATGGTGCTGGAGTCATAGTTTCCAGTTATCCACCGGGCTGGCGCGGCGGTGGTTGCTGTTGAGGTCAGCCTGGGCGATGGCGAGGTATTTGCGAACCATGTCCATTGTGGCATGACCGAGCATCATTTGGAGGCTCCAGGGGTCACCGCCATTGCGGAGATAGGTGATGGCGAAGGTGTGGCGGAAGCGATGGGGGTGGCAATCTCGGACGGCAGCCCGCTCGCCCAGGCGACCGAGCATCTTACGGAGCTGGTCGCGATCCATAGGGTTATCCAGTTGGGTGATGAAGACGGTTTTGTCTACGGTGGCCTCTCGGCGATATTGAGAGGTGTAGCGCTGGATGGCCTGGCCGGTGCGGGCGCTGAAGGGTAGGATGCGCTCAGCGCTGCCTTTGCCAAAAACTTTGATGGTGCGGTTGCGCAGATCCAGGCAGCGCAGTTGCAGGGTGCATAGTTCGGTGGCGCGCAGGCCGGTGTCGAGCATGAGCAGGATGATGGCGCGGTTGCGTTCGGCGTTGGGGAGGGTATGCTGGGTGTCGCGCTTGAGGGGGCGGGCGTAGGAGCGGCTGAGGCCAAGCGAGTTGAGCAGCAGGCGCAGATCAGACTCGGTGAAGGGTTCGACGGCGCGGCGCTCCGGATCAGGGGGCTCAACGTCATGGGGGGTGTGATGCTCAACAATGCCTTCTTTGACGGCCCAGGTCCAGAGGGCGCAAAGGGCGGTGTAGTAGTTGAGAACGGTCTTTTTGGTTAGTTCTTCGAAGGATGAGAGAAACTCTCTGATCTGGTCGGCAGTAACAGCGGCCAGGGCCGGATCAGGGTCGGGGTCGTCTTGTAGAAAGACGGTGAATTTGCGGAAAGAGTTGTGATAATCAGCCTTGGTGTTGGGGCTGAGACCACGCGCGTCAGCGTAGAGGTCATAGCCTTCAACGGCCTGGGAAAAGGTAAGAGAGGGGCGTTTTTTAGTTTTCATCCGTGCGGTCTCCGGTTGTTCAAAGGCAGTTCCGATAATAAGCGGATTCACTGCTGATAATAAAATTATCAGTTTTTTTTTGAACACCTATGAGGATTGCGGTAGGATGGATTTTGGGCCGAGTGGCTATCAAAGGCCGCATGTATGGCCGTTTTAGCTAAACATGCGGCTCTTGATCGGCGTGGTGGGCGCGGAGGGGCTCGAACCCCCGACCTCATGTGTGTGATCTAACTGGTCGGGATTGAGTACCGCAGTCCTCATAGATGGTGTTTGTGTCTATCCATGCGGACAGCGGGGAGGCTATCCGTGCGGACAGTGGTTGTAAGGTGCTATTTCATTTTGTACTTTTTTATTGAACCACTAGGTTTTTCTTCTACATGGTCTCCTATGATTTCGAACCATGCAGGTTTAAGAGAAACTGCATCACCGTAAAGCGCAATCTGAACATAGTAGGTGCCAAGAGGCAGAGAGGTATTGGGGCAGTCGGGGTAGTCATTGTCTTTGATAAGGGTATGCCCAGATGGAACCATTGCCCTTAACGTCAAGGCCCATTCTTTACATTGTTTTTTCTGGGCTATATCCAGAGAATTAGAATCGCCATTCTCTTTGGTGTTGTCTGGCTTTATATCTTCACTGGACTTTCGCCAATTTTGTTTTGGAATTAGAAACCACCGATACACGCGGATGAACACAGATAAAATCGTGTAAAAAACGCCTGTGTCTCCCACAAATCTGTGTGTATCGGTGTTCATCTGTAGCTGAAGTCCTACTTTTTTAAAAGGGCGAAACTCCAGATCTTCATTATCTTCATTTTGTTTTTCCTGGGCGTTTTGAGGTTTGTGTATCTGGGCTACATCCAGAAAATAGGAATCGCCATTTCCTTGAATGTCAACTGGCTTATATTGCTCTTCCTTACTCTGCCTGGCCCAATAGAGGGGTAGCGGATCAAATTTCTCTATCGGTTTGTTATTGTTATCCCTGACCTGAAGTAAACGTCCAGTACAATTTTTTGCTGTCGTAACGCCGATGTTGCTTATCTTGAGCCTAATAAATACACTATCACTACCTTTACCGCCGGAAGGGGATAGTTGAGCTTTAGCCGGCACATTGATTTGTAGTTTCGGTTTATTTATCCAAGGTCGTATGTTTGTTGAGTAAAAGACAATTAAAGAGATGGCGAAGCTTATCATTGCTATTAACTTATCAGTATCGCTTTGATCTTTAAGCTGGTAAAAAAGTCCAATGATAAATAGAAAGTAGATTAGGTTTAAAATAAATCGGCAGATTTTGTTCACAATGGATATCCTTTGTCATTAGCTGTCAAATATCGAGCTGACCTTGTTGGTGACCTGAGTCTTTGGGGAGTTTTCCGGCCTTTTTGAAGGTTATGTTGCTGTTCTTGCTGGGCATTTGGATGCCGGCGCCGTTGAGCAGGTCTTCGATGGTGAGGATTTGGAGGCGGGGGTAGTTTTGCTGCCAGGCCGGTGAATTGTATTGGCCAGCAACGGCGGCTTCGGTGAGCATGGGGCCGCTGGGCGGCTCCAGGGTGACCAGGATGCCAATGGCGGCTTTTTCACGGGTGATGACGCCTACCAGGTCGCGGATGGTGGCGACGCTGACATGCCCAGATTTGACCTGGATGATGATGGTTTTGGGTTTGCCGGTGTGATCGTCAAGGAAGTTGATGATGCCGTCTATGCCCTGGTCGGCGCCTTTTTTGCCGGTCTTAGCGCCAGAGTCGACGCTGCCGGCCGGGCGGGCTTTGACGAGTGAGAGGGCCCACCATTGGAACTGGTAGCGGTCATCCTGGGCGAGCTGCTGGGCGGCGGCCAGGTCTTCAGGTTCGCCGATGACCTGGTAGTCTTTGCCGGCGGCGATGCCAAAGCTGTCCTGGAGTCTGTATTTCTGGAGGGCAATGGAGAGGTGGGTGATGTCTATGCCGATCCAGTGGCGATTGAGCTTCTCGGCCGCAGCAATGGCGGTGCCGCAGCCGCAGAATGGATCGAGGACTACGTCGCCGGGGTTGCTGCTGGCCTGGATGATGCGCTCCAGGAGGGCGAGGGGTTTTTGGGTGGGATAGCCGAGACGTTCGGCGGCCTGGGAGTTGATGGGGGGAATATCGGTCCAGACGTTTCCTACTAAACGACCGGGCATTTCGTCAAGGTAGCGTTTGAGCTGAGGTCGTTTGGTTTTGCTGTCTGGATACCAGATGCGACCTTCCGCATGTAGTTTGGCCATGGTTTCTTTGGAGTAGCGCCAGCCGTTTGCGGGATATGCATGCCCCATCCATTCGTACATCATGTTGGGACGCGGATTGGGGCTGGTCATATTATCAAGCCGATATACGCGTCCATCGGGATCTTTGTAGCGATATTTGCTGCCCAGATATTCTTCGCTGTGAGCGGCGTACACCGGGTTCCAGATGAATTTAGCGCTTTTGGTGTAGAAGAAAATCGTATCGCTGACCGCCGACCATGTTTTGCTATCGGAATGTACATTGGTGCGCTGCCAGGTGATTTCGTTGCGAAAGTTATCAAAGCCGAAGATGGTGTCGAGGATCAGCTTCAGGTAGTGAGAGGCGGTGGGGTCGCAGTGGAGGTAGAGGCTGCCGGTGGGTTTGAGGACGCGGTGCAGTTCGACCAGGCGGGCGGCCATCATGACGAGGTAGGCAAGCATCTGGTTGGGGCCGATGAGATCGTAGAGGCTGGCGAGCATTTTGGAGACTTTGGGGGCGGCGGTGGTGACTAGTTCGTCATAGAGGGATTGGGTGTCCTGGCGCCAGTGCCAGGTGTCTTCGAAGGCGGTGATCTGGGCGGACGAGTCGACTCCGGACTCATCTTTGAAGAGGACGTTGTAGCTGCGGTTGGAGTTAAAGGGTGGGTCGAGGTAGATGAGGTCTACCGACTCGTCTTTGAGGTATTGGCGGAGGATGGGGAGGTTGTCACCGTAGTAGAGGGTGTTCATAATTTACTTCCGATAAGCCGCATTAGCGGTGGTGTTTTTGGTGCTGCTGCTGATCCCCAGGGTGTAGGCGCCACACCGGTTTTCACCAGTTTTACACCGGTCTACACCGGTGTTACACCGGTACGATTCTTTAACATTCTTCACCAGTTTTTTTGGCAACCACACCGGTTTCACCATGCGCGGTGCGTCATAAGGGCTGTTTTGGAGCAGGCAAAAAAGGTCAATGGGATTAGACCCCCTGCAATGGGGGTATTTTGTTGTTTTTGTCCCACTTGTGGCCTTAAATGTGGATATATTTTGGGATTTGACCTTGCGCATGGTGTTTGATCCTGTACAGTGTGACTTATATATAAATACTGGTGAAGGTGGTGAAAGTGGTGTAAAAGGGCTTCCACCCGGTTTCACCAGCTTCACCGGTAAATTAGACATATATAAGACCCTGTGAGGGGAAAATAACGAAAAGAACACCGTTACACGTTTCATGGGCCCTTCACAAGTGTGGGTGCTGCCGGCAACATCGCCAAAGTGGGGGTTGGGATCCGGAATCGGCGGGAATGGGGATGGCTCCGGAGGTATCGCCAGGCCGAGCGGTGCGGTCCGGCAGCGGTGGAAAGGGTGAGGGCCGCAGTACTCGCCGGATTGAGCGAGGCGAACCGGTTGGCAGCATTGAATGTGGGGGGGTGCTGGCAATTGTGAGACAAATTCTTCAAAGGATACTTCTAACTTGGAAGGATTTCTTTTGATACGATCAGCTTTCCATACTCTCCAGGAGAAAAGCATAGCCCAAAAGATTGAGTATATTTTTCACTCATAGATTTCCAATTCTCTTTCAAATACCGAACTACCTCTGCTGTGTAAATCTCGCCATCTCCAAAGGCAAGAAAAACCGTTTGCTTTTGATAATTCATTTTGACTAAAATTGCCACTACCCTTGATATCGTACGATATTCTCCGTCATTGAGCTCCTTATATTTTTTTTCTGCTTTGTCGTATGTTAGCAAAGGTTTTTGCTGTAAATAAAATTGGGTAACTTGATTACGCAATGGTCCGCCAATCAATATCAGACTACTACTAAAGTTCAGCGCTTCTGCCCCCTCCTCCAAAGGGCTAACTTTAATTATTAATTCGGGTAGTTTTATTTCTTGACCTAAAATTCCGCTAATCCCCTTAATAAGTCTACTGTCTCGAATTTCTTGTAAAGAATATTTTAGTTCCGCAGCTACCTCGTATTCGACCGCGGTAACAACTCCTTTCGTTGCCGTGGCGTTATCCTCATGAGTAGATATATATACTTGAACTTGAGAATTTTGATCGAGCCCAAAAAAATTTTGATATTTCACTAATTCCTTATGATAGAAGTAATATAACAATCCTGCCAAAATTGCGATAAATACAACATCAGAACACAAGTTCACAGCAATGCCTTCCCATAAAGCCATTGCTTTTTCTAATCCACACAAGTACACCAGTACCCAATTCATAAATCCTCCATGCGATGACCAGATGAATTCGAGTCATCCAGATAAAGCATTTTCATTGCCAGGCGAAGTTAACGAAAAGACCCCCATTGCTGGGGGTATCAAATTCAGCCGACGGGTGAGCGTACCCACCACACGGACCGGACGAATGCAGCCCTGCCGACCGCATATTTATCATAGCATGATTATGGTTTACGATGATTAAAATCATATTGATTTAAAGAATCGTTTACTTTGATCCAGGCCCTATAAAACCAATGGGTTTCTGATCAAATTCCCCCAGACAATACTCTAAACCTTTAGGGGTCAGTTTGATACCATCTGACTCGATGAATTCCCAATAAGGGTTGTTTTTTAACTCCTTGCCAAAATCTTCCAGTTTTATCCCAATTTCGGTAAGGATTTCCGAAAGTTGATACGGATAGATAGTGAAATCTTGTGCTGTGGAAATCTTTTTTGCGCGTTCATACAATGCTTCAAGTAGTTTCTTAGCGTTTTCGTTCATAGTTTTTCTCCTAGTAAGTATAGGTGTGAACCAGGTTGCCCAGAGCGTCTCTGAGTGTTGCGGTATCGCCGCCATTATTCCAGATCGCTGATGAATTGCCGTAGTTAAAGCCACAGGTTTCAGGATGGTTTTGATTGGTGTAAATACGGCAGACCTGGCCGGGTTGAATGAGGTAAGCGGGAAAGGTGTAAACGTGGTTGGCTATGTCGCGCAAGGTCCAATTCTGAATTTGAATGGCATATCCGCTGTTGTTGCGGATTTCGACGTATTCATCTGGTTCGCTGGATCCACTGCCATCAAAGAGAATGTTGATAATCTTGATGTCACCAGTGGTGGCGGGCGGCTGCGTGGGGGTGGAGGTGGCTGTCGCCGTTGATGTGGCAGTTGGGCTTGAGGTGGGGGTAGCGCTGGGAATTGGCGTTGGCGTTTCCGTCGGAGTGGGACTTGAGGTTGGTGTTGGGGTCTGTGTTGGCGACGGTGCAGCAGTGGGAGGGTTGAAGATCATTGGCAGGTATGTGTTGAGGGTGATCGCCTGGGCCTGGGCCTTAAATATCCCAATCATGAGAATGGCTGATAGAAGCAGGGGTAGAAAAAATGTATGTCTGCGGCGAGTGCGAAGATTGGTATAACCTGAATTTTTAGGCATGGTTTGCTTGCAGTTTCTTGGTCAGCTTTTCTACCCAGGCCTGCCACTTCTCTTTCTGCTGCAAGTTTGGGTGTTTGGGCCAGACTTTCTTTAGCAAGCTCAAGGTTTTGAGGTAGGAGCGGCAGACGCGGAGAGCATCTTCATAGCGGCCCAGTTTGGTATATAAAATCCGTAGGCGCTCGGCGTGGAGGTAGGGGTAGTGGTGTAAGGCTAAAATTTTTTCGTAGCACTCGATGGCTTCGATAACCTGGCCTTCTTTTTCCAGCGCCTGGGCACGGAGAAAATATTCGCCGATGCGATCACCGATTGCACGGGCGGCTTGATCGTAAGACTCTGCCAGATGGGTGATCTGGTTCGAAACTGAAATCATTTCTTCCAGATATTCAGATCTGTGTAGTTTATTCAGCTCGCGCTGGGCAGCTTTATGGACTTGTGTTCGCAATTTATAAGCTGCATCCGTTAGCATTATCATACGAATGCCATCGGGAAGATCGGGCCGGACCTGGTCTGGTGGTATCAGTTCAGCCTGGATTGTGATTGGCATATTACACCTGCTGCCGAGCGGTGGTAGCCAGGCGCAGGGATCGGAGGAGAACTTCGTTGAGGCCGGCGATGGCAAAGACGAAGCCAGCGGCCAGGCCGGCCAGAGTGCCCAGATCCATCACGGCCAGCTCGGGGCTGTCGGAGCCAATCTGGACGGTGGTGCTAACCATAAGCATGAGCGCCATACCCAGCCAGAGTAATAGATTACGCGTCTGGAGCAGATTCCAGGCGATGGTATCGTTATGGGCCCGGATGGCGTTGCGCACTACCTGGATCAGCAGCCAACCGGCCCAGCCGAGCAGTGCTGCCACTGGGGCAAGGCCAAGTCCGATCAGAGCCATGGCGCCAGGAACACCGAAGCGGCGAAGGGCGGCGTAGATCAGGTTGATGGACAGGCTGCCACCGAAGGAGGCGATGATGCTGCCGGCACGGGTGGGGAGGAAGATGAGGAGGCTGAAGGCGAGCATGGCAACACGCAAAGAGAAGTGGACGGCAAAGGGGGCGGCGCCCAGCCAGGCCCAGGCTAACAGGGTGAGATCATAGGAGAAGGCGGCGGGCGGGGTGCGATAGATCCAGCAGCGGATGGGGGCAGGGAGGCGGATGCCGGTTTCTTCTTCGCGGGTGAAGCGGCGGAAGGCGGCTTGCTGCTGGCTTTTCCAGCGGCGGTATTGTTGGAGGAGGTTTTGTTCGTCTTCGGTCATCAATTTCTATTTCCCGGTTACTTCTATTTTCCAGGGCCCATCGGCAATAATTTCCAAGATTATTGTTTTGCTATTAAGTATCTTGGTTCCTTGATAGGGGGCGATTTCGTTAAAGAGTAGATCTCGATCGGTATTTGTCCAGGCGAATACGATGAAATTACCACGACCTTGCACGTCAACTTTAATCAAATCGGGAGTTCCCGTTATGACAAGAACATCATCACCGTTACCTTCAAAAGTTGACGGAACTTTTTCGATACGGATATTGGATGGCTCTAAAGGAACAATGGTTATTTCCCAAGGGCCAGAAGACTGAATCAACAGACGAGAGGTGTGGTCGTTATCGCCGATATCCAGTAATCGGGTCCCCTGGTATTCGCCAATTGTGTTGACAAGCAGGTCTATTTGTTCACCGGATGCATTGTAGCTTTCAACAATGAAATTGCGACTACCGGTATATTTTATTTTGATGAGCATTGCCCCATCCGGCTTTACGACATCTACAACGCTGTCACCTGAGCCGCTGAGGATGATGGGGGCAATGGTTGGGGTTGGAGTGGGGGTCTTGGTTGGAAGCGGGGTTCTAGTTGGGGTACTAGTCGGAGTGCGAGTCCTGGTAACTGTTGGGGTGAAAGTTACTGTAGGAGTTGGGGTTGGAGTGATAGTAGCTGTAGCTGTGCTTGTTGGCAGTGGTGTTAGTGTTGGTGCAGGTGTAGGACTACTGCAAGCGGCCAATAAGACCGATAAAATCAACGCAAAGATAATATTTTTCATCAGTCCCCTTTCAGGTATTTTCGCTATCTTCAGCCCATTTCCTTAGCGGGGCTGAGTCTTTGGATTTAACTTGGCGGCGCTGGGGGCCGGGGTGTTTTTATGGTTTTCGCTGGAGAAGAGATCGGCGAAGCGCTGGAGATCTTCTTTGCGTTCGGGGCTGGCGTTGCGGTAGCGGTAGAGGAGTTCGAGTTCGTCTTCGGAGAGTTTGTCGTAGGCGGCAGAAACAGGGAGAAGGTCTGCCATTTGTAGCACATAGAGAGGAGAAACGCCGAAGGCCTTAGCCAAGGCAATACAGGTTTCAAAAGATGGCATATTGTGATAGGTGACAATCTCTGAAATAGTTGGGTGGGAAACACCTATTCTCTTTGCGGTTTCTCTTATCCCCAAGTTATGTGCTTCCATTTGCCCGGTAAGCCAATCTATAAATTTTTGAGGCGCTGCTTTTTTTGCCATATAAGAATAATAACCATTATGGTAATAGCTGTGCTTTCCAAAATGGTAGATGCTACTTGACAGTATATACATGATGATATATACTGAGGATGGTAGTTACATCTACCGTTTTGTTAGATTTGTTTTTTGGAGGTAAATATGAGCGAGCAATTGACGAAGGCTTTGCGGGAGTGGGCTGAAAGAAACCAGATCAATCCCACAGAATTTGCGAAGGCAATGGGGTACACGTATGCGCATGCGCACGGGCTGCTGCGGGGGGAGCGGAAGGCGACGATGGAGACGCTGGGGCGGCTGCTTTTGGTGTATGGGGCGGTTGAGGCCGAGTGGATCAGTGCGGCGACTCGAGAGACGTTGGCGCAGAGCAACCTGGCGGTAACGCAGATGTATGTGGAGGGGAACCTGTCCCTCGCTCCCGGCCACTCTCCCGACGGAAGAGGTGGGGAAGAGGCGGAAGATCTGTTGGCGCAGGGGTAAGCGGAGGATATTATGGACGAAGACGGTGTGGGTAAGACGCCGGAGTTGTTTGATACAAGCGAGTTGGTGGTGACGCCAACTGAGGAGGCGCACGCCGTGCGCCCCTACGAGGGGGGAAATAACGAGCTGGCGACAAGGGCGCTGTTTGGGGAGGTGGTGGCGGTGGGGGCAGGGGGAAGCGGGACGCTGGGCCAGCCTTTGGGGGTGGTGGATTTGATGCAGGCCTGGGCGACGGAGTTCGAGAATTGGCTGCAACAGCCGCGACGGAGCAACCCAAACACGCAACGGGCGTACCGGAAGGCGTGGGAGGGGCTGCTGCGGTTTACGGATAAGATGCCGTGGCAGATTACGAAAAGCGACGTGGCGGGGTGGATGGCGGCGATGCGGGAGACGGGGGAACAGGGTCGGCCGCTGAGCGAGGCGACGGTGCAGCAGCGGTTGGCGGGGATCAGTTCGTTTTATTTGTATGCTCAGAATGATGCAGAAATTGTGCTGCCGAACGGGCAGCGACGGGGGTTGAGTGAACATAACCCGGCAGGGAGCAGCGCGCTGCGGGTGCAGATTGACCCTTATGACAAGGCGGACGGGCTGAGCAACGAGCAGACGGTGGCTTTTCTGCGGGTGATCAGGCCGAATACGGTGCAGGGGATGCGGGACCATGCGTTGTTCAGCCTGTACGTGGCGAGCGGGCGGCGAAACACTGAGGTGCGGACGCTGCAGAAGAAGGATATCCGGTTCAAAACTCAGGCGGTGGAGTTCCACTGGGCGCAGAAGAAGGGGAGCGGGTGGGAGGAGCTGCCGGAGGATATTTGGGGGGAGATTTTGGGGTATTTGAAGGCGGCCGGGCGAGCGTGGGAGACGCTGGGGCCGGAGGATTATTTGTTTACGGCTTTGAACGATCATGCGAAGACGTTCAAGAATGTGAAGGCGGAGGGGTATGACCCGCAGGGGCAGCCGCTGGCGATGCGGCAGGTGTTGGCGCTGTGTAAGAAGTATGCGCGCAAGGCGGGGTTGGACCCGAAGCTGGTGCATGTGCATACGCTACGGCATACGACTGCGGATCTGATGATCGAGCAGGGCAATGACGTGCGCGATGTGCAGACGCAGTTGGGGCATAAGGGGTTGAATACGACGCAGATTTATTTTACGAAGAAGAAGGGTAAGAAGAATGTGTTCTGGAAGACGTTCAAGGCGTTGAACGACTTATGAAAGACCTCCGATAATCTGAATTATCGGAGGTGAAAGCACGTTCCGGGCTTTCACTCACCCAGTCCCCTCCCCCACGAGGGAGGAGGGGTGGGGATGAGAGAACGGGATGATTTGAGAATAGCAAAATTAATTGAAATTTACAAGAAAAGGATTGGAAACGGATGGAAAACGGATTGGCGACGATGATGATGAGCGGGCCGGCGACGATTGGGGCGGCGGCGGTTTTGGTGGCGCTGATGCTGTTTGGCATCCTGTATGACCTGGTGGTGCGCTGGATGGAGCAGCGGTATCCCAGCCATGGGTACGTGGCGTTCCTGGTGGTGGGGGGCGTGGGCGCAACGCTGGTGGGGATGGCGGTGCTGGATGTGCTGGTGCAGATGAATGCGGGGCTGTTGGGGTTGTGCTGTTTTGCTGCCAGCGGGGGGCCGATGGTGACCGGATCTGTGATCCGACATATTTTGGAGCAAGCCGAGCAGCAGGCTAAGGCGCTGGCTGTGGCGCGGGAGATGCTGCAAGATGACTAAGCGGAAGCTGGGTGGATACAGTTGGCGGCAGACGCTGACTCGGGCGATGAATGCGAACCGGGCGGCGCGAATGTGCCTGCGGCGGATGCTGGATGAGCAGCCGAACGGTCAGGTGCTGGCGCTGCTGGTGGCGAGAGCGGCGAGCAGCCTGGCGGAAAACCTGGATGCGCTGCAGGAGCTGATTCAATACCCTGACGAGTATTCAGCAGGCCGCTCGCCTGACCTAACCCCCGACCAACCTACCCCCAACCCCTCCCTTTAGGGAGGGGAGAGGAGAAACAAAAAGCGCTCCGGATGAGGGGGGCAACCGGGGCGCCTGCGTGGAGCGGGGTAAGCGCCGGCCACACTTAGATTGTAGCATGTTTTGAGGTTGATTTCAAATGGCGAAGAGAGTGGTTGTTCAGGTAAAAAATTTGCCGGCGCCGGCGCCGGGGCAAGTGGTGACTGTGCCGCTGGAGATGTGGGCAGAGTACCGAGATTTGCACGGGTTGGCGGTTGAGAAGGTGGAGTGGTTGGAAGGAAAGCTGTGGGTGAGAGTTAGAAAAGACCTACCCCCTAACCCCCTCCCGGAGCGGGAGGGGGAACAGACGGAAGAAAGGACGGTTTGAGATGAAAAAGGTGTTTTTGATTTTGGCAGGTTTGTTGTTGGCGGCGGCGTTGCTGTTGATTGCAGTGGAAACGTCCAACTTGCAGGTGGATTTCGGCCCGGAGATGTGCGTAAACGTGTTCAATGCTCAGACCGGATGCGGTTACCTGATGGGCTACTGCTCGTGGATCGGGCAGCCGGCGGTGTGGTTTTGGCCATGGTGATGATGGAGGTTACGATGAAATATTTTCTTCTGGGATTGGTAACGATTGGCGCCCTGGTGGTTGCTGTCATGGCGGTGCAGGCGTCGCAGGCTTCAGCGGCGGCGAGCGCAGCTCAAGCCGGTGCGACAGCGGAGGTGGGGGCGGCTCTGCTGCAGGCGCAGTGCCTGGGCGGCCTGGCCGGGCTGCTTGGCCTGGCGGCCGGGGTTGGGTTGGGTTTTTGGTGGCGCAAGCGCGTGGAGACGCAGGAGAAACAAAGGTTGGAGATCCTGATGGCGCAGATGCGGGCGGCACAGCAGCCACGGCGGGCGAACGGGCAGTTTCGGCGGCCGGCACCGCAATATCCCATGCTGCCACAGCCACCGTATGTCGTGGGGCAGCCGATGCCGATGTACTACTATCCCCAGCAGGTTCTACCGCAGCCTCAGCAACCCCAGGGCGAGCCGATGATTATCGAGATAGATGATCCGGCGAACGATGCGGACTATCTGAGCCAGTGGGGATTTTAACGGCAGTCAGTAGTCAGTAGTCAGTACCCCTCCCCCAGCCCCTCCCCAGCCGCAAGCGGCTGGAGAGGGGGGGCCGAGTGCAGAAAAAAGGACGGCAATGATGGATAAATCTTTGAAAATGGCTTTGCTGATTTTTGGTCTGATCGTCAGCTTCGGTCTGTTGGCAAGCTGCACGGTGGAGACTGAGGCTGAGCGTGACTTGCGCGTGACGATGAAGGGTGCAACGATGACGGCGGATGTGGTGCAGGTGACGGCGACGGCGGAGGAGTTGGGGGTGCGACGCACGGGGACGGCTCAGGCGCAGCGCCAGGCGGTTGTGGATGGCCTGGTGGCGCAGACTGAGATTGCGATGGAGATGGAAGCGACGAAGGCGGCCATTGCTTCTGTAGAAGCAGCCCGGGCGGCAGCGGCGACGGCCGCAGAGGATGCGAGGATCCAGGCAACGCAGGCGTACCAGGCGGCGCAGACGCAGCAGGCGCAGCAGCAAACGGCGGCGGTGGAAGCGCGGAATGCTACAAACACGGCCGTGGCCGAGGCGGCGACGGCTACGCAGGCGGCCAAAGATGATGTTGTGAAGGGGACGGCAACTGCGTCTTTCCTGGGGGTGATCCAAGAACGGGACCGGGCGACGCAAACGGCGCTGGCCGAGGCGCAGAAAAGCGAGGAAGCCAGGCAGGAAAATGAGCGCCGGGCGGAGGCTGCTACGCTGTGGTTCCGGACCTGGGCGCCACGGATTGGCTGGACGGCGGCCGGGGTAGTGGCAGCGGTGCTGCTGGTTTATCTGGTGATCTGGAGCTGGCCGTGGATTGTTTCTCGGCTGAGCGTACACCGCGAGAATGGGAAGTTGGTGTTCGTTTTCCCGCAGAAGGATGGTTGGGCGGCCTTGATCCCTGGGTTGAACGGTCAGCCTGGGGCGACGGTGCCTGATCAGCAGGGCGACGGGCGGCAGTTGACTACCAACGGCGGCTTCGATGACCAGACGCTGCAAAACCAGGTGGCAGCCAGGTCGCAGGCGGCGGACGTGGTGCGGGCGTTGATGCAAACCGGCGAGGGGCAGGCGCCGGCGATCAACCGCCAGGCGGTGGTGCGTAAGCTGATGCAGCAGGGCAGCGGGCCGCAACAGCCGGTGGAAAGTAACGGTTTCCGGATATTGAACGGAGCGGGCGAGCTGCCGGCACACCTGCGGCCAGATGTGGACACGCTGCAGGCGTTGGATGCAGAGTGGCGAGATTCGGAAGAATAGGAGGCGTTATGGTGGCAGTGAAACAAAAAACATTCGTTATACCTGCTTTCGCCGAAGATGGCGCAGCGCCGAGTACGGCGAGCCGTGCGCCCCGACAGGCGCACCAACAGGGGATTGGGCAGGCGAAGATTTTGGCAGCAAAGACGATCACCCAACAGGCCCGGGATCTGCTGCAGAAGTATGCAAAAGAGGCGACAGCACCGGCCAATCTGTTCTATGTGATCCTATATAGCGAGCGGATGCTGATGGTCTATGATCTAGCGCTGCTCAGGTTGTTTGATTTGCCGGAGGGGTTTGTGCGCAGCTTTCGCCAGGTGTTGGCCGGGCGGCGAATGGTTTACCGGCCGAATAAGAATCGGACGGCGGTTTTGATGCTGGTTAGTTATGAGCCGGTGGTGGCTGCGCCGGTGCGGTTGGGGATGCTGCCAACGTTCGAAGGTTTGCAGGCGATGGCGTATGGTCCGACCGGGTCGGGCAAGACTAGCGCGGTGCAGCATATGACGAACGGGCGCAAGGGGAAGAAGGTCTATTTGGATCCGCATTATGCGGCCGGGAAGGGGAAGTGGCACAGTGACAGCCTGGTGATTGGGGCCGGGCGGCGCTTCGATGAGGTGGAGGCGGCGCTGGAGTTGCTGGTGGCTGAGATGAACCGGCGCTATGAGATGCTGCGAGATGGTCAAGACGGCTTTGAGCCGATGACGATTGCGGTAGATGAGTTGTCTGCGTTTGCGAGCAATATTCCCAATGGGGCGCAGCACCTGATCACCATCGCCCAGGAAGGCCGGAAGGTGCGAATGTTTGTGATCTTGACGCCGCACAGCCCGGAGGTGCGCCAGTTGGGCTTCGAGGGGAAGGGCGGGGCGAGAGACAGTTTTGTGTTCGTGAAAATGCCGGTGATCCGGCCTGGCGAGGAGCAGAAGCAGCGGGTGGTGACGGTGTACTACGGTAACCCGCTGACAACGGAGCCGGATGGACGGTACATTGTGCCGCCGCCGATTGTGTATCAGGGTGAGCCGCGGTTGATTTCGGCAGAGGAATTGGGGGAAATGTTGGGTGTGTCCGGACATGTGTCCGAAAGCGGACATGGGCGGGACACGGGGAAAACGCTGGTTTCGCCAGACGACGAGGGTTATGCAGCTCGTTACGGGCGTGGATCTCAGGAAGCGTTGGACCTGGCGGTTTACCTGGTCGGTCATGGGTACGGCGTGCGGAAGATCGGCGAGGTGCTGCCCTATCGGGTTGAGGATGCCCGGGCGACGGCGGCGGAGGCGATGGCTTACCTCTCCCCTAACCCCTCCCCGGAACGGGGAGGGGGACGAAGGGCAAAGCCGATCCCAGGGAGCCAGGCTGAGGCGCAGATGATCAGGGAATTACATTTTGCTTGGGGAGCGCCGGTGAACCGACTGGCACGGCTGCTGGACGGGGCCGATCATTTGAATATTGGGCGAGTGCAGGAGATGCTGCGAAAGGAAGGCGTGAAGTGATTGCTGGAATTATGGTGCAGGATTTGACGAAGGTGGCGCCAATCGAGAAGGTGATCGAGGAGGCGCTGGATAAGTACTGCTCCAGGTTTGGCTTTGGGGCGACGATTGTCGAGGTGCATGTGTGCAATCAGGGGGCGGCATTGCCCAGCTATCCGGTGAACGGGGAGGTCGGGCTGGTTGAGATGCGCTTTGTGCGGCATGTGCAGCCACATTGTGCAATAGCGGGGCGGGCGTTCAGGCAGAGCGTGGGAACGGGAGCAGGTGCATGAGCATGTTTAAATTTACGTGTATGTGCGGACATGTATATCATCATGTTTTTGAGAATGAGAAATGGCGATGCACATGCGGGGCAGATTTGAGCATACGGCGTAAACCTCATGCGATTCAACCGATCGTGACACTGCCTGATGGTGCCAATCTCTCACAATACCTAGCTAAAGCAAAACACATGCGGGCGCAATTAGAGTTTGAGAAGAAACATAAAGGCTTCTGATAAGAGGTATTAGCGGAGGTGGAACACCTAACCCCCGGCCCCTTCCCTAAAGGGAAGGGGAGAGGAGAAAGAGACCAGGCAGGCGCTGTCTGACCTGATGAAAGCAAATTTTGATAGATGGAGATGAGACGATGGGAAAAATTATTGCGGTTTCGAACTTAAAGGGGGGCGTGGCGAAGACAACCACGGCGATCAATTTGGCTCACGGTTTGACGCTGCGGGGTAAGAGCGTGCTGATTGTTGATCTGGATCCCCAGGCGCATGTGTGTGCGGCGCTGGGCCTGCCGCCGGAGAGCGGAGTGTATTACCTGCTGACGATGGGGTTCAAGCCGCACGAGAATGAGTTCGTAAAACAGTATGTGCGCCAGGCACGGCCTAATCTGTGGTTGATCCCAGGCGACCAGGGAACGAGCAATGCTCAGCTTTTGTTGGATGGGAGGAAGGCGCCGTACAACGCCATCCGGGAGGCATTGGGGCGTTTCAAGAGCGGGCCGGACTATATCATCCTGGACACCGCTCCTTCTGTGGGTGGGATCCTGGAGCGGGCAGTGTGGGCGGCTGACCTGGTGATCACGCCGACGAGCTGCGAGTATTTGAGCACGGACTCGGTGAAGCAAATGCAGGCGCTGATGGAGAAGCTGGAGCGAGAAGAACACTGGCGAGGGCGTTTGCTGGGGGTGCTGCCGACGATGTACCACGATCAGATCAAGGAGCATCGGGCGGCGTTGGAAGATCTGCGAGTAGGGTTTGGGGATAAGGTGCTGGCGCCGATCCACCGGGCGGCGGTGCTGGCGGAATGCCCAGGGGAGAATAAGACGATCTTTGAGAAGGAGCCGGGGAGCCGGGCGGCGAAGGAATATGCAGCGTTGGTCAAGGCTGTGCTGCGGGCGTAGAGGTGAACTATGGGACGGAAGAGTGTCTGGAATACTAATACACAACCCGCGGAACAACCCGAAAGCAACGGGTGGGAAACCCATAACCTTACCCCAGGTCCTAAAGGAGGGGAGAAGGCGCCGACGGTGGCGGACCAGATCCCAGAAGCGCGGCGGATGGACCGGCGAGAGCGGGAGCCGGTGGTAACGTTTTACGGGATCCCGGACGAGGTGCATAAGGCGCTGAAGAAGGTGGCGGATGACCTGGGCGTGCCGGTTGGGGATGTGGCGCGCTATTTCTTCGAGCAAGGGCTGATCGCGATGGCTACCGGAAAGCTGCGAGTCGAGCCACGGTTGAGCGAGGGACGGCGAACGCTGTTCCCAACGGACGGGGTGAAGATGCCCAGCAACTGGGGAGCGCCGCCGACGCCGAAGCAAGCTGCTGCCGCCAGGGCCGCCAAGCGCAAGAAGAAGCCAGGCAAAAAGGTCAGCTATCGTGGGGTGCCGCGTGAGTTGGTCAAGGGGATGTCGGGAGCGGCTGAGCGGATGAAGGCGCCGATCGGAGAGCTGGCGCGCAAGCTGCTGGAATGGGGGCTGACAGAGTATACCGCCGGGCGTTTGACGATGACCGCCTACGTGGAAAGCGATACGGAGAAGTGGACGATTTATGAGTAAAAACAGGCTTTTGCGGGCTGCATGTGTGAAATTAGCCAGCAGGCAATTTATGAAGGTTTCCGGGCCGCCTGGCAAGGGTGGGTAAACCCAGCAGACAACGAGCGAACATACCCACATGCAACAAGAGCACAACCCACGAGCAACAAGGCGAAATCAGTAGGCAGAAGACAGTAGTCAGAAGGCAGTAAAACGGAAAAGGCAAAAAAGGAGAACGGGATGATTGATACGAATTTTATTTTAGATCGGTTGGTGAACTGGACGGTGCAGCACAGTGGGCACGAGGAACGGGGGTATATCGGGCTATCGGGTATTTATGAATGCGAGCGGGCGATTTACGAGAGGGTGCGCTTCGGGCAGCGCTGGAGCGTGGATGAGCATGTGCGCAGCCGGCTAAGCTTTGAGCTGGAAGCGGCGCTGATCGAGCGACTGCAAGGGACAGGGCTATATGGCGACCGCGAGGAGATCAGCTTGTATGACGGGATGGTGCAGGGGCATACGGACGGGAGTCTTGTGACCCCAGCGGAGAGGGTGGTGCTGGAGATCAAGACGATCAGTTACGACGCACACTTCCCATCCGGGCGGCTGCCGGAGAGAGTCTACTGGCAGGTGCAGGCGTACATGCACTATTTGCAGCGCCGGGAAGCGCTGGTGCTGTACATGGCCAGGGCGAGCGGCGAGGTGCGTGCCTACCCGGTGCGATACAACGGGCGGGTGGGGACGGTGATTGATGCAAAGGTGAGCAGACTGGTGGAGGCAATCCAGCACGTCGAGCGGCCGGAGTGTTCGTGTGGGGAATGCGAATAACAGTAGCCGGTAGTTAGTAGACAGTAGACAGCCCTCACCCCGGCGATGGGTACATCGCACCCCTCTCCCAGAGAGGGAGGGGAACAGGAAAAGGACGGAGAGATGAACGGGATCATTGACGATATCAAGGAAAAAGTTGACCTGCTGGATTTGGTGCAGGAGAAGGTGGAGATGCGCCGGAGCGGGCGCAATTATGTGGGTAGGTGTCCGTTCCACGAGGATGCGACTCCAAGCCTGGTGGTGTTTCCAACCAGCACGTGGAAGTGCATGGCGGGGAGCTGCAACAGCAAGGGCGGCGATGTTTTTGATTGGGTGATGCAGCTTAACCCAGGGATGGAGATGAAAGAGGCGATCCGGACTCTGGCCGGGCGGGCTGGGATTTCGTTGAAGGCGCCCTCGGCGGAGGAGCAGAAGTCGCTGACGATTCTGCGTGACCGCGAGGCGATCTTCGATATGGCGTCGCTGTTTTTTGCGGCGCAGATGAAGGAGGGGACGCCCGGATACCAGTATGTGACCGGCGAACGGGGCTGGGAGCCGGAGTGGCTGAAGGATGGCCGGATTGGGTGGTTTGGAAAGGATTGGGGGGCGCTGCGGGATTATTTGCAGAAGAACCAGGTTGACCTGGAGCATCCGGCGGCGGTGGCGCTGATTGGGTTCAAGGGGGATGTGAAGGCTTGGGGGGAGAAGTGGGGGGTGAACGTGGCGCAGGATGAGATCGAAGGAGGGAAGATCCACGCCATGCCACCGAACATGGTGATTTATGCGCACGTGTGGCGTGGACGGGCGGTGTACCTGAGCGGTCGCCGGCTGGATGAGGCGGGGAAGCCGATGACGCCCAAGAGTTGGAATTTACCCGAATACTTATGTGGGCCGAAGGCGCCTTACTTTAACCATGTTTGGCTGCAGGAGCGAACTAAGAATGCAGAGGGGCAGGTCTTTGTGATACAGGAGGGGCAAGGGGATGCTTTGACGATGGCGGGATGGGTGATCCCAACGGTCAGCCTGGTGGGGCTGAAGGACCGCAAGATGCTGGAGGATGTAAACAGCGATCTGCTCAGCGAGCTGAAGCGGACGGCTCAGGCAGGCGGGCGGATTCTGATCGGGTTGGACAGCGACAAGGCCGGACAAAGCCGGGTTGGGGATGTGGCGGCGGCGTTGAAGACTATCGGGCTGTCGGCGGTGCAGTTTGGGCGGGTGAGCTATGTGGTGGTTGATGGTGTGCGGCAGACCTGGCCGGCGAAGGATGTGAACGATTGGTTGACGGGTAAAGACCTGGTCAAGGGCGCCGAGGTGGGGACGGCCGAGCGGGCGAAGAAGCTGCTCGACAATTCGCCGAGTTGGTTGGAATGTTTGATTGCCGAGGCTGCACCCAAGGCGAAGGGGGAGAAGGCGGACGAGGATGGGGTTCGGGCAGTGTTCGATGCGCTGGCTAAGTTGGATGGCTATGAGGTGGAACGCTGGCGCGAGGCGGTGGCCGATGTGTTGGATATCCGGCGCAGGATGTTCGACGGGCTGCTGCGAGCGGCACGGCGGGAGCAGGGTCAGACGGACGATGGACAGCCGAGGTACTTCGTTGAGGCCGGGCGGACTTTTGCCAGGAATTATGACAGCATGGGCAATGAGATCGTTGACCCGCTGTGCAATTTCACGGCGCTGATCAAGCGGGATGTTTTGAAAGATAACGGCCAGGATATCTTGCGAGAGTTCTGGATCTCTGGCAAGGTTGGAAAACGCCACCTGGCTACGGCAAAGGTGAAGGCAGGCGAGTTTTCGGATATGGTCTGGGTGCTGAAGGAATGGGGCAGCCAGGCGATCATTGAGGCGGGCGGGCGCAAGAAGGATGCTTTGCGGGCGGCGATCCAGTATCTGAGCCGGGAGGTTAAGCACGAGACGATCTACAGCCACACGGGCTGGCGGGAGATTGAGGTGGAGGGCCAGACGAAGCGGGTATTCCTTTCTACCTTGGGGGCGGTGGGAACGGAAGGCATCAACGTGGATCTGGGCGACAAGGAGCATATGTTGTATGAAATTCCGCTGCAGCCGGTTGCCCAAGAAAAGGCTATGCGGCACAGTCTGTCATTTCTTGAGCTTGCGCCCCGGCATGTGACGATGCCGCTGTGGGCGGCGATCTGGCTGGCTCCGTTGTGCGAGCTGGTGAATGTGGCGTTCACGATGTGGATTTACGGCCGGTCGGGTGCAATGAAAAGCACACTGGCAGCGGTGGCGCTGAACCATTACGGGCCGCTGTTCAACGATAAGCGTTTGCCGGCCAATTTTGAGGATACGGCGAATATCTTGGAGTACAAAAGTTTTCTGGCCAAGGACGTGCTGTTTTTGGTGGATGATTTCGCGCCACAAAACGATGCACGCGGGGCGAGCAAATATCTGGCGGCGGCGCACCGTATCTTGCGGGATGCCGGCAACAAATCGGGCCGGGGGCGCATGGGCGCTGACAGCCAGGCGAAGGCGACGTACTGGCCGAGGGGCCTGGTGATGATTACGGGCGAAGATATGCCGGATACCGAAAGCCTGGTGGCTCGGATGTTTGTGATCGAGATGAAGAAGGGCGAGATCAACTTGCAGAGCCTGACGGCGATGCAGAAACAGAAAGAGCAGTTGAGTCATGCGATGGCCGGTTATGTACTATGGCTGGCGGACAACTGGCAGGGGTTGATGGCAAGCGTGCCGAACCGCTGGGCGCAACTGCGGCAGAAGGCTGAAGTGGTTGGCGGACATTTGCGGCTGCCTGAAGCGGTTGCCGGCCTGGCGCTTGGCCTGGAAATGGGCCTGCGCTATGCGTTGTATCTGGGCGTGATTACGAACGATCAGTATGGGGTGTTGATCGAAGAAGGCTGGAATGCGATCGTGCTGAACGCCAACAGTATGGCAACCCGGGTTACGGAAGAAAAGCCCGATTCGCTGTTCACCCGGACGCTGGCCGAACTGCTGGCGCAGGGGAAGGTTTATTTGAAGTACCGGAATATTGCTACCGAGTCGGTGCTGGGCAGCTCGGGCGAGCGGTCGGAGATGATCGGCTGGTTTGATGAAGATCACCTGTATCTGCTGCCTGAAGCCAGCTATAACCTGGTGGCCAAGCACTTTCGAGAGCGGGGGCAGGTGTTTCCCTTGCGTGAGCAGACGTTACGGAAACATCTGGACGAGGCCGGCATCTTGATAGCGGTTGATGAAGATGGCCAGCGCCGGCGGACGCAGTCGCTGAGCATGCAAGGCAAGAGTCAACGGGTGATGGTGCTGCTGCGATCGAAGATTGATGGCGCCGGCGGCAGCACTGATAAGGTTGATTAGCGGAGCTAAATAGAAGGAATAAGTTATGCCAATTTTGAATTACACCACCAAGATTACACCTGAAAAAACGGTTATGGAAATTCAGCAAATCCTAGCCAAAGCCGGAGCAAAGACAATCAGCATTGATTATGACGAGATTGGGCAACCATCTGCAGTGACGTTCTTTATACAGATATTGGGCCGCTGGGTAAATTACAGGCTGCCCTCTAATTTCAGCGGTGTCCAAGCGGCTTTACAAGATGATCCAGGCGTGCCACGCAGCTTAAAGACCGAGATGCAAGCACGGCGAGTAGCCTGGAGGATCACTAAAGAATGGGTAGCAGCGCAGATGGCGATCATCGAAGCCCAACAAGCTGAACTGGCGGAGGTTTTCTTGCCATATGCAGTAATGGGATCGGGCCGTACCTTGTTTCAAGAATTCAGATCGGGAACCCTATTGCTAGGGAAGGGAGAGCAAGATGAACGATAGTATTTTTATGACTTATCCGGGCGGGAAGAACGGGTCGGGGACGTATCAGAAGATTATCAATTTGATGCCACCGCACCATATGTATGTGGAGGCGTTTTTGGGGGGCGGGGCGATTTTGCGGGCGAAGCGGCCAGCGGCAGTGAATGTCGGCATCGACATTGACGGCGCTGTGATCAGGGAGTGGCGTCGCAATCCGCCGGTGAAAGTCCCGCATTTGACTTTGGTGCGGGAGAATGCGCTGGCGTGGCTGTACACCAATCACCTGGGCGAGCGGCTGGCGCCTGATACGCTGGTGTACTGTGACCCGCCATATTTGATGAGTACGCGCACTTCGCAGCGGCAATTCTACAATTTCGAGATGGGCGAGGATGCAGAACATCGGGCGCTGATTGGTGTGCTGCGGGAGTTGAAATGTATGGTGATGCTGAGCGGGTATTGGTCGCCGTTATATTCGGAGCTGCTGCACGACTGGCGGGCGTTCACGTTCAAGGCGATGACGCGGGGCGGGACGATGGCCGAGGAGTGGGTGTGGATGAATTATCCGGAGCCGGTGGCATTGCATGATTACCGGTATTTGGGGAATACGTTCCGGGAGCGGGAGCAGTTGAAGAAGCAGAAAGTTCGCTGGGCTGAACGGTTGGCGAAGATGCCGGTTTTGAAGCGGCAAGCGCTGTTGATGGCGATCCAGGAGCTGAGCCCCAATTCGTTCCCCGCGGTGGATGTGGCCAGCAGCACCGAGATGAGCGATGCGGACATGCAAGGCGAAGAGGGTGACGATCTCTTCGATTGGATGCAGGTCAAGAAAGAGGATGTGCTGACTGACCTCTCCCCGGAGCGGGGAGGGGAGGATCCGGCAGCAGCAGGGGCGGCGGTGGGCGCCGGCGAAGAAGATCTGGATGTTTTCCCCAGTGGAACCACCTGGCGAAAAGCGAATGGTGATTTCGAGATGCCGCTGGATGAGTATTTACCGAAAAGGGATAAAGGGATATGAAAAGGGATATGAACACAGCAAGTATTTTAGCGGCGGATTTGTTTTGCGGGGCCGGCGGGACGAGCAGCGGCCTGCTGGAAGCGGCGAGTGATCTGGGCCTGGTGGTTGACCTGGTGGCGATCAATCACTGGGATGTGGCGATTGCAACCCACAAGGAAAACCACCCAGGCGTGCGGCATTTCAACAGCGATATGGTGAAGGTTGATCCGCTGGATGCAGTGCCGGCCGGCCGGCTGCGCCTGTTGGTGGCTTCGCCGGAGTGCACGCATTTCAGCCGGGCGCGCGGTGGGAAGCCGAAGAATAAGCAGAGCCGGGCGACGATCAAGTATGTGCTGCGCTGGGTGAATAAGCTGGATATCGAGGATGTGCTGATCGAGAATGTGCCGGATTTCCTGGATTGGGGGCCGCTGCATGGAGAGTGTACCTGCGGGGTCGGGAAGTTCTTTGATAAAGAGCATGATAAGAAGTGCAAGTATGGGACGCCGGTCAAAGAGCGCCGGGGTGAGTACTTCACCCGCTTTGTGATGAAGCTGCGCAAGCTGGGCTACAAGGTGGACTGGCGGGTGTTGAATGCGGCGAACTATGGCGACCCAACGACGCGGGAGCGGTTGTTCATCATTGCCAGGAAGACCCGGCCGGTGGCCTGGCCAGAGCCGTCCCATGCCAACCCTAACCAGAAGATCAACGGTAAGACCTCGAAGAATATCCAGCTTCCGCTCTTCGCCCGATCGCTGGCAGCGTGGCGAACGGCGAGGGAGATCATTGATTGGGACATTCCGGGCGAGAGTATTTATACTCGCCAGGAAAACGGCAAGAAGCCGTTGGTGCCGAATACGATGCGGCGGATCTATGCGGGGCTGGAGAAGTTTTGTGGGCTGCCGTTTGTGCTTGGACAGCAGAGCTGTGCTGCTCCGCGGAATGTTGACCAGCCGGTGCCGACTGTCGCCGGCGCTGGGGCGATTGCATTAGTCAAGCCGTTCCTGATCAGCCTGGAGCATTCACGAAAGCAGCAGCCGTTTATTGTGGCTTCGAACCACGGTGGGAAAACAACGGACAGCCGGCGGGCGTATTCCCTGGATGAGCCAATGAAGACGGTGACCAGCGTGGATGCATGGGCGCTGATCCAGCCGGAGTTGAAGCCGTTCCTGGTGGCGTATTACACGGACGAACGAGGGCGGGCGCATTCGATAGACGCCCCCATGCCAACGGTGGTGACAGAAAATCGTTTCGGCCTGGTGCAACCTTTCCTGGTGAAGTATTACGGCGGAGGCAATCCGGTGGTGAGCGTGGACGAGCCGCTTCCGACTGTGACGGCGAGAGACCATTTTGCACTGTGCGAGCCGCTGTTCTTCCAGGTCGGCGAGATGATCTATATGCTGGATATCTTGTACCGGATGCTTTTGTGGCACGAGCTGGCTGCGGCCCAGGGGCTGACGGCGGGCTATAAGTTCCACGGCAGCCGGGAGGAGAAGGTCAAGCAAATTGGCAATATGGTGCCGAAGAATACTGCGAAAGCGCTGTGTTCGGCGCTGCTGCAGTAATGTGTCTGTATAGTCCAGCCCCCTATAGGGGTTTTTCGAGAAGAAAGCGAGGAGATAATATGATCGAGCAATTAGGACACAAGTTATGGGCAGCGGACGGCGGCGGGCTGCGCTGCGAAGTGTGCGAGCACAGGTGGAAGACAACGCCTGTAAACCAATGCCCAGGCGTGCCGTGGTATGAGTGGGAGTCTGCGCCGGAGGGGCTGTTGACCAAGACGCAGGCGCATGGGCAGGGCCTGCGGTTGAAGAAGGGCGCTGTGCCGAGCGGGTGTATCTGGTACGCCAAGAAACAAAGCTGGATCTGGCTGTATGCGTTGGATCAGACGGAAGAAAGGCCTGCACCCACGGAAAAGCAGGTGGCGGCCGCCCAGAAGGCGCGGGAGAAACAACAGGCGCTGAGGACCTGCAAAAAGTGCGGGCGTGAGATGGACTCTCGCAGAGATTTGGAGGCTGGAGTCTGCGCTGTTTGTTGGCACATTGATTTTTTGGAAACGGTGCGTCAGGGGGCAGTGGATTGGGCCAGGGCACTGCTGTTGGCGCCAGACAACTGGGTGATCCTGGATACAGAGACAACGGGGCTGGACTACGGTTCTGAAATTGTGCAGATTGCGATCTTAGACCCGGCTAGCGGGGAGGGTTACCAGACTCTGGTACGCCCGGAAAAGGCGATCCCGGCCGAGGCGACGGCTGTGCATGGGATCACAGATGAGATGGTGGCGGATGCGCCTATCTGGCCGGAGATCTGGCAGCGGGTGGCAAAGTTGGTCAGCGATAAGATTGTGGTGACTTACAATGCTGCGTTCGATCGGAATATGCTTGCCTGGGCCGAAAGACAGTACGAGTTCAAACTGCAACCGAGGGACTGGCAGTGTGCGATGGAGTGGTACGCGCAGTGGTACGGGGAGTGGAGCGAGTATCACCGTTCGTTTCGCTGGCAGCGGCTGCCGGGCGGCGATCATTCGGCGCTGGGGGACTGCCGGGCAACGCTGGAGTTGATCCAGCGGATGGCGGCTGTTCAAGAAAGTGAGGAATCAGATGGCTGAGGATTGGCGGATTACGAACTTTTTTAGCGGCGAAGACGAAACTCCGCCAGGAAATCCAGAAAACGAGCCGACCCAGGCATGGATTGACGGATGGGACGCCAATATGGATGGCGAAAGCGAAGGGCAAAATCCCTATGCGCCTGATTGTTGGGAACACCGTGAATGGCTGGATGGGTGGCAGGCGGCGAGCAGAGATTGAGGAAAGGGAAATGCAAATGGAAGAAATTCTCAAGATTGTGCTGCATTGGGTCCGGCGGAATTCGGCACCTAATTATCAGTATAAATATTCACGGTGCATCGTTTGCAATTGCACCTGGTGGGAAGATGAGGATCGGCACGAACTGCTGTGCTGGGTGCCGCGCCTGGAAAGTGTGGTTGAGAAGTTGGACAATCGCACTTCTGATAACGAGCATTAGCGGAGCTATTATGTACCTGGATTTGATGAGTAAGAATGGGATCAAGGTGGCGCAAAATCTTGTTAAAGATGAGCATTATCTGCATGCGCCGGTGGACGTGCGCGGGAGCGTTGAAGGGTATTGGATCGGGCTGGATTGCCATCCAGCACTTGGGTTGTTCCTGCTGGGCAGGCCGCAAGCCACGAAGGTTGCAGGGTGGTATGGCGGCGTTCAGGATGTGAAGGCCGGTCGCTGCGAGTGCACTCGCTGGCAAGTATTGAACCTGGCGAGAGTGTGGATTTCACCGGTTTTTCAACCTGGCGGAGTTGGGTACCGAGCCGATTGGTTGCCGGGGTTTATGGATCGCAAAGGGGAGTTTCGATCCACGCTGGCCAGCAGCGCTATTTCTGCGATGGCGGCCCGGGGGG
>Ga0209416_1000270_pt1 | contig 55997 bp, 73 predicted proteins | sample RifGroF1_FD_184001 | JGI IMG/M metagenome (GOLD analysis project Ga0209416, IMG submission 184001) | Groundwater microbial communities from Rifle, Colorado, USA - Groundwater F1 (SPAdes) (version 2) | ecosystem: Environmental > Aquatic > Deep subsurface > Groundwater | place: Rifle, Colorado... | reverse complement strand
ACTTTGAGGATTTGGAAATTTTGTGGACATACTTGGCTATCAAAAAGGACATTATTGTGACTACCATGAAAAATGTAGGATCAAAAATTATTTTTGCCGAAATACCCCCCCTAAATATATCAAAGATACTTTTCCCCACCACCTGCCAAACTACTTCCAAAATTGCTACGTGGACAAGAAATACAAAAAAGGAATGCTCCGAAAATTTGGCAATAATGGAACTACGGAGTTTTGTGTGCTCAAAATAGTAATATAGTGTCAGACCCAGTGAAATGGTATAGACAAGAACACTGGGGCGCCACTGTGAATAATACGACAGGTAATTGCCGGTTGATAAATACCTGCTCCACCCTTCAAAAAAAACGTAAACGCCGGACACCCCCGCAATTACTGGTAATATTTTCCTCCACTTTTCAACAAACAAATTTATTCTATCAATATTCCTTGCGGCAAGCATTCCGATAACAAAAAACAAATATGACATTAAAACTATACGTATCGGATCATTTAATTCGAAACCTTTGACGTAATAATCACGGTATAGAAAAGCCAACTGAGAAGCGGTAATTAAAATTAGAATGAATTTATTGGAAATAATGCTATACGCTTTGTGCAAAAAAGGAAAAGCCATATAAAAAATACAAAGAGAGGGAATAAAGTAAAGTTGATACGAAGCATTTCCTGTCAAAAACACTTTGACGAGACTGTCATGATTTTCATTGTAAACAAGAAAATAATAAAAAAGACTCCAAATGATGTAAGGGACAAAAATTTTCGAGAAACGTCTTTTAATAAAGGACCAATAGCTTTCTTCCTTGTGGCTAAATTCCAAAACAAGCCCGGATATTACGAAAAAAAGAGGAACCGCAAAGCGTGAAATCTGGTTTAGAAAGAGAGTAAACGAAAATGCGGGTAAATCAAAACCCGACGCTTCCAACGTACGGGTCGTTGTATGAATAAGAATAACCGCCAGTATTGCAATCCCCCTCAAGGAATCTATTGATTTAATACGTTCTTTCACTGTGAGTGATTATTTCAGATATTGATCAAAAAAATCAATAGTCCTTTCCATTGCCGCCGCAAAACTCTGGTTTATATCGTGATTCGACCCGGGATATTCATAATATTCGGCAATTTTTCCTGCAGATTTTAGTCTTTTATATAAACCTGAGGAAAAGTCATTAGGCACCTGTGTATCGGCAAGCCCCACATGAATTTGAATTGGTGTTTTAATATCCTTTAAATAGCTATTCGGATCGATTGAATTCCAAAAGACCGGATTTTCGGACGGGGTGCCAAAAGTTTTCAGTAGCAAATCTTTATTTTGATTTCTAAGTTTAAGGTCAAGTATGTCGGGTTTATAGGAAACGTTACCCTGCCAATTGTAAATTATGTCACCAATTGGCGCCACAACTCCCGCCCAGATAGCTGCGGCTTTTATGTCTCCTTTAATAACCAAATCTTTCAAGGTTATGTTTCCACCCATCGAATGTCCCCAAACACCGACTTTGGCAGCATTGACAAGATTTGTGCCGGTCAGGGGATTTTTTAATTTTTTAACCGAGGCAATCGCGTTTAGATTGTCTATTACATAATCCGGTGCAAAATAAGCACTGGTTGGCTTTCCTTCACTTTCTCCATGACCCCGATAGTTCGGTTTAAAAACTACATAACCAGCATCTGCAAAAGAATCAAAATAGGGAATGTAATTCCCTTCCGGGGTGTACTTATCGGGAATAATATAACCGTGATTCAAAATAATTACAGGGAAACCTCCTTTTGGTGTAATTCCCTTTGGTACCAAAAGAAGTGCATAAATTTTTAATCCTTCGGACATGTAAGAGGTAATATAGCGGTCATAATTTTTCTCGGGAGTTAAGGTTTTTTCGATCACAATTTCACTCCCCGGGTAAGTGCCCTGCCTTAAAGATTCTATACTTAAAGGGTTTAATTTGCCCTTAACCGCATTTTGGACAGAAGTGCTTACGTTTGGTCTGGAAAAAAATACACCAACTACCAGTAAAGAGGCTACTCCAATTACTATTTTTTGAGCAGTATTCATGATTCAATTATACTCACACCCCTCAGCAAAATCCGCAGTAATTTGGCTAACTAAAAAATATGTTTTGCAAAATTTAAAACGGATAATATATAATTAAGATATGCGAAAGTTTATTTATTCTCTAATGGCTTTTATTGTGACCTTTTTTGTGGTTTCCGCCACCAATGTCTCTGCCAAAACCCTAGTCAATGAAGAAGGAAGTGTAAGTGTTTCTAAAAGTGAAATTATTAATGACGATCTTTTTATTGGCGCACAAATTGTAACTCTCGATGGCAGCGTAAATGGAGATGTTTTTATCGGAGCCGATTCCGTAACGGTCAACGGAATAATTAATGGAAATCTGCATGTAGGAGCAGGCACAGTTATCTTAAACGGAAATGTAAAAGGTAACGTCTATGTCGGATCAGAGAACCTTAGTGTAAACGCCTCGACCATCGGCGGTTCGCTCATCCTAGGAGCCGGAAATGCAAATATCGACAAAGACTCGTCGATTGGCGGTTCAATTATTGCCGGTGCAGCAAATATAACAATAGATTCACAAGTAAAAAGAAGTGTTTATCTTGGAGTCAGAACGGCCACCCTTGGAAGCACTGCAAGTATCGGCAAAGATTTATATTATGGAGTAGCAGAAAATGGACAAAAAATAGTTATCCAGGATGGTGCAGTAATAACAGGAGAGACTCACAAGTATGAGGGCCAAGTGGCCAAGCCCTTCGTGGTTCGTGAACAAGTCGTATCGGGTATGAGGTTTGCCAAAATATTTACGACAATACTTTCTTTCCTCGGAGCACTTATTGTGGGTCTACTCTATTCCAAGTTATTTAAGGATCACTTCGCACAATCGGCCGGTTTTGTTTCAAAATCATTTTGGAAGAGTTTCGGAGTTGGTTTTTTGATTGCAATTGCCGCTTTACCCGCCTTAGTAATAACCATTATCACAGTCGTCGGGATTCCACTCGCCGGAGTAACTTTCCTGATTCTGATTTTGGGTATGTATCTTGCTAAAATTGTCGTTGGTTTTTCCTTGGGAGCTTTTATATCCACAATGTTTAATTGGAAAAAAATGCCCACTTTTGCAACTTTTGCCTTGGGCCTATTGGTCTTTTATCTTTTAAAAATAATTCCTTTTATCGGTGGATTTGTCTCCATTACAGTTCTTTGGGCCGGCCTTGGAGCGCTGGCGCTTCATACATTCTCTGCAAAGAAATAATTTAGAAGCTTAGACTGAAAGATTTGGCTATAATTAATTTACTATTTCCACTCCGCCAAAAATGGCCGCACCTTTGAGATGAAGTATATTGGTGGGCTTTGAAGAATGCTCTGTATTATTATCATATCCGCCAAAAACCGCTGACCCCTCGCTTTTAATAAGCCAATTTTTCGGTACAGTAAGTTTTGCACCTCCAAACACTGCCGTAATGTCCAAATTTATGTCTTTTTCTTTAGAAGAAGCTTTACTTAAATCTATTTCCGCTCCTCCAAATACGGTGACCACCTCTCCACCCTTAAAATTACTGCTGGTAATTTTAGTTTTATAGCCCGAGAAGATCAGGACCCTGTTTATAGAATCTTCGTCCATCACATTTTCCACACCCACACCGATACTTCGATTGCTACCTGAAAGTATTTTTACCCCTAGCCATATGATTAATGCGGCTATGAAAATATTAAAAAATGAAAACTTAAAAAGAATACTTAAACCTATCAGTACGAGCATTATGCCAAAAATTACGTTACCTTTCATATTATCTAATTTGTAAAGATGAATTTATTACTGTTAAAAAATTTAAAGCCTCTGCCGGCAAAAACGTCAATGTCTGTGGTGAAAAATTCATAAAAATTAAACCGAGAATTATTGCACCGGCAGCAAAAGTCAAAATAAAAGTGAATACGTGTGACACCCAGGAGTGTCCAAATATTATATCTACCCCAATTAATATTAATATTACCGGCCAAAGACGTCCCACTATTCCCCAAACTGACCACGGAAGAATGCCCAGGGTGTTAAAAAGAAATATTATCCCAGCCAGTACCATGAGAAGTCCGAATATAAAGTCGCCTCCGTCTTTGCGGCCATGCAAATGAGAATGACCGCTCTCTTGGTCTTCTTTTACATCTTTACCAAAGACCGTTACTTTTGGCTCTTTCTTGTCTTTATTAATTTTTTCAGCTTGTTCCATCGCATATATTATTACGCTCTTTTTTTCTGGTGTCAATAAAGATATGGAGTATACTTATAACGCAGTAATGCCATGTTCAGAAAAATTTTATACCATTTCGGAAGTAGAGCAGTAAAAATCTACTCAAAGATAATGTTTAAGATGGATATCTTTCATCATTTCCATATTCCCCGAGGGGCAAAAATAATTGTTGCCAACCATCCCACGACTACCGACCCATTCCTTCTTACGTCCATCTCAAACGGACAAGCTGCGGTACTTATTAAGGATATTCTCTTTGATATCCCCCTATTCGGAAAATATTTACACTGGGCGGGCCATATTCCCGTTAAAAAAGATGGGGGTGGTGAAGCATTTGAAAGAGCGCTGACACTTCTTAAAAAGGATATTACTGTAATAGTTTTCATCGAGGGAGATTTGAGCCAGTTTCTTCACAAAATCAAAAAACCTAAAACCGGAGCGGTAAGATTGGCAATGCTTTCCGGAAAGCCTATTATTCCCATAGGGATCGGGGTAAAGATGAAAAATATTCATTCCATAAGTTCGGTCATTAAGGGAGTACGCGAACTTGGAAAGTGGTATTTCAAGGGACCCTATGCTCTGACAATCGGAAAACCTATTAACATAAAAGGAAATGTTATGGATAAAAATAAAGTCAGATACCTTTCAGGTTGGCTCGGCAGAAAGATTTCATCGCTTGAAAAAGAGAGTTCAAAAAGATTAAATTTATCAAAATGAAAGCAACTGATTTCAATCTCAAAGATCAATACGGAAAAGACACTTCGCTATCCGAATTTAAAGGCAAATGGGTAGTATTGTATTTTTATCCGAAAGATAATACTCCGGGATGTACAAAAGAGGCGTGTAGTTTCAGAGACTCTTACCGGGAATTACAAAAAATGGGTGTTCAAATATTGGGTATCTCAAAAGACTCGGTTGCATCTCACAAAAAATTTGCCGAAAAATACAATCTGAATTTTCCGATCTTAAGTGATGAGGGAAAGGGTGTAATCAAAGCTTATAAATCCTGGGGCATAAAGAAATTTATGGGCAGAGAATTTGAAGGAACACTCAGAAATACTTATTTGATTGACACAAACGGCGAAATCGTAAAGTTATATGAAAAGGTAAATCCTTTGACACACACCTCACAGATAATTTCGGATTTAAATGGTAAACAAAAATAAAATCTTCACGGAAGTCGAGGTTAAAGGAAAGGATTTTTCCGGAGATGTCTTTGAGTCTTGTAAGTTTACGAATATCAAACTCAAGTTTACAAATTTTTCCGAATGCCTTTTTAAGTCTTGTGATTTTTCCGAAAGTTATCTGGACCTGGTAAGTTTCTCCGATTGTAAATTCCCAGGTTCAAAGCTCAGTTTTTTGGATTTTGGAAACACCTCACTTAACGGATGTGATTTTTCCGGTACGCTGGCTGAAAACTGTATTTTTCAAAAACTGAAAGGGTCGAGTAAAAGTGAGCTGAAGAAATTTATTTTAAAGTCGTGCAGTTTTTCCGAAAGCATTCTAGGGGGATCCGTTTTCGTTTTTTGCGATCTGGAGGGGGTTTCCTTTGAAAGGGCAGATTTGCATCAGGCAATTTTTGAAAGATGTAATTTGAAAGAAACTAATTTTCTTGGTGCAAAAATGGAAAGTGCCGGATTTAAAAACTCAAAAATAGATAACACTCTTCTTGATATGAACGGTTTTGTTGATTTCGGAAACTCCAACGGATTTAAACTTGGGTAACTAATTTTTACCTACTCGTATCTTATTGCCTCGATTGGGGAAAGCCGAGCTGCACGACGGGCCGGAAAAACACCAAAAAATATTCCGATTCCCGACGAAATTGCAAAGGTGATAATGACGGCAAAAAGACTTATAGATGCCGGGAAAAATATTCTGACAACCAGCACTGTAAGAGACGCTCCGATTAAGCCAAGCAGTCCGCCAAAAACAGAGAGGATTAAAGATTCTGTTAAAAATTGAAGCAAGATATCTCTTTCCGTCGCACCTATCGCCCGCATTACTCCGATTTCTTTGGTTCTTTCTGTTACCGTTGCATACATAATGTTCATTATTCCTATGCCACCAACCACCAAAGAGATCGACCCTATTGCTACCAGAACTATATTAAGTATGTCGAAAATCTGATTTATCATGGAAAGAATTTCAGTTTGCTCGGTGATTGAAAAATCATCCTCGCTGTATCGCTTACTAAGTACACTTTTAATTTCTTCTTTTACACTTTCTATATCTTCCTTTGATGAAACACCTACATAAATTGCCCAAAATGTCTTATCCGGATTAAGACTTCCGAAGGTGGTTTTGTAGGGAATTACTATCGAAGTATCGTGTTGACTGTCTCCGGTATTGGCTACTACTCCGATAACTTTTATTCTCATTCCTTCAAATCTTACGGTTTTACCAATCGCATTCTCGTCATCTCCATATAGTTCCTCGGCTACTTTACTACCGATAACCGCAACTTTTGCTTTAGATGAAACATCTGATTTTGTAAAAAGTTCACCAAATTCTGCTTCCTCATTCATCAGATTAAAATAATCTTCGTTTACCCCAAAAAGATAAGCTGTCGTCTCGTTTCCTCCGGCCTCTGCTTTTACGGTACTCATATACAAAGGAACCGTATATTCCACACCGGCGACTCTTGAAACACTACTCGCGTCCTTTTCGTCAAATTCCACACCACCAACCAACCCTGCACCAAATCCGCTACTGCTGTTAAAGCCACTCCCCGGCATCACCATAACCAAGTTTGCCCCCAAGTTTTCAAACTGTCCCTGTATATAATTTTTAAGCCCTAACCCGAGCGCGATAAGCATAACGACGGAATAAACTCCGATCATTATTCCCAAAGAAGTAAGTATGGTTCTGCTTTTACTTCTCTTGAAATCCGAAACGGCTGATTTAACTAAATGTTTAAATTCTCTCATTTTAAATATATTTTTCGGTAATTTTTCCGTCTTTCATATAAATTCTTCTATTGGTCCTATCGGCAATATCTTTCTCATGAGTGACAATAATAACAGTGACGCCCAACTCTTTATTTAGGCTTTCAAGCAATTTTATAATTTCATTACCGGTTTTCGTATCTAGGTTTCCGGTTGGTTCATCGGCAATAATAACGCTTGGATTCATTATCAGAGCACGGGCAATTGCCACCCTTTGCTGCTGTCCACCTGAGATTTTATTCGGAAAAAAGTTACGTCTTTCATAAATGCCGAATTTTTTCAAAAGTTCTTCCGCTTTTTTATGCACATCAAAATCCAATTTCCCTTTTGTGTACTTTGTCGGCATCAGAACATTTTCCAAAACCGTAAAGCGGCTAATTAAATTGAATGATTGAAATACAAAACCTATTTTGTGATTCCTAACTTTAGACAATTCCACGTCGGAGAGTTTTGAAACATCGTCACCATTAATTATGATTTTGCCGGAACTGGGCCTATCCAAAAGTCCTATCAGATACATTAATGTAGATTTCCCGGAACCGGAAGATCCGAGTATTCCACAATATTCCCCCGCCTTGATATGAAGTGAGACTTTATTTACCGCTTCTACCTTATCCTCACCAAGTTGATAAATTTTGCTGACATTTTGTAACTTAATCATATAACACGTCACCCTCGCTGACCCCTTCAAGAATTTCAATATTTTCCTCACCTTCTACCCCGGTTTTTATGTAAACCTTGTTTTCTTTGCTTCCCAGATAGACATACTTTCCATCTTTGTCGGCATTTACAAACCTTGAGGGAACATAAAGTGCATTTTCACTCTGAGAAAGTATAAATTTAGCATCTCCCGTCATCCCGACCCTAAGAGACTCTTTCAAATCCTTAATCTCAGAGAAGTCTACTTTTACTTCATAGACCGTACCCGATTCTCCGCTTTTGGGCGTAAAACTGATAAATGAGACTTTTCCGGAAAAGTTTTTGTCAAACGAATCCAATGTTATTACTACAGTTTGCCCAACTGTAAGATCAATTACCTCAGCTTGATCAGCGTCTACAGCAAAGTAAATACTTGCCGGGTCAATTAGTTCTACTTGAGGCTCCGTAACCATTACATTTATCCCGGGATTTGGATTTGGCAAGGACGTCACCACTCCGGAAAAAGGTGCCGCAATTGTGGCATTTCTAAGGTTGTATAGCGAAGCTGTAACTGCATCATATGCATTGTCACGGGCAACTTCTGCCGAAGTTCTGACAGCCTTCTGAGAATAAGTTTCATCGCCCGAATGATCTTTAACACTATCTAGTACGTTTTCAGCAGAAGCCTGATAGTTTCTGTATGTATTTAATGCCTGCTGATACGCGGAATTCAATATTGTTTTATCAAGCGACACGAGCCCCTGCCCCCGGTTGACCTTATCGCCTTCTTTGACACCCACCCAAGAAATTTTCCCAGAGGTGGGGAAGTATAAAATTGCGTGCCTAACTGCCTTAACCTGGCCGGATAAAACCAACTCTTCGACTACGGGGCCTTTTTGAACAACCACACTAATTCCACTTGGCTTATTACCTCGAGTCAGAATGAAGGCCAAAATAGCCAAAAGCGGCACGGCAGCAAGAACCCAGAACCACTTGCCCATTTTCTTTTTTGCAACCGACAGACGTTTAAGTATTTTCTTCATCGCGATTACGAATTCTATTCCAAATTAGGCTCCGGGGCAATAGTTAGAAGAATAATTTTTTAAATATAGATTTCCAGAAAGATTCCCGCCCTTTTTCATTCTCGTATACCGGCTTTGACCACACGGAAAGAATTAACCATTCCCCTTTTTCGTTTTTCTTGGCCACAACTTCGATTCTTGTACTACCGTAAACTCGATAGTAAACCCAGCTCCCGGAATTACCTTTTCTTGAGGACTGGGGACTGCTCCAAGTTGCCCATGCATCTCCTTGCTTTATTCCCCGATCACGGAGCCTTTCAAGAGCGTGGTTTGTCCAAATAACCCCACCATAATGATTATCCATTATTTTTTAGATACACCGGTTTCTTCGGAAACTTCATCCTTCGGAGATAACTCGTGAAGAATATCGGAAGATATGCTTTTTAGATCGTTTTCCAATTCTTCTCTGATATCCCTGCCGGATTTTTGATTTATATATTCAAAAATTGTTACTTCGTCATGGGGACATTTATGGAAAAGTGCCAAAAATCCCTCATGATGTTCTTTGGGTAATTTATCCAGCACTTTTTCAACAACTTTGTGATTTACTATACCATCTACTATATCTCTAAGTTCATTGAGTTCCTCCGTCGAAGACGCAACATTTTTTATGGCTTTGTCCACTTCTTCAAACATGATTATGTTGTCAAAAAATAATTTGCTCATACTTCAACCATTGTAACTCCTTTTAAATCGATATTGTTATATTGAATAGGCCCTAAAGGAACTTTGTTTTTGGGATCATCAACAAAAAACATCACCACCGCACCTTTTGTATATCTGGATCCACCCAGTGAGTTCATAACCTCAGGACTTCCACCAAATTGTTTTCCGGTCCAAGCTGCCGGGCCTGCCTCCGCAATGTCTGCAATAACCGCATTTCCGTTTGCTGTATTTACCACAAGCACCTTCCTGTATTTATACCAATCTTTGACATAGGAAAGTCTTTCCTCCCAGTCGGGCAGGTAAAGTGTTTGTACGGCGACATACCATTTTTCTCTTTCGATAGCTTCCTCTGTCAAGTTAGACTTGGAACCGGCAAAATATCCCCAAGCTCCGCGGCCAGGCGCCATATAGGTAACATTATCTCCCGGGTAGCGCGCCAGATGTTGCTCGAGTCCTATAAACCCATAAGTTGTATTTAAGTGTTCGCCTTCCAACGTTGCTTTTGTGTTAACACCGATTACGTCATTAATAACCTTTTCGATCTGCTTTTCCTGAGACCTTGTTAAGGGTCCTACATTATCCGGCAAAATTTCCCTAAGATTTGTGAGTAACTTTTCCTGATTAATCGGCTTTGAAGATTCACTGTTAAAATCTGTAATATTTTTAACAATGGAGGAAATGACGGGCAAATTTCTGGAAGGGGTTGGTACTGCAAAAAGTAAAGTTCCGGTTAACGCCCCGGTTGTAATAACTTTTGCGGAATGTTTGCGGATCTTATCAAGATCAAGACCCTTTTCATCTAAAAACTTTTTGACGTGAGGATATTTTTCAAAAAGACTAGTTTTTGTTTCCAAGCTCTTTAGTTTAAGTTTGTTACGGAGAAACTCAGAAGTGTATTTTTCCTGGGTATACTTTTGGTATGTTTCTTTGGCAGGTTGTGTCATATCCGGCTAGGGGGTTACTTTTTTTAATCTATTCACCACTTCCTCCTTTCCCAATAGTATCATCGAATCATTGACGGGCGGGGTAAATTTAGTTCCGGTTATGGCAATCCGAAGATCCATGAAGAAATCTCCCGTTTTATACTCTTTTTCTTTTATATTTGACATGAGTTTCTCATTCAAATTTTCCAAATTCCAATCGTTAATGCCTTCAATTACTTGTAAAGCATCGGGGAGGTGTTTTTTATAATTTTCGCCAAAAAGATTTATGTCGACTTCAGGTGTTTTCCAGAAAAATCCCGCAAACGTTTCCAAATCGGTAATCTTTTTGATCCTGTCTTTAATTAACTTTGTAATTTGGAGTTTTGTATTTTTGTCCACTTCTGTGAATTTGGAATTCAAAATTTCGAATTTAGCGCAAAGTTCCTCATCTGAAAGTTTTCTTATGTATTCGCCATTAAACCAGTCCAACTTCTCACGGTTAAACACGGGGTTTGATTTCTGAAAACCATCAGCTTCAAAAGCTTCAACAAAATCTTCCAACGAATAAAGCTCTCTGTTATTTTTTGGAGCCCAGCCGCATAAAATCACAAAATTAAAAAGTGCCTCGGGAAGATATCCGTCATTTAGAAGTCCCCTGACTGAAGTGCTACCTTTTCTTTTTGAAAGCTTTCCTCCCTCCGGATCCAAAATATCAGTGAGATGCCCAACCTCGGGAAAATCATAACCCAAATATTTATAAACCAACAGATGAATCGGGGTCGAGGGTAACCAGTCGTGCCCTCTCAATATGTGAGAGATTTTCATATCGTGATCATCAACCACCACTGCCAGATGGTAGGTTGGATAACCGTCGGACTTGAGAAGTGTTGCGTCAAAAACTACGTCAGTATTCCACTCAACCGTCTCTCTGAGCACAAAGTCTTTAAAAGATACTGTTTCGCCATCAGGAACCTTCAATTTTATTGCGCCTGAGGTTAGGCCTTTATCCCTGCATGGATCACGGAGAGTATCGGAAAAACCATCCTCTTTCGCATTCTTAGCTTCACACTGGCAATAAAAAGCATTGCCTTCATCAACCATCTTTTCCGCTGCTTTCTTATATAAATCCAATCTTTCCGACTGAACATAAAACTCGTCCCAATTCAGGTCAAATACTTTCAGTAGATTCTTTATTTCTTCTATACCGCCTTCAACTTCGCGCTTTTTATCCGTATCTTCAATTCTCAAAACAAACTCGCCACCTTTGTTTTTAGCCAAAGCATAGGCGTAAAATGCTGTCCTTAGGTTTCCAATATGCATCGAGCCTGTTGGGCTGGGGGCAAAACGAGTACGGACTTTTGGGTTCATAATCGAATTTTACAACACATTCCCATATGGTGCTATAAGTTGCCGTAAATGGCGCCTTCGGAGCACTCTCAAGGCTACCTCTTAGAAAGTACATTGAACGGGAAGCTTGCTAACGATATACTAGAGAGAGTAAAAGAATGTCTTCCTTAACCAACATTTCTATCACGTCAAGAAAAATAATCCGCTACGGTATATTTCTGATACTTTTTTTGATGGTGGGAAGAATATTTCTCGATACGGGTATAAAAATTTATAAAAAACTGTTTCCGTCCCCGCCACCGGCACCGACCGTTAAATACGGAAGGTTGTCTGCAATTCCCTTTCCGGAAAACGGAATAACGGCTAAGCCTACTTATACTTTGGAAACTGCTGAAGGGGACCTCCCTACCAACATCTCTACACAAGCAAAAGTATTTTTTATGCCCAAAACAAACGCCAACCTGCTTTCCCTTGACACTGCCAAAAGCAAAGCTGCAGCATTGGGCTACAGTGCCGATATTCAACAAATTTCCGACACTATTTACAAATTCAAAAACCCCAATTTCCCTACTTATTTACAAATAAATATTGTTACCGGCACATTCTCGGTTAGTTACGATCTGGTAACCGATAGCTCTCCCATTGATTTTAGACCACCTGTAGCGGAAGTTGCGGCATCCGGTTACAAATCTTTTCTTATGGAAGCGGGGCTTCTTCCGGACGACTTGACCGGATCTGTAACCCATGACTTTTTAAAGATATCAGACGGACAGTTGAAAAGTGCTATGTCACTCTCCGAAGCCAATTTTGTGAAAGTTAATTTATTCAGAAAAAATTATGACGAAATACCTGCCGTTACGGGTAACCCCAATCAGGCAAATGTGTGGGCAATAGTGAGTGGAGCCAGGAGCGACGGGCAAGAGATTATCGCATCCGAATATCACTACCGTAGTGTCGATGAGTCTCAATATTCAACATATCCGATTAAAACACCAGCTGAAGCGTTTACGGAACTGCAAAGCGGCCAAGCATTTATTGCAAGTTATGGTTTAAATGAGGACGGCAGCAATATTAAAATCAGGAATGTATATCTGGCATACTTTGATCCGGATACTATCACGGAATATTACCAACCGATTTATGTTTTTGAGGGTGACAACGGGTTTACTGCCTATCTCCCTGCCATTACTGCTGATTATTACCCGACAAATACACAGCAATAGGTTTTATTTTTTGCCTACAACGGGCATGGGTACCTTCACTTCTTGCCATTCGTAACTGGCAAAAATCCAATCAATAAGTTCTTTGGTTTCACCAAATCTGTCTTGGCTTCCCAAAATCACCACAATTATTTTTTTACCGTCACGCTCAATATAAGTAACTAAATTCTCGCGGGCGTTTTCGGTCCAACCCGTTTTCACTCCCATCACTCCCGGCACTTCATCTAAAAGGATATTCAAATTTTTTAGATTATACTTTTTACCGCCTCCTGCATCGGTCAACGAAACATATTTTGTACCAACAAACTTTGCAAATTGAGGATTTTTCATTGCAACTTCAGAAGCACGCAGTAAATCCTTGACGGTTGTTCTCTGGTTTGCGCCGTCTAAGCCCACGGGGTTTTCAAAATGGGAATTTGTCATAGAAAGATTTGTGGCTTTTTCATTCATTGCTGCTATAAAAGATTCGTATCCACCGGGAAAATTGATTGCCAAAGCCATTGCGGCATCATTCGCGGAATATACCAGAAGTCCGTATAGGAGATCTTCAACCCTCATTTGCTCACCGACATAAAGTCCCATTTTTTGTCCATCCACACTTATTCCATATGGAACGGTTAGTACCTGATCAAGTGAATATGTATCAAGGGCAACGAGTGCCGTTATTATTTTTGTTGTCGAAGCGGGAAGAAGTGTCGCGTCCGGATTTTTTTCATAAAGATTAACTCCCGAATTTAAATCAACCGCAATTGCACCCTGGGCTGAGAGAATTGGAAAAACATTACTTTCCAAAAACGTAGAAAGCTCACTTTTCAAGACCGGGTTTTCGGGAAAGTCTTTTGATATAAAGACTTGAGATGGGAAACTTTTTACACTATTCTGCAGATTTTTATTTAGCGATAGTGCCGTTGTCGAAATAAAAACAAAAGCCACCATCACAAAAAATAAGTAATCTTTCTTGTTAATTATAAACTTCATCTGGATAATCGAAGATCTATCCTTTCCATATCTCTGGGGAAAAGTGATGCCTCTCTAACATTTTTAAGACCCAATATGTGCATGGTCATACGCTCCGCACCGAGCGCAAACCCCCCAAGAGGTGGAACGCCATATTTAAAAGACTGGAGGTATATCTCAACATCTTTCTGCTTTAATCCCCACTCATCTAAGTGTTTTAAAATAGTCTCATAATCGTTAAGCCTCTGCCCTCCGCTTGACCATTCGACACCCCGACCTAAAAGGTCAACCGAAAATGCATATGTTGGGTCCTCCGGGTCCGGTAAAACATAGAAAGGTTTCTTCTTTGTTGCAAAATGAGAAATAAATACCAAATCACTACCCTTTTCTTCTAAAGACCATTTACACATTTCGCGTTCGTCTTCCGGAGCCAAATCTTTTTCCTGACGAACATCTCTACCTGTTCTTTGGAAAATAATTTCTTGAGCCTCTTTTAATTTTAATGTGGGAATATTGTCTGAAATCTTCGGTAATGTGGCATTAAAAAGGTCCAATTCTTCCCGGCAATTCTTTTCAACTTCGGAAAATATATAGCGAATAACATATTCCTCCATTTCCAAAACATCGGTCCACGATTCTATAAACCCGAACTCGACATCCAAACTTGTCGCCTCAGTCAGATGCCTTGTGGTAACTGATGGCTCTGCCCTGAATATTTGGTTTACGCTAAAAACACGTTCAAAAATTCCGACCAATAATGATTTATAGAGCTGTGGACTTTGAGAAAGATACGCTTCGTGATCAAAATATTTTACTTTAAAAACTTCCGCGCCACCTTCAGGAACCGAAGATATAATTGACGGAGCCTGAAATTCCACAAAATCCCTTTTAAGAAGTGCTTGCCTAAAGGCATTAATTATTTCCGCCTGAACTTTAAATATAGCCTGCTGTTTCTTGTGTCTAAGGGTAAGCGCTCTATAATCCAATAGTGTTGGTAGGTCAAGATTTAAGTCTTCCGTTCCCATATCAAAGGGTAATTCGGCTGCCTTACTTAGAACTTTCAGGGATTTGATTTGAATTTCGATGCTACCGGTTTTAATTTTGGAATTAACCAAATTCTCAGGACGCCCGGAAACGGTTCCGATTATCTCAACCACGGATTCCGGGGAAACATGCTCAAGATTCGTTCCGACACACTGAACCATTCCGGATCTGTCCCTTAAATCAATAAAGGTAATCTTTCCGTGATCACGGATTGTATTAACCCAACCCAAGAGACGAACTTCTTCGTCAACTTTATCCACTGTTTCGGCAATCAGATTTCTTTCCATTGCTTTCTCAATTGTAATTTCAAAACACTTTCTTGACAAGTAGCCGCGAATTTATTGTAAAATAGCACTTGTTATGGATAATGAACAAAAGTTGCTTGAAAAGGCACATGTAGTTGCTAAGGAGATGGCCGCAAAGGCTCAAGAAAAGGGGTCTTTTGCCACGTTTAGGGTAGAGACCGTAGCCACAGGAATAAATTCCGGGAAAATAAATATCCTGAAAGAAAAACCTGACGGTGAAATTGTAATTTATCCACAACAAATCGATTAACTCACTTTCCTTAAGTCCTTTATTTTTAACTGAATGGAGCTTTTTCCGTTCCAAACGTTCTCCCCAACTGAGTAAACTATATCAACCACTGTGCCGGAATTTAATTCTGAGTAAATTTCTCCTCCACCAAAATATATTGAATCAAAAATATACTCACCATCCTTTACTTTGAGTTTCAGATGTTTCTTGTCCCTACCGACAACACCGGCACTCAGAATTTCTACACCGGGAGTCAGAAATACCGGCTCGGGATTACCTAACCCTGTAGGTTCAAACACCAGAATTTCTTTCATTAAATCGGAATTAATTATTTCCAAGTTTATCTGGCAATCAATACGTAGACGTTTCTGTAAAATCTCATCGGTCAATGTTTCATTGGCCAACTTATTTATTTCTTTAGTAAATATTTCGATATTTTCGGACTTTATTGAAAAACCTGCTGCCATTGGATGACCGCCGCCTTCTATATAATATTTGTCGAGCTTTCTGATTGTCTCTATAATATTAAATCCTGTTATCGACCTTGCTGATGCTTTTGCCACATTCCCTTTTTTGGAAATTACAATGGCGGGTCTATAGAACTTTTCTACAAGCCTGGCCGCGGCAAGGCCTATTACCCCCTCATGATATTTTTCATCTGCCAAGACTATAACTTTAGGCGGGTCCTCTTGAGTTACGGAAAGGGCGTGTACCACGACTTCATCAACTATTTTTTGCCTTTCGAGATTCACTTTACCAATGGTATTGGCAATTTGTATCCCACGAACTTTGTCTTTTGTACACAAAAGTCTTAATGATTCCAATCCATGTCTAAGTCTGCCCATAGAATTTATTCTGGGAGCAATTATAAAACCGACTTCATAGGGGCCGATCTCCGAAATCCCCGATTCCGCAAAAAGACCAATCAGACCCGGTCTTTTGGTTTTATTCAATTCCGGAAGGCCATATTTCACTATTGACCGGTTTATATCTATAAGCTGAAGTTGATCTGCAATTGTTCCTATAGCAGCCATTTGGAGCCTCTCTCTGATTCGTGACTCAAAATCCTTGACCTTTAACTTTTTGAGAATTTCTCTGGAAAAAAACCAGGCTAAAGCAGAGCCACTAATTTTTGTTGTATATATAAGTGCTAACGGCTCGGGTGGAATTTTCCCTTTTTGATGATGATCGGTAATGATCATATCGATACCCATCTTTTTAACCTCATTAACTTTATTGCCGGCCGTGATTCCGTGGTCAACTGTGATAATAAGAGAAAGATCGGGGTCGTTCTCTTTTAGTTTTTTGACACTTTCCAAATTAAGGCCATATCCCTCCGAAAATCTTTCCGGAATGTGTGGTAATACAAAAACTCCTATATCATGCAGAGTTTCCCAGAGTGTGGCTGTTCCCGTAATTCCGTCTGCGTCATAATCCCCATATATGATAATGTGTTCACCTTTCTTTCTCGCCTTATCAATTCGACTTATCGCCTTTTCCAAAGATTCCTTATCAATACCCAATTCCTTTAATCCGATATTCATCGGATCTTTTGGTTCTAAAAACGCTTTCTTTTCGCTTTCTTTTTTAATGCCACGGTTTTTTAGAAGAATTTTTATCAGGGACTCAAGTGTTGACACTTGGGGTGTATGAAGGATTTCCCAACGTTTTTTGTAATTCTCCTTAGTTCTTGATCCATGATTCATAATTCGATTTAAAGTATAATCATATCAGTATGAATATCAAACCCCAACTACCGGAGTCTGTCCATGAGATTTTGGAAAAATTTACTAAGGCCGGATACGAAATTTATATTGTCGGAGGTGCTGTCCGGGATACAATCATGGGCAGGATTACAAACGATTGGGACTTCACCACAAACGCCACACCGGAAGAAATATTAAAAGTTATCCCCGGTGGGCTTTACAATAACCAGTTTGGAACGGTTTTTACAGATAACCCGGAGGACGAAGTACATCCGCACGAAATCACCACATTTAGGACAGAGGAAGGGTATGAGGACTTCCGGCACCCTAATAAAATCAGTTGGGGTAAAAGTCTTGATGAAGATCTCTCCCGTAGGGATTTTACAATAAATTCACTTGCGTTTGATAGAAACCTAAAAATCATTGATTTATACGATGGTCAGAGTGACATCAAAAATAAATTGATCAAAGCCGTTGGTGATCCTGATACCAGATTCTCGGAAGATGCCTTGAGGATGATGAGAGCAGTAAGAATTGCAGCGGAACTGGGATTTACCATTGAGGAAAAAACTTTTGATGCAATCAAAAAGAATTCACCACTAATAAATAAAATTGCCAAAGAAAGAGTAAAGGAGGAGCTCTTTAAAATATTTTCCTCCCATAACCCTTATGACGGAATAATACATTTTAAAGATTCCGGACTAATGCAGGAGATTTTGCCGGAACTCATAAAATGCTTTGGAATTGAGCAAAAGTCACCGGGGAGACATCATATTTATGACGTTGGCACACATCTTTTGATGTCTTTGAAAAATTGCAAATCGAAAGATCCTATTACCCGTTTCGCAACCTTAATTCACGATATAGGAAAACCACAAACGTATAAAAAATTAACAACCGGAGTAATTACTTTCTATAACCACGAGATGGTTTCAACAAAAATAGCAGAGAATATTGCAGACAGGTTGAGATTCTCAAATAAAGAAAAGGACAAATTTGTAAAACTTGTGAGGTGGCACCAGTTTAGCGTTGGTGAAGGCCAAACCGATTCGGCAATCAGAAGGTTCTTACGAAATGTCGGACTTGAAAACGTGGAGGATATGCTTGCCCTAAGGGTTGGGGACAGACTCGGAGGAGGGGCCAGAGAAACCAGTTGGAGACTTGAAGAGTTCAAAAAGCGCCTTGTTGAGGTCCAAAAACAGCCCTTTACCGTCAGTGATTTAAAAATTAACGGCTACGATGTGATGAAAAGATTAAATATTAAGCCGGGTCCTGAAGTGGGTAAAATACTGGAAGATTTGTTTGAAAAAGTTGTTAATAAAGAAATCGAAAACGAAAGAGAAACTCTTCTCTCGGCGGTGTCAACAAAAATTTAATTAGTCTTTTTCTTTTTATTATTTTTAAATTTCTTTTCGATTTCGTCCCAGGTAACAAGCAGTGACACTGCGACAAACGGTGACGAATAAGTTCCTGAGATAGTACCGACAAGAAGGGCAACCGCAAACCACCTGATTGTATCCCCACCCAGAAGAATAAGGGCCAGAAGCATAAAAATGATTGTGAAAGAATTGTTAATCGATCTCACCATGGTTTCACTGATGGCGTTATTGGCAAGAGTTGAAAGTTCAATATAACCGGACTTGCGTTTCTCCCTAATTCTGTCAAAAACGACGATGGTATCATGAACCGAAAACGAAAGAATGGTTAAAAGTGCCGTCACAAAAAGGAAGTCCAGTTCTGCTCCGAAAAAGTGTCCCAAAATTGAGAAACTACCTATCACTATCAACGTATCATGAATTGTGGCAAGAGTTGCCGAAATTCCAAATTTAAAATTCTTAAATTGGTAGGCCACCCAAAGTAGTATTGCGCTTGCCGAAATTAGTAATGCATAGATTGTTCTTTTTAATGTTTCAGGTCCAACCGTAGGACCTACATTTTCGAATCTGATTTCCGTAACTTCTCCATCAAATTCTTTTTCCAACTCCCCTTTTATTTCGTTTTTCCTATCTTGGTTAATTAATTCCTCCTTGTATGTCCTAACACTACCGTTCGGAAGCCTGTATTCCAATAAGCTACCTCCCGTAAAATCAATGCCGATCTTAAATCCCCAGGTAAACATAGAGAAGACACCGCAAATGATTAATGTCCCCGATATTAATAGGTAAAGCCAGCGATATTTCATCCAGTTCATTTCTTTTTCTCCTTCTTTTCCCGTACAAATACTCTTAATAAATTCCTACTCACATAAATTCCCGTAAAAAGACTTATCAAGACTCCCATAAGGAGGGTAATTGCAAAACCCCTGACAGGCCCTGATGATGGTAAAAAGGACCAATCAAGAGGGTTCATAAGAATTAGGGATGTAATTATTGTCGCAACGTTTGCATCCCTAATGGAATCCCACGCCCTTCCGAAAGAGACTTCAAGAGCGTCCGAAATATTTCTTTTTAACTTTTCTTCCTTAAAGCGTTCAAATATTAAAATATTACTATCAACAGCCATACCGATTGATAACATAAATCCGGCAATTCCGGGTAGTGTCAAAGTAATAGGGATCAACTTATAAAGTGCCATGGTAATCACGGAGAAAACAAAAAGTCCCACATCTGCAATAAGACCGAGTTTGCCATACGACAAAATCATAAATAGGCCAACCATCAAAAGGCCGACAACTCCGGCAACCACACTCATTTTTACAGATTCGGCTCCGAGAGTGGCTCCGATAGTTTCCTGCTGTATCAACTCCACAGGAACAGGAAGTGCACCTGCATTAAGCTGTATCGATAACTCTTTTGCCTCATCAATTGTAAAGCTACCGGATATTTGGGCACTATTACCGATTATTTGCTCTTGAACGGTGGGGGCGGAAATGATTCGATTATCAAGAATTATCGGAAGTTGTTTACCTACGTTTCTTTTTGTAATTTCGGCAAATTTTTTACCCCCTTCTTCGCTAAATTGAATCGAGATGGTCGGTTCCCCGGTATTACTGTCAAAAACAACTTCCGCCCTCTCCAAATCCGCTCCTGTTAAGTCTGTGGGCACAAGAGAAGCCGAGGGAGTTGAACTTCCGGGAACAGCTTCTTCGACTACTTCCACAAAAGACAATTGGGCAGTCTCGCCAATTAGTTTAATTGCCGATTCTGTATCGCTTATTCCAGGAAGTTCAACTATGATTCTGTCTCTGCCCTCAAAATTAGATGTTTGAACAGTTGATTCGGAAATGCCAAACATGTTGACTCTGTTTTCAATTACATTTCTGACTCCAGTCAGGGCATCTATTTTTTTCTCTTCAGAAATTCCACCCGTATTTGCTTCAAAAACAAGCCTGCTACCACCTGCCAAATCCAAGCCGAGGTGCGTATTTAAATTGCGGCTTATCGAAAATTTACCGATATTGATGTTTATGTCGGGACGGGTAAAACTTTTTCCAAAGAGGGTAAAACTTTGTGGCAAACTTACAAAAGCTGCCGCCAAAGTCAAAATTGCAACAAAAATAGATTTTCTAACGGGAGTTCTCAGCATGTCTTATTCAAAAAAATAAATTAGCTCACAAGGTCTTCCTCGTCACCTATTATCATAACCCTGCTTCCGGACAGAATTCCAAGGAGGAAAGGATCTCGCCTTTTTTTTCTAAACTCAAACTCATCCCGACTCATCGCTGTGTAATTAATTTCATTGCCTCTGATAGTCTCTTCAACTCTGATTATAGAAGCCAACTCCGGCAAGACAACTTCTCCGACCACTAATATATCGACATCGTCTTCCCTTTTATGTTCCTTGTGTCTGACAAATTTACCTGAAAACATCACAAACGAGACCTTGCCGATTTTATTTTTATTATCAGTGATAATTTTTCCCAAACCCGTGGTTTTTGCAACTATTGAAGTTAAATCACCAAAAAGGGGGTATTCCGATCTTATTGAATAATAGATTCTGTTACCGCGTGGTTCTTTTCGAAGCAGACCGTCCTTTTCAAGCTTAGTTAGTTCACGCCTAACGGCATTAATTTCTTCGCTAGTTTGTCTAACTATTCCTCTCACGTGATAAACCTCTTTCAGATTGGAGAAAAAAAGCTCCAAAACTTTTATTCTTACTTTAGAAGTAATTATGTCAGCTAGATTTGCCATCTATTTTTGGAGCAGGTTAACTATTTCCATCAATAAACAACCTTGTTTGTAGAAGGGACTAGTTCTACCCAAGTCTGTCCCCTAACCATCTTTATTTCTTCTCCATTTGTATCATAAAATACTTCTCTGTCAAGCGCCTTGGCTTTTTCCCAAGTTCCTTTAATAACTTTACCGTTTTGAAAAACGATAGCATCACCCGTACCCGTTACCTCATAAAACATGTGTTTTTCCGTATCAAGCGGACCCTCTTCTTCTACAAACATCATTACAACATTTGAAGCACTAAGTTGGGTGCTGTCAAATTCAATATCTACATGTGCCGAACCGCCATTGTATCTTTTGTAACTATTTGTAGCAGAATCGTATTTCCACTCAACGTTGTACCCCGGCATGCTTTCCCAAAAATCAAATTTAATATCAGACGCCGTGGGAGAAGTGTTGGCGCTTCCGTCTTGGAATATCCACTTTCTAAACCCTTTTGTCCAAGCTACTCCGCTACCGTCTTCATATTTATAATCACGGTCCGCGGCTTCTTTCCAAACCTCAGTCAAGTCGGCAACAACAGCGTGCTCCCACGCCGAAGCCTCTGTACTACTGAGACGGTATTGATTACGAACAACAATCGGGTAACCAATATTATAACCACCGTCAAAATTGTTACCGTCTGTTCCCCCGCCCCATCCTAATTTTTCAAGAAGAGTCACGGTATTAACTCTGGGCGCACTTTGTGAAGCCGGCTTTACGCCACCCGGACAAGTACTACAAATATTATTAGCACCTCCCTGATGAAGGAAAATCGGGTCATTTCCATACCCCGCGGCCAAATTTATGAAATAAACTCTGGCGCTCCTAATCGGAGCAATTTCAACATCCTCGGCGGACGCGCCGCAATAAAAGACTGTTAAAAACCGAGTGATTCCGCCTTCGGCAACTGCTTCATAAATTACGTCAGCGCGGGAAAGTCCGGACTCCGGTCGTGCGTCGAGGTGGTTTTCAATCATGGCCGTAACCGGGCGCCTGGTGTTCCAAATCTCACTTTCTGCCTTGGTAAACATTGCCCCGTTCACCGGACACTCCTCAGTTTTGGGAAGATTGACATTTAACTTGGTCTTTTTACTAACTTCATAAAGTAATCCCGCAGCCCCTCCTGGGAGGACATATTTAAAAACCAACAAAGACACCCCTATAGAAATTAAGAAAAGTCCGATAAAACTTGTGATTATCACGGACTTTTTCGCACCTAATAGTTTTTTAGTACCTGTTTTCTCCATAAAAATAACGTATTTTTTATTGTACCATCTATTTCACAACTTGAGAAACCTTAATCTACAAACAAAAAGCCACAGCTTTTTTATGTATCTTATTTACTCTTTTGGGCACTGAGTATTGCCTTTTTTTCTTCGGCAGAAAGTTCAAAATTACTTTTGCCAACTCTGATGTCTTTCATGTAAACCCTTGTTCTGTCTCTTGTATGTAGGCCGGTAATAACAACGCCGGTGTCCCTGTCATCCAGAATTGCCAAGCAAAAACTATGATCACCACCCAACTCACTAAAAGGGTTAAACCTCACTAAACCCACCTTTTGTATATGACGCCTGTCGTTTTCGTCAATTGAGTCAAGCCTTCTAAGAATGTCGCTTATATTTTTATAATTTTCATCACCCCGACTCAATATCTTCTCCAGAATTTTTTTGATATCACCAACTCCAACACCTTCTGTCAGTTTTTTATAAATTGTAAAAAATCTATATAAAAAAACACTTAAGGTAGTAAGCCAAATGCCGACAAATATAAAAATATAAAGACTAGGATTTTCCATTGAGCTCCGGCCAGGTCCTTGCATTTTTACATCTTGAAAAGTTAGTGTCAAGGAGATAAGAATAACGTTATGGCACAGAGTAGAACACGCAAAAACAAGAAAACACCTAATTATGGATTTTTGGTTTCTTGGGAACCAAAGCAGGTAAAAAAAGCTTATGTCAAGAGGGAATCGAAATTTGATACCGATGCTACTTCAGCCTCAACCAAGCATGTTAAAAAAGCCGATTCTTTGGCACAACCCGAGGCTAAAACCAAAATTAAAAAAGACATCATCCGAAGCCTAACCATCATCGGCCTCATCTTAATCCTGGAGCTGGTGATATACTTAGCCTGGAACAAATTTATAGTTAAATAATTTTGTTTATTAGGAACTGAGATATCTGTCCTAAGGAAGGGGGTGAATGAATCGATGATGTACTGTGTAAAGTGTCGTGCCAAGAGAGAAGGTAAAAACCATCAAGAGGTTACCATGAAAAATGGTAAAAAAGCTACAAAAGCTGTCTGTGAGGTTTGTGGCACAACCATGTTCAAGATTGGAGGTAAGTAATCTCTAAAATTGAATATTCTAAAACAAAAGGGCACCGGTACGACCGGCCCCTTTTGCGTTCGGAAGATATATGAACCCCAACAACAAAGTTAATTACTCCAAAGTATTTAAAGTATTTGAAAAATATTACTTACTTGTCCCCTTGGAAATATTCGGAGAAAATCCTTACAAAACACTGATTTCGACCCTGATGTCTGCCAGAACCAAAGACGACACCACACTTCCGGCAGCGAAACGTCTATTCAAAAAGGCTCCGGACATTAAAAAATTAGGTCAATTAAGTGCTATCGAAATTGAAAAACTAATCTACCCGGTTGGGTTTTATAAAGTAAAGGCAAAACACATAAAAAACTTAGCCGCAACTGTTCTTGAAAAATTTGACGGAATAATTCCCAGGTCGCAAAATGAGTTAACTTCCCTCCCCGGCGTAGGAATAAAAACTGCCAACCTAGTTCTTAACCGCGCTTTTCATATACCGGCAATCGCTGTAGATACTCATGTTCACAGAATCAGCAACTTACTCGGTTGGGTGCATACAAAAACTCCCGAGGAAACCGGAAGAGAATTGGTTAAGACCCTGCCGAAAAAATATTGGCCGAGCATGAACAGACTCTTTGTGTCCATTGGCAGGCAATTTACAACCAAAAAAAGTCTTGTGGAATTCTTAGAAAAAAATAATTTGATTCGACCTTCTTTCAACCTTTGAATTACTTCATCCAAAAGATGATTTCTGTTGTTAACAATAAGTTTTATTCGTAGATTATTGTCACAGGACCGTCAAGAAGAGACTCAATCTGCATATAATCCCCAAAACTTCCGGTTTCTACTTTAATACCCTTTTCCTTTAATTTCCCAACAAAAAGTTCGTAGAGTTCTTTTGCCCTCACGGGACTCTCTGCTTCAACAAAACTTGGACGATTACCCCCGTTTGTATCTGCATAAAGAGTAAATTGGGAAACAACTAATATTTGCGCATCTGTATCTTTGACTGACAAATTCATTTTTTGCCGATCATCACCCATAACTCTAAGTTTTGCCAGTTTATCGGCCAAATCTTCAACATCTTTTTCACTGTCTCCTTTTTTAAAGCCAACCAGAACAAAAAGTCCTCTGCCTATTTCTCCGACGGTTTTTTTATCGGACTCTCGAAAAACACGTGCCTTTTCAACTCGTTGGATAACCAGTTTCATATGCTTATTTTATCAGAGAATTTAATTTTCTACTTTTGGTCTATATTGTAAGGCCTCTGCTATGTGGATTGTGGTAATTTTTGCTTCACCGGAAAGATCGGCTATTGTTCTTGCGATTTTGATAACTTTGAAATAACTTCGGGCAGTTAAGTTCATCGTAGAAGCCGCGCTTATCATAATTGTCTTTGATGCCCCGTCTATCTCACAAAAGTTTTTGACATCGCGTGTCGTCATTTCTGAGTTTGATTTTATCTTTGTCGCTTTAAATCTTTTTAATTGAATGTCACGGGATTTTTGTACTCTTTTTTGGATATCAACAGATTTTTCCTTCTGGTCTCCGTTGGCGTCTATCAATTTTTGTGTTTCAACAGACGGCACATCTATGTGCATATCAATTCTGTCCAAAATCGGCCCGGAAATTCGCTTTTGATACCTGGTTATCATCCCAGGTAAGCATGTACACGGTCTTTTTGTATCACCGTAGTAACCACATGGGCAGGGATTACTGGCGGCAATCAGCAAAAATTGTGCCGGGTAAGTAACCGATCCTTTTGCGCGGGATATGGAAACTTGACCATCCTCCAGAGGTTGCCGTAGCGCTTCCAGAACGTTCCTCGGAAACTCCGGAAACTCATCCAAAAAAAGAACACCACGATGAGCCAAAGAAATTTCGCCCGGTGACGGATTACTACCTCCTCCAATTAGACCGATTCTGCTTGTTGTGTGATGTGGACTTCGAAACGGACGGATGGTGACTATTGATTCTCCCTCCGGTAAATTTCCGGTAATTGAATAAATCTTGGTAACTTCCAGGGCTTCATCTTCGCTTAGAGTCGGTAGAATTCCCGGAAGCGCCCGGGCAAGCATTGTTTTTCCTGACCCCGGAGTTCCACGAAGAAAAATATTGTGTCCGCCTGCGGCAGCAATTTCCAAAGCGCGTTTTGCCTGTTCTTGGCCAACAACCTCCGAGAAATCAAACTCAGCCCCACCTCTAGTAAGAAGTGTACGAAGGTTAATTTTTGGCGCCGGAGAAATTTCTAAAGTTCCGTTTAAAAATCTAACTAAAGATAAAAGCGAATCCGTCGGATAAATACTGATTCCGGAAATCACGGCCGCCTCTTTTTCATTGATTTTAGGTATAAAAACTTTTTTAAATTTCTTTTCTCTGGCCAGGTTTGTCAAAGGAAGTATTCCATTGGTGTGACGCAAACTTCCGTCAAGCGACAACTCTCCAAAAAACAAAGCGTCGGAAACTTGGGGGGCAATCTGACCCGAAGCAATTAGGATTCCCAAAGCTATCGGAAGGTCATAAGAAGGCCCCATTTTGGGCAAATCTGCCGGTGCGAGATTAACCGTAATTCTACTTATCGGGAAATCTGCCCCGCTATTTTTAATGGCACTTCTGACTCTTTCTTTTGATTCTTCAACCGCCTTGTCCGGTAAACCAACTATTGTAAAACTCGGTAACCCCTGAGTAGCCACATCTACTTCCACATCAACTAAAACCGCATTTAAGCCACACAATGACCCAGAGATGATTTTTGAAAGCATAAACTTTGATGATTAATTAATAGTAATATAATTTCAAAGTATCTAAAAGATGAAGATAACTAATTAGTTTTTCCTCTGGAATCGTGACATCTGTTTTTAGGGTCGCTACATTGACCCTGACAGCTCGGGTCATCCAAATAAATATCAGGGCACCCCGAAAGCTCCGGAAACAAAAATGCTTCGCACGCCCCTCCCGGTGCACAAACATACTGTAGTAATGGTATTTCCAGACCTGGGTCGGATGTGGGTGGTATGGATGGATTAGGTGTGGCCGAACTATTCTGACAGAGGAAGTTTAATCTTACATTCGAGCTGGCTATGCCGTAATTAAATTGGCACATTGGTCCACAGCCGTTACGACATCCAAGAGTATCAATGATCTTGTCTTGTGTGTATTCCAAATTTCCATAGAGCTGAAACCAACTGGGGCAAGAGCTTATTTCACTAACATAAACATAAGAATTTCTTGTTGTGGGGTCACAAGGTAGATATGAAATATAACTTTTGTCACCTAGGACAAGAGGATTGGTACATGTCGGTATCGAAATAGGATAGCAATTAGTATCCGCATAGTACTCCTCAATAAATTTACCTATCTCATCGATTGATCCTTTTCTTTCCGCATCCCTTGCCTTGGCTATCTGGGCAGGAACATTCAATAGAACAAAAAAAGCCAAAATGACAATAAGCGCTACAACTGTCAGAATCTCAACTAAAGTAAATCCCCGTAGGGAAAATTTCATAATTTTATATTACACCCGATTAGTAAAACTAAAAAACTTAATACAAACTAAATTTTATTGATCAAAATTTTAGAAGTTCCAGTACTTTATAAACCATGAGTGCAGGCCAAACTATTGCTTTAAAAAAACCGATCACACCTTCAAGAAAAGTGGTCGAATGTTGGATAAAGTAAACCAGTGCACCCAAGAAACCCAATCCGTATATGGCTCCTGAAGATCCGCCAGAATACTTATTTACAACTTTAACTTTTTTAACTTCTCCTGGTTCCGACATGTTATTTAGTAGGAATAAAAACCCAAGCTATTATATAAATAATAATCCCAAATCCTGCAAAAAGAAACACTAGGAATAAAAGTCTTACGATAATGGGGTCTATATTAAAATAATCGGCCAAACCGGCACACACCCCGGCCAGGACTCTGTTTGTTGATGATCTATACAACTTATGATTTTTCATCTATCAATAATACGTTTTATTTCTGATCACTGTCAAGAAATTAATACCCAAAAGTGCTATAATGAGCAACTCTGGAGAAAGGATGATCGCTCTTCCGTAGCCTTGTGCGAAGGAGAGAGGAAAGTCCAGGCAGCAGAAAGCAGGGTGTCCGCCGCAAAGCGGAGACGGGTCTTAGGGGTAACTTTAAGACTTGGCCAGTTAGAGCCACAGAAACTATGTCGAGCCCATTACCCTAAAGGTAAAGGGAAACGAGTGAAAAGAGGCAATCCTCCCCGCTGCAACCTCCGAAATGGGCGCTTGAGGAGCTTTCCCGAGCCCAGAGGTTCGAGGGCAACCCGTTTATCGGGTCTGGCACGTTCTACGTGCTTGAGATGGATGATCATCGAGAAACAGAACCTGGCTTACTATTTTCCAGAGTACAAAATACCGCCGAAAGGCGGTTTTTTGGTGTCATAATGAAGAAATTGACCTTAATCTTCCTTTCCGAAATATTCTTTTAAAATTACCTGAAGCGTAATTACGAAAGGTACTGCAATAATGACTCCCATTACCCCCGCAAGCTTGGCACCAATTGCAACAGATATAAGAATAAGAAGTGGAGAAACACCCGTAGATTTTTGCATAATTTTGGGAACCAAAACATAATTTTCCAATTGATTTACCACAAAGGCTACGGCAGCCGCACCAATCCCCGTCAGCGGAGAAATACCAAGTCCTATCATTACTGCAGGAATTGCAGATATAACCGGACCCAAAATCGGAACTATTTCAAAAATTCCGGTCAATAGAGCCAGCGGAAGCGCAAAAGGAATTTTGAGGAGAAGGTACCCGATGTAATTTCCAATCGCCACTGCAAGCATTAACAACAGTTGCCCTCTTGACCACTTTCCGAGCCTTTCTTCAACAGCTTCGATAATCTTGTTCATTTTCATTCCTCTATCCTCACCAAGGAGGAGTATGATTTGGTTTCTTATACCGCTGTAGCCCAAAAGCATATAAAACGAAAAGACCAAAATCGTAAGAATCGAAAACACATTAGAAAACACCGAAAAAGTGAAATTTAAAACACCCCCGACTTGCTGAACCAAACCACTGGTTAAGTTAACCGTTGAAGGACTTAGATTTATTTTAGAAAGATACTCGGGAAGAGCGCTTACAAAGCTTGTGGTCTCGGCAACCAGTACTGGTGCAAGTACTGCAATTACTCCACCAAGAGTCCCAATAACCAATACATAGGTAATAACAACCGACAAGCTCCTGTGAATTTTAAATTTGACGAAAAAATTAACGAGTGGATCTAATATTGTCATTAAAAGGAAAGAGACAAAAAGCATCAAAAGGATTCCACGCATGAAGTACAAAATCCAAATACCTAAAAGCAGAAGGACCGTAAAAATAATGGTTCGATGAGATATGTCAATTTTCTTATTCATCGGATTTATTATGCCATTTTCTGACCGTCTTTTCCACATTTTCAGGATAATCCTTATCCGTTATATCAAACCACTTAATCCTTTTGTCTTTTTTAAACCAAATAATTTGCCTCTTTACGTATTTTTTCTCTTCCGCTTCCCAAACTTCTATTACATTCCTCTCCGACTTTCTTCCCTCAAAAAAATCCCTCCATTGTCCGTATCCCATTGAGCTCATAGACTGCATTTCCCAACTTACGTGGTCCTTAAGAAGCCCGGCAATTTCATCCTCAAGCCTTTCTTTGAATCTTTTTGAAACTCTCTGTTCTATCTTATGATTTAGGTATTTTTCGTCTGCCGTAAGTCCGATCTGTAATACTTCATATTTACTGCTTTCCCTCACCATGTCCGAATCTTTACCCGCATGATTCGTTCTCCATGTAGCAATTTCTATAGCACGTATTAAACGCCTGGGATTTTTTTTGTCTGACGCATTCATGCCGGCCGCTTTCAATGAATCTATCTGGGCCAACATTTCGAAAAGCTGTTCGGGGGGTTTGCTTTCAAGGCTTTCTCTTAAATGATTACTTTTAGGAATATCTGCTGTTGGGATACCGTCTATCACTCCTTTTATGTAGAGTCCCGTTCCCCCAACAAGAATAGGCAATTTTCCTCTTTTTATAATATCGGCAACCACCCTTTCCGCAAATTTTAAATATTGAGAAACACTAAAGCTGTGTCTGGGGTCTGCTAAATCATATCCCCAAATTTTGACACCTTTAACTTCATAATAGCCAAATTTTTTGATCCAAAGATATTTAAGTTTTAGCCCTTTCGGCAAATCTTTTCCTGTACCAATATTCAAACCTTTATAAACTTGACGGGAGTCCGCAGAAACAATTTCCCCATTATTTTTTTTAGCCAACAAGACGGCCAGATCGGTCTTGCCGGTTGCGGTCGGACCACAGATGACGAGTAGTTTACCGGTGCCTATTTTCCCCAACTTTTGTTTGTTCATTTTTAACTGCTGGCACTAGTATACTTTGTGAGGGCAAAATTCCAAAACCTAAGTGCGAAGAACATAGACAGGACACCGATTAATATTGCAATTATTATCCCTACCGGGGTTATTAATCCCATTATCGCTTTCGCAGGAAGACCTACCATGATCCCTACCGGTACAAGATAAGTCAGAAGTCCTTTGAGGGGTTCTTTGTATATATCTACGGGAAACTTTCCCAAACTTGTAATATCTCTGTAGATCATCACCGCATGGTCAATTTCCAAAGTTATAATTGCAAAGGCCAAAATTGTAATATGAAAGGCTGTAGCTATTAAAAAGCCGTTCATAAGTAGTGCCAAATAAATCAAAACTTCGGCCAGAGCCGGATGAAAGCTTATCCCGTAAATAACGGTAAGAATAACGAGTGGCGGAATAGTAATCAAATCTATTATGTCTGCTCCTCCCATCAAGACACGGAAAAGTGAATTGACAGGTTTTACCAACACCAAATCAAAATCGCCTTTTATTATCATTGACCTAAATTTATACACCTCTCTAAACAAAAACTGGGTTACTACCTCGATAATGTTAAAGGTTAAAAAGAAAAATATAATCTGGTCGCTTGAATACCCTGCAATCTGGCCGGTTCCCTTCAAAAGAAAATATATAAACAAGAAAAAGAATGAAAAACGGAAAATCTTTCCGGTCAAAAATATAATAAGTGCATATTTTTGTCCCAATACTACAGAGAAAGAATTGACACTCATCATCCACCAAATCTTTAGATATTTTTTTAATTTTTTAGCCATTATTTTGTCCTTCTCACCCTCCGAAGGATTGATACACTTTCAGCCCTTTTTGCCAAACAATATTAAGAAAAGTCCACAACACGCCAACCCATGAGATGGCTATTAAAAGGCCGCCAAAAAGCGCCCAACCTGTGATATTGCCTAAATAAACTTGAACCGGAAAATATATGAGATACGGAAAAGGTGTTGCCAAAATTATCGACTGCAACACTTCGGGCAAGATGTTTATCGGAAACAGCGATCCCGATAAGGCTTCGACAATCACTACCGTAACCAAAAAATGTGAGCCCCATCCAATTTCCGGAACCCAGAATGGAATTGATCCCAAAAGGAAGAGGATCAAAAAATAGATTAACATTGCCAAAATTATACTTACCAAAAATGCCAAGATAACGCCGAAGTCTTTTTGAAAAAAGAAAGGAGGTTTGAGTATGATAAAAAGAACAGCAAATTCGACTGATGCAAAGATAAGGTTTAGGGCTTTACTGGCTATATCACGAGTCATCCAGTATTTGAAATAATTCATTGGTTTTACGAGGTAGTTTGAAAGGTCTCCGCTTGCCACATCGTTACCCACACTCATTGCCTTTGCAGATAAAACCAGTGCTCTGACTATCATTATTCCGAATACGTAAGTTAAAATTTCCGTTCTGTCGTAGCCAAAAATTTGTCTGGTCGGATCGGAATAAACAGTACTCCAAAGGAAATAGGTTAGAAATATTTGTAAAACATTACGAAATCTCCAAAGAATGAAATTCCACTTATATGCAAGTTCTTCCTCAAAAGAAATTTTGAATATATGAAAATATTTACGCATATGAGGTGCCTTATTTTTTTTAACTGTCCTATTTTCCGGATCCGCCTTTAAAGGCTTTTCTGATAACTTCTTCGATTGGTATTTCCTCTATTGTTAAATCGTCAACCGGAAAGTTCTGTAAAAGTTCCGAGGCGGCGACTGCTGCTGCTGATCTCGGAACGGAAAGAACCACCTCAGGGAAAGACAATTTTTTAATCTTACCGATTCTTTCCAAATCGGAAATGTTATTTTCGTTGGAAAGTCTTGCTTTAATGAGTTTTTCTTTTGCAAATTTAGTGATCAATTCTTCAAAAGCTCCGTCATAAAGAATGCGCCCGTCATTGATGATAATGACCCGTCTTGCGAGATTTGTCAGGTCGTCCATGTTATGGGAGGTCAAAAGAATTGTGGCTCCATACTTTGTGTTGTATTCGTAAATAAAATCCCGAATTTTCTGTTGAGCAATAATATCAAGACCTATTGTTGGTTCGTCCAAGAAAAGAACTTTGGGCTTATGAAGGAGTGCGGCAGTAAGCTCCATTCTCATACGCTGCCCCAAAGAAAGTTTACGTACCGGAGTATTTAAAAGTTTTCCTATACCAAGAAGTTCAACTAATTCTTTTAGATTTTCAGAGTAGGCACGTGTAGGAATTTCGTAAATTGCGCGGTTTAACTCAAAAGTTTCTATTGCAGGTAAATCCCACCAAAGCTGGTTCTTTTGGCCCATCACTAGTGATATCTGCTTCAAAAATTCCGGATTTCGTTTCCATGGATCAAACTCCATAACTCCCACAAAACCTTCCGTGGGGTATAGAAGTCCCGACAATATTTTTAAAGTGGTGGTTTTGCCGGCACCGTTTGGACCGATAAAACCGACCAATTCCCCCGGTTGCACGGCAAATGATATTCCCCGTAGTGCAGTTATTATTTTTTTCTTTGGAGAAATAAGCGATTTTATAGAACCGGTTAACCCCGGCGCTTTTTCTGTAACTTCAAATTTCTTTACTAAATTATCAACTACAATAGCACGGTCCATAACCCTATTATACTAAATCCTATATCCAAAAAGGTGGATGAAGCTTAGCGGCTGACCTGGCGCTTGAGTTTCTTGCCCGGAGTAAACCTGGGAAGTCTGTGAGTTTTAATTGTAACCAGTTTTTCCGTCTTGGGAATTTTAACTGTTTTGCCCTTCATTGAAATAACTCTAAAAGTTCCAAATCCGGAAAGAACAACTTTTTCACCTTTAGAAAGAACTCTTCCGACTTCGTCCAGAAAAACATCAATGGCTTCTTCAGCTGCTTTTTTAGTTAGATGCGCTTTCCTTGCGACTTGATCAAGAAGTTCTGTTTTTGTCATATCGTCTCAAGAATACGGCAAGTTTTATTAAATGTCAAGAAAATTACATTATTCTGAAACAACGTTATTTTGCTGAAGTAACTTCGGTGGCTCTAACTTCACGTATAACCGAAACTTTAATTTGACCTGCATATTCTGCTTCTTTTTCTAACTTCTTAGCTATATCACGGGCAAGAATGGTTAAATTGTCATCATCAACCTCGTCGGGATTCACAATCACCCTAACATCACGTCCGGCCTGGAATGCAAAGGCAACATCCACCCCAGAAAAACTTTTTGCAATCTCTTCAATAACACTCATTCTCTTGACATAATCTTCGTGAGGTTCGTAGCGCGCACCGGGGCGGGAACCTGAGATAGCATCTGCCATCCAAACAATTACGCTTTCATTGCTGGAGAATGGTTTATCTTCATGATGCTCTGCTACACATGCAATAACCTCTTTCGGAATTCCATATTTTTTGAGTAAATTTACCCCGAGCTCAATATGATTTCCTTCCTCGTTTGTAACCACTTTTCCTATGTCATGAAGAAGGCATCCCAATCTGACAATGTCTGCGTTGGCCCCAATTTCCTGGGACATTGCAACTCCCATTCTGGTTTCTTCAATTGTATGGATTCCAAGATTTTGGCCGTATGAAGTTCTAAATCTAAAACGTCCGATCATACGCATAAGTTCAACCGGCAAGTTGTATACGCCGCACTCATGTGTAATTTTCTTTCCTTCCTCCAATAAAACATCTTCCATCTCTGTTCTGACCTGACGTACGACTTCTTCTATTCTTGAGGGTTGAATCCTGGCATCTTTGATCAAGATCTCAAGTGCACGTCTTGCAACTTCACGCCTTATCGAATCAAAAGAAGAGAGTCTTATTTCGTTTGTCTCGTCAATTTCTATCTCAACCCCAGCCTCTTTTTCAAAAGTTCTGATGTTCCTTCCACCGGCTCCAATAATTCTTCCTTTGGCATCCTCGTTGGGAACCGTAACTGAAGAAACAGTATATTCGGCGGTGTAATTTGTTGCGCCATGTTTCATCGTGTCTAGAAGTATCTCTTCAGCTTTTGCGTGAGCCTCTTCCTTGATTTTTTCCTCAGCTGCACGAATTTTTTTGGCTATTTCGGCAGTTAGATCTTTCTGAACTTCATCCAAAAGAACTTTCTTGGCCTCATCAGGAGTCATCTTGGCTACATTAGCCAATTTTTCAACATATTCATCACGTGTATTCATATTAATATTTTGAGCCGGGAAAAAGAGGTCTTATTTAAGACCCGTGGCAAAAGAAGCTAATAATTGAGTGCTCTTTACCATATTCCTTGACTCCGACCTATATTTTATCACGAGGCCATGGGAGTGGCAAGCTTTTTTGGTGACTTCATTCTGAAGATTCCATATCTGATTTCAAAAGCTCTGTAATTATTTCCCAGGAGAATCCCTTTCCGGCAAGGTATTGGAACTTCTTTTGCTTGGCTATTTTAGGATCAAGATTTTCCCATTTATAAGCTCTTCTTTGCAAAAGATCCTTGGCCATCTTTTTCTCATCAAAGGGGTTTTCCTGTAAAACCGTGTCAATAATATTTTTATCAATTCCTTTTCTTCCGAGTTCTAGCTTTAAAACTCTTGAGGAAATTTTCTTGAAGGCTATACGCTGATCCACCCACCACTTCGCAAATTTAGCGTCGTCGAGAAGCTCAAAATGTTTCAATTTTTCGATTAGACTCTCATATAAACTTTCATGCACTTTTTTCCTTCTCAAATAATCGTCAATTTCTTTCTGACTTCGTGGCCTGAGAGTTACAAATCTAAGAAGTTTGTCCAGGGTTTTTTGAAATTCGGCTTTTCTGATTATTTTTTTTACTTCGTCATCGGTAAGCTCCGTGCCGATTTTGATGTGATTCAAAACCAATGTATCAAGATCGATCCCGAAACCAAAAACGCCGTCCAGGTAAACATTAACCCTTTTGCCATTTTTTTGAGGCTTAAGCAAAGTTACGGTTGGCATAATCTCAGTTGTTAATTAACAATGAATATTTATTCTTCCGTCTCTTCTCCAATTTCTTTTGGAAGTTTTTTACCAGAAGCTACTACCTCGCGGATTTTTTTATCTATCTCCTCGGCGACTTTCGGATTGTCCCTCAAGTACATTTTTGCAGCTTCTTTACCCTGAGCAATGGGTTTACCCTCGTAATTAAAGAAGGATCCGCTCTTTCCGATAAGTCCAAGTTCAAGCCCTACGTCCAAAATCCCTCCGGTTTTACTTATTCCTTCAGATTCCATTATGTCGAATTCGGCAACGCGCAAAGGTGGCGCAACTTTATTTTTAACAATGCGGGCACGGTGCCTTGAACCGATCACTTTTTCCCCGTCCTTGAGAACCTCGATTCTTCGGAGATCAATTCTTACCGATGAATAAAACTTAAGAGCCAATCCGCCGGGAGTTGTTTCGGGGTTACCAAACATGATCCCGATTTTTTGTCTAAGCTGATTGGTAAAAATTAAAACAGTCTTTGACTTCGAAATAGCCCCCGTCAACTTACGTAGTGCCTGACTCATAAGTCTAGCCTGCATTCCCATAACCGAATCTCCCATTTCCCCCTCAAGTTCTGCCCGCGGTACAAGGGCTGCGACGGAATCGACAACAACCACGTCAATAGCACCTGAACGAATCAGGGTTTCAGTAATTTCCAGAGCCTGCTCTCCCGTGTCAGGCTGGCTCATAAGAAGGTTGTCAAGATCAACTCCCAAGATCTCAGCTCTTTGAGGATCCAGAGCATGCTCCGCGTCGACGAACGCACACTGTCCACCACGCTTCTGGGCCTCTGCAACAACAGAAAGTGCCAAAGTGGTCTTTCCTGAGGCTTCAGGCCCGTAGATTTCGATTATACGGCCTCTGGGGAGCCCTCCTACACCCAGCGACAGGTCAAGGGCTATCGAACCTGTTGAAATAACTTCAGTTTTGAGTTGATCGGGAGTTCTTTCACCAAGCCGCATAATAGAGCCCTTTCCATACTGTTTCTCGATTTGGTCCATTGCGAGCTTTATTGCCTGAAGTTTGGCAGCCCCGCCTTCCTGTTTAACAGGAGCTTCAATTTCGGGTTTTTTTGTCTTTGGCATTACAACTAACTTTTACAACGCCGGAAAAATAAATTCAATGGGGAAATTTAACTCTAGTCGGGGTGCTGAGAATTGAACTCAGTTCGGACGCACCCCATGCGCCCATTCTACCGGTGAACTACACCCCGAGTTGTACGAGGGGTTATTTCAGCGGCCAAGCTTGGTGCTTGCGCCCGAGATGGGATGGGTCCCATCGAGGCTTACCGGTGAACTACACCCCGAGTTGTTCCGACCTGAGCGTATTTTAGCACAAAAAGAGGCTTAACGTTTTGGAGACTGCTTCGCTCTTCTTGCTTTTCCGCCTTTTCCAACCATTCTTCTTTGTCTGATCCTGGAGTCACGAGTTAAAAGATTTAATTTTTTCAAAACGACTTTATTTTTTTCCTGAGAAACCTTTACCAAAGTTCTGGAAATGCCGAGTGTCAAAGCATTAAGTTGCCCCTCTTTTCCGCCTCCGGCTACTTTTGCAGAAAAATAATATTTGTCTGACGTTTCGGTTGCACCGAATGGTTTAGCGATCGTTTTTGCTGCCAACACTCCCGGGAAGTACTTACTTGCCGGCATTCCATTGACAGTGTTCTCTGCTTTACCATGATAAAGTCTCACTCGTGCAGAGCTTTCCTTTCTTCGTCCAACTGCAAAAATATAGTCAATCTTTTTAGTTTTTGTCATTTTATGATTTAACCTGCGCTTTTTCTTCTTTCTTAAACTCTTTCTCGTAAGGATTTTGATCCCCAGCTACCACTTTTAATCTTAACATTCTTGCTTTTTTGAGACGGTTGTCAGGAATCATTCCGGAAACTGCATGCTCAATTATTCTTTCGGGGTGTTTTTCCATAACCATGTCATATGACTTTTCTTTGAACCCGGACGGATAACCTGAATGTGTCCTATAAACTTTTTGTGAGGCTTTTCTTCCTGTAACTGCAACTTTTTCTGCGTTAATAACAACAACAAAGTCTCCCGAATCCATGTGGCGGCTATAGGTCGCCTTTCCTTTACCCATCAAAAGACCGGCAATCTTGGTAGAAAGGCGTCCCAAAATTTCATCTTCGGCATTGATAAGGTGCCAGCTTCTTTTTACTTCTGATTCTTTAGGTTGAAATGTTTTCATTTTATTTTTTAGATTTAACTTCTTTCTTGACAGACTTTTTCTCTACTTTCTTTACTTCTTTTTTAACTTCCTTTGTTTCTACCTTTTTAGCTTTCTTTTCTTCTTTAGCCTTAGTTTCATACTCAACTTTTTCCGTCCATTCCAGTCTTACTGTTTCGGCATTATCACCCAATCTTCTCGGAAGCGAGACGATCCTTGTAAATCCGGAGGTTTTGCCAGAGAAAGCCTTTACGACACTTCCAAACAAGATACTTGTTTCTTCTTTTGAGTTATCAAGTATTCCCAAAACCCTTCTTCTTCCTGCTAAACTTTCCTTTTTGGCCAGCGTAATCATTTTTTCCACATTAGGAATAACCGCCTTTGCTTTTGCGCGGGTGGTCACTATCTTTCCATTCTTGATCAACGCTTTTGCTAAAGAGGTAAAAAGGGCTTCCCTAGCAGGACGAGATCGGGAAAGTTTTCTTCCGAACACTTTCTTGTTCATAATTTTTACTTAATGGCGAGGAACTCGACACCTTTTGTTCCGAGTGCAGCAGCTACAATCTTGAGGGATTTTTCGCCAAGGTTCCTAACTTTTACTAAATCTTCCTTCTTTGCGTGTGCAAGCTGTTCAACGGTTTCAAAACCGGCTTTGATTAAAGCGTTTGCAACTCTGGTCGGAAGTCCAATTTCTTCTACTGAAAGCTTGCCTGTTAAACCTAATTCATCCTTAGGAGCTTCTTCTTTCTTCTCAACTTTTTTGGGATTAACAATTTGGGCGAAAAATCCCATTAAAATCTTCGCTGACTCAACTATTGCACTGTCTGCCTCAATTGTACCGTCTGTCCAAACTTCCAAAATAAGTTTGTCATAGTTTGTAAGTCTACCGACACGTGTCTCTTCAATCTTGTAACTAACTCTTTTTATGGGAGAGAAAGATGAATCAACCGGGATAAGGCCGATTGTGTCTGAAGGTCTTTCCTCAGCGGGTGAAAAACCGAAACCACTCTCAACAGTCATCTCCGCAGAAAGTTTTGAACCTTTATTGATTGTTCCCAAAATGAGGTCGGGGTTGGCAACTACGATTCCTCCGCCAACTTTAATGTCTTTGGCTGTAAACTCACCGGCTTTATCAACTTCCAAAGTTGCCTTAACTGGTTTGTCTGTGCTGCCTGAAAATCTGACTTTCTTAAGATTGAGGATAAATTCTACTGTATCTTCTCTCAAACCCGAAAGTGTGGAGAATTGGTGTTTAACACCTGCGATCTTAATCGAAGTTATGGCTATACCCGGCAAAGATACTAAAAGTACTCTCCTTAGGGCATTGCCTACGGTCAGACCATATCCCTGCTCAAGGGGGGAAATAACAAATCTTCCGTAATTGGTCTCTTTCTTCTCTTCTTTAATTTCAAATGTTGGCTCGTTCATATTTTTAGTTCCAGATTAGGTATTCTACTATCATCTTGAATAGAATTCAACTATGTCCTGCTCACTGATAGGCTCCACTATATCTTCACGCTTCGGTAGAGATGAAACTTTACCTACTAAAGCTTTTCTTTCCAGCCAGGAAGGAATTTTTACATCCTTTAGTTCCAGTACTTTTTTGATCTCAGGAATATTTGAAGCCTTGGAGTCAAGCGTGACCACATCTCCCAATTTCATGCTAAAAGATGGGATATTAACTTTATTGCCATTCACTATCACGTGTCTGTGTGAAACCACTTGCCTGGCTGCGGGTCTACTTGAAGTAAAGCCGAGTCTGTAGACTACGTTATCCAGACGCCTCTCAAGGCTTACCAAAAGAGCCTCACCTGTATTTCCTTTTGACTTAAAAGCTTCCTCAACGTACCTTCGGAACTGTTTTTCCAATATTCCATAGATTCTTTTGACTTTTTGTTTTTCGCGTAATTGCTTACCGTATTGGGAAGAACCTCTTGTTCCTTTTGGTCCATGAACCCCGGGTGGAACGTTGAGTCTTGTAAGTTTTGCGCCGCTACTAAAAATATCAAACGCTTCGCGCCTGCTTAATCTGTCTTTTGGTCCTACGTATTTTGCCATTTTTTATAAAATTCTATTTTTTTAAGTTTACACTCTTCTTTTCTTCTTTGGTCTCGGTCCGTTGTGTGGAACCGGGGTAATATCTGCAATCATGGAAATTTTAACTCCGGTAGCTTTGATTGCGCGCAAAGCCGCATCCCTTCCTGCACCCGGTCCTTTAACATAAACTTCTAATTCATCTACGCCGTTCTCGTTTTTAACTTTATTGATGACTTTTTCAACTGCGGATGTGGCTGCAAATGGTGTTGCCCTTCTTGTACCTTTAAATCCGGATGCCCCTGACGATCCCCAAGCTAGGGTTTCACCTTGTGTATTGGTTACGGTTACCAGGGTGTTATTGAACGATGCGGAAATATAAACCCTACCTAAACCGACTTCCTTGTTTATTTTTTTATTTTTGGTTGCCATTTTTTTAGAAATAATTTTCTTTATTTAGCCTTAACATCCTTTGCCGCTACCGACATCTTTGATAAGACTTCTTTCTTAAAGGCTCCTACTGTCTTCCTCTTTCCGCGTTTTGTACGGGCATTGGTTCTTGTTCTTTGTCCTCTGGATGGAAGACCTCTTTGATGCCTCAAACCACGATAGGAACCGATAACCTGCAGTCTTTGGATATTTTCTCTGACTAACCTTATCAAATCTCCTTCAATCTGGTATTTTTCAAGCTCTATACCGATTTTTGAAATGTCATCGCTGGTAAGTTCCGAAACTCTTTTTTTGGAATCAATTTTGGCATCATTTAAAACCCTTTTAGACAAAGACCAACCCAAACCTCTGATTTTGGTTAAAGCATACCCAACTTTCCAATTATCTTGTAAATCAATACCGGCAATTCTTGTCATTTTTTTTATCTTAGAAAATTAACCCTGGCGTTGTTTGTGCCTGGGATTTTTGCAAATAATATATAAAACGCCTCTGCGTTTAACAATTTTGCAGTCTTTACACCTAGCTTTTATCGAACTTATTACTTTCATAGTGTTTTTTTTATACCCGAAACTAATACTTTTTGGGGTTTAATACTTATAGACTATTCTGCCTCTGCCTTCGTCGTAGGGCGTCATTTCTATCTTAACCCTGTCTCCCGGAAAAACCCTGACATAGTTCCTGCGCATTTTCCCGGTCAAAGTTGCCAAAATAGTTCTTCCGTCTACAAGCTCAATTCTAAACATTGTATTGGGAAGGGCTGCCGACACGGAACCATCTACCTCAATTACATCTTTGGTTTTCATCTAGTCAATACTTTATTACCCTCGTCAGTGATAGCAACAGTCTCCTCAAAAAGTCCTGACATTTTACCATCCTGCATAGCAATTGTCCACCCATCTTCCAGAATCTCGACCTTATCGCCTCCTTCAGCATACATAACCTCGACAGCCAAGGTCATTCCTTTCTTAATCGCGGGGCTGTCTTCGATTCTTTCGGGCACAAAACAGGGGATCTGTGGATCCTCATGTAAACTTTTACCCACACCATGCCCGACCAAGGCTTTTATTGTTGTATATCCTTCAGCCTCAATAGTATCCTCAATTGCTTTGGAGATATCGTAGATGTGATTACCCTCCTTAGCCGCTTTTATTGCCTTTTGCAAAGCAAGGATTCCTGTATTCAAAAATTTCTTTGTCTCAGAAGTCGGGTTTACCCCTACCGTTACCGAAGTGTCGGTATGAAAACCTTTGTAATAAATTCCTACATCGATGCTTACGATATCTCCGTCTTCAAATACTACATCCGCGGTCGGAATACCATGAACTATCCCCTCGTTAATATTTACACACGTCGCCCAATAGTAGCCATGTTCTTTGGTGAAAGACGGCTCCGCTCCTTCTTCTTTAATTAATTTCATTGCCAAGTTTTCAATATCAAGTGCCGAAACACCTTTTTTAACGGCAGCGGCCAAAGCATTTTTAACCCGCCCAAGTTTTGCCCCGCCATCAGCCATTATCTGAATTTCACTTGGGGATTTAATTGTGATCATTTTTTGAAGCCTCCCTGACAATGTTTTCCAGATCCTTTGCGATTTCGTCAATTGATCTGTCCCCATTTACCCTTGTAAGTTTCCCTTTGCCGTCAACATAATCTATAAGCTCTTTTGTATTTTTAACGTAATAATCAAACCTGGTCTTAACGGAATCAGGTTTATCATCTTCCCTCTGAATAAGAGGGCTTCCACACTTGTCACAAATGCCCGATTTTTCGGAAGGTTTGGTTTCCGTATTGTAAATCTCACCACATTTGGAGCACATCCATCTGGAGGAAATTCTTTTTACTGCAACTTCCATCGGAACCTCCAGGGAAATTACGATGTCAAGATCATCGCCTTTACTCTTTAGAAAATTATCCAAAGCTTCATATTGGGAAACAAATCTGGGAAAGCCTTCAAAAAGAATGTCTTTAAGGTCCGTCTTTTGCTTTTCCAGAAAATCCAAAACGTGCATTGTCATTTCTTCGGGTGGAATAAGCTTCCCGGAAGTAACAATTTCTTTGATTCTTGGGTCAGTTTCGGCCAAGTTCCTCGCAACATCCCCTGTAGAAAGATGAAAAAGGTCAAATTTTTGACACAAAATCTCTGCCTGAGTTCCTTTTCCAGATGCCGGAGATCCCAAAAGGACTATGTTCATAATTTAGCTAAAGCCCTCATACCTTTCCATTACGAGCTCTCCTTCAATCTCGCGGATAATTTCCAAAACAACAGAAACAATAATAAGAATACTTGTCCCTCCAATTGCTAAGTTTGAGGCACCTAGAGTGTTTTGAAAAAGGGACGGCAATACTGCGATCACACCCAAAAAAGCTCCTCCAACCACTGTAATTCTAGAAAGGACGTGAGATAGATACTTTTCAGTTTCTTTCCCGGGTCTTATGCCCGGAATAAAACCTCCGCCTTTTTGCAAATCTTCGGAGATTTTTTCGGGATTGAAAACCACAGCCGTATAGAAATATGTAAACCCAAAAACCAAGAGGAAATAAACAACATTGTAAAGAACGGTTCCAGAGCTAAAGCCTGTGCTTACAGCAAGAGCAATGCTGGCTATTTTTGCATTTGGCACACTTGCTAAAAACTGACCAATCATGGACGGCATCAGAACCAAGGAAACGGCAAAAATAATCGGAATCACCCCTGCCTGGTTAAGCCTAATCGGCAAATACGAGGAGGCGGCAAGTCCTGACTCTGTTTTCCTTTTGGCATAATGAATTGGAACTTGGCGGATTGCTTCACTGACAAAAACAACGAGACCGACGATTAGAACGAGTACGGCTACAAATATTGCCATCTTTAATATATCCTGTGTCTGAAAAATACTCGCCGATTGTCCCAAAGTAATCGGAAGCCTTGCAACAATTCCTACAAAAATAAGTACGGATACTCCGTTTTTAAATCCGTATTCGGTAATAAGCTCACCCAACCAAACAGCAAAAACCGTACCCGCAGTCATGGTAACAACTAGAGAAAGTAGCGCGGTAGGCCCTAAAGACGGAATTATATTCTGGCCTTTAAGTAAAGCGTACATCCCGAATGCCTGCAAAGCGGCTAAAGGAACCGTCAGAAGACGTGTGTACTGATTTATTTTTTCCTGACCGTATTCTCCCTCTTTTTGCAATTCTTGAATTGAGGGAACGACATAACCCAAAAGTTGGAAAATAATCGAGGCGTTAATATAGGGGTTAAGACCCAACGCTAAAATAGAAAAATTGGCCAAAGTTCCTCCTGAAAAAACGTCCAAGAGAGAAAGAAGCGGGCTACCCGCAAAAAGTGTGGCAAGAGTGGTTCTATCGATTCCTGCAGCAGGAATATGAGCCGCAAGCCTAAAAACAATAATTACCAACCCGGTAATAAAAAGCTTTTTCCTGATTGAAGGAGTTTTAAAAGCTTTTACAAAAAACTTCGCCACAGAATTAAACATAAGTTCTTAGAATTATATCCCAAAATTGAACCTAAAAACAGAGTCTTGTAACAACCTCCGGATTAATTATTATTTTGAAGCCTTAACTTCTTTTTCGATGGGTTTTTCCGAAGCTATCTTTATCGCTTTTCCGGATGTGGGGACTGAGAATTTAAATTTTTTGGGATTTTTGCCAATGCTTAATATTTTGACTCCGTTAACTTTGGCCAGTTTTCCGTTTACAATTCCCAATTTAACAAGTTTCTCAAGGGTAATTTCCGTTCCTTCGGCGATTTTTTCAAGCCTTTTATAGTTAACGATTTCAGGTTTGGCTTTTGCATGGAATTTTCCTTTACCACGCATCAAAGGAAGTCTTTTAAGTAAAGATTTCCTCATTTTCATTCCTTCAAAAAGGACTCCAATAGTACCTCTACTCTTTTGTCCTTTTTGACCACGACCTGAGGTATGGGATCCTTTTCCGCTTCCCATTCCGCGTCCTACTCTCTTTTTACTTTTTGCTACAACTTTTGGTAGTTTTATCATATTTATTTTTTATTTCCTTTTTATATCTGCTATTTCTGAAATAGTTTCCAGGGCTTTAAGGGTTGCGTAAACATTGGAAACTTTATTTTTTGTTCCCAAAATTTTACCTACTGCGTCCCTGACTCCTGCCGCTTCCAAAACAACTCTCATAGGGCCTCCTGCGATAATACCGGATCCGGGAGGGGCCGGTTTGAGAAGGACTTTAGCTGCCGAAAACTTTTCGTTTACCGAATAAGGAATTGTTGTACCGACCAGTGGGACTAAAATTAATTTCCTTTTTGCGGCACTAATTGATTTTCTGATAGCATTTCGCACATCGGTTGCTTTAGCAAGGCCAACCCCTACTTTACCTTTTCTGTCTCCGACAACAACCAGTGCAGAAAATCTGATCTGGTTTCCACCCTTGGTCTTTTTGGAAATTCTATTTATCTGAACAACGGTCTCTTCAAATTCTTTGGGCGGGCCTTCATAATTTGTATTTGATCTCCTGTTAAAATTTCCCATATTTTAGAATTCCAGTCCTCCTTTTCTGGCTCCGTCCGCCAAAGCTTTAACCCTACCGTGGAATCTGAAACCATTTCTGTCAAACACGACTTTCTTTATTTTTTTAGCTAATGCTTTTTTGGCCAATTCCTCACCTACACCAGCAGCAACTTGAACTTTAGTCTCTTTTGATTTGCTCTTAATACCCAAGTCTGTGCAAGAAACTAACGTCTTTCCGTTTTCGTCATCAATTAGTTGTCCATAAATATGGGCATTGGAACGAAAAACCGAAAATCTTGGTCTATCCTCTGTGCCGGTAATTTTAGCACGGATCCTCAATTTTCTTTGAGCTTGTCTTTTGGCTTTTACTTGTAAAATTTTCATATTAGTAATTAGGCTGTTCCTCCTGCTTTGGCTGCAGCAGCTTTTCCTGCTTTCCTTCTTATCACTTCGTCAACATATTTAATTCCTTTTCCTTTATAAGGTTCGGGTGGCCTGACTGCTCTTATGTCAGCAGCAACTTGCCCGACCTTTTCTTTGTCAAAACCTTCTACCGTAACTATTGTTTTTTCAACTTTAAATGTAACTCCCTCAGGTGCTTTAACTTTAACAGGATGGGAATATCCGACGGTTAAAGATAGTTCATTACCGGATGTTTCTGCCCTAAAACCTGTTCCAACCAATTCCATTTTTTTGCTCCAGCCGGTGGAAACACCTATCACATCATTATTGATAAGTGCCCTTGTTGTTCCGAAAAGTGACATTACATATTTTGCCGATCCTTTGGCGCTAACTATCACCTTAGCGTCTTCAATAACGACTGCTATCTCAGGGGCAAAATGTCTCTTTATTGTCCCTTTTGAACCGGTCACTGTAACCGTATGTCCGGAAATTTCTACTGTTACACCCGCCGGTATTGTAATTGGTTGTTTGCCGATTTTGCTCATATTACCAAATCTCCGCTATTGCTTCCCCGCCCAGTCTGTCTTTGATTGCTTTTAGTGACGAAGTCATTCCTTTAGGTGTCGAGACCAAAAGAACTGAAGGACCTTTCTTTGCCTCAAGCTCATCAACACCCATATAAACTCTAAGTCCGGGTTTGGAAATGAGTTTAAGATCCATCAATCTTGGTTGTTTGTTTTTGAAAGTCAAAGTAACCGTCAATATTCCTTTTTCGTTTTTAATGCTATCAACAAAACCCATTTTCTTAAGAGCCTCGGAGATGGCAACAAGTTTTTTGTTGGATTTGACTACTATTTCTTTATTTTTTGCCATTGCGACGTTTTTGACTCTGATCAAAAAGTCCCCTACGGCATAATTTGTTACTGTTTCTTTTATATTAGTTTTTGTTTTCATTTTATTGTTAATTTGTCCCAAATAAGCTTTTGCTTTTGTCCCAAATAAGCTTTTGCTTACCAGGATGCTTTTCTGACTCCCGGAATTTCCCCTCTTAAAGCATGCTCCCTAAAACAGAGTCTGCAAAGACCGTACTTACGCATATAGCCACGGCCTCTTCCACAGATTTGACACCTGTTCCTGTATCTTATCTTAAATTTTAATTTCTTTGTTTCTCTTACTTCTTTTGCTGTTGTTGACATATTTATTAATTTTTCTCAAACGGCATACCCAATAATTCTAAAAGCTTCTTTGATTCTTCGGCATTTTTTGCTGTCGTAACAATCGTAATCTCAAAACCGTGGGCACTTGCACTTTTGGTCGAATCTATCTCGGGAAAAACTGTATGCTCATCAAACCCTAAAGTGTAGTTTCCCGTTTTATCAAATGATTTTGAGGGAACACCTCTAAAATCCCTGAGACGTGGCAAAACTATCGAAAAAAGTCTGTCCATAAATGAATACATTCTTTCGCCTCTCAAAGTTGCGCTTAAACCTACCGGCATTCCGGCACGAAGGCTAAAGCTTGCGATTGACACTTTTGCATTTCTGATGGACGGGGTCTGGCCTGTAATTACGCTCAAATCTTTCTTCAAAGCATCCATTTGTTGCTGATTTTTGGATAAATTTCCAATACCCATATTCACAACAACTTTTTCAACTTTGGGAACGGCAAAAGTGTTTTTGATGCCAAACTCTTTAGCCAAGGATCCTTTTATTTCTTTTTCGTATCTTTCTTGTAATCTATTCATAATTATTTTGTATCAATCTCTTTTCCGCATTTTTTACAAATTCTGACTTTTTCCTCTCCTGCAAATTTAAATCCGACTCTGGTCATTTTTTTACATTTCGGGCAAATTAGGGCAATTTTTCCAAAACCCAAGGCTCTCGGAATATCGTAGATTCCGCCTTTAACCTCACCAAAACCTTTAACATGCTTTTTGTACAGATTAACACCTGGAATCACGGCTTTTTCTTCAGTCGTTAATATTTTTTCAATCTTACCGTCCCTACCTTTATCTTTTCCTGCTGTTATCTTGACTGTGTCTCCTGTTTTAAATTTGATCATAAATGAAATTAAACCACCTCACGGGCAAGTGACGCAATTTTGTTGTAACCCGCTTCTTTTACTTCCCTTGCAACCGGTCCCAAGATTCTTGTGCCTCTCGGGAGTCCTTGTTTGTCTATAACCACCCCTGCATTGTCATCAAATCTGACATAGCTTCCGTCTTTTCTCATAACTTCCTTGTGTGTTCTAACAATAAGAACCTTAACTTTTTCGTGATTAATAACAACTCCGGCAGGATCGGCGTCTTTAACAACACCCAAGACTACGTCACCGATAGTCGCGAATTTGCCGACTCTTCCCGGAACTCCAATAACCATAATTCGCTTCGCGCCGCTATTGTCTGCCGGAACTAACATTGTTCTAAGTTGTATCATGTTTTTGTCTGAAATAAGGAATGCTTATTTCTTGGCCTCCTTCTTGTCTCCAACTACCTGCAATATTTTCCATTTTTTAGTCTTTGAATAAGGACGGGTATCGCTAAACTTGACCATGTCACCGATCTTTACACCGGTCTCGTCTTGAACATGGTATTTGGTCGATCTTTTGAACCTTTTTTGGTAAATCGGATGAATTTTAATTCTCTCCACGGACACTGTTGCTGTTTTTGCTTGTAATCCGATAACTTTTCCTGTAAAAATTTTCATTTTATTTAACTTCCTCCTTCTTTGGCTCAAGGCTGGACAACGCCTCAATAATTTCCTTTTCCCGAACCAAGGTTAGTATTTTAGCAATTTCACGGGTTAAATTCCTGCGCACTTTCAAATTCTTTTCTTTACCTCCCATAATTTTCATCTTTGCCTTCTCTGCTTCGATCTTTTTTGCCTCGGCAATTTTAGCCAACTCCTGGATGGTTTTTCCTCTTAGTTCGTTAATTTCTTTTCTTTTCATATTTATTTTTAATATTATTCCTCGGTTCTACTAATCACTTTTATGTCTATGGGTAGCTTCGCAGAAGCTTTTCTGAAAGCTTCTCTGATTGCTCCCGGTTCAGCGCCGGCAACTTCAAAAAGGATAAGGCCGGGTTTAACTACTGCAACGTAGGTTGAGATATCTCCTTTTCCCCCACCCATTCTTTTTCCCGCCGGACGGCTGGTAATCGGTTTGTCCGGGAAAACCCTGACCCAAACCCTACCTCCTCTTTTTAGAGAATGCGTAATTGTTCTTCTTGCTGCCTCAATCTGGGCAGAGGTTATCCAAGCAACTTCCTGGGCTTTCATCGCAAAATCCCCGAAAGAAATTGAGTTTCCGCGGGTAGCGGCACCTCTTCTTCTTCCTCTAAAATCTTTTATATATTTTCGTCTTTTTGGTTGTAACATACTTTTTATTTTTTCCGAAACAAGTTTTTAGTTATTCCTCAGATTTCTTATGAATTTATTCCTGTTTTTTATGTATCCAAACCTTAACTCCTACATATCCTCTTTTTAATAGTGCCGGAATTTGAGCGTAATCAATGTTTTCCCTAAGAGTTTGGGAAGGAACTGACCCCTGGTGAAAAGATTCTACACGCGATATTTCCGCCCCGTTAATACGCCCTGCCAAAACTACTTTTATACCTAGGGCTCCGCCTGCCATAACCCTCTCGATCGCCTTTTGGACCACGCGTCTGTGGGGAATTCTTCTTTCCATTTCTCCGGCAATTCTATCTGCTATTAAATATGCCGAAAGCTCGGGATTTTTAACTTCATTTATTCTGATATCAATTTTAAGATCCTTTACCGTCTTTTTCCTGACATCACTCATTATCTTCAAAATAAATTTTTTGACATCCTCAATTCCGGTTCCGCCGTGCCCGATAACAACACCCGGACGGCTTACGGTAATCGTAACCACCATGCTTTTTGGTAGTCTCTCAATCTCAACACTTGTGATTCCGGCCAATTTAAGCTTTTTGGTTAATTGCTCTCTTATTCGTATATCCTCAATCAAAAAATTCTTAAAACTTGCAGAGTCGGCAAACCACCTTGATTTCCAAGGTAAGAAAGTGCCTATTCTTATTCCTATTGGATTAACTTTTTGTCCCATGTTTTTTATAAAACAAGCTTTCGCTTATTTCTTTACCTCCTTTTTTTCAGATTTTTTAGTCTTTTCAACTTTCTTGACAGGCTCAATCTTCTCTTCATTTTTCTTTTCACTTTTAGCTTTCGTCTCTTCTTTTTTAATTGTTGTTAAGATCACTCTGATATGTGCCATTCTCTTTTTGAAAGGATGCCACATTCCACGACTGACGGCTTTTCCTCTTTTAAGTCTTGGCCCTTCTCCGATTTGGATTTCTTTAAAAATTAAATCTGTTTCGGACACCCCTTGCGCCTTAGCAGCGGCTACTGCACTTTTAATCACTTTTCCAAGCTCTCCGGCTGCCCTTCTTTGAACAAAAGGCAGCTTTTCAACAGCCTCTGCCGGTTTCATTTTTTTGACTATTCCGACAACGAGTCTGATTTTTCTCGGACTCATTAATAAATATTTTTGTGTTGCTTTAAATTCCTTTTGGTTATCCATTTTTTTTAAGTCTTGTCCATAGTTCTCTTAACTATCTCTCCGTGTCCTCTAAATGTTCTTGTGGGAGAAAATTCACCAAGTCTGTGTCCTACCATATCCTCGGTTACAAAAACGTCAATAAATACATGGCCATTGTGAACCTGGAAATATTTGCCGACAAAGTCAGGAGAAATCTGACATCTCCTGGACCACGTCTTTATAGGGCTTTCTTTAAGCCCCATTCCCTTTTCAACTTTTTTAACTAGTATTGGGTCTACAAACGGCCCTTTTTTAGCACTTCTTGACATATTAACCTAAAATTGACTTACCTCCTCTTCTTTGAACTATCACACGATTCGAATATCTGGTCTTGCTTCTGGTTTTTCCTACAGCCTTCCTACCGTAAAAGGTCTTTGGATATTTCATACCAACGCTGCTTCTTCCCTCTCCACCTCCGTGCGGATGAGAATGAGGGTTCATAGCAACACCGCGGACACTGGGACGAATCCCTTTATGTCTGTTTCTTCCGGCTTTTCCAATGACTTCATTTTTGGATTCAACATTTCCGATTTGTCCAATCACGGCTAAACATTCCGGACCAAACTTTCTTATTTCACCGGAAGGAAGTTTAACTAAAACCCATACTACTTTTCCAGTAGATAAATTGTCCTCTTTTCCAAATATCACCGCAACGCTTCCGGCTCCCTTAACTATCTGGCCTCCTTTTCCTTTTGTTACCTCAATGTTATGAACCGGCGTACCTACAGGAATAAGATTCAAAGGAAGGGCATTTCCTGGCTCTGTTGGCGCAACTTCGGATGCTATAACTTTGGATCCTACTTTTAAACCAACGGGGCTTAGTATATAACGCCTGTCGCCATCTTCATATACGACTAACGCAATCTCGGAATTTCTGTTGGGATCGTACTCTATTTTTTCAACAACTCCCCAGACATCTTTTTTGTCTCTTTTGAAATCAATTGTACGCAAAAATCTTTTCTCACGGCCACCTTGATGCCTTACGGTGACGACTCCGTTGGATCTTCCTGCTTTTTTAGCCAATATTCTCTTTAAAGTTTTCATAATATCTTATTTTTTACCCTCCTCAAAAATATCAATCTTGTCCCCGCTTTTTAGGATGACTATTGCCTTTTTAACAGCCCCTATTGAGAATTTCTTGCCTCTGGCATTTTTACCTTTTTCGGATCCGGTCCTGGTAGTCCTGACACCCACCACTTTTACGCCAAAAAGTTGTGCAATTTTGGCCGCAATCTGCTTTTTGTCCATAGTGGGTGAAACTTGAAAAGTATAGTTTCCAAGTTTTGCTTCTCTAAGGCTTTTTTCTGTAAAAATAGGTTTCATTTTTTATTTTTCCTTCTTTATTTTTGATTCCTTCGATACCTTCTTCTCTTCCCCAAAAATATCTTTGTCTATTACAATCATTCCACCCCGGAAAATATCAAGAGCGTTAGCATCTTTATAAAAAACGTATGAAGCATTGGCCAAATTTCTCAATGCCTTGGTAGCTTCTTTTGATGTCTCTGAGAGAACAAACGTAAATCTTTTTGCAGAAGTTGCTTTTTCAAGAGATTTCAAAAGCTGCATGGCAACTTTGGTTTTACCTAATTTAGAAATTCCTGAAACAAAAACAACCTCTTTGTCTTCGGCTTTCAAAGCAAATGTCATAAATTTAGATTTGTTCTTAATATCGTTAGGAAGATTTAAAATTCTTCTGACAGGTCTTGGACCAAGAGCGACTCCGCCTCCCACGAAAATAGGTGCTCTGCGGCTGCCGTGCCTCGCCCCACCTGTTCCTTTTTGCTTATATACTTTCTTGGTTGTCCTTAAAACTTCAGATCTGGTTTTGGTCTTCCTGAGTCCAATATGACTTCTTTCCTCGTAAACATGGATTGCCTGTGCCAAAAGCGAGGGATTTGTTTTTACTCCAAACTCTTTTGGTAGATTCGTGTCTTCAACTTTTGTTCCTTTAAGTGTAAATGTTTGTATTTTCATATTATTTATAATAATTCGACTTTTTATTCTTTAGCCGCTTCTTCAGCTTTGGGTGCTTCAGACTGTTTTTGCTCCTGAACTACATGTTCTTGTCCGCCTGTGGCCGCAGTTGAGGCAGATTCCTCAGCCGGGGCTTCACCTTCAACAACTTGTGCAACAGTTTCTTTCTCCAAGTCTTTCAAGCTTCCCGATTTAATTTTCCTAATAGTCAAAAGTCCTCCAACAATTCCGGGAACCTGTCCTGAAATTTCAATTTCTCCACTTTCTACGTCAACGGAAATTATGTGTAAGTTTTTGACTGTTACCCTCTCTCCCCCCATTCTTCCGGCCATTCTTTTGCCTTTATAAACTCTACCCGGGGTGGTTGTCTGACCAATTGATCCGGGAGCTCTCTCACGATCGCTTTGACCGTGGGTTCTGGGACCACCTCTAAAATGATGTTTCTTAACTACACCCGCGAATCCTTTTCCTTTTGAAATACCTGAAACCGCAACAACGTCCCCACGCTTAAAAATTTCAGTTGCGGTAACTACATCACCGACCTTGAATTCGGGTTCTTTCTCAAGCTTCACTTCCTGTAAATATCTTGAAAATTTATTATCTTTTGAGGTTTCTTTTAAATGTCCTTGGAGAGATTTCGAGGTGTTTTTAGCCTTCTTTGAGGAAAAACCTAGCTGGACTGCCCAGTACCCATCTTTGTCCATTTTCTTAATTTGTGTCACAACACAAGGTCCCGCCATTACTTTTGTAACGGGAATTCTCAGACCTTCAACGAAGGTCTGACTGTTTACACCTTTAGATCCTAAAATAGTATTAATCATGCTTGTTGTGAATCCTACACGACCTATAAAAAGCCGGGTGGACATTAAACAAAAGGCGCCTTCTTAAGGCGCTACGAAGCATCCTAGAGAAGACTGTCTGTGTGGCTGACTGTAATCATAACCACCATATTGTTATGAGGGGAATTATACCAGAAGTCAAAATCCTTAGCAAGCTAGGTGGTCAATTTATGAATAAGCTCCCTCGCAAACCTGTTTCTTACAATGCTCTCAGCCCTAATCCAATCCTGTTCCTCTGTCCCTTCTTTCCCCTTTGCAGCCCTATTTAGATAGATCTTATACGCCTCAATGGCAACCTCGCTGTCACAGCCTAAATATTTTTCCCAAGACAAACGTTTTTCTACATATCCCGCAGCATCACTAGGCAGTTCCTTCCCCATATCTAAGATATTATTAAAGAGTATTTGGCATAAAAAAACAATAATTATGTTAAAATCGCGATGTGACAAAAACCTTTAAAAAAATCGTGGTTTTGGCTTTTTTTATGACCTGCTTTACCCTGATTTTAGGAAATCTTTATAGAATTATATCTACGTCCGCCCCCGACTTCGGAGTGTTGTGGATTTCTGCGAAAGACATGCTGGTGGGCAAAAATCCATACACAAACCCAACAATTTACACCCCCAACGCTTATCCTCCGATAAGCGAGATATTTTATTTACCCCTGGGTTTTCTTTCTTATCAAAAAGCCCTGGCCGTTTTTACTTTTATTTCCTTCGCTTCAATTTTGGGATCCGTTTTTTTGTCTTTAAAGCTAACTGCAAAAAAGGCCGCCTGGCATTATTTCCTCCTTTTTTTGGGACTAACCTTAATGTCTTTTCCGACAAAGTTTTCTCTGGGAATGGGGCAGATTAACCCGATTGTTCTTTTTCTATTGCTTCTGGGGGTCTACCTGGACAGAAAAAATAATTTTCTTTGGGCGGGTGTATCTTTAAGTATCGCAATTGCCCTAAAACCGATTTTTGTATTCTTCCTTTTGTTTTTTGTCTTAAAAAAATCCTGGAAAACCGTTCTGGCAAGCGTGCTTCTTGTCACTCTTTTGGCTGTTTCTACTTTAATATTTTGGCCTTTGGATATCTGGATTTCGTGGTTTGAAACCGGAATAGTCCCTCTTTCAAATTTTGCAGGCCGTGAGGCTTATGTCAACCAGGGGGTTGTCAGTTTCATTTCAAGATTCATAAGTAACATTAATGCAAGAATTTATCTTAATTTGGTTACAACAATTGCACTCATTGTTTTGCCTGTAATTATGGCAATAAAAAAGAAAGGTCAAGATTTGGTTCTTTCGCTTTTCATTATTACCTTGCTTTTATTTGATACTACTTCCTGGCAACATCACTTTGTCTGGCTCGTTTTCCCTTCAATAGTTTTATTTTTCCGAGTCATTAAATCAAAAAGAATTATATTTCTGGGACTCCTTACTATTGCCTATTTCCTGGTCAGTTGGAACTTCAAAAAACCGGATCTTTATCCCACTATCATTCTTTCAAATCAATTTTATGGAACGCTGATCATGTGGGGAATGAATATTTATTTTTTGGTAAGTACTCACAAAAATACAGCTAAAACAGATATCGGAAGCGCCAGGTATAAAATATTTGAACTTTTTAATTTTGAGTGAAACATTAGCCAAAAAAGCGGTATTGTCGGAGCCAAATATCTTCCCAAATTCTCCAAGAAAGGAACCAGGTTAACGGTTAATGTGAATAAATATATAGAACTTATTATCCAAAATTCCAAAGTTTTATTTTTAAATGATTTGAGATAGAGATAGAAATACACAAAAATATAAAAAATGCCTGAAACAAGAATTCTGTACCACTGCCACCTGAACGCTCTTAACACATCTTGTCCCAACTGGACAATCCCCATACTGATTCTTTCCGGATGTAGTGCTTGATAAGTAAAAAGCTGGTAGAAGGGGTTGCCGGAACCGTAAAAATAAATATTGTAAAGCGTAAGTAACAATACCGGCATCACAAAATAGGGTAAATTTAATAAAAATTTACCAAACTTTTTCTTCAAAGCCATATAAATAAAAACTCCGGCAAGAACTGCTAAACCGGCCAGTCTGAACCATACGGATATGCCTATTATTAAAAACGCCCATTTAAAATTCTTACTCTTAGTTAAAAAGTAAGATAAAACTATTAGAAATATAAAAGGATATTCCGTATCGATTAATGAAGCCAGGTTTAGGAGTATCGGGGGAAAAATAAGCGGCACGAAACTTAAAGGTGAGTGGGTTAATTTGTATAACAATAAATATGAGCCACCAAAAAAAATGAACATTAAAAGGTAACCGGCCACATAGATATCCCCTGTTAAAAAATGTAACAAATAAATCAAAATTGGTAGCCCGGGCAAAAGTCTGGAATCATAAAAGGAGATTTTACCCACCTCAAAAGGCAAGTGTCTGGCATACTCCATGTAATTATCTTGCTGGATGACTCCTTGGTTAAATCTATAAAATGCCAATAATACGGCCAAAATAAGACTCAACAAAAACCATTTATGTTTCGTTATTTTTTCACGCATTCGAAAGTATTATACTCTGAAAAATATGATACTTATAACAGGGGCGTCGGGTTTTATAGGAAAGAAACTTTTACCACTAATCAAGAAAGAATACCCTAAAAAAGACGTATTTATTCTGGACAAAAAAAGACATGACTTAGTTTCCGGAAGGGGTCTTGGAAAGGTTCCGAAAAACCCAAATCTCGTTTTTCACTTGGCCGCTGCAACCGACACAAGTAAACGCGATCAAAGGTGTAACGACTTGGGCACCAGAAATCTTCTCAATGCACTTAGCGAAATCGGACCAAAAACGCATTTTATCTTTACCTGTTCCCAGGCAATTTTTTCAGATAGGCACGATACTAAAAATCCCATAAGCGAAAAGACAAAACCGGCAATAAACAATAAATACGGAGAAACAAAACTTGAAGCCGAAAAGATGCTTCTGGCAGAATCTAAAAAGAAAGGTTTTAAATTAACAATCATAAGACTTCCGACTGTTTGGGGAGATAACCCCCGAAAAAACAGCTTTTTGAATTTTTTGAAAAGTTTGGTCGATAAAAATTCAATTTTTTCGAGACTAAATTGGCCCGGAAAAGTGGCTTTAATTAATGTCGAGGATGCAGCGAGGTTTATTCTTGACGCCGCTCAAAAACCGGCAAAAATTACTTCAATTGCAGTAGAAAATTTAACCCTGGCCGAAATTTTTGAAAAAATAACAATCGGGAAAGGAAAGGTTTATAGACAAATCAAGGTTCCAAAATTTGTTTGGGATCTGGCAAGAAAATTAAGGCCATATCTAAAATATTTTGAGCCTATTTTGCCAATTAAAATCTTTAACTATTTTTGGAGAGCCTCAATCGTTGTGGATAGTCCTTTATCCTGTAAAGTAAACCTAAAGGGAACAAAATTTACAACAATTTCAAAAAAACATGAGCGCTAGCGAGGGATGAAATAAATTTAATAACCTTACATCTTGATCTCAATACTGACTCCGGCCCCAGTCAAACTTACCATTCGTCTTTTCAATTCTATTCGAATACGACTCATGGGGCGTTATTGACGGAGCACTCGGCGTTCGAAAAATGTAACTGGCGTTACATTTTGATTTCGATACTTACGCCTGCCGGAAGATCCAAATTTCCCAAAGAATCAACTGTGCGTGCACTGGGATCAATAATATCAATCAGTCTTTTATGCACTAAAACCTCGAAATGTTCCTGTGCGTCTTTATCTGTAAATGGAGATTCCTTGATGGCCATTAAGCTTCTTTTTGTAGGAAGAGGTATCGGTCCTATAATTTTTGCACCAGTAGCTAAAGCGGTATCGACTATCTTTGCTGCCGCCTCGTCAACTACTCTATGATCGTAACTTT
>Ga0209416_1000268_pt1 | contig 56255 bp, 76 predicted proteins | sample RifGroF1_FD_184001 | JGI IMG/M metagenome (GOLD analysis project Ga0209416, IMG submission 184001) | Groundwater microbial communities from Rifle, Colorado, USA - Groundwater F1 (SPAdes) (version 2) | ecosystem: Environmental > Aquatic > Deep subsurface > Groundwater | place: Rifle, Colorado... | reverse complement strand
TTGGTGGTGGATCTGCATTCAGGGCCGCCACCAAGGTAGACCTGCAGGTACGCGGACTGGCGGCAAAACCGGACATCGGCACAGATGTGCCGGTCTGAGGTGTAGCATATGAGTGTGACTCTGGCCGTGTCGGGATCGGACTTGACTGTATCAGGGAGCCTGTCTCTCTGGGACACGGTCGACTTCGTCACGTCCGGAACGGATCTTGGAGGTATTTCAGCCTGGTTGCACATAGCCGACGGTGCTCGTCCTCTGTCCTACAGGAAGCAGAGGGTGGTAGTTCCAGTGGAGCTGACGGTTGCAGATGGAAATGGATCTGCCTCTGTTGAGCTGAATACGGCTCTGCTATTGAGCCTGTTCAGGAACAGCGAAGAAACAGCCAGTTTGTGGATAGGCATCTGGGACAACACCTCCGAGAAGTGGATTGCTTCCGGCCCTGTGGATATAGCCTGGGCACCTCAGCCACACGGTACCGTTCCAGTGGCTGTAGTGGAGTCTTATGCGCTGGCAGGCGAGGCTCAGGATCTGGTCGATGCGCATGACGCGGACGATGAAGCGCATGCAGCTCTATTTGCAGAGACTGTTTCCCGCGCGACCGCCAATGGCCAGGCGCTGGCCGACGCGAACCGGTTCGAGGTTGGGCAGTTCATCGGGGCCGCGTGGGTGTTTTGCGTCAAGACCGGGACGCAGCTCAAGGCGTGGCTGAAGACGTACTTCGACGGGCTGTATGCCACGCTGGTCCATGCCGACAGGCACGCGGCGGCCGGAGCCGACCCCGTTACCCTGGCAGCCATCCAGGCCCAGTTGGACGCTGCGCTGCCTCCTACGTATGGGGCTGACAACAAGCTGGCGACCATGGCGGACATACCAGAGGGCGGCGGAGGCGCAGCGGTCACCGTCGAGCACATTTCCGCCGCATCGTTTACCCCTACAAGCGGTAAACACTACGTCTGCGCCAACGACGTCGAAGTTCTTGCGCCTGCCGCGCCGCTGGGCACCGAGCTGTGGGAAAGCTCGATCACCCTGGAAGCAGGCGCGATGTTGAGCTATCCGGTCGGATGGCGCGTCGGAGGCTTTGCCGATCCCGACGGCGGCAACCGCTGCCGCATCGCGTATGCGAATGGGGCCAACTGGTACCTGGATTGGGAAGCAGCCTACACTCAGACCAGCGGCAGCATCGTCTATGTGAGCACTGCGGGCAACGACGCTAATGACGGTTTCTCCTGGGCGCTCGCGAAACGGACCCCAGCCGCCGCGTTTCTGGTCGTGCCGGCTGGCGGGCAGGTCTGGATTGCTACCGGCACCTACAACGCCGCGACCGTGGTCGGCTTTGTGCTGCCCGAAAATGTGACGGTCTACGGCGGATTTGCCGGCACCGAGGCGACGGTGGCCGAGCGGTCGCGAACGCCTGACGGGGACGGCATCGGGGCGGCTATTTTCGGCAATCCGACAGTACTGACAAATACGCTGGACGTGACCCCTGGCGCTCTCTACGTCATCTTCGCGGCAACTGGCACAGGCGGTACGCCGGCAACGCTCGATGGCCTCACCATCGGCCCCGGAAAAATAGGAGTCCACTGTGCGGCTGCCGGCGCGTGCTCGCTCGTCGATTGTCTGGTCACAGGCTGCGTCAACGCCGGTAGCACGTCGAACGGCGGCGGGCTCTACGGGGCTACCGCCACCGCCTGCACGATCCAGAGCTGCAGCGCCGGCCGCTACGGCGGCGGGGCCTACTCCTGCACCTGCACCAACTGCGCGTTCACCGGCAATTCGGCCTCCTACGGCGGCGGGGCCTACTCCTGCACCTGCACCAACTGCGCGTTCACCGGCAATTCGGCCTCCGACGCCGGCGGCGGGGCCTACTCCGGCACCTGCACCAACTGCGCGTTCACCGGCAATTCGGCCTCCAACGCCGGCGGCGGGGCCTCCTCCTGCACCTGCACCAACTGCGCGTTCACCGGCAATTCGGTCTCCAACGCCGGCGGCGGGGCCTCCTCCTGCACCTGCACCAACTGCGCGTTCACCGGCAATTCGGCCCCCAACGGCGGCGGGGCCTACTCCTGCACCTGCACCAACTGCGCGTTCACCGGCAATTCGGCCTCCAACGCCGGCGGCGGGGCCTCCTCCTGCACCTGCACCAACTGCCTGTTGGTCCGCAACACCACCGGCGCGACTAACAACGGGCATGCCGCCTACGGGTGCACGCTGGTCAACTGCGCGCTGCTGCACAACGGCGGCACGGGGACTGCGCTGACGGCCGCGATGACGGCCCAACGCTCGTGCCTGTACTGGCGCAACACGGGCACGATCAACGGCACCGACACCACGCCGATAGCCGATGCCTCGCTGGGGCTGGCCTCGTTTGCCGCGCCCCTGGACATCGCCGCTGGACTCCCGACCGGAGACGACATAGCGCTACTCGATGCCGCCGTGGTGGCGCACGGATACGACCATGCTGCGGGGAGCGCTGCCATCGATGCCGGCACCAACTCGTACAACACGACCACTCTGGATATCCGCAACCGGACCCGCATCGTCAACACCACCATCGACTGCGGCGCCTACGAGTATCAGGGATGACCATAACCATGTGGACCGATCCGCTCGGTGCAACGCACCACAGCATCCCCATGCGCTGGCAGCATGCGGGGCACACGGTGGAGCTGTCTGGAGACCCGCGGCGGGCGCGCCGCGCCGGCTGGACCGAAGTTGTCCTTCCTCCGCCCACGCTGGCCGAACTCAAAGTCCGCGCCATCGAGGCGAACCGCCACGAATGCGCCCGACGGATCCTCGACCGCTGGCCGGACTGGGCACAGCGCAACTGCGCGCTTGGGGTCTACTCGACGGCGGACACCGAGGCATGCGCGGCGTGGATACATGCCTGCACGTCCGCTGAGGACGCAGCGGCGGACCTGATCGACACGGCAGCAGACGCGGCGGGCGTGGCCGCGGTAACCGTGGAGTGGCCGGCATGACGCACCGACACGACAAGAGCGAGTATCCCAAGCGCAAGGCGGCGCGGGCCAAGGCTGCGGCGGCCCACGGCGGCAACGCATCGGTCAAGGATCGGCTGGACACGGTGGAGGAGGCCATCGGGCTCGCGCCAGTGGCGCCATGACCCGCGGCGTGGTAGTGTAACACGGGCATGGTGCCCGTAGGAGGTAGCGTCGTAGGAGGTGATATCGCAGTTATCTTTGTTTGAACACGGTTGTAGAAATGATATGGTATTGACAATCAAAGGAAAGAACACAAGTGAAAAGTCTACAAGTATACATCGTTGCGGCTATTCTGTTTGCTGGCTGTACTGTTTCGCACCATCGTCCTGATCAGCCTTCTCTGATTCATATCTCTCCGGTATCTCCGGATATCCTGAAGGCTGCACTGAGCAGCGGATCTGTGGAAATCCTGTCCAGGACCAATACGTTTTCAGGAAAGAGCGGAATCGTGATCGAGGAGACTGTGGCCAAGAATCCGGATGGAACTCCGGTAGTGCTCAAAGTGGGGGACTCTGTGATCCCACTGTACGAGCGCCGGTGCACCATTGTCAAGGATATGGAGTTTCCGGAGATTTCCGGCACACCTGTGCCGCAAACTCCGACACGGAGGGAAGTGTTCTCCAATCCTGCTTCGCTCCCTGTCAGAGCACCACTGGAGGATGCCGAACATCCGTCGTGGCTGGACACCCTTCTGGAATCACCGAGACCTCCAGATCCTCAGACTGTAGGCCTTGCAGCCGAAACCGACACTCTCGAATCGGTCCAGCGGAAACCCAACTATGACCAAGTGGCATTGTCCGCCGTCAGGCGTCCTGATGGAACGGCATTGGTCTCGTACGAAGGAGGCGTGCTGGACGGCGTGGTTCAGGGAGGATTTCCGGTTAGTGATGGAACAGATGGCATGATCTACATAGGAGTGGTAGACGGCAATCCTGTGCGTGTGCGAGTACCGAAGGCACTCAACTTCCGCTAAGGAGCACGAACATGGGAACACGGGACATCGACGGCATGACTGATGAAGAGATTGGCGCAGCCATTGTCCACCTGACTAAGCAGCTTGCCGAGTTCGGCGATGTCCAGGTGCTTCTCACGTATGTGAATGCGGACGAACGAACAATCACAATCATGGAAGGCAGCGGAAACTGGAACGCCCGCAAGGCGCTTGCTGACCTGTTCATGAGGCGTGCATCCACCATTGACGACATGGAGATAGAGCACGAGTGCGGCTGCAGCGATCCAGATAACGGAGACGGGCCTGTGGAGTACTGGCAGGCGTAGGAGGCTGTATGGGTGGAAGATACCCGCAATGGTTCCGCGATCAGCGATACCGTGAGTATCGTCAGGAACGGACTGTACATTTTGTTGGACGGTGCCTGCTTGTGGGGGCGCTTGCTGGGGCAGTGATGGGTATGGTAAGGCCAGCCGCTGCTTTGCCGATCATAGTAGCAGGCATCGGTGTGTACATGCTGCTGACTTAAGCCCTCGAGACGCTATCTTATGGATATGCCAACCTCTTCCGACGGAAAAGCCTCGGAAGGAACAAACAAGGAGAAGGCCAGGATGAAGAAGCTGCTTGTCGGAATCGGTTTTGTGTGTCTCATGCTTGCAGGTTGCACCACCCCACGTGCCGCATACCAGGCCGGCGTGAACGCGGCCCTGCAGAACCCCAACAGCGACAATGTCACAGAGGATGTGCTGGTAACTGCGATCAAGACCGGAGCGACCAGTGTTCCGGAACAGTTCAGTCAGATTCAGGACACGGGTCTGGTTCACTATCAGAACTGCCGCAATTGGGCTCGTAATCCCGACGGCAGTCTGGCCACCATCAAGGTCAAGGACCAGGAAGTTCCGTTGGCCGAAGACTACGAGACCATGACCAAGTGGGCCAGCATGCAGACGTTAGGAGGAGGTTTTAAGAAGCTGACGTTGAAGATCGGCAACCTGCTGGGCTTTGATCCGGCAGTTCCCGGTGCCATGCTCGGCGTGCGCGATAACCGTGAAGGGTTCTCGTTTTCTGTCGACGAGGCCACAGGCGGGGTATCCAGGGATGCCGGTACAATCGCAGCCAAGTACGCCGGTCAGGCTTCAGTCATCGAGAAGATCAATGTCGGCCTCGGCATTTCGCTTGAGAAGCACTGGGCGGGTTCGGCCAATCTGATCAAGGTTCGGTCGGACGGCATAGTGGCGATTACCGGCGCTGTGGGTGGCGTAGTCAAGGAAGTTGTTGGGGAATTGTCCAAGTTCACTGTGTACGGTGCGGTGGCGTCCGGCGCGCAGTCTCTGGTGTCTGTGGTCAAGGAGACCCAGGCGGACGGCGCTATCAAGGATACGACCGTGGTCACGGATCAAGCAATGGCGAAGTAAGTAAGCAGACAGATCAGGCCCGCATGTTCATTCCGGATATGCGGGCCTTTCTGTAAAAGGAAAGGAACAGGAATGGGACGGATCATGGAGTGGATTGAAGCTCACAGGCAGGAACTGGAAAGCGAACGAAGCTTGTGGGGAATGTCCTGGAAGGCCTCTAAACTAAGCGGGATCCCGGAACGGGATGTTCGTCGAAGTATCAAACGGATGGGACTGGTTCCAAAAGGAATCGGGCAGGCTAGTCCAGCAATTTCGGTGCCGTCTGTGGTTCCGGAGAAGCTGTCTCCTGAGCAGCGTACCCGGGAATGTGTTCGTAAAGCTGTAGCCGCTCTCACGGACGACGAGATTCTGAGTCAGGCAGAGTTCATAGGAACCAGAATGGTGCAGGGATATTCCTCTGCCTACTTTCGAAAGGTGATCGCGGATCCCGAATTCAGAGCGTTCCAGCTACGCAAAGGAAAGCAATTGTACTGGTGCACTTCGGCCACCAAAGAGTGGGCGTTGTCTACGGTGTCGGGCGTCAGGGATATCTAAGGAGAAGCCATGAACAGAGCTCAATTCGCATCCGATTCGGACAGGGCAGGGTCGTCCATCGCAGACCGCAACTACATCGCCAAGCTCGAAGCAGAAAACAGGGAACTTCGCGGGCAGCAAGGTACTGACCAGATGTTGTTTCGCGAGGTGAAAGATGCCATCCAGGCATTCGAGCCTCAAGTTCCGATCAAGTATGGCAAACCCAATCTGAAACACGATCCGCTGCATGCAGTGCTGGTGGTCACGGACGCGCACGCCGAAGAGGTTGTGCGTCTGGAAGAGATGGAAGGTCTCGCGCAGTACGACTGGAGCACGTTTGTCAAGCGCATGGATGTAACCGCGAAGAAGACGGTCGAGCTGACGAACATCATGCGGCAGGCGTCTTGCGTTCCTACTCTAGACATTTGGAGCCTGGGTGACTGGTTCTGCGGCAAGATCCATCCGCAGGAGGAGTCCTACGGAGTATCTATGCCGATGCCGGTAGCAGTACCCAAGGTCGGTATGCAGTTCGCCATGCAGATTACTTCTCTGGCATCCCATTTCGAGAAGGTGCGTGTGTGGGGTCTGTGCGGCAACCACGGCAGGGAAGGCAAGAAGCCGGTCACCAAGATGACGGCAGACCGCAACTGGGACATGTCTGTGTACCTGATTGCCCAGGGGTACACTGCCAATCTCGAGAACGTGGAGTGGCATATCCCGCAGTCGATCATGACCATTGCCGATGTGGAAGGCTGGAACTGCCTTCTGACGCACAGTGGCGAGGTCAACATGAACAACCGTGTTCCGTACTATCCTATCGAGTCCACGTTCGACCAGGAGCATAAGGCCAGGTCTGGAACCGAGAAGGACTTCGTGTACGCATTCACGGGGCATTGGCATCATCATGCAATGCTGTCCAGCAGCATTGTGATGTGCCCGTCGATGATCGGCAACAACCAGTTCAGCAGGTTCCGGCTGCACAGGAACAGCAGTCCCGAACAGCTTCTGTGCTTCTTCACCCATAAGCATGGGTTGACGAACCAATGGCCGATTAAACTCGGCGATGGCGTCTGAACGGATTGATTCCAGGAAGGCCCGGGATGAAATTCGTGGTCGATCTCGACTCTACATTGCTGGAAATGCCTGTGCTCGAAAGGGCATGCAGCGATCTGGGGCGTCCTGGACAGCATACGATGCTGGACGCCCGCGATTGGTGTTTTACCACTATCCAGCAGGATGTGCGTGCTCGTGTGTATGAGCTGTTCTCGGATCCTGAGTTCATGTGTACCCTGCCTGTGCGTTCAGGAGCTCAGGCATTTGTGGCACAGCTGTGCCGGAAAGGACACGATGTCTGGATCGCCACCTGCAGGGACAAAGCTATTCATGAAAGGACTGCGAAACAGATCGCTGAACTGTTTCCTGACGTTGCTGCTGTCCTGCTCGAGGCTTCGTCTTCCAAGATGCAGATCTACCTCAAGATCGGTCCTGATGTGGTTGTCGACGACAGCCCTGCGAATGTGGCTGCAGCGGTCATGGCAGGGGTTCCTTGCGTGCTCATGTATTCGAGCGCTGACACGCCATACAACTGGAGGTTCTGGGGAGGCTTTGGCATCGATATGGAAGGTTTGCTGGAACTGGCTGAGAACGATAGCTGGAAAGATATCCGACATGCATGATTCCGGAAAGCGCGAACAATTCGATACAGGAGCTGTGCGGGATACTGCAGACAGCAAATCCAGGCCGGACCTGTCCAGTCCATTCGCCGCAGAGCGGTTGGGGAACTGGCTGCGGGATGGAGCATGCAAGTACGCTGCATGGAACTGGGCCAAGGGAATGCCGATCTCCAGGTGTATTGCCAGTCTGGAACGTCATCTGATGCAATACAGGCAGGGAGACGCGAGTGAAGATCACATGGCGGCGATCATGTGCAATGCCATGTTTGTCTTGCACTATGAGGAGATGATCAAGCGCAGCTGGCTTCCGAAGGAATTGGCGGACATGCCGGACTGGAAGCAGTTCGGACAGAAAGAGCTACCAGTTGACGAAGACAGGGCAGATGGTCCAGAATGTAGCTGTACGGCGACGTGCGAAAGGAAACGCAATGCTGGCGTCTGAGTTTGTACGTATCGTAGATCAAGCGCACAAGCAGGCTGCAAGCAGCAAGCTGAAGTTCCCATAGGAACTTACTTGTTGCTGCCGTCCCCGGGCCTTGCTCCTACATAAGGGCAAGGCCCGGGGTTATAGTATCCATAGCTTTTAGCTGGCTACGAAAGGGACAGATAATGGCCGTCAGCGACAAGGTTCTGTCGAAGTCGATGAGCATCGCCTTGCAGTCCAGCAGGAAAGCGCGGGATTCGGCCGATAAGGCACTGCACGACCTGCATCGTGATTCGCCAGGAACGAAGGTGTGTGCGGCCCATACGGCTATGAACGATATGATGGAGGCCCAGCTTTCGTATATCAAATCCATAGGTACAGGGGTGGAAGTACTTATGGAAAGTGCCATAGTGGTGTTGGATGATCGGGCAGTTAGACGTGGATTCATGACGACGCTCACGGTAGCCAACGTTGTAATCCTACTGATCAGTGTGCTGGTGCAGATCATAAGTCTCGGGACTTGACGAAATGTCTACAACTCTCGGAAAGACTTTGGAGTATGGAAGCCCTTCCATTCTGCAGCTGTGGCTGTCGGAATCGGACAACTTATCGGATCCTGCTGTGTTCCTGGTTCGTGCCGGTTTCGGGTCTCCTGCTTTCGCCAGAGTATGTACGGAAGCCGATCTGCACAACTATCCCGATTCGGATCTGACAGCTCCAGGCTGGTATCGGGCATCAGGGCTTGAATTGGAACTGGATTCGTCCGAGACTATGGGAAAGTGGTTGACGTCCATCCAAAGTGCACTGGAAGCTCTGGATACTGCATCTGATGTGTCCGCATCGGTGTCTGTACCGGACTCGGTGTCTATTCCTCTGCGCATGTACAGAACAGGCTCCCAGATAGGTACGCTGAATGTGGATAGGGAGGACCAGCAGGACAGTCTTAGGTTGACGCTGACAGTCACATTGACCGATCCCGATGTGCAGGCTGTTGTTCCCACCGATGTGTTTCGTGTATCTTCCGGAGAGTTCAGGGAGCTGCTTGGAATACGCACTGTGGCGGAACTGGACGACGTGTCCACCAGTGTGCAGGATTTCGAGACATCGGTTACAGTATGGTTGTCCAAGGAGTCTCCGGAACTGGAGAGCCAGCTCCTGGAGGCAATATCCGCGGACATTGAGAACCTGTGTTCGTTCGCGGTAGTGTCGGAGTAGTATCGTGGATGTGTCTGTAGTCAGGTATCTGCACAGCAAGGGCATCGCCGAAGCCGGCGATATCCCTGTTATCCGGCTGAGGTCCACAAATGCTGCCAAAGCTAAAGAACTCACAGAGTCCGGACTTGCTGCCGCGGGCAGAGGAAACTCCGGAAAAGCAGTCGAATCTCCCGAACCTGTCTGATGCATACTCGGCCTGGAAGGCTACAGGACAGCAGAAGGACTTCGACACGGTCATGCGCACGCTGGAGCCAAGTATTCAGCGGGGCTTGAATGCGTACGGCGGTGGCAGGCAGGAATTACGGACGAAGGCCAGGATACTGGCTTCGGAGGCTGTCAGACAGTTCGATCCGAACAAAGACGGGAAGAAAGCGCAGCTAAGTACCTATGTGCATTCCCACCTTCAGCGTCTGCAGCGCGTGGCTGCGGACAGGGCAGCTGCAGTGAGATTGCCGGAACGCTCGCGTATGGATGCTATCTTACTGCGAGACACGGTACGCGAGTTCGAGGACACGGAAGGATTCGAACCGGACATCGGGACGCTGTCCGAACAGACTGGACTGAGCAAGAGCAGGATCAATCTGGCCTCGGCCGCGTTCAAGGAAATCTCCGAAGCCGGACTGGAGACCGAAAAGGGCGACACGCTCCTCCAGGGAGCACCTGACGAAAGCAACGATCCATGGCGGGACTATGTATACCACGACCTGGATCCAAAGAGCCGAAAGATATTCGAATGGACTACAGGATATGGCGGAAGCAAGCTTCTGCAGAAACAGGAAATAGCCAGGCGGCTGAAGCTGACACCCGCCGCAGTGAGTTCGAGGATCCAGACGATCATCGACAAACTGCAGGCCCGCCCCTCCGGATCGGTATGATCGGCGGCACAGGTGTGCCGGACGACTGCCAAGTCGACTCTGCCGGATCTCGCGTTCAGCTTCGACGCCTGCTATTCAAGGAAGTCTCCGTACAGGCTTTCCATCCGGACAGCCTGAACCGTGTTCAGGCCAGGGTACGTATTGTTCCGGCACATGGAACTGGTACGGTGATCGAGCTGCTGGTAGTGTCTGCCGAACACGGCAGCCGACGCATGTATGCCCTTCCAGACACAGTGGTCCGGACCGGTGCGGGTTCGGTGAAAGCTTCGGCTCTGCTTCCGGGTCACGTGATCCTGCCTTCCGGCGACACTGTCCAGTCCACCCGGCTGTTGTTCGTGCAGGCTGACTTCTGCAGTCTTACCAGTGTATCCCCGGTATATGTACCGGTGTCAGGAATGCATGTGCTCACAGGAATCGACAGGAATCAGAAAGGAAACGTCCGATGACAGACCAGACTGTGGAAACGCCGGTTGTAGCACCAGTGTCGGCTGTTGTACCAGATGTTCCGGCAGTTCCGGTGCCCATCCAGGAACAGGTACCGACTGAGCAGCCCAAACCTGCAGAGGAAAAGCCGAAAACTACGCTCTACAAGGTTCCCAATGTCTTCAAGAGCAAGCTGGCACACATAGACAATGTCTGTGCCAAGGAAGGGTTCGTAACCCTGCAGACCAAGGATGGTAAGATCCACCGCAAAACCGCCGAAGAGGTCAGGAATTTTGCCAGGGACTGTGCACAAATGCTGCAAAGCATGTACTCTGCGGAATCTCGTGGAGTTGTTGTCCCTGCACACGTGAAGTCACAGACCCAGGAGCTGATAACCAAGCTCAGCACCGCCTGGCGCACAGCCAAGCATCAGCAGGAATCAGCGCTGAAGATGGACCATGTTCCGAGGGCTATGCAGCGCATTACCGACAACCTGGCCTGGCAGAAGGGCGACCTGACCAAGGAGCGTGGAGCGTATACGGCGGATGGCTTGCCCGAGGAAGTGAATATCAAGTACTTCCTTCAGAGGTTTCCGATGCTGACCGAAGGCGAGATCGCAACTATCCTGCGAGCCACCGACGTTCCCTACAACCTGCGTATCCAGATCCTGGCAGGAATGAATGGAAAGCGCATGATGGAAGCCAACAAGTTGGATGCCAAAGATGTGATGCGTATAGCCGGAAGGGTAGAGATTCCCACAGGAGTAGGTTTGAATCCGTCCGCAGTTCTACGTCCGGATAAGCCGATCAGGATTGTTCGGTCTTGACGCCTGACAGCTTCTCGAACATTTTCGTGTTGCCGCCGTACTGAGCCAGTTGAGATAGCTGCTGGCGGTAGAGTTTTACCAGTACATTCACAGACGAACGTATTTCTGCCAGTGTGGCTTGCTGGTCCTGCTCGAAAGCCATGGCCAGAGTTTCGTCCTGGGAAGCTTGTGCAGGATATCTGCTCGGAGGGAAGTCTGCGAACGCCAGGTGTTCTGGGGCCCTGTACAGCCCTTCGGACATCAAGGCCGTTCCACAGTACCGGCGCACCTGGGGAGAGAAGTACGACGCGCTGTACTCTCCGCCAAGAAGCAGCTGTACTTCTACACATGTCCATGTCAGCTCCAGCGGAGACGGAGCTGCGCGCATCTGTTCCGGCGAACTGTCCGGATCCAATACCGATGCGCAGACGATGTGGAACACTTCCGGACTGGTGAAGAAACGGTCGGATGCCAGTACGGAAGCCAGCGCTTGCAGTCGCTGCATGACGTCTTCGTGAATGGTTGCCCCGGTGCGCTCTTTTATAGCTTCCTCAAGGAACACAGGGTCCCACTCGAGACAGTCTTCGTCGAACAACTGGATAGCCAGCACCAGCGCAGGTGTTCCCAGCGTCATGGGATCGGCGAAGATCCCTCCAGCTTTCTTTAGCTCTTCCTGGATCATTGCTTGGTAGGTTCCAGTTTAGGTGGTTCGCCAGGCTGTGGCAGCTTCGGTGCCGGAGCGGGTTCCGCAGGTTCTGTGCGCAAGGGCGCCACCTCTACCTTTTTTCCAGGCGGCGTATCTATTGCACTTCTGTCTATTTCGCCGCCTCCAAGGATACTCTGCAGAATTCCAGCAACTCCACTGCCTTCGTCAATAGCCTTGGCTGCCCCCCTGAATCCGGAGTCCGGAGCTTGTCCTACGCTGTAATACACATCTTTTCCACGACGTTCTGCTTCCTTCAGGAAGTTCATGCGCCTGGAGTAGTTGGACGATGTGCTGATCATTCCGTACAAGGCGTCTGGATCGGCGTTCACCTGCCTGGCTACATCATCAGTGTGCTTCAGAATCTGTGCCAGTTCCTGCGGTCGAGCTCCGAGGCTGTTGGCATATGCCTGCACCTGTTCCCTGCCAAAGCCTCCGTAGCGTTGCAGGATGGCGTTGCCGTGCCGTGCGATCCATGGACTGATGCTTCGGAGCTGGTTCCACATGCGCGCCGCTCCTATGGTGGTCAACGCCGGCAGTGCCAGTCCGCTGGATACGAAGGCCTGAGCGGAAGGATGGCTCATCATGGCTTCCACGTCTTGCGGCTTCAGCCTGTACTCTGGATCAAGCAGCTTGTTGGCCTCGGACAGGAAACCATACCTGTACCTGGAACCTTGGCGCAGGACATCCTGCATCATGTTCCAGGCTGCTGATCTTCCATACTGGTGTTCCAGTGCTGCGGCGGCTGCGCCGGCGTGCTTCATGGCTTCGCTGTTGACAGCGTCCGCTGTCAGTTTCATCGTCCATTTGTTCCACTGGTCAGGGTTTCCGGCCATTCCCAGCTTGTCGAAGCTAAGTTTCTGGCTTGCCATAGCCATCAGCACGCTTGGATCCGTACGTCCTGTGATCCTGCTCAGGTTGCCGAGTAACGCTACCATCTGGGTAGGGTCAGTCACACCAGCCAGTCTTGCGGCCTGATAGTACGTGCCCATGGCTTTTCCTATTCCGGGCTTGCCGAGTGCAGCCACAAACCGGTCGCCGAACACGGTCTTCATCAGTCCGACAGCTTTCACAGGATCTGTCTGTCCGGTCAACTGCGTCAGTATTCTTACATTGCTGGCCTTGGACCGTATGTCCTGATCCACCATCATGGAGCCGTATTCGGTTAACTTGCCCGCCATGTCGAACACACCGGGCATGCGCATAAGGTTGCGGAAGGCACCGCGTTCGTACAGCTCCAGCATGGTTTGCATGTGCTTGCTGGATATTGCTCCCTGGAAAGGGCTGTCGGCCGACAGTCCGGACGCGGCCTTATACATTCTTGAAACCAGATTCACTACAGCCGTCTTGCGCCGGTCGTCTCCAGGACTGTAGGACGCGGTGTTGATTCCTTCGCGCTGCAGGAAGCCGTTGACTACCTTGTCCAGTCCCCAGTCCTGGAACATCTTGGCCAGGGTTAACGCGCCCCTCTCTATAGACCAGCCGGAGGCTGCCTGTTCGGCGCGTTCGGGAGAGAAGCCACGGACGTTGATGTACCAGTTAACCAGCAGATCGTGCTTCTGGTCTTCACGCTCCTGCTTTAGCGGCTCGAACAGTCCAGCATAGAATCCGCGGTCTTGTAGATCGATCCAGTTCTGCCCCGGAATGTTCGAGCCGGCGCCGATCTTGGTCTTGTTCCCCAGGGCGTCGACAGTGTACTGCTGTCCCCAGATGGACTTGGCGATGTTCAGGAATGGAGACAGTTGGGCCAGCGCATCTGACGCCTGCTGCTGCCAGTCGTCGAACTGGCCAAGACCGGAGAAGGCCGATCCGACCTGCTGCTGTACGCTGAGCCGGTCTACGTCGGACGACGTCTGTGCAGAAGTGGGTCCGCCATTGGCCATGTCATGCCCCGATATGGTTGCGGAGCGGCAGGATTTCCCTGGGGGTGAGCTTACCCAGCGCAGTCACGATGTCTTCCGGACGGTGGGCTTCAACCTGGTACAGGTTGTGCATCATATCGCTGAGGGTCATTGCGTTTTCGGCGATGGCGCTCTTGCGTGCCATGATACCCCCGGGCAGCTTCACCATATCCGCCTGTTCGGCCATCTCGGCCTCGATGTCCGCAGTGGTGATGCGCCGCAGGCCTTCTGCCACAGCGGCGTGGCGGATATCGTACCGGTGAGAGATACTTTCGAGAGAATCCACCATGGCATTCACGTCATTTGGCTGCATGAGCGAGCCTTCCGGCATTTTGCGCAGGCAGTCTCGTACGTTTCTGGTGGTCTTGGCGGCCTCTGCGTAGTGAGGAATGTACGGGATGACGCCGTCCAGCACGGACAGGGCGTCTTCCCTGGTACAGGTGGCCGCGCCTGCGTGCTGCAGCAGCGTACGGATCTGGGCTTCCGGAACTACCGTGTCGACGGAGCTCGCGGCCTTGAGCACACACGTGGCAGTGCTACGCCGCTCGCTCTCTGGCATATCCGAAGCGCATTCCAGGAACTGAGCCACTACCGTTTTGCCGGAAATGGCGTCAGTCACCGGCACAGATGTGCCATGGAACTCTATGATGTTGTCTGTTTCGGCTTTCTTGGGAACCCTTAGTGTGACCTGCTTGGACAGCATTTCGACCTCTTCGTCGTCAAGCCCCCACAGAGAGGCAGCCTTGGCAAGGGTTTCCCGAATCATTTCTCTGGCCGCGAAGGACTCCGGTGAAAGCACAGCCTTTTTCTCCACCAGGGGCTGGCGATTAAAATACGCAATGCTGTTCCAGGTCTCTGCGCGCGAGCAGATGGGAAACATGCGGTTGCGCATGTCAGCGAACTCTGCAGAAGAAAGATGAGCGATCTCGTCATCTGTCATAGCGCGATGCTGCACCACGAACGGCGGCAGATCCGGACGATCCGCCATGATCTGCTGCAGGACAGTCTTGCTCTTGTCGTGATAGATGTCGACAAACGGATTCATTGTGCGCTCCGTGATGCTTGCTCGCCCTAATATAGCCCGATTGCCTGTGCGACGTATGTGCGCGGTTCCGGTCTGCAGGTATTAGGCTGTGTACGGCCCTGAATCTTCGTACGTTTCTCGTTCCGGCAGTACCCATTGTCCGTCCATCTGTTCCAGCTCTTCCTGGGTATGGCTTAATCGGGATCCGTTGGATGTATCCGGAACAGACGGATACGATCCTACTCTGTACCAGCAGGCAGTTGCCAGGAAATTGGTAGCGTGGGCGAAGTCGTCGCTATGCCCGGGATCCCGCTTAACCGTAAGGATGTCTCCTCCTCTTACAGAAGGACGGCGTTCCGCGAACACTGCCAGGAAATCGTCTACTGGCCTAGCGTAGCTATCCTGCATACGCTGCATGTCGTAGTCCGGAAACCGGATCTTTCCTCCACGGATGGCTGTGAACATGGCAAACAGGCTTCTGGTATGATCCAGGTGCAGACTGGCTCTCGAACCTTTCTCTGCCACGTTCGCGTACACTACTTCCCTGTTGGGGCTGTAGCCGTAGGTGAATGGCCAGACTATGTGCGGGTCCAGATCCTGTCCGAATCCCAGAGTCTCGAAAAGCCAGCCTGCTCCGGTATAGTCGTGTGCGAAGATGGCCGGATTGTAGATGGAGATCAGTTTAAGGACCTCTGCCGCCTGCGCCGCAGGATTCATGGACTGCGGAAGAGACAGCATATGGTGAACGTGCAGGTCGGAGGTTCCGGATTTAATGCCCCCGAACACCAGTTTGGTCCAGGAATGTGTGTCTCCTCCTCCGCCCCAGTCTATGCCTATGCCGCATATGGAAAGCTCCCTGCGTTTCTTCCTGGCCTCTTCCAGCGTGTTCGGTCCAAGGTCGCATACTGCCTGCAGGGTGGGTTTGTCTATCATCCGGTCGGCGCTGTCGAACGACACGCCGAGCACCTCATTGTACAACTGGTACTTCGGGAATTGAGGATCGGCCATCAGTTTACGAAGTTTGCGCCACTGTAGCGGGATGCACGCGTGCAGCGGATGCAGTACCTGGCTGATGTGCCTGCCTCGGAACTCCTCTTCCCGCTCCCGGTAGCGAGGCACGAAGATCTGTTTCATAATATCCAGGGGCTTGCCGCATTTCACGCATATTGGACATAATGGACCGATCATGTTCAGCAGATCGTGGTCGACGGCGCCTATGTTCCATTTTCCGCAGCCGCAGCGAATCACCTGTTCTCCCTGCGAACTCTTTTGCCACAGAACTTCGGCCAGGTTTCCAGTAGACAGCGGAGTTCCTGTATAGCGTTTCCATCCGGTGTACGGACGAGCGGCCTGCGTCTGTTCGATGATGGGCAGGATGTCTTCGCGGACTCCCTGGATCTCGTCTACCCACAACCGGTCGATACCTGTAATGCCTCGTATGCGTAATACGTCCAGGAGGGCGTAGCTGTAGGTGTCGGTACTTTGGTTGCAATACGTCCGTCTCAATACTGTTTGTTTAGAAGCGAGGGTTACGATTTCGTCCCTAAACATGCTATTGGCCAGCATTGGAGCGGTGATTTCCTTACTGATGCGTGCCGCCTGGCTGAATAGTGGAGTTACTATCAGGCTCCTGGTACCGGACCTGGACAACCTTTCTACGATATCGGCTGCTACTCCCTGGAAGGTCTTTCCAACTTGGCGGGCCGTGAGCCAGATTTCGGACAGAACAGGCAGGGAATCGAACATCTCGTGGAACATGGGGAACCGGGCCACCGACATGGGGTGCCCTTCCATGTTCAGCATAAAGGTATAGTCCGCAAGGTTGCGGACACCGGCTCTTGCTCGCTGTACCAGGGCATCCAGACATTTCTGGAACAGGTTGATCAGATCGGCGTCCGATACCTTTTCCGGCTTCGGAGTCTGCTTAAAAACTGGTGTGTTTTGCGGCATAATCCATTGGAAGGCGAAGCTTACTCCGTATGGAGGCTTCGCCGTGTCATCTGTTTTACGATTTCGTGAATGTTTCCAGCATCCTGAAAGGAAGAGCACTTAGGCTTTACTGTAGTTCGGTATGCAGTACATGTGGGAAAGTCGCCGAAGAATGCGCCATATAGTTCTTCGGATGATGCGGCACGACGTGCTTTCCCATATTGTGTCAGCCGTACGGCGTACGGAGCAAACAAACCCTGACACAGTTCAAATGCCCCAGCCAGAAGAATCTGTATTGAACAAAGAAAGGGCGAAAACGGAAGACAGCGCCAATGGCGAGATCGAGAAGGCTAGAAATTTCGGACTGGAAGAATCTGCCGACAGTGCATTCAGAGCCTGACAACGAGCATGGTATGTGGTGTGCAGATGAACCTGTGTACTCACAATGGGATTCAGATAGACAGCAGTATGTAGGCGTGCTGCACAATAACCAGATTGTTGTTCGTGAGTTTGGTGACTTTATATGGAAATATTTCTACACAGGAAACATACCAAATGGGCATAGAGATTCTGATCAACGGTCCGGGACTTCCGCTTCTGGACCTGTCGAGCGGGAAGATGTACCAGATGCCTCCGTTTTCAGGGCGTGACGCAGCATTGGTGCAGACTTTCGAAGCGTGTGTACTGGTAGAACCTTTCACCAGTCTCGCGCCTGATGAACATTTCGAGACAATGGCTGCCTGGCTTGGCGACAGCGCGCTGCATATATTGGTAAGACCGGGATCGTTTGCGGACTTTCCAGCACACTGGTGCGTAGCTCCTCTTCCAGTCCTGGCGTCTATTGCGGACGTGTCCTCTGTGAAACGCATGTTGTCCAGCGAAATGCTGTGGACCCGATGTGTGTGGGTAAACAGGGGACAAGCCCGGGCGGCAGCGGAATTGCTTAATGTGTTCCCCAATGCTGTATTGCTGCAGTCCGATGGTTGGACATTGGAAGGGGCTGTTCCAAGATTTGCACCCGGAATGCCAATGTTCTGGACAACCCGCGACGGAGGACCTCTGGTTCCATGTGAAACAGTTGTTCCGTTTCCGGATCCTGTCAGGACTGTATCCATCCTGGACAAGGATACCCTGGTGCCTTTGGTGCAGACCGCCGATCCCGGATCGTTTCGCGTACAGGGAGTATGCGGTCGGGTTCCAGAAGCGCACGACGTTCTGCGGGACACGGTACTTAAATCCACGGCCGATCCGGCGTTCGCGGAGGCAGCGGCACGCTCCATGATCGAGCACAACTTGGAATATGTCAGGAATCTGCCGTGAGTCGACAGTACATGAACGACAGATGGTGTGTGCGGTGCGGAAGAACAGATCCAACTCCATATCTCAGAAAGTACGCGAGGCTGTTGCTTGGTAAAGCTGGTAACCGTGTGCTTGATCTGGGCTGGGGCAACGGAAGAAATGCTCGGTACCTGCAGCACCTCGGAGCAACTGTCGTTGCCGTTGATGCCTGTCCTGATGTCACAGATGTTCGTGCATGTATGCTGGGGCACGATTTACTGCCGTGCCCTGTAACATGGGCTACAGCTATCCTTGCCAACTATGTCCTGATGTTCCTAGACAGCGATGAACTGGCACAGGTGTGCCGGGAGATCAAACATGTTGCAGTTCCAGGCTGTAGGCCGATGGTCGAATTGTATCCGGCCAAAGACTCACACTACCCGACTGACGAGCATCTGAAATTGCTGGAGGACAGGATCATTGCCGAGCTAGGCAGGGACTTTGTCCGCCGGTCTAAGCACAGGTTTATTCTACAGATATGTTGAAACAGCTATACGCAAGGGGATTGTCTGGCTTACCGGACGTCTCGTTCGATTTTGTACCCGGCCTGAACGTGATCACTGGACCTATCGGTTCAGGAAAGACCATGCGCACAAGGGACATTCTGTTCCTGCTGCTGGCCGGACGCATGCCTTCCAAGCGTACCAATGACTGTCTCGGGAAGAAGTCCCAGATGGGCGTGACGCTGGACAACGATTTGCAGACCATGTCAATTCTCCGTTCAGGAGCCTCGGTACGGCTTCTGGAGGATCAGACCGTATCCGGGTCCGGTCCGATCAAGGAACGTGTGGCAATGATGACCGGTATTCCGGCCACAGATCTGGCGGAGCTGTGCTACTGCAGCGGAATGAAGCTGCAGGCCAACATGCAGCTGTCCAGCTCGTTCCTGTCCACCATGCGCGCCGCTATCGGCAGTTCCACCAGCCGGTTCTCCGACCTGGTGTCGTCGGAAGTGTCGTCGGTTCGGGGCAGATTGGCAGTGGAGGCACAGCGGTCTTTGGCTGTTCCTGTTGATCTGGAAGACCTGCGGATGCAAGTCGCAAAGGCCGACGAAGCTCGAGCCGCCGCAGAAGCAGAACTCGCCGCAGCTGGCGAATCTGAAGCGGTGTGTCGGGCTGTGCTGTCTGCCAGGTTGGCATCCGATGTGGAAGAACAGATTCGTGATCTGGAGAAGATCCTTAAGCCTGTGCTCGCTCTGTCGGAGAAAGAGGTATGTCGCCTGGTAGACGAAGCTTCTCTGTACGGCACGGCCGGACAGATAGCTTCAGAGATTGAAGCCTGTATGGGTTCAGGCCGCATGCTTGAGGCGTCCCCCACGCTGGCGCGCCTGCTGGAGCAGGCAGGCCGATATGCGGAAGCAGTGAAGGCGGGAGCCCCTATCAAGGAACTACGGGGGTTGCTTGACGAATATCGCGGTCTTGCGGTTGCGCCTGTGGTGTCTCAGTCCGACAAGGATAAGGCCGAGACTTACCTTCGCTATGTTGACGATCTCCGTAATGCTGCCGGAGCGGCAGCAGATGCCTGTAGGAACCTTATGGCCGCGCTGACATTGGCTGAGCGCGCAGAAGCAGGCCGGACAGCCGGAGCAGAAGAAACTGACAGGCTGTCCAGCTATCTGGCAAGGCTGGAGCTGTTGCAGGACTGTGTGCTTCCTTCCGGGATGCAGTCGGTGGAGAAGCAGTTGGTAGAGACGGTCAGTTCCGGAGTGCTCGGAGCCGCCACCGACTACCTGTGCCTGTGCGGGATGCATGCCGAGATGCAATACGACACTACAGTCGGAATCACGCTTGTGCGTTCAGACGGTCCGGTAAAGGCGCAGGAGCTGTCTGAAGGTGAAACCATGATCGCGGCATTGTGCCTGCGGCTGGCAATCGCGCACACTCTGAAGCCTATTCCCTTCCTGATTCTGGACGATATCACAGGTTCGCTCGGAATTCGTGCAGCGGCTGTCACAGATATGTTGCGTGTTTTTGCTCACGAGCATAGCCTGCCGATCGTGTTGAATACTCAGGAAATACGGGTAACGGGCGACGTGTTCTACAGGCTGGAGAAGATATGAAACGCATACTGGCAGACGATGTTCCAAAGTGCGCTCCCGGAACTGTGATATCCGCAGAGGACGCGCGGGAACTCGGCGTGATCTCGTTGTTTGTAGTAGGACGGAAGGTAGGTACGGACGGAGAGTATATGCGCACCGAGCTGTTTCCCGTCAGTTTCGATACTGAAGTGTATGCAGGTGATGTCTGGAAGACCGCGTGGAACGGAAAGCCTTTTCCGCAGGCATTCCCTGCGCTCCACAGCTATCCGCTGGAAAGTTCCAGGTATGACGACGCTGCGAACACATATTGGGAGATCTCGCCGGAAGATGTGGATGTGCTGATTGGCATTCTTGTTGAGGCAAACCGGGAACGTCGTAAAGCCGAACAGCCGGAACGAGGAACCTATGGCAAAATCTAAAGCGCGGTGGTGTAGGCGTACCCTTAGTGCTTTACTGAATCGTCTCGGTAAGGCACATGGGAGGCTGCACGAAGACAGGATGTTCAGGAAGAGCTATGAGGCATACCAGGAAATGATATATCTGGACAAATGCATGGAAGGTCTGCGCATGGCACGGGATATCGCAGACGATATGCACGCAGAGGAACGGGATGGAAAACCCACTAAAGCTTGACTCTGAAATCGTATGGGACGCGTGCCGCGACTATGGGCAACACTGGAACATAGGCACCATGCAGACTGTGTTGTATGTTGCAGTAGGTGGAGGAATGATTGGCAGATTGTTCGCCGAACAGCCGGCCGACGCATACATAGATTCCAGAGTGGGGAAACGGCCGTACACTCGAAAGCAGATCGAGAACTTGCGGCAAGTGCTATGTATCCTGGCGGAGTTCAAAGGACTTGACCCGCATAGTCTGCCGAAGATGCCTGATTTCCACGGAAGCGGGGTGTTCTGATGAAGCAGGCATACTATCTATCTGTAGACAACGAGTTTGTCTATTCACTCGGAGAGTATGATAGCTTTTCTGCTGCGAACCGGGCGGCAGAAGATCGGTACCCAGACGAGATGCAGGGCACGATATGGCTATGGACCAGAAGCTCGCTACTTAACTTCATGGCTAAGGCTTGCCGAGAAATGAGCATTGACACGTTGTGTCTGAAGAAAAAGGGTTGCCAGGATGAGTCTTGATGTATACTTGAAAGCTGTGCGCCCATGTACGATCTACAACGGTAATGTCACACACAATCTGCAAAATATGGCCGAAGCTGCCGGCATCCTTATGGAGCTGTGGCATCCAGAGGAGATCGGAATTACGCTCGCCCGTCAGCTGATTGAGCCGTTGACTGCAGCCGTGGCCAGACTGAAGGCTGAGCCAGATAAGTTCAGGGCACTCAATCCGCCAAATGGCTGGGGTTCGTACGCAGGGCTGCTCGAATTCATGGAACAGTATCTGCAGGCCTGTAGCGAGAATCCTGAAGCGGAGGTGTCTGTATGGCGGTAGATAAGCGCTGGCGACTGTCTTCGGACATATGCCGCTGCCATGACGCCGATTGTCCGAAGAGCGGCAAGTGCGCTCGTTTCCTGTGTAGGAACGATGTAGGTATATTGTGTCATACTGCCAGTCTGATGGACGAGCAGACTGGAACCTGTCGCATGTTCATCGAAGTACCGGAGAAAACAGAAAAATGAAGATCAGACGTTGGATTAGGTCTGGCAAGATCCTGCGGCCACACATGATAGACACAACGGAACAGCTTTTCGAGGACGTCGGACAATGTCTGGACGATGCCTGCTCCTGGGAGATAGTCGGAGAGTGTGTATTCGAAGGGGAAGATGGTAAGGTTTACGCAGGGAGCGTGGAGTTCTCAATCTATGAAGCCGATCCGGCATACGTTCGCGACCTGGAGCAGGAGAATACGGAGGAAGCATCGCAATGAAGATAGCAAGATGGCTGGACTATGGGTTCCTTGATGACGAAGACGCCAAGCGCATGGAGGACGTAGGAGATCTGTACGACCATGTGTGCCTTCCTGAAGAGATCTCCGTATTTCAGGCAGACACCGGCAAGTTCTACAAGGCATCTCTGCAGCTTATGATCGAGATAGCTGAACCCTACATAGTCGAGGATCTGCTGCAAGATCTGGACAACAATAAAGAATAGGACAGCAGGAGAGCAGGGTTCAATGGTCTCAGATCTTACTAGAATATCATATTCAGCACAAGTCAAGCACGTAGTGAAAGGAGACCCGCACGTCTCATCTGGCTAAAGCCAGTGGTCTCCTGCGGGAAATTTATGAGCGTGTATGGAATGCCTGGAATTTCAGGGCTTGGACAATGTGCGCTGTGCGGCGAGTCTTTCCTTGCAGAAATCCTACTGGGTAAAACTATCCAGCGGTTCAGTGTCGCGGGATGCGGCTCTGATCTTGTGGCACACAAGGACTGTCTGAACAAGTACGCTAGTAAGGACTTCCCAGATCTTCCAGAGAAAAGTCCGCTGAAGCAGGCGTGGGAAGACGCCAAATCAGCTTCCGACATCAAAAGCAAGGAAACAGTGGAATCGTGAGACAGACAACGGTTGTGGTTGCGGACGCCTATGTGCTGGTGGACCCATGGATACCTGAACTCGAGCACCTGCTTGGATTCAAGCGCCGCATGGTCCTGCAGCAGCCCGTCCTTACCGCTTCCGGCAACTGGCGGGTGGATAGACGTCCGGTAGTACGCGAGGAACAGCTCTACACGCTGGACAAGGATTCTACCGATCAGCATCAGGTCGGGTATTCGTATCCTGGCTTGCTGGACCGGATTTCAGACGGTTTGGCAAAGCTGCGTGTAGCCTATACGGTAATGGACCTGAGTACAAAGCCGGAGCCCCTCGACCTGTCGCAGCTATCGGTAGATCTGCGTCCGGGACAACCAGAGATTCTGCAGGTCATGGGCACGGAACGCCGTGCCACCATCAAGGCGGCCACGGGTCTTGGCAAGACTGAGACCATCGTCCAGTTCCTGCGCGCCTGCGGCAAGTCCAAAGTAGCGGTCGTGACTTTCAAGGGAGACGCACGCGACAGTATCTACGATCGTGTCAGGACGGGTGTTCCGGAGAAGACGGTGTGCCTGCTCAGAGCCAACTCTTCCTGCTTTGATGCAGATATCTATGTCCTGGCCGACAAGAGTCTGCATCGCCTTCCCGCAGACAACATCGACATTGTGCTGATTGACGAGGTGCATGGAGCGGGATCGGATAAGTCTTTTGAACGTTTGCTGGCTCTTGCAGGCAAGCGGGTATATGGTTTCTCGGCTACTCCCAAGGGAAGACATGACAAGTCTGACATGGCTATCGAAGCCCTGTGCGGAAAGGTCAAGGTCGACCTGTCGTACCGGTTCAGCGTGGACACCGGCGCCAATGTGCCGCTGTACGTGTACGTGTATGAAGCGCAAGGTCCCGAAGGTCTGGAAAACAAGCCGGATTTCGTGAAGGAGAAAGTGGGCATCTGGTGCAATCGTCCTCGGAATGGGCTTCTGGCACACCTGTGCCGGGATATTCCGGAAGACGACCAGACTCTGATCGTGTGCCGAACGCTGGAGCATGTGCTGAACATACATAGGTTACTTCCGGACTACACGTGCGTGTTCAGGCAGCCGTCCGGAGAGCGCGAGGAGGAACTGCTGGAAAGACAGCTTCTTCCTCCTGGATGGAAGCATCTTCCCAAGTTCCGCATAGACGCGGACGGAAGCCGCACCGATTTCGAGAGTGCGAAGCTGAAGAAGGTCATCGCCACGCCTGTCTGGCGGGAAGCTATGGACTTCAAGCAGCTCAAGTGGCTGGTGCGTGCAGACGGCACTGTCAATGAGATCGCATGTATCCAGATAGGTGGACGATTGGCCAGGAAGACCGACGGTAAGGATTGTGCGGTCCTGATCGACTTCTACGACCGGTTCAGTGGGTTTGAACGAAGGTCCGAAGCAAGAATGGCAAGGTACAGAAAGGAAGGCTGGATTGTCCAGCGGATAACCTGATGTATCTAGATAAGATGGAGCAACAGCAATGGATCCTAAGAAAGTGAAAGTGCACGTCAAGGCCACCGAAGAGGTGGTGTATGACGTTGTCATCGATATGGAAGAGGACGATGCCAATGCACTGATGTCTGGTGTAGATGAAGGGGAGGCCGCCCGCATCCTGGGAGACTACCTGATGATGGACGATTTCACCAGTAGTAGCGGATTGTGGCTTGTAGGTATCGAACCATACATCGAGCAGGAGGATAGAGGCTGATGTATAGAGAGTGTGCTTCACCTCCTTGTTCACTGTTTCATGTTACGACGGGCAAGCTGGTGAAGGCATACCGGCAGACGGGCCGAATCAACGCCCCGGTACGTGGGTTTGACACGTTGCAAGCCGCAATGGCGTGGGCAATGAAGGTCGGGCGCAAGGTCATAATGCGTGTTGAGTGTGTCACACCGGTACAAATGCTGCCCGATCACCACAACGAATGGGGCAGGGCGTGGTGGACTGGCGACGTGCCGGTTGACCGCATGAAGTGCGCATACTCGGCAGAGGGTGCGTGGCCGTTGACAGACACTGAAACGCACATCGAGCAAGAGAACAGAGACTGATGTATACCGTAATCAATTTCAAGTTCAAGAAGTCGCTCAAGGAAGCAGTGGCCAGTGGGCAACAGGTAGCCACATTCCAACCTGGCGGGCTGTTCGAAGAGCAGCGGGACGGACAGGTGTGTCTGGAGGGACCGCATTATCCGGAACCGCATCGCTGGTATGCGTCCGCTGTAATCAGGGACGGCATTATCGTAAAGGGAACTGTAAGGTGAGGGCCGAATGGGATCGATCCGACCTAACCTGCCTGACATTTCGCACCTGCCGCCTCCAGGTTTGAGGGAGATATACTGGGCACTGTCCAGCGGTTCCCTCGGCCTTGGAGTTCATCTGCGCGAGCAACCCCGGTTCGCGTCGCTTGAGCGCAAGTTTGAAGACAACGGATTGCCGGGAAAACATGCACTGGGCTGGTACATGTATTGGCTGAAGACCTGCCGTGCCCACTGCCGGAACAGCGCGAACGTGCTGACAATGTGGACTCTGATGTCGGGGCGGATGTCCGACGCATTCCTGGATTCGTTCCCCAAGTATCCGACCGCTGCCTACGAAGGGGTGCTGTCGGTGTCTTCCGCCGGATACTGGCAAAATGCTCCGCTGATCTTGCGGTATGTTCTTCTCTTGTCTGCCTGCCGGCAGGACGCCGACAGGCTGCGCGGCGAAAGGCTGCCCGGAATGATGGCCGAGTATGTCGGCCTGCCTTATGTGCGAACAGTTCTGCCACCAGATGTGGAGACAGGCTTTTGGACCCTCGCAGTGTCACTCTCTGCTTCCTGCACGCAGCTCTGAAGTGGCCCGAGCGCCTGCCCGAGCTGCTGAGGTGTGCAGATGCTCCGCCTACCCCGGATCCTGTGTACGCGTGCCTCTGGCGTGCCATACGCAAGACGCAGGCTTCCGGACTGCATGCCGCACCGGACCTGTTCCGTCAGCAGGTGCTGTTCGCTGTCAAATCCGATGCTCCGGCCTACAGCGGCGCAGTCGCGCAGCTGATTCGCCATGTGTCGGAGTCCGAAGTTCCCACCCAGCGCTTCTGCCTGGATTCGCTGAAGTCCTATGCGGCTCAGCGCGTGCTCGAGAACTACGAGGACCTGGACACGCCCGGAGCGGTAGATCGTGTAATCGCCAGTCTATCGCACATTCGAGACCTGAACACCGGATCCAGCCCGGCGCCTTTGGACCTGTTCGCAGAAGATGGGGAACAGTTCCTGCTGGCAGAGCCCAAGATACGTCTGGGTTTTCCCCTGTTCGACTGCCCATTCGGAGGCTTGCCGCCGTCCGAGACCCTGACCATGCTGGTAAGTCCGTTGAAGTCCTGCAAGACGTTGCTGTCCATCCAGCTGGCCAAGTGCATGGTCGCCAAAATGCTCGATGTCCTGTACATGAACTTCGAGCAGCGCGCCAAAGGCAATCTGGCCACACGCGTGTACCTGATGGCGTCGGATTCCAGGAAGTCGGACTGGGAAGGTGTGGAATCGTTCAGTCAGCTCAAGCCCGACGTGCGTGCCAGGCTGGAAGCAGGCATACCGGCATGGAGGCAGCATTTCTTTCCATACGCCGCGGAGAGCTTCGATGATCCGTCGGCCCTGAATCACGGAGCCGATTCAATCAAGAAGATCCTTCTGGACAACTTTGCCCGCAAGGGTAGGCCGATTCCATCTCTGATCATCCTGGACTGGTGGCGCGACATGTGGGACAGGGTGAAGGCAGCTATGATGGCCAGCGGTCGCAGGATGGATGGAGCCGAGATGCGGTCGCAGGAGCTGGCACACTTTCTGATGCTGAAACGAATGGCCCAGGATCTTGGGACACGTGTGTTTGTGCTTATGCAGATGGCTGCAGCTGTTGCCACATCCAAGCAGGCCGACAACATTTCCAATCTTACTTGCGGCAACGCTGCGGAGAACAGGATGCTCAGCGCGTACGTGGACTCGGCATTCGTGTCCACTAGGCTGAATGTGAAGGATCATACGATCACGTACAAGCTGGATGTGTCCCGCGATGTGGAGCCAGGATACATCCAGACGTTCACGCTGGATGGAGACGCCCAGCTGTTAGTTCCTATGGACCCGTCTTCGGGCATGGAGACGTTGTCCGATTTCGACGAAGACGATGAGGACACTTTGGAATGACGAGAGAACAAGCGCAGACCGAACAGAAGTTCCACAGGGGAGATTTGGTGCGTGTGGCCAAGGATCAAGGGTCGTGCAGGAGTCATTTCCCGTCAGACTGTGACGCGATTGTGCTCGGCAGCCATGCGGACCAGTATGGCCCGGAATACGGGGGATACAGCAGACCGCAGTATACTTTGCATCTTAAAGGCAGTGGGCAGCACTCGTGGTACGAAGAGAAGCATCTGACCCTGATAGAGAGCGGCAGGCTGGACAAGCTGAAAGAGTGGAAGGACGAGCAGGAGTCCGCCAGGCGGCAGAAGGCGAACCTGGACTGGATATTCGCCCACGGTCCGGAAGTGGTGGAGGAGATGTACGGGGCGAGCATTCAGACTTTAGCCGATGGTCTGGGAGTGCCTGACTTGTGGGGTAGCCGCGGAGAAGGCTTCGTCTGGCTGTCCAACGCTATAGCGGTACTGAGTTGGGCAAGTCCATACCTGATTACCGGAAACAAAGCAGGGTGGTTAGCCGAGTGCGAGCAGTACAGAAAGAACCACGGATAACACGGAGAACAGGAATGATCTGCGACGACTGCGACGGAGAAGGAGTGTTCGCCAACGGAAAGCGCTGTTTCTGCTGTAACGGAAACGGGAACTTGTGCGACGAGTGCGGAGATCCGTGCGAGGCGGGTCTGGATATATGCGATGAATGCATGAGGGAGAGTGCCGAAGAGGATGCAATCTTGGACGAGGACACGGAAGATGATCTGCGATAGTGGCGAAAGCCTAAAGTCGATGAAGAGCATACTGATTGTCCTGCTGGCTGCATTCCTGGCTGTAGTCCTGATGTGCTACATCCTGAAGGACGAGATCAGTGACGAGAAGGTGGTATGGCTGGATCAGATCGAGCTTACCGAGAAGGGCTTTGTACAGCTAGGACTGTCCCAGGATGGACTAGTGTGTTGGCGGCTATGTCCCGAGGATGTGCTGAAAACCGCATTTGGCACAAACGTGGAACAGGACCATGATCAATGACTACCTGTTCGGCATCCTGAAACGGGCGGACCCGTCGGCAGAGGTTGTGAGCGAGTGCGAGCCGGCGTCCTACTCGCAGGCTCCGGCCCGTGCAGGATACAACGGCAGGAAGGCCTTTCCCACAGTGGAACACTGGGGAGAGTCTTACCGGATGAACTGTCCGTTCTGCGGAGACAAGCGCAGGCGGTTGTTCTTCTGTCACCTTGCTGGAGCGAAGGTGCGGGTTCCAAACCGCAAGGGCCTGGTGAATTTCTCTCCGTTCGTGTGCGTGTGCCACAACGAGCACTGCAACCACGAAGCTCCTGAGTTCGCGAAGTGGATCAGGGATCTGAAACTCACCGACGGTCCGCCAATCGATCTGTCGACCGGGTTCTCTCCTCGAAAGGTCGACGGCTACAGTTTCCTGTTCGCGTCCGAAGAGGACACGCTTCCTGAGCCCTGCTATCCGTTGACTTCCTCGGAAGTTCCGGCGCATGTGCTGGACTACCTGGATTCCAGGGCATTCGATCCCTATACGCTGCAGGCGGAGTACGGAGCCGGATACAGTCCCAACGGAGCTGTGTACCGGAAGATGTCGGATGCAGAGGTCGAGGAACTGAAGTCACACGGACAGGAGGTGAAGTGGGAGCAGCAGTTCGGCAGGTTGTGGGGCGAGCGTATCGTAGTGCCCGTGATTCAGGGACGCAGACTGGTAGGCTGGCAGGGACGTACTCCCTATGACCCTCCTTCCGGACGGGAACCCAAGTACTTCTTCGGTCCGCGCCTGGATAAGTCCAGGTCCCTGTTCAACCTGGACCGCGCCCTGCTGGGTAACACGGTGGTGATCGTGGAAGGTGTGTTCGATGCGTTCCGTGTGGGATGTCCTGCGCTTGCTCTGTTCGGCAAGACGGTTTCCCAGGCGCAGATGGCTATCATGAACGTGGCCTTCTCGCAGAATGCCGGAGCGCTTGTGATGCTGGACCCGGAAGCTTCCGAGGAGACCTTCAAGCTGGCAGAGACACTGCACAGCCAGAAGATCTTTCCGAGAGGCGTAGTTCCGGTGTATCTTCCCAATCCGGGACCGGATCCTGCCGAGTGTTCGGCATCGTATCTGAAAAGCTTGCTCGATACACATGGAACACAGCTATTGACTACGCTGGCCGGAGACAGGCCGCAAATGAGTTCGGAAGAACTGCTCCAGGGCTTCGAGGTCCTGGAGGATCCCGAAGATGACGAATGAAGGAAAGAGAACGATGGACGAACATACTGAACCTATCCAGCAGGAACAAACTGCAGCATCTGAGGTTCCGGAAAAGAAGAAAATTACGCTCAATCGCCTGTCGGACGATCTGACGCAGCGGCTGGAGAAATTTCTCGAGGCTTGCCGGAATCTGTGGACTTCAGTTACGCAGGCTCAGCTGGCTGAGAAGGCCTCTGTATTTTTTGAAACCAAGGTCACGCAGAACAATGTGGCGTACCTGGCAAAACGCCATGGATGGAAGATCGGTAAGATGTATGCCGTACGGCCGGCGAAGCCCAAGACGACCGGGAATCCCCAAGGCTGTGACAGCGGTGTGACTACACAGCTAAATGCGCTTAGGGCAGACGTGTCACGTCTGGAGCTGTGTTCCAACAACGCGCTTGAACTGATTGAGAAGAAGCAGGACGATGCATATGCCGCGTTTAACGCTCAACTTACGACACGATTCTCCAGTATGCGTATTTCGATTCATGACCTAGAGGACAAAATTGATAAGGTGGCAGATGCGCTAGCCGGACACGAATCCAAGTTCCATGGACCAGCTGTTGTAGTAGAGCAGCTGCTGAACAAATTCATGGCAGATGTGTCCGAAGCTGCTGCGCTTTGCCGTACTGATCTGCCGGAAACCAAGGCAAACTCTTGATCTAGGAAAAACATGTCTTATCCGGTCTGTCTCTTTCCAGGAGAGGTCCAGGTGCAGGGTCCTGGCGGAAGGTTCTGGCGTGCCAGGCAGTGGCTGCCTGGCGATCCAATGCCATTCGCATCCTGCAGGGCTCTGGGACTCGACACCGAGACGGAGCCGCTGGAGAAGGGAGTGCCCATACGCCCGGTCATGCTCCAGATTTCGGGGGACATGTCGGACGAGATCCTGTTCGTTCACTGGCGCCATTTCTCCGAGGCGCTGGACTACATCGACACGAACTACCCTTCTACCGTGTGGGTGTTCTTCAACGCTCCCTTCGACTGCCGCGTACTCGGATGGCCGTACGGTCCGCTGACCAAGGTGATGGCGGAAAACCGACTGGTCGACATGGAGATCCGAGGCATCCTGCACAGCTTGCAGGAGGGCACGTACTTGGGCAAGATGAACCTTGCGGAGCTCACCCGCAGGCAGGTGGGCTGGGAGATGGAGAAGGACAAGGGTTTGTCCCTGAGCTTCCGCCAGGACAAGCAACTCTCTATGGACCAGGTCTGGTACGGCTCGTACGATGTCATAGCCACAGTCGAGGATTGGGCGAAGATACCGGAGCCGTACCCGACCGAGGATATCAACACCTGCGGCTACTTCGCGCTGTCAGACATATCCGCGCGCGGTATGCGCGTGGATATGGACAGGTTCAAGGAACTGTCGGAGGTGTTCGTAAAGGAGCAGCGGCGGCTGTACATGCTGCTGCAGGTGTTTGGCATAGCACCGGGCGATCCCAATATCGAAGGATCGTCTTCTCCTCCTGGAGTGCTGCTGCGGAAGCAGGAACTGCTTCATGCTCTCGAAGAGCAGTACGACGTCAGGCTGCCCAAGACCCCCAGCAAGGCCATCAGTACAGAGAAGAAGACACTGGACCTGGCACTGATCGTGCGCGGCATACCTGTGCCGAACTGGCTCAGGATCTCGCGCGATTACGAGCATGCCAGGAAAATGCGCAAGACCTACCTCAACCCGGCCAAGGTCGGCCCGGATGGCCGGGTACATCCCAGGTTCTCTCCGCTGATGAAGACCGGACGCACGTCGTGCAGCGATCCCAATATCCAGAACATGCCGAAGGACGGAGGACTCCGCGGGATTTACATCCCCGAGGACGGGTACCTGTTCCTGGCTACCGACTTCGCGCAGCTGGAGCTGTGTGCTCTGGCACAGTCGTGCTGGAGCAGGTTCGGCAGGTCGAAGATGCGCGAGCTGATCAACGAAGGCGTGGACCTGCACTACTGGTTCGGAGACATCCTTGCTACAAAAGTGGGCAAGTATTTTGATCCGAACGACAAAGACAATGAAGAAAGAAAAGCGTTTCGCCAGCGGGCTAAAGCGGCTCTATTCGGGTTTCCAGGTGGTCTTGGGGCTGCAACCTTTGTAGCGTATGCAAGAAACTACAAAGTAAGCATATCTATCGATGACGCCAAGGAGCTGAAAGAGCTGTGGACAGAGTCCTTCCCGGAAATGAAGCAGCACCTGCAACCCCGTGTCGACGAGTACTGGACCAGCCGCAATATCGCCATGTGGCTGTCCAGGCACAAGATGCAGGATCCCAAAGTGCGCACGCTGTCCGACCTGGCGTCTTTCCTGTCCATCGAAGGATGGGAGCCTGATGACATCTTCAAAGCTCAGTCCGAGGTGTCGGCGTACGAGTGCCGGCTGGTGTCCGGACGCCTGAAACGCAACTGCACCTACTGCGCAGCCACCAACATGCAGTTCCAGGGTCCGTCGGCCGACGGAGCCAAGGTGGGGCTGTGGGAAGGCTACGTGGAGGGATGGCGTACCGTGGACTTCATTCATGACGAGGTGATACAGGAGGTTCCGCTTCTGTGGACTCCGGTACAGCACACTGAGTTTGCGGCGCACGTGGAGGATGTCCTGTGTACCAGCATGCACCGTGTTCTTCCCGATGTGAAGATCAAGGCGTCGAGTGTGCTAATGGCCAGGTGGTACAAGGAGGCTGAGCGCTTGACTGATGACGATGGATGCCTTATGGTGTGGACTCCTGAAAGAGCGAAGGAGCTTAAAGAACGTGCCGAAGCGGAAAAGGCAGCCAAAGCTGCCGCAGCCAAAGCAGCCTGACGGTTTGCAGGAGATGTCCGATTCTGAAGTGTTGGACTACATCTATGGATGCAACTGCAAAGTCAAGCCCGACGATACTCGCTGGAAACTGGATGGAAGGGTCGAGTGGCAGTACATGTGGGTGTGCTCAGACGGCGAGCTGCGCACCAGGGGTGAGACCCTTAGAGAAGCTGTGATAAGACACGCATCTTGCATGTACAGATTGTATGTGTCGAGTTTTGTGTCGGGTGGCGTACTTGTTCCTACATTCCATAAGTGGCTGAGCGCATATGCTCTGCCTGAAACGAAGACCAAAGGAGAAGTGAAAGAATGAAGCGCGGTCCAAGTGTCGGTAGTTCGTACAGTGGTCCCGTGAACCAGATCACCGGCAAGGTTCCCCTGTACAAGCCGTCGGACAAGGGAGACATGATGCTCCGTGTCCTGCCGGCGTTCGAGAATGGTGCGGAGTGTCCGTGGGTAGATTTCGAGAGCGATCTGCCCGACAACTCGGCACGCATGGGCGATCAGCACTACGAGCTGGATGCCGTACAGATCTTCACCGGCAATGCAGTTCACATGCTGAGTTCGATGTCCAAAGAGGAAGGCGAGCCAGATGAAGCTGCAGTTCCATCGCCTGCGGTCTCCGTTGCCCATCGTATTTCGACCATGGTACGCAAATGCAAGGAGATGCAGGGCAAGGGGTACACCGGGCTCCGGACGGATTTCCTGCCCAATAAATTTGGACAGTCCTGGATTTCGGTCACAACAATGACCCTGGTGCAGTCTCTGCTGTACCATCTTGGCGGGCAGCCTGTGCGGGATCGCGACGGCAATCCGTTCCGGTACTGCGTAGTGAACATGACCTCCAGCGCCATGCGCAAGTTGCGCGAGAAGTTGTTTGCGGCGCGCGTGGTTCCTGCCAGCGGTGACAAGCGCGCGTATTCGCTCGAACAGTCTCAGTTCGGTGATTATGTGAGCTGCGCTGGAGGCAGTTTGATCGTACTGAGCCGCGATGTCGGTTCAGCCACTCCTGCCTACACCGTTCAGCTCGGAGAGCCTCTTGCGTTGGATACCGAGTGGTCTGCTTCGCAGTGGCGTCCGTGGTCTGGAGACGCAGAGAATGCTATCTACAAGATCCCGACGCATACCGAGGTCATGCAGGCCTTGAGCACAATTCTCACGGACGAGCTCATCGGCTTTGGCCTGATTGGATCCAACTTCGAACCGATGCTTACTCCAACCCAGATCGATCTGGGCAAGGCTGTGACGCTGTTCGAAGGCAATCAACAGGCCGAGGAAGCAGCGCCTGTTCCGGCTCCGGCTGCTCCATCCAGGGCGCCTGGTCTTCCCACAACGGGCAGAACACAATCCACTGTTCCGAATCAGGCAGGCGCTCCGCAACGCATTCCGCCTTCGTTCTCGGCTATGCCCAGTCAGGCTCCGAAAGCGCCAGCAGCTCTGCCGTCTACGGTCAACCGCGGACCGGTCCCTCCCAGGCCTCCGTCCACGGTACGCCCACAAGGGACACAGTTGCGTTCTGTTCCGCTGTCTGCTTTTCCGAAGCCGGCTGTGACTCCAGTGTCTGCTGTTCCGCCGGAGATGGAACAGCTTCCTCATCTGGGAGAGACGCAGGAAGCACATCTGTTTGATCCGGCGGCTGCTGTTGATGTTGCTGATCTTCCGACTGTTGATCTGGGGTGACCGGGGATACAATGCCTAATCACTGTTGCAACGATTTGTATGTGACCGGGCCGGAAGAGGAAGTAGCTGCGCTTTTGACTGCCATCGGAGCGGCTTCGTCTGAACCGGTATTTGACTTTTCAGTAGTCATCCCGTATCCAAAAGCGTATGCGGATCTAGACAACGAGTACATTGCGCTTGGATACGAAGCGTTTCACAAGAAGTATGGGCCCGATGCCAAAGACGGGTTCAATAGCGGAGGGCACGAGTGGTGCATTGATCACTGGGGGACCAAGTGGGGAGCGTATAACGTAGTACGCAGGGATGTAGATGGCCTGGTGTGCGTCTCGTTCCGGACAGCGTGGCAGCCGCCTTGTCCGGTGATCCCAGAGCTCCATCGACGGTTTCCCAAGTGTACTTTGCATCTGGAGTACTTTGAGGGCGGGATGGGGTTCGCAGGCGGATTCTCCTGTCTGTCTGCCGAGGATTGGTACGACGAGTCCGTGCCCTGGACAGCCGGAACCGTATCCAGGGAGTGGAAGGTAGACGACTACAGAGGCTGTAGAGGCGGGTAAACGGCAACGGAACTGTCCGGCACATCTGTGCCGGACAGTTTCCTCTGCACTCATGCACGGATATGTAGGAGTTTGTCCGCATACACTTATGCGCAAGTATATACAGTTTGACAAGAAAGGAACCGATGACAGCAGAACCGATCCTGCGTAATTTGATAGCCAGCAGCAGCAAGAGCCTGGCGAAGAAGCTGATCAAGCAGAACATCCCGGCTTCAATCGCCAATGCGATGTCCGGGCACGCTGTGCGTGACTCCGGAATCACGCAGACACATGTGATTCCGGTGGACTGCTTCCCGTTCGAGTACATCCTGGGACAGACAGGCATTCCGCTGCACAGAATCATCACCATCCAGGGCACTACTGCGTCTGCCAAGAGCAGTATGTTCTGGTTCATGGCTCGTGCGTTCCTGTCGTGCGGGGGACTGGTCATCTACTTCGATCTGGAGAACAAGCACGAGCCCCGCACGGCTCAGGCCTACATCGGAAATCCGATTGCCTACCGCAACCGGGTATACGTGTATCCGTCGACCGTGGTGGAGTGCTTTTCAGTACAGCTGCAGAGCGTGCTGAGTGCCCTCCGCAACGACAAGGCAATGAAGGGTCGGCCTATCTTGATCGGGATAGATACCTTGGGTTCGGCACTGGGTGCCAAGCACATCAGCGATATGAAGCAAGGCAAGGCCGATCCAGGTTTCTCCACAGCCAAGGCCACGTACATCCAGCAGATGGCGCTGCAGCAGGCCATCTCGTTGTTCCTGCCTGAACTTCCTCTGACCATTGTTGGTCTGCAGCAGGAACGCAATCTGCTGGAAAGCCAAGAACGCAAGGCTACAGGCGGGTCGTTCTCTGGATACGCCAAGTCTGTGGCGCTGCGTATGGAAAAGTACGCGTATTGGAAATACAGGGACGAGCGTTTGCCGCTGATCCGGGTGTCGCAGGAGAAACAGTCCAACAACACCCAGCGCGACATTTCATTGGTAGTGCCGTGCGACGTGACAGCCAACGGCCTGCCGTTCCGCAGCTACAGCTTCCAGTGGCAGTATTCCATGCTACAACTGCTGGCCGACCTTTCAGACAAGGCAGCATCCTGCCTGGAAGGGATTTTCAAAGTGGAGAAGGACCAGCTTACGTTCTCGGTCAAGAAAGCCGGCCGTAGCGGAACCGACTCGGAGTGGCTGGAGAAATACAAGTGCACGAAAGCCAGTCACAAGGAAGCAGGGCCGGCGCTTCTGGCCGATGTGGCCCTGCGTGATCTGCTTCGGGAGCGGGTCAACCTGAATGCAGAGCCGGTGTTCGCTACTCCGTATAGAGTACCGCTGTCGCTGTCCGGAGGCTTGTGGCTCGGACCCGAAGAAGATGACGAGTGGGCCAGTCGGTCCGAAGACGATATCCTGCAGATTCACCGTTCAGCGTTGGTGAAGATGGCTGCAGAAGACGACGCAGAGCGCAAAGCTGCGGCTGCCAAGTCTCTGGAAGATGACGAATCCGAGGACGACGTTCAGGAAGTGTCGCTGGCAGGAGAGTCGGATTGAACGATATAGGACAGGTCACAGCGTCCGACCTGGAAGCACTGCGCAGGGGGGCTGTAAGATTCCGTAAGTTGGCCGAGGCGGCTGGTACAGAGGCAAAGAAACTGTCGGTAGATTCCATGAAGCTGAACCTGCAGCGCAGGCTCCGGGAAGCTTCCGATGATCTTGCGGACATCTATGTGCATCCTGGAAGGCTTCAGGGTTCCAACATTCTGACAGGCAAGTTGCCAGCCTTGCTGCTGAGACACGCGAAGAAAAATGGTCTGGCGCTGTTTCGCACGATGCTCCCCAAATGCGACTGGTTTGTGGCTCTTACTTCCACAGTCATGTCTGAAGTGTGTGTCAGCGTTACAGTCGAAGACACGACGTACTTCGTCTGTCCGCTGAAGGAACTGAAAGAAAGCGAGGATGTATGGCGGCTGATCTTGTGATCGCGGAAAATCTGCTTGTCTCCAAGAAGGACCTGGTGCTTCCTGACACACTGGAGGGGCTGTACGCATATCTGCGCACAGTCCAGACACAGCTTGAAACTGTGAACACCATTACCTACTGGCAGGCGGGAGCTGTGCTTGCCAAGATGAAGGCATCGTTCGAAATCGAGAAACCTGCAGAGGCGGCTTCCCGTGAAACAGGTATCAAGGAACGTCTCCTGCGCTACTGCCGGCAAGTGTTCGAAGCCTTCGAGATCGGAGACCTGCGCGCTGTGTGCAGTAAGGGTATGCAGTGGAGTACTGTTCGTGAATTGGCGTCAGATAATGCAGAACCGTTTCGAGAGATGCTTTTGCAGCGTTTCCTGGAGGATCGGTACACTGATTTGGAAGTGCGAGACATCGCGCTGAAACTGCGCGCAGGCACTCCGATGAGCGTGCTGATCGGCGAGGATGGCGAACTGGTCGAGGGAACCGGAGAAGGATCAGGTTCCGGGGAACCTGGCGAACCCGGCGAGCTGAAGCAGCATCTGGACAAGGCCCGGAAGAAGGTGGCTAAGCTGTCCAGGGACTGCGCGGCCGAGAGCAAGGCTTTCAACGAGAGGCTGACCACCGATTTCGCCGATGCCCTATTCACCTCGGACGGCTCCGATGACCAGGATGTCATTGAAGCGTTGTCGGCTCTTGAAACTGTGTTGCACGGAACCATCTCTGAAAGCATTTCGCTGGCCAATGCTGTTCATGTGATGTGCGGCAAGAGCGATTATCCGTTCGATGGCATCGATACGATGCTGAACGAAATCAGGACCAGGTTCGCAGTCGGCGCAACGCCTGTCGAGAATTAGGAACTTGAATGTGCATGACGGCGTCAGGGCTCTGAGACGTGTTCCCGATGACATGCTTCTGGCATCTAATGCCGTGTGCCTGTGCGATATCGGACGCATGGCATCGTTCCTGGATATACAGGCTGCCGCACTGTGTCGCTGCCTGTCCAGGGCTACCGGCATAGGTGAAGACATATGGTCTGATCTTGTGTCCAAGCATGTTGGGCTGCCAGCCGATTCCATATTGAAGCGTTTGCTTGAGCACACTGTGTGCGGCTGGCTTCCGGCATTGGCCTCCGGGTATCTTCCATGCTCTATGGCCGATGCCGGATACAGGGATATTCCGCAGACTGTGCTGGTGGGAAACGGCGGGCCGGAGCCGGACAGCTGCAGATGGAATCTGTCTATGCTGGTGGAAGCCGGTCCCGATTTCGGGACGGAGCTGCGTGTGCGGCTCAGCGAGCGTATGGCAGCAAGTGTTCTGCGCAAAGCTGTCGGAATACGACTGGTTGCGGCATGTTCGCGTCCCCGGCCGTACGATCTGCATCGAATGCGGCTTGCCGTCGGATTGACGGCGGATCAGCATGGACATCCATCCTTGGCTAATGTGTTCGAGTGCTCGGGTTTGCGTGCTGCAAACCGCAGGCTGATGCATGAGTATGTCGGAAAGTGTCCACGGAACTCAGAACGGGAGATGTGCTTCGACTGCGGAGCTTCCCCGGACAAGTGTTCGAGATCCAGGCACACGAATATGCTGGAAAAGGGCACGTGCCTTACCTGTGGCAGCGGCAAATACAGACTCAATCTAAAAGGAGTGTGTGTAGCATGTGTGCAGCGGTATGTGACAACAGGGGCTCCGCTGGTGGTCCGGGCGCAGCCGTGATGGCGCAGTTGGATTCGGTAGAGCAGCTCATGCTTCGCCGATATTCGGCGATGTTGTCCGGATTTGCGGAAGTCGCGGACAAGGACAGGAAATTCAGGCTGGCCTACTCGGCCGCCAGGGACATGCTTCCTATTCTGCGCTTCTGCATTCCGGTGGCCGCCGAGCTGGCCATGTTTCACAAGCCGGAATACAGCGAGGATGGTTCTGCGCTGTACAGGGTGGTGATGATGTATACCCTGTGTCTGACAGAACAGGATAGGGCTTGGGAAGCGATGGTGGCTGCGTCGGAGAACCTGTTCTCCACACCTGAGCTCGCAGAGGCGTCTACAGTGTTCGGAGCAATGCTTTCGTACGTAATCCTTCAATATGTGCTGTTCATGCCGTACATGCTGGAAACGATGGGAGAAGTGTGGCCGGACAAAGCCGAGCATATGCTTTCCGGTATCGTGCGTGCCCAGCATATGGACAAGGCTTCCGCCAGAAAACTGCTGGAAGGAATGCACGCCGCCGGACTGCTTCCAGCAATGGAAGGTCCGGACAAACTGTGCAGTCGCAGGGAAGGAAGACTGACCAGACTCATGCAGAGACTCCGCGGTCGCATACTGGTTCCGAGATGCAGCGGTACTGTTGGTATTTGCGTCAAGGATATCTTCCGCCGGTGGATGGGCAAGCTGGCCGCAACCGGCGAAGTCGAACTTCCGAAAGGACAGGTGATGGATGCTGATAGACCATCTGAGACGCCTTGATCCGGGACACTGGCTGTACTGCTGGGCAGGTAAGCTGCTGGATAGTGAACATGCCAGTGTACGGGCAGATCTTGTGCGGCTGAGGGCTTTCCGAGCCAGGGGCAAAGGTCGGTGGCTGTACAGGGAGATTCCGCCGTACCGTCCGACAGCTGTTTCGAAGGCATCGTCGTCCGGAGATGAACTCCACAAACTTATGTTTGCAGACGATCCCGTGCTGGTGATCCGCAGCGGCGCTCGTAAAGGCAGACATGCGCATTCGGAGGACCTGTACCGAACTGAAGATGCTTCCCGGATTGATATATCTGTCGAGCTTTCCGGAGAAAATCCGTTAGACGTCCAGGACAGGCAGGCGGCACATTCGCTCGAGATATGTGAGACCTGCATGGAATCGTACGAGGCGGCTGGAGGAAAGATAGAGAACATCTATCCGGCGTACATCCCCCGGTTTTTGCTGTCGTCGAAACGGTCGGCGCATGTGTATGTGCGTCCGGAATTGGATTCTACCAAGTCTCCTCCGGCAGAGGAGTATGGTGGATTCGTACTCAGGGATGCAAACTGGTGGTACGGACAAGGGGTATGGTGTGTGGATCCGGGAGATCTTGGGCATTGGTACATATCTTCCAATCTGGATAACCTGCAACACGGATACGAGGTAGCCGTCAGTGAATGAGATAACAGCCTGGCAGCAAGTGCTTTCGGGGTGCTTCCCCGTGTTCATCAACGTGGAGACCACGGGCGTAGGATCGGATGACGTGGTGTCTGCTGTGTGCATGCGTCCTCCTGCAGTGAGTACGCCGGTTCTGCTAAGCAATATCTGGAGCGTTCCGGATGATAAGGTAGCTACCGCTGCCAAGTTCCTGGCCATGACGGAAAACGAATACCGGGAACTGGCCGGAGTACCACAAGAGACATTCGTCCGTATCTTTGACCTGCTTCTGGAAGAAATCGCAAAACGCAACATGACTCCGTTACTGGTCACATACAATCCGGAATTCCAGGCCCGGTTTCTCGGCACACTTGTGCCGGGAGCTTTGGAAGCGTTCGAATGGCTGGACATCTGTCGGCTGGCCTGGTGCCTGTCCGAGACCAACGGAATCTCTCCGGACATCGGAACGGTACAGGAACTGATGTCCGCAGTGACGGAACTCACCAATGGCCAGCGCGGGACGGGGTACAAGCCTGTGATGACCAAGTGGGGTCTTCCTGTTTCATCTCCGTGCCCTCCTTTGCAGAAAACAGCCAGGATCGCATGGATGTGGAACAAGGTATCACATTGGAAACAGGGAGTCAATCCTATCAAGCTGCCGTATGCTACCTCGCTGTACCCTGAGGTTGGCCTGGCGGTGAACCTGAAAGCCAAAAGCAGATGACGTTCAACTGCTCGGTGTACGACCTGCTGGCCCGGAACGCCAATGTGGCCGCGCAGGATGACACGTGGTGTGTGTACCTGTACGTCCACGGTAGTCGGGCCAGCATGATTACAGAGACGTCCAGAACCGTATCTTCATGTTCAGAAGCCATTCCGCTTCTGGTGGATTACGATCTTGGATTCGCGTCTTCCCCGGCACAGGCCACGTGGAAGATAGATAACAGGGCAGAGCTGGCACGTGTGCTGCAACTGGTGTACGACCAGCACGGTGGATCGTTTTCAATTGACATCAGCGAAGCTGATGGGTTTGTAACTGGCATCTGTTGCATCAAGTCTGCGGAGGGATCGTGCGATCCGATAGGCGTGCTGCAGTTGACGCGCATCAAAACGCTGCAGCTTCCGCCATCTCCGCTCAAGTTCAAGGATGACAGGTTCGAGACCTGCACATTCGACCGGGAACGGTGGGCACAATGTACCCTGAAAGTTCCCGGCAGAGTTCTGGCAGACTTGCCCGATCCCGCAAACCGATACATGTTCTGTGAAGCGCTGACGTCACTGTCCCGCGGGGGCAGCAATCCGATGCAATCATACGTAGGCGATAAATTCAGAACAAAGGAAGAAGCTATGGCTATCAAACCAGCCGCGTCCGTGGGCGCAAAGACTGAACCTTCGCATCTGTCGGTGGAGGCCCCCAGTGCCCCACCGACGCCTGTTCCCCCTACTCCTCCTGCTCCTCTCCGTCCTCCGGCCGATCGGCCGGTTGCGCAGGCAGTGGCCGCACGCAAAGCAGCCGCAAAAACTATGTCCATTGTGGTTCCGCCGGTTCCGGCACAGGAACCTTCCTCGGTTGACTTCGTGGACAAGTCCGCTTCGGTGCCGGCAGTGCCGGAAACAGCGGAAACTGCACAGCCAGTTGCTGCGGCATCTCCGGTATCGGAAGAAGAAGCCGCTAAGGAGATTCCGGTTGCAGCCCCCCCAGCCGCTGCCCCCACGGCCGCCGCCGGAATCACAGATAGCGGCAATGGCAAGGAGAAGCGTCCCCGGCGCAGCTCTGAGACCTTAGATGCCGAAGCGGCGGAACGTCTTACAGAACGACACTGGACCGTGCTTCCCCCCGTGGATGATTTGAAGGACAAACTGCGGGCCGATCTTCCAGGAACTGTAACTATGGTCGGAAAGTTCATCTCCGCGGCGGAGGATGCGGCACGTACCCTTCGTGACGCTATGTTCTTTGAGATGCAGGCTTTATGCTCTCAGCCCGCCGAACCTCCGATAGATCCTGAGGAACTCCAGCGCAAAGTGACAGAAGCGGTCTGTGCTGCTCTCCAGATCCATAAGATAGGTTGAGTCCAATGGCAGGTTGGGCGTACTACCGCATAGCCAACGGGCGGTTGCCGTATTTTCCCACAGTCGCCGAGGCTGTAGGGGATGCGACGCTCGCCGCGTTTCTAGCGGTGAACGCCGATCTGGCTGCAGGGGCTGCCGGTCCATTCCAGAGACATCTCAGGACCGGCAGTCCCCTATGGTCAGATGCTTTCCCTGCATCCAGAAGTACCCTCTCCGGACTGCTGGAACTGGTATACGACGCTGGGTCCGAAAACCCGGTGTCCCCGTTGGAGCGCATACAGCACAATGCACACAGGGACGGTCCTCACAGGGCCGTCCATCATTTCCATCATCCGGAGATCCTGAAGGCCTATACCGAAATGGCGTACCCTTCGGGATCATCTTCCGAGGCCGTATCTCCAGGCAATCTTTGGTGGACGGGACCCGTCGACTCGCTCAAAGCCCAATTGCTGGCTACTCTGCGTCCGGCAGGGCTGCTCGGAGACTTTCCCGATTCCAGGGTATATGAGTGTCTGGAGCTGGTGCTGGAAGAGCAGCTGCGGGAATGCCACGCAGGCAACGTAGCTGTATACCCGGACATGACTGAAAGCCTATTGTCATTTGTTTCCAGACGGTATTCGCCGGGAGGAGTTCCAGGCTGCAAGTACGATCTGCTGCGGTACGATGCGTTCTGGGCATCCATGCGCAGAATAGTCGGACTGCAGGTTCTGCGTCCCAGTTTCAAGAGTGAGACAAACAAGGCGCAGAAAGTTGCAGCCGCAACCAACCGGTTGCTGGAAAAGATGAAGGAACTGGGAATGAACGACGAGCACTACCTTAGAAAGGTGCATCACTGGTGCCAGTACACCAAATCCCCTCCGTCCATAAAGCTGGTATTGGAACCGGCACAGACGATGCTCATGTAGAGTTGAATGATGGTTCGATATTGTGTATTCCGACACGCATCGTACACTTCGACTTCGAACTGGGAGCCCGTGTGTGGATCACAGAGATCGAGCGTCCTGGAACAGCTATAGCCCAGATGATGGATGGTCTGGGTAAACAGTACCTGGTGGCGTACTGGGACAGATGTGAGCGTCGGCAGACGTGGTTGTTCGCGTCAGATTTGGAGGCAAGGAATGTCCCTGTCTGAACTGACAGCGGCAGTAGGTAAGCTTACACGCAAAGACTGTCTGGCTCTTTCTGCCGCGTTGCGTGCACGGATGTGTGCGCTGGCTCAGGCTCCGGACCCAGTCGTGGCGAGGAAGGTGCGTACAAGTTCTACGGCTTCAATCGTACTGGCCGGTCAGCGGTATACGGGGCAGATCGAAGATTTGATGTCCCGATGTCTTTCGCTTCGATTCTCGGACAATTCCCGCTTGTTCCTGTCAATGTCTGATCTGGATCTGGAGGGTTTCGATTGTCCTCTTACCGCATCTCCGGACAGCCTGTACTCGTCCGAGGCTGTTGATCCGGAGCAACCTGTGTGCCAGCATGATATACGTGTGCTGGAAGGACGGCTGTATAGGGTGGTTCGGCACGGAGACCCGATGTCAGAATGCAGAAGGCTTAGGGAATGTCCAGAGATCGAGAACTTCCCAAGTTCGTACTTGAAACTCCTGCCGGCAAAAGCGAGCGTATCTCTTGAGTTCTAAGCCCGCCCCAGGTTCGCAAAGAACCAGCGTCCCTGGATTGAGCGCAGGTTGGCTCGGTACCGTGATTTACTTCAGGATTACGTAGACAAACACAATGCAAATAATGACAACTACAGACGATACATCCGTCGGACTGATGCACAGGGAGACGCAGCGATTTTCAACCAGCTCTGGGCCGCTGGTCCTGACGGCCTCGTCCCGTGACATCCTTGTCAGCTTCCGTCCTTCGGGCAATGGCTCGATGTGGCTGGGAGCCTGGCGGTACACGCTGAAAGACCAGAAGTTTGATGGACTGGCACTGCACACGGATATTCGGTTCAGCGATGCGTTGTGCAGGTGCGCCAGAGAACACGGCGGACAGAACACCAGTCCAATGTCGTGCTACGCCGGGCAGGCTCCGGTGGTTCCGGAAACAGAAATAGTTGTCATGTCCCGCGTACATGGAGCCTTCATTGCCAATAGGACGTGGGTAGCAAGGCAGGCCAGAAAGAACAGAAAGGCAATCGCGCATGGGGCTTGAGATTCTTTCCAAGCATGGCGTATGCTGTGCTTTGCACGTTTCGTACCCGAGATACCGGGACAGGCTGGATCCCGGCCTGCTGGGTTTCGATCTGAACAGCTCGATGGACAGAGCGGTGTTCCGGGCACCGTCCATCGCTATGCTGGCTGACGCGCTGAAGCCGATATCGAGTATTGAGCAAAAGGCGCGTGCAGCCTTTTCAAACAAGACCTTGTCGCTGGCACATGGAGTAGGACTTCGATTCTGTCCGGTCAAGGGCCTTTCCTCTTTGATGCAGGTTCTGCGCGTAAGGCAGGAGGAGTTTTCCGGCGCAGCTGTGTCGTTTGTGTCCGGTTTCGACCGGACGGTGTCGGAAATGCGTACAGCCTGGCAGCAGACTGTGGATAGGCAGACTGGGTTTTCCGAAGAGATCAGGAAGAAGCTGCTCGACCGTGTACTGCTGAAGTTTCCGAACAGGGCTCCGCCGTTGAATGCGTTCAGCATGGATGTCAGCTGGCTTGAACTGAAGACTCCAGACACTCCTGGACTGACCGGCCTGGACGATGTCGAAGCGGCTGCAGCCGCGGAAGCCTGGTCTGAGATGCGGTCCAGGGCAGTCGACAAGGCTCGTCAGTTTTCCGACACATTCGTGACAGGCTGCCGTATGGAGCTCGTACGCAGATTGCAGGAGTTCTATGCTTCCATGCGTGTCGTGGTGGAGAACGGCAAACCAATCAATAAGCGCACGGTGGCCCGTGTACGCGAATTCGTAGAGAACATGTCGGTACTCAATTTTGCCAACGACTCGACCATCAACGGCTGGATCACACAACTGCAGGAATCGTTCGGAGGGAAGCTTGACAGTACTGTGCCTGCAGGCATTCACGACAACGAGATCATACGCTCGGTGAGCGACTGCATCGGCGATACGGCTGACAGGATTGAAGCGGAATTGAGTATCGCGTACGACGATGGAGCTGCAGATCGGGTAGCGGCTGTTGTCGGCACACCCGTGCCGCTGAACCTCGAGATTGAAACCGGCGGACTGTCTGTTTGACGGATCAGGAATTCAGCTGCAGGTATTGGGCCGAGAACTTCTCCAGAGATGTGGAAACGTTCCTGGAGTACTGGGAATCGGAACAGCGGCAGCGACCGCAGGAGTATCCTACCAGGATGACGCTGAGTGACTGGGACCGGCAGTTTGTGGCCTGGCTGAATAACCAAGGCAGGGAGAATAAAACATGAGCCATTTGACTAGAATCAGGAACGTGTATACGCGAAAGGATCTGCTGATCGCGGCTCTGCTGCGATTCACGCCCATTGTGGAGGAGAGCGCGGATGGGCGCTACTGGGGAGGCAGGACCGCCAAGGGGGACATTGTGGCGAAGCTGGGACAATATGATCTGATTTTCCAGCTTGTAGCGCCGTCGTCAGATGTATCCATGGTGCGGGATCATAGCGAAACAGCTATCGAAGTGCCGGCGGTGACATCGGTGTATCAGCCGTCGTTCGATACCTGGAACGGAGAGGTGCAGACGGTATTTGGAAAGAATCTGTGTCGGCTGAATGCCGAGTACTACTCCGCGCTGCTTGCTGAACAGTCCCAGGGATACCCTGTGATTTCCAGGCATGAAACGGATGACGAAATCGTGGTGACTCTGTATGCATAGCCTGTCGATAGCCATTCCGGCATGCGGGTACAAGGTAGGCACGCTTGGCTGGCTGAAGCGCGGACTGGCGGACGGAACTGTATGTGAGGAGACTTACCCGTGAAGATATCTATTCGCATTCCCAAGACCCTGAACGAGCCTGTCGAACTTGAAGTAGACGGAGCCAAGGGGACGCAATGTCTGGAAGCGACAAGGAAACTGCGCTCGCAGATGCTGGCGCAGTCGCCGCTGAAACGCAAGGACGAGTTCCACCAGACGGTGGGAACCGGAGTCTGCGCTCAGGTAGGGTAACCGTACTGATTGATAAGATGCACGGAGGAGTGTCCTTCCTGCACAGCGACAACCTGGTGGACGCGATCGGGGTGAAGCCGGATAGCGTCGAGCGTCTAAGCAATGTGGAATTCGATTCCGCCCGGAGCGTGTGGACTGTCCAGTCCGCCCGGTCCGGGCGTGTTCTTTTCTCACACATGCGCAGAGACGAGTGTCTGGAGTGGGAACGTGACAATCTACTGGAGCTGCTTGGATGATTCGACAGACAGGGATTATGCATATTCTGCAAGGTCCCGTTGTTGCCCAGCCGGACGGAACGTTCAGCATGTACCTGGATGTGTGTGAGGAACAAATGGAACTGGTGAAACTGCGATCAGGGCGTGTGCTGTGTCCGGCGTGCGGGCTTAAAGGTGTTGGATATGCCGACCATCCGCACGCGTTCGGTTTAAAGGATTACGGGTGTGCTCGCTGCCGGTATTGTCAACAAGAGTTCGAACCAAGTTTGTTCAAACCGCAGGAGGTACAGAAATGACCATGCAGGAAGCAGTGGAAGCCGTTAAGGCTCAAGTTGCACGTTTCGAACGTCCGGACAGCCATGGCTGGTCCGTTAAATGCGAAGTTGCAGGATGGACGGAAGGTAAACCCTGTCCAACAGTATATATCGATGTTGCCGGATTCGGCAAGGGCAGCTCCTGGGAACTGTGTTTGGCCAGTCTGACTGAGGCCGTGGATGAATGTCTGGGTCTGCGTCCGTCTGCCCTTTCTATGCCGTCATATTCGGAACTCGAGCAGTCTGCGGAAGCACAAATACCGTCGATGAACTAGGAGATCTGCAGAGTGTACGCATCCACCTACAACGAGCTTGTGCAGTGCCTGCGGGCCAGGGTTCCCGCCGTAAACCTTGTGCTCGAGTCCGAACGCATCATAGATCTGATGCTCCCTATGGGACTCGTTCAGTGGGGAGCGTCTCCAATAGATTTCATAGGAGCCGCCCACGCTCCGACAACCAAGTCCGAACCGGTACTGGTGATCAACATGGACCTGACCGGCATCAGCCTGGCACCCAAGTCCGATAAGTGCCTGTCCGCTTCCGTGATCAAAGAGGCTTCCTGGTATATAGGAGTGACCAAGCAGGCGGCTCCGTTCCAGGCCGTGGGGCATCTGGGAACGCTGGTTTCCAGGCTGAAGGAAGCATCCATTGGATCAACGATGGTCATGCTGGTGTTGCGGGACACCAGCCTGAAAGACGATCCGAGGCTGTGTCGTGCACTTCTCCAGCACTGCAGCCAGGAGATTCCGGCGACAGTTCTGCTGGTTACTGCCGATCCCATTGACAACCAGTTCCTCAGGGCATGCATGCCAGTGGTGTCTGCCGGTCATCCGTCTGTGCTGGAGCTGAGCCGTACGATCAATGACCGACTGGCTCAGACCATGTCGGCCGCCGGTTCCACAGAGATGGAACTGGTCGACAACGATGAGGGTTCTTCAAGGTGTATGCCTTTGGCGGAAGCTTCGGCGGAGTGCGGAAAGGCATTGGCCGGTCTGCATGTCCAGCTGGCGCTCAATCTGTTGATGATGCACATCGAGGCGGGCATGCGTCACACACGCAGAACCGAGGGAAGACTGCTCATCGATCTGGGAGCGTTGTCCAACGACAAGGCGGCGCTGCTGAACAAGGCCGGCTACATGTCGCTGATCAAGGATCTTCCAGACGAGTCCCGTATCGGAGGACTGGACAGGCTGAAGGCCTGGCTTCGGTTCAGAGCTGCGGGGTTCAGTGAGCATGCCAGGTCAACGAAGCTGGCTCCGCCGAAGGGAGTGCTTCTGGTAGGTCCGCCAGGCACAGCCAAATCCATGTGCGCCAAGATGGCGGCAAGGATGTTCGGGGTTCCTCTGATTCGTCTGGACATTGGGTCACTGTTCAACTCGCTTCTCGGCAGCAGTGAGCGTAATATGAAGAATGCACTGTCTGTTGCAGAGGCAAGTGCTCCATGCGTTTTGATGCTGGATGAGCTAGATAAAAGCATGTCCGGTATCGGAAGTAATAGCAAAACAGATGGCGGTACATCGGATCGACTTCGCGGTACATTGCTCACATGGATGGCCGATAAGAAGTCTGATGTGTTTGTCATAGCCACAGCAAACAGTATTCTTGAACTTCCTCCTGAAATGACTAGATTAGGACGATGGGATGCCGTCGTGTTTGTTGACTTGCCTAATTTCGTCGAAAGGAAAGTCATTTGGACGATCCACCTGGATCTTGTGGAACAGACTGCCAACGTCGGGGACCTGGATGTGCTTGCAGACAAAAGTAACGGGTATTCAGGTGCCGAGATCGAAGCAGTGGTTCAGGAAGCCATGTACACCGCGTACAGGCCTGGAGAATCCTTAGTGCTTACGCAGTCCATGCTGCTGGATGCACTGAACGAGACTGTTCCGCTGTCGCAGGCAAGAGCCGCGGATTTGAAGTATCTGCGGGACTGGGCGGCAGCCAATGCCAAGCATGCCAGTTCTCCGGATACTGAGCACAGGAATACCGAACAGCCGAAGTTGGGGTTTGGAGTCAATGTATAGACCGGTCGTGTCCGGCTGTCCGGCTTCATAAGAAAGGAAAGACCATGTTCCAATCATATTGGAATGGAAAATGCCATCGCTGCGGACACAGACGCAGACTGGGTTCTATCAGGTACAAGGTTCCAGGGTTCAGAGTGGAACTTCGAAATCTGCATGTGTGCAGAGAGTGCTATGCCGAGTGCAAGGCCAATGTGCACACAGAGACAGTGATGCTGCCTGTCAGCATCTTCCGCAGCGTTGAAGGATTCGACGTGTGCGCGTCTGATTTTGTGGCCGGATATTCGTGTGCGTTCCTGAAGCGGGGATGCAGAGACAACAACTACCAGCCTGCGTGCGCTATAACCGATATGCCTCTGGACAGGCTTCCGTCGCCTGACGGTACGCCGCTTAGGGGCCTTCCTATACCGCACACAACATGTCCGATGAACAAATACAGGTGACATCGTGGCATCGGGATCGCTGGATAGCCGCATGCGCACGTACGAGAGACAGGAGTCCGGCAGGAGACTGCTGCCCATGCTTCCTGTATTGGGCAGGGTGGACGGCCGGGCATTTCACAGACTGACCAGGAACATGGAAAGGCCGTTCGACTCCAGCTTCAGGCGCTGCATGGAACTGACTATGCTGCGTGTCTGCGAAGAGACGAATGCCCTCCTGGGATATACCCAATCGGACGAGATCACATTCGTTTGGTATGCTCCCAATCCGAAAAGCCAGATCTGGTTCGATGGGCGCATAGCCAAGATGACTTCGCAGCTGGCTGCGCAGACTACCCTGTGGTTCGACAGGAATGCCACGACTGTGTTCGGAACGTCTGTCACCTGCATGAATCCTACGTTCGACGCACGGGTATGGGTTGTTCCTGCCGAGACCGAAGCGGCGAACGTGTTTCTCTGGCGAGAACAGGACGCAGTTCGCAATAGCATCTCGATGGCGGCGCAACAGTTCTATTCCCACAGGGAACTGTTTGGCAAGTCGTCGAACCAGATGCAGGAGATGCTGTTTGAGAAGGGTATCAATTGGAATGACTATCCTGCGGAGTACAAACGGGGAGTGTACTGCCAGCGTCAGCTGGTTACCAGGCGCTTCACCGCGGAGGAGATTGACAAACTTCCTGTCAGGCACGAAGCCAGGAGGAATCCGGATCTCGTTGTGGAGAGGTCTGTGTTCCGGTCTCTGACGTTTCCTCCGTTCGGATCTGTGGTGAACCGGGAAGATGTAGTGCTCAGAGGTGCAGAACCGGAAACAGCGAAAAGGATTTGACAACCCAGAAATAGGAGATAATGTGCGCACAGACAGCAAGGAGTACTGACCTAGACTACCTATCCTTCAACGCCTGCTTGTACGGCCTCCGTAACTACCGCAAGGCGTTGAAGGATGCTCTGGCTGTAAAGGAAGAATAGTGCAGAGAGCCCATAAAATCGAACTCAAGCCTACCTGCGGTCAGGAGCGGTACTTCCGCAAGGCCTGCGGTACGGCTAGATTCGTCTACAATTGGGCTCTAGCCGCCTGGAACAGTCAGTACGAGGCCGGAGGCAAGCCATCGGGGCTGGATCTGAAGAAACAGTTCAACGAGATCAAGTACCAAGAGTTTCCTTGGATCGCCGAGATCCACAGGGACGCGCACAGCCAGCCATTCCAGAACCTGCAGAGAGGCTTCTCAGCTTTCTTCCGGGGAACGGCTAAAAGGCCCGTGTTCAAGCGCAAGGGACAGAAGGACAGCTTTTATGTAGCCAATGACAAGTTCAGGGTGGACGGTCGTCGCATACATCTTCCTGTTCTGGGCTGGGTGAAGATGACCGAGGCCCTGCGTTTCCAAGGCAAGAGGCAGGGTGCAGTAGTCAGCCGAGTGGCTGACCGCTGGTACGTTTCGATATCGATGGATGCCGAACTTCCGGAGACAACGCCGGGAACCGGAAGCGTCGGCGTGGATCTTGGAATCAAAGCATCCATCACACTCTCTACCGGACAGGTGTTTCGGTCCCCGAAGCCCTTGAAGAAACAGTTACGCAAACTCAGGCGCGTGCAGCGCCAGCACTCGCGCAAAGCCAAGGGCTCCAGGAACCGGGTGAGGTCGGCAAAGAGGATAGCCAAGATCCACTGGCGGATTGCCAATATCCACAAGGACTTTCTGCACAAGGCGACCACGATAATCCTTCGCGAGAACAAAGCGGTGGTCATCGAGGACCTGTTGGTAGCGGGCATGGTTCGAAATCGAAAACTGGCCAGACATGTCTCCGAAGAAGCCTTTGGTGAAATGCGGAGGCAGCTGGAGTACAAGGCCGCGGCGTTCGGCGCCGTGATCCATGTAGTCAACCGCTGGTTTCCAAGTTCCAAAACTTGCTCGAATTGCGGTCAGGTGAAGCCTGCTCTGAAGCTGTCGCAGCGCATGTTCGAATGCGATGCTTGTGGGCTGGTTCTGGACCGCGACCTCAATGCGGCTCGGAACCTGGTTCAACAACTACCGGCGGCTAGCCGGGAAGTAATGCCTGTGGACTGTCCAGAATCAGGAGCATCTGCGCCTGTGGGCGGGACGAAGCAGGAACTTTGCCGTGCACATCGCTGTGCACAAGAAAGGTAGCAGGTTCACGAATGCTCAGCCTGTCTGTGCGCACGGCTCTCCTCAAGGATCGTCCGCAGTTCGTCGAATTCTTCCCCGACAGCCAGCAGGTGTTCTGCTGCCGCACCGCCCTGGGGTTCGTGCGGAAAATGCTGGAATCCCAGATCTGCTGGAAGGATGGTCCTCTTCTGGTGTCTGTGATTCGGATACCGGATACGTTCCAGGAACTGGTCGGGAAGAGACAGTACCGGATAGGCGAGCTGATGATGCTTGCCGTCCAGCATGGCAAGACCACCGAAATTCCGATCGTTCCGTCCTGTGTGCGACATCTGCTTCCGGTCCGGGATGTGGAGAACGAACCGCTGCTGATCGACCTGCGGCAGACCTGCCCCGACATCCTGCCCGACGAAGTGAAGGCTATAGTGCCAGATGGACGAGCTGTTTCGTCCGACTACTGATTGGATACAACGTATGGGTACTGGTAAGTACGCGGATACAGCACGTCCAGTAAGTATAGATGTGTCATCTGGAAATCCACAAGTTTCCTATGGCACTCCTGTATCAGAGTTCGATGCCCTGGTGAATGCAGGATTCGGACAAACGGTAGCGGAGGATACTGCACGTAAACAGGCAGTACAGCCCGAAAAGGCATCAGCACCATTAGAGGGCGGTAAATCTAAGAAACCCATTGAGCTGGATTGGGAAGACATAGACGCCGACGAATCGATGCAGTCCGCAGCGCAGGCTTATATACGCAAGTATCTCGAGAAGAACAATCCCGAGCTGGCAGGCTACAGGTTTAACACCGAGAGCCGGTGGACCAAACTAAGTAAGAGTGATCCTGAGTTCAGGGCGGGTTTTCTTCCATTTCTGAAGGCCTGGAAACAAGATCAGAGGGCTGACGCGGTTAAAGAAGCTGCTGCCAAGCGCCCTGATGCCATGAAACGTTTAATTGCGTTTGCCACGTATCCGGCCACCAAGTCATACCTGGCGCAGGCATTGGCTAGTAAATTCCAATTTGCCAAAGATCCAGCCAAGGCAGCCGAGATTGTAGAGGAGATTGCGGCAGGGAAAGAAGACGCCCTGAATATAGTGGGCGCGCATGCGGATGAAATGATGGCATCCGTTACAAATGCCAAGTTAACGGAAGCGGACAATCCTGCTCCTGCTGCTCCACGTCGGGCCCCAGCCCATGGCTTCTTCTACCAGGACAAGACTGGAAACGTCAACTACTGGGATCCTGCATTGCAGACTGGCGTTGGAGGCCAGACCAGCCTAAACGCTGCCGATGCGTGGGCGAACAGCAAAGACAAGCAAGCTGATCTGCAGAAAGCCTTCTACGCTAACCGGAACGCCGCCCGCTGGACGCGGCATGTTGATGACCAGGCGAACATCAATCCGGAAATGTATGCGAGTCTGGCAGCCACCAATCAGCTGATCGGTACGCCGGATTCGCGTTTCGGACGCACAGTCCCGATGAACATCGGAGAGTTCCTGGCTCCGTCTCCTGCGATGGAAGCCCTGCCTCCTGACCCGGCACAGGCTGCAAGGGAAAGAGCACGTAATAATCTTATCCAGAGTGGACAAGGTGACTTATTCCCAAATGAAGCAGCATTTGAAGCTGCTGTGACGTCCGGGGCTACTCAACCAGGAGTTCCGGCACAGGCTGCCGGTCCGTCTGCTATGGCCAAGTCGCTTTCCGAGGCTGTTCTGTCAACGCGGAAACAACAGGCTACTCAGGCGGCCAACGCACGAGCCGGTGTTCGTGCAACGCAGTCCAGGCGGGATGCACAGGCTATCAGGTCTGGACTTGTGACAGCTCCGTCTCCAAGGGAACTGGTTGCCCGGTATGCTCCTGGCAGCACGTTTAGGGCGCAGGCTCCGGCTCAGATTCCGCCGCCAGCGAATCCTGTATACCGGGCTGGAACTCCGCAGGCCACCATGGGCCAGCGCATACATAATCAGCTGGAAGCCGAGCACAGAACGAAACTAGCTACAGCGCAGGCACGCTCCCCCGCCAATCAGGTGGAGATTGCCAAAGCCGAAGCCAGGAAGCGTATAGCGGCCCAGGAGGCGAATATGCCGAATTCCTTGCGGCAAGCCGCCAAGCCGGAATGGACTAAGAACGCTCCTCGGCCTTCCGCACAGGACAATGTGAAGGCAGCTACCGGTATCGCGAGCGATGCGTCTGTCGGAATCGATTCCGCGGATGCTCCGCAGTACACGATGCCTCCGACCATGAATCCATCAAGACGTGCAAAGAAATACATAGGATGAGGAAAGGACACTGAATGCGTTTCAAGGCAGAGGTGAGAGGACATTTCTTGTTCGGGGACCCTGAAGACGGCACACTTACAGAACTCTACGTGTACAGGGATCCAGAGACAGGATACCTGTTCGCGGTAGAGGCCAACTGGCTGGAGCTTGAAAAGAGATCGGTGCTGTCTCCATTCGTGGAAGAAAGTGTACTGTCGCTGAAAGAGCCTTCGGACGAGGATCTGGAGCTGGGGCTCTCACCTACCAGAAAACCTGTTCTGCCCGATGACGAGGAAGAAGAGGATGCCGAAACAGAATCCGGTTTCTTCAGTGAGTCAGACGATGAAGAGGACTGAAGTTCCGCAGGATGGTGCATTTGCACTGCTGGATCCATCGAGACCTGCGGGTCTGCAGGCATCAGCGGTTCCCATAGAAACTGCATACGAAAGGTACATGCCGGAACTGTCTGGAATCGCTGAGCGGGTATTCAAGGACGTGCTCCTGCAGCTGCGGCCCCGGCAGGCAAATACCGTCAGCGTATGGGTTCCGGTGAAGGCCGTCAACGGAAATATCGGCATTCCGCAAGCTGCACTAGTCGACAGCTACGGCACACCTGTGCCGGGAAGCGATGTGCAACCGGAAGCCAAGTTCCCGGTTCGTACTCCCCACATGGATCCCAGGCTGCATCCGTACAAGGGCAATCCGGACCTGGTAGCTGTCCATCTGGGTAGGACGCTGGCTACGCATATCATGTCTGAAAAGGAACGGCTGGAAGCCAAAACAGGAAAGAAACTCATCCTATGGCACGGAAATGTGGAAGTACTGGGAGAGATTCCGGCAACGCTTGTAGACACCTGCGTGAACGGCCTGAGATTGTCGAAGACAGCTCCAATGATGTACGCGAAAGTCTTCGTGCACCTGCGGGAAGCGTAGGACAGCCTGAGCTTGCTTCCGGTGTCTCTGGCCTGGCGATATACGCGCTGCAGTACAAGGACGGAGAGTGGGCGGCCAAGCGGACGGTGCATTGGGGCGATAGCCCGCAGTCTACGCGGGATTTCGAGTGCGCCAAACTATTCGGTTCCAGGGGTAGGGCGGCTGCCGTGGTTACATATCTGTCCGATATGCTGAACGAGGACGACCTTCCGGAAATCGTCGGATTCAAACTTGTGGAATGCGAGCGCCACAGCTACGCCGAAAGAATGAAAGCCAACAAGGCAAAGCGTGCCCTCCGGCAACGAACAGCCAAGAATGCTGGGATACGGGCCGAGATAGCCAAACTGCGTCGGCAATTGGTGTCGTAGATGCAAGACCCGCGCATCTGGAAGTTCCGTTTGGATCTCGAGCCGGCTGTGTTGAAGAACAGCAAGAGCGTGGCTCCGATCAGGTCCAAGACTACCGGGAAGATGGCATTCATCCCCTTCATGAGCAAGAAGGCCCGCAGGTTCATGACCGCTGCCAAGAAGCAGTTGGAAGCCCAGGAAATGCCATCCGAGCCTATCTCCTGCCCTGTGGTCATGAAGTGCCTGCTGTTCGGACCGTGGGAACCCGATTCGGAGTCGGTTCCCGACCTGAGCAATCTGTACCAGGCTGTCGAAGACATACTCGAGGACACGGGCGTTCTGAAGAACGACCGGCTGATCTGCGGGCACGATGGCAGCCGCAGAATACCGCTGTGCGGAGGATGTCCGCTGAAGCCCATTATACGGGCTGGGAAGAGGAAGGGTCAGCCGAAGGACTCCTGCGGCAGAAAGAAGACCTGTCCCAGGACATGTATTCTGGTGTGGCTGATACCTTTCGAGGAACAGACTAAGGAGCTGTTGGAGCAGCACCCGGAACAGAAAAAGGAAAGTCTGATATGAGAATGTATAAAGTGACATTCAAGTTCGATAACGGTTGGCACGTTGCATCTCTCTACAGCTGCGCCGAGGGACGCTATGTGAATCTTGAGCAGGACTACGTGCCGGAGGAAATCAAGGGCAAGCTGGATCATCTGTCACTGGATGGGCAGGACAAGACAGCAGAGGTTGGGCCATTCCAGGTGTTGGCGCTTTCTGACATCTTTGATCCAGAAACGCTTGCCAAGTCACACAGTGCGGAGTTGGTGAGACTGCAGCCGCAGGAACTCTTTACCTGGAGAACCGACAGGCTGAAGCAGACAGTCAGCTCCGGATGCCCAGGGCACGTGGTGCGCATCGAATCCGATGCAGGTGTGTGGACACTGGTCAATGTTGGACACAGGCGTCACCGCGTATACCGGGGCGATCCTCCATTCCGCCTGTTCACATCCAGGAATCCGGATGATCTTGTTGTATGTATGGCTGGATTTTTTCAGGCAGCGTATGATGCGTATGAACACACAACGAAGACCACTGCAAAGTCTGCTGTTCCAAAGAAGGCGTCGCATGTTCCATTTCTCGCCTTGCACGATAACGTTGTGCTGGACTACACGTTGCGTACAGGAACCTGGAATCTGGACACCGGCTGCAACAGCGACATACACCTGAACGGCTGTTCTGTGGCTTTCGACCGGGCTCCGTGGATCAGAGAGCTGTTCCGGGGGCTTAAGGTGGAGAAAAGCAGCATGGACACGGTACGCCGCCGGGCAGATGTGTGGAGGACCTCTTCCGGAGGCCTGGTTGATATCTCCATGAACTGTGTGGAGACGGCTCCCAGGTTCGACACCTGGAAAGTGAAGGTACGCAGTGCACTCGGACGCCGTATGTTGCTTGACTCGCTTCCCGGTGCAGCCCGCATAGTCGAAGGGATAACGTATGCCGGAACGCTGTGGGAACACGACAAAGGTACAACAATCGTCCGCAGGGACGGCACTGTGGTATCTGCAGTGTTCGTGCTGTCAACAGGAGGTATCAAGCGCATTAGGCTGGTTGACGAAGACCAGGACTGCAAGCTTGTTCCGCCGGAACGCGAATGGGAAGCGGTGGAAACCTTTAACGATACGTTGCAGCCAAGACCGTACGGATCGTCTACCAGATTCGGTCTGCGCGACTTGGTTTGGGATGATCAGCCGGCAATTGGCCTTTTCCGTGAGGATCGTGAATGGGCTCGGTTCCGAGCGGACGATGCCGGACACGCTCTTTCCAAGATAGCGCTTGCTGCAGCAAGTGCCCTGTACGAAGGGAACCTATAGTGAGTAATATCTACAACGACATGGCTGGGTTGTGGCCGCTTCCGGAACATCTGGAGAAGACTATCGTAGAAAGACGGCTGGAAGGTACCGTAGCGGGGCAAGTACTGAAACTGGAACAAGCGGTCGACGATCTTATCGGTATTGCTGGTACAGCCGTGAAGACTGTACTGGTTAATCTGGACGCAGGAACACTGACCGCAGTGGATGGTCCGCAGGAACTGCATGCCAGGTTCCGTGGATGGTACGTGGAGATGGATAAGGAACTGGACAGGATCATGGCTGAACTTGGAAAAGGAAAGGAGACCTGATGGGTAGCAAACCAAAGATACGACCGTTCTCAGAGAT
>Ga0209416_1000265_pt1 | contig 56899 bp, 66 predicted proteins | sample RifGroF1_FD_184001 | JGI IMG/M metagenome (GOLD analysis project Ga0209416, IMG submission 184001) | Groundwater microbial communities from Rifle, Colorado, USA - Groundwater F1 (SPAdes) (version 2) | ecosystem: Environmental > Aquatic > Deep subsurface > Groundwater | place: Rifle, Colorado... | reverse complement strand
ACGGAACTACCCCAGCCTCGCCTGATCACGCGTGGATAAAAGTTGAGGACGGTAACAAAAAATGGGTATCTTTGGACTTATCACAAGAGGAAATGACGGATCTAAAAAGCCACGTAGAGATTGCTGACTGTGCTGAGTGGGAGGAGATTAACAATATATTGTTGAAAACACACTTGAGGTTTATTTCTGAATCTAAAGATTAGGCTGAATGCTACGCCCATCTTTGTTAAAGGGGACTAGAAAAAGCTTCGACTTTCTCCCACACTGTCAGCCACGCACAAATTTATATTGAAGTAGATGATCTAACACATTTTACAAACCCCGATAGGATACTTAGTGACTTTAAAAGATCTCATTATTCGGACGGAGACGATTTTAATACATTTTACGTCACTAATCAGATACTCGAAAAATATACAGAACAAGTTGCGGATGCACTTGCAAAAGTAGTTGAAACTCTAGTAAACAGCAAAAATATAGTTACTCTCATTGATTAATTAAAACTATCACACGAAGCTAATTCACCCGACTCATACCCACTAGTAAACCAAGACACACGTTGCTCTGAAGAACCGTGAGTCCAGCTTTCAGGACTAATACGTCCGGTTACTGTTTCCTGAATGCGGTCATCACCGACTGCCGCAGCAGCATCCATTGCTTCTGAAATTTCACCCGGCAATAAAACATTTTGGTCTTTAAGAGAGTTAGCCCACAGTCCTGCAAAACAATCGGCCTGAAGCTCCAATCCAATGCTCAAGTCGTTGGCGCTACCCTGATTTTGCTGTATTTCTTCATCCGCTGCACCTAAAATACCCAATAGATTTTGCGCGTGGTGTCCTACCTCATGAGAGATAACATAGGCCTGTGCAACATCTCCTACTTCAGCACCATTTAGGCGGGTCAATTCATCAAAAAATGTTTCATCCAGATAAATTGTTTGGTCCGCGGCACAATAGTGAGGACCAACGCTGGAATCGGCTACGCCGCAACCCGATTCTGTGGCGCTACGGAATAAAACTAATTTTGGCTCAACGTACGTTCTATTTTCTTTATCAAACACCTGCGTCCACATATCATTGTTAGAACCTAAAACTGTGGAAGCAAAAACTTCGTAACTGTCCTCGCCCTCGAATTCACCTGTATCTACGGTTTGTTGATTTTCTGTCGTAATAGTCTGCAACTGATCTAAAGGAATATTTACTTGGCCGTCTGTAAGGTAACTTACAAGTAGATAAATAACCAGCCCGGTTAATCCTATACCTCCGGCAGCCGGCGCTAAGGAGCGTCTATCCTCAACGTTGCCTCTGCTTAGTATCTTTTTCCAGTCAGCCATAGGTGAATAATAACACTTTAGCGTAATATAGTTGTGTCACATGAAAAACTACCTTAAAACTGCAACCGTCCTATCCAAATTACTTGATAATAAGTTTAAATTTTTGGGCATTAAGTTTGGGCTGGACCCCGTATTGGGCTTGATACCGGGTGGGGGAGATTTGGTTTCGTTGGTTCTTTCTTTGTATATAGTGTGGGTAGGAATAAAAATGCGGTTGCCTCAGGATAAACTCGCGAAAATGATCGGAAACGTGATTTTGGATTTTGGAGTGGGGCTGGTTCCTATTTTAGGGGACATTGCGGATGTTACATTCAAATCCAATATTAGGAATTTGGAAATTCTTAAACAACACGAGGAGAGTGAGGTTATGGAGGGGGAAGTTGTCGGGTAGTAACTTGTGAGCTACAAGCTGAAGAAATAAACAGACATAGGTTGTATAATACAATCAGTACGAAAATAAAAGACCTAAAAAAGAAAATCTTAGCACTGAGTAAAAATATAACTTTGAACCGCACACATATTGCACTGTTTGGAATCACAGCCGCAGTAATAATCCTAACTGTCGTTACCTTTTTTACATTTAGAACTCTCCTCAGCAAACCGGTTCAACTTGAAAAAACACACATCGACCTGAAAGCTAAACCCGTCGATATCCTTACAGATCAGAATTGGAAGCATTTTGCCGGTTCGACCGTTACGCCGGAAGGTGTTCTTATAACAGCTCTTAATAGAATTATTATCCACCAAGACGGCACTATCGGACAGATAAATTCTCCTGTGAATCTCGCGGGACCGCATCTTGAAATCTCGGGTGACTTTAAAGTAAACGTACGCATGGAAAAAATAAATCATATAGCGTCGTTCAGGCTTTACGGAAAACCTCCTATTATTTACGACCAGTGGCGTTTTGAGAACGGTAGTATCGCAATAGAGGTGGGTAAAGACTCAATTATCGCGCGCTTGTGGGATGGTACTTCTTCAAATTCCATTGATATGAGGACTTTTCCCTTTACCCTGAAAAACCCCGTGAATCTTTCTATCGAGCACAGAAAAGACACGATCATTATCAGTGAGGGTAAGAAAATGCTCGGTACCATACCCGCTCACGGTATTTTTAATAGTAACGAAGTGTGGTTCGGGGCTGATGCGGCAGTAGGAGATGCGTGGTTACTAAGCTCATTAACAGTAAATAAAGCCGTAAAAGGTAAAGTTGAGATTGTTACCCCTCCGTCCTTTATTGTAAAACGCGATGACCCGAATACACTCCGAAATCTTGCTGCCGCGCACCCCCGAAAATTAAATATCGGAGCGGCAATCGCTTTTGGAGCTCTTGTTACCGACGAAAATTACAGAAAAATAGCTTTAGGAGAGTTTAATATGATCACGCCCGAAAATGGTATGAAACCTCACTTCATACATCCGCAAAAAGACGTTTACTCTTTTGTTGAAACGGACTTACTTGTCGACATCGCAAAACAAAATGATATGTCAGTTCATGGGCACACTTTAGTGTATGCAAAAAGCAATCCTCAATGGATAACAGATTCCCCAAAAGAAGAGTTGCAAAAAATAATGGTAGACCACATTACAACTATCGTTAACCATTACAAAGGAAGGGTAGTAGAGTGGGATGTTGTGAACGAGCCCCTTGCAAATAGATTATCCGTATTCCACGGCGCGAGACAGGGTCTTGAAAACACCATATGGTACGAGGCTATGGGAGAAGAATATATAGATATTGCTTTTAAAGCTGCCCATGAAGCTGACCCGGAAGCAATACTTTACCTTAATGATTACGGTCTTGAACGCGACGGCAACAGATGGGACGCTATCATAGGCTTAGTTGAAAGACTTAAAGCCAGGGGAGTACCCATCGACGGTGTCGGGTTTGAATCGCATATATATGCAGACGGAGATTACAGTGACTCGGCCGTATTGCGAAAACACATGCAAAAACTTGCGGAACTGGGACTCAAGGTCCGAATATCAGAAATAGATGTCGTGGGAGATGATCCTGAAGAACAAAGCAACCAGTATGTGTTAGCTTTAGACGCCTGCCTACGCGAACCTAACTGTACCGGTTACTCTACGTGGGGAATCACCGATCTTCTTGGTTCTACTACTGCATCTGACAGATACCCTCTTAGGTACGGTTCAAGCTTACTTTTTGATACGGATTTGAGACCTAAACCTGCCTATTTCGCGCTTCAGGAAAGACTCAAGCAAAGATATTAGACTCCACAACTTTTAAATTAGTTACCTTTACAACCTGGGTAAGAGTAGCGTTTTAGACCTAACACTCACCCCCGCACCACCTAAAAATGGTACAATACTTTTATAAATGAGGGATAAGGCGGTCGTTATAATACTTACCATACTGCTTCTCACCGTTAGTCTGGCGTTTGCGTATTACTATGGAACCCAAAAAGGAAGATCGGGTTCAGCTATATCCCCACCTCCGGCATCTCCCCAGCTACAGCAGCAAGAACAGGCAGTGATACCCGAGCCCAACGTACCCGAAACTCCGACCCCAACCCCCGCACCGGCCTCAAATATACCAGCAGGTTGGAAAACCTACACAAACACACAATACGGATTTGAAATTTCTTACCCGGCTTCATACAACGCCCTTAGCGATTCAAATAACCTGTATGGATACCCTAACGGAGTAGTTCTTTTTTACGGCGGTGGTCAGTCTTATGACCTTGTAATAGAGTCTTGGAGCACACAATCAGCGTACGAAGATAAGTACAGAAACCAACCTAATCTTACGGTAAAAAAGATTGGTTCCATGTATATCACTTTAATCAACACCAATCTTGAGCCGGAGGTGGATCAAATAATAGAGACCTTTACAGCGCTTTGATCCTAAATTTAAAGGCTGTTTGTAGGAGGTGAAAAGATGCCAAAAGGCAAAGTAGCGTACATTAGTTACGCTCTTTTTGTTATTATCTTGGCTGCGTTTATTGCCAAAGGTTTTTTGCCAAAAGGTGTAAGTGAGGAGCTTGAGGAGGGAGTCGTCTCGGAAGTCGAGGATCTTCTTCCTAGTGGCGAAGAAGGCTCACCCAAACAGATTAGAGGCTCGTGCGACCTAATCGAGATGGGAAGCACCTGTGTGGAATATTATGGTTCCTACTGGAACAATCAGACAATCGAACTAGCTTGTTCCGAGGGAATTGTTTCTACAGGGGGCTGTCCTGCACCTAATATGGGTGGCTGCCGTATCATGCCGGGTTCAGAAACGGACATGATTACGTGGCATTACGATCGGGGAGGAGATCCGTTCTCCGAAGAGAACATATTATATGCAAGTCAGGCGTGCAACTCTATTCCCGGTGGTGTTTGGGCAGAGGAAGACTGATGGGAGGTAAAAGATATTGAGTTGTTAAATTCGAACTGAAGTGTGGTTGTTGTGGCTTGATTCAATAAACTCAATAAAAAGACTATCTATTAGTATCTGTTAGGTTGTAATAGTGGGATCGGATCGAACATCGGCAAGAATCTTATCGATTAACTCTTCGGGGGTAGTGTTGGGACTGTAATTCACATCCAAATCCTGAGCTATAGCTTTTAATTTTTCCAGTGCACGTGGGCTTCCGTCATCTGCCAGCGATTGCAGAAATGAGAGACTTGGGCGTCCGTGTTCGTCACGCCAGTCTTTGATGTCCTCGGCTTTATCTTTAGTATTTCCATTAATATCTTTTTGTTGCATTTTTTTTAATAATTTAAGTTAAACATCGTGGTTCGACATTGAAATTATACCAGAAATGCGATGAGATACCCGGAAAAGGGCTTACCGCCGGAAGGAGAACCCACTGAAAAGACGTTTTTTGTAATATCCCGTTCTTGAACTCTCCGCAATGTTGACATGCTTTAAATGCTCGTACATACTTTAATGGTATTGGAAAATCCAAAAACATATGTTTAAAAAATACGGGTTTTTCGTAACCATTTTTAGTTTCTTTTTACTTTTCTCAACAAGAGCAAATGCAGCTACTTACTATGTATCCACTAAAGGATCTGATTCAAACCCGGGTACTATAACCCAGCCTTGGAGAACAATTCAGAAAGCTGCCAATACTCTGGCGCCGGGAGACACAGCCAATGTTGGTCCCGGTATATATAATGAGAATGTTACATTGACCAGGTCCGGTACAACCGGCTCACCGATTATTATCCAGGGAACAACTACCCCCAGGATTGCCCAATCAACCCCCACAAATACTTCCTGTCTCAGTTCTGAAAATGCATGCGTTTTAGGTTATGTATCCATCAATGGAAGTCAGATCGTCTTTAAAAAAATGGAGGTAGCGGGCGCACCCGTAAAACCGGGTTCGATTGCAGGTATTACAGTAAACGGGAATACCAATGAAGTTTCCGAAAATTTTGTTCACAACTCGTGGAAAGAGGGGATTATTGTCAAGCCAGGAACCAGCAGCAACCTTATACTGAATAACTACATCACGTATAGTTCAATAACTGCGGGTATTTCTTTCGACGGTCAAAATCACCTTATTCAAGGTAATACAATCACTCATTCTGTTACAAGACAACCTGACAGATCTGCACCGACCGGGGCGTCCGATCCTGATGGAATGCGTTTTTTTGGGAGCGGCACCGTAGTTAGGAATAATGTTATACGGGATATTTTTCTGGATGAGAGTCCTGAAAGTGACGATCCCCACTCAGATTGTTTTCAAACCTGGACAAATGCAAACAACATAACATTCGACGGTAACTACTGTGAATTGGAAAACACCACGACTTACTCTAATCCGATGGTTAAGTTTATGATGATAGAAACTCCGGCAAGTGGAACTTTAACCGTAGGCGATATAAAGATTATCAACAACATTTTTGTGTCAAAAAGCATGTCAGCGCTCTGGACACCAATCCAGCTGGGCAACGAGTCGTGCTCAACCTCATATCCGCTAAGAAATTTCACTATTGCCAACAACACCTTCGTTCACACAGGAAATACCGTAGCCAACTTTGCCATACTTATGCGTTGCGCCGATACTGTGTCAATAAGGAATAATGCAATATACAACTTTGGGACCTCGGTATATCCATATATTTACCAGGATAAGAATAACAATACAAATGTGACTATCTCAAATAATTCAGTATTTAATTCAACCGGAGTTATCCCTAAAGGCGGTGCGTACCCGGGTGACAATATTTCAGAAATATGGCTAAAAAACCCGGAATTTGTCGATGTAACGAATTTGAACCTCCAACTAAAAAGTACATCCCCTCTGATAAACAGGGGGGTTACTGTTTCGGAAGTTTCTTATGACTACAATAAGGTAGCACGACCGCAAGGCACGGCTTATGATATCGGGGCGTACGAATATACAGAGGGCGTGGTTACCCCTACTACTCCATCAACTACAAGTGTTCTTTCAGTATGCAAAACAGGTTGTACTTATTCCACTATCCAATCAGCAATTAATGCCGCATCTGCCGGCAAAACGATAGAGGTGCAAGCCGGAATCTATAACGAGTCGTTGTCTATTGGCGTCAACGGAACGTCAACCGGTTGGATTACACTACAAGCCAAGCCGGGAGACGTTGTTTGGATTGACGGTAGTACTTTAGGTAATGTTTCAAATATTAATCTCGGAAATCACTCTTACTGGAAAATTATCGGGTTGAAAATGCGTGCAGCTGCCCAAGGGTCTGTTTTGGGTGCCGACGGCGCTGCTGATGGGGTTACGGTTGGTGTGGGCGGCAACAACATAGTACTTCAAAATCTGGCTATAGAAGCTCCAAATGCCGACGGCATTGATCTCCGTGGAGCAAATTATAATATTCAAATTCTGGGCAATGAGATTTATGAAATGCGTAAACTTAACCCGAGTTATTACGGGGATGGGCACGGTGTTCATGTTTTGCAACAGAGGGGTGTTGCAGCCAGCCACGATATCCTGGTAAGGGGTAATCTTGTGCACGACGCGCACGGTAAAGCCTGTTTGGCACTAAGTGACTTTACCGCCTTAAACGCCCCACGTCCTACTAATATTGTATTTGAACACAATATTGTTCGGGATTGCACTAATGGTATAAAGATTAATGCGGATGGAATATTCCGATACAATCTTGTAGTTGATTCAGGTAAATACACCACAGGTGTTGAGAAACCTGATAGTTGTTTTCAGGCATTTACGCACGATGCGGAAAATAATGTGCGTGATGCTAGGGTTTATAACAACACCGCCGTTGGATGCAACAACGCATACAATTTCGATATGGTATACAACGGATCCACACCCACACAAACTTTTACCGTTTTTAAAAATAATATTGCATTCAACCCGAGAGTGTATTATGTCAGAGTAAGTGGAACTATCTTATCAAGCGAAGGTAATAATCTTTTTTATAAACCAGTGGGCACAGCAAGCTATATTGGATACACGCCTGGAAGCACATCGATTATTAATACTGACCCCCAGCTTAACCTTGACTACACTTTAAAAAGCTCCAGCCCGGCAATCGATAAAGGAGCCGTGATTGACACGAGTTTGCCTTACTCGGGAACTTCGCCGGATATTGGTGCTTACGAGTTTCAAAGCACCGTGCCGACCCCCGCGCCGGATCCATTACCTAAGCCGGGTGATGCCAACGGAGATAATCTTGTGAACGATGCGGACTTTGTAATTTGGTATGACCACTACAACCTAAGCGTAAGCGGGGTTTCCAACGGAGACTTTAATGCGGACAATTTTATTGATGGCGCGGATTATGTAGTTTGGCTAAATAACTATGGAAAATAAGAAAAAATTTATTTGGATAATTTTACTTTGCGTAGCAGTGTTGTTAGCTGGGGTAGTATATGTATTTATAATTCCTAAATCAACAACACACGATGTGCTGGCTACGACAACATCCAGCCCGGCTCTTCTGGCACTATCTCCAAAATCTAACGTCGTGCCCCCGGAAGCAGCTACTACTCTTGTGGTTTCCTTAGGTGCCGAGCGTACAGCTTTCATTCACGCGGATTTGGTTTTTGATAAGTCAAAGTTAAAACTTTCTAAAGATATATCTATATCACAATCGCCACTTTCCCGCGTAATAAAACTTTCAACTGCTTCAGAAGCAAACGCGAGCGGGAAAATAACAATCGCCCTCGCGCTCGACCCCTCCCAAACCTTAAATCCCCCATCAGGTACTTTTAATCTTGCAACAATATACTGGGAACCAAACTCAACAGATTCTGATTTGACCGCTAATGTAAATTTCCTGGATTTCTATGTAAGGGTTGTAAATACAAATTCAGAACTTTTTACTACCAGCACAGCTGATGCAACGTTCAGCATAAACCCGACTACAGAGCCTAATCCGGCTGAATTAGATAATACCCCTCCGACAGTAATTATCACCGAGCCCACCGACGGCTCGGAGGTACGCCGAAATAAAACCATTCCATTTTCTGTAGTAGCCTCAGATGACACAGGAGGAAGCGGTATGGATAGAGTAGAGTTTTACATTAACAACTCTTTAGAGATGCAGGATACCCAAGCACCGTACACTTACTCTTGGAGGGTTTCAGAAAAGAAAAATACGTATCCCGTTTTAACGGCCAAAGCCTACGATAAAGCCGGGAATGTGTCGTTCGCAAAAATATCGGTGGCTGTAAAGTAGTTTATGCTCTGGAATCATTTTTATCCTTAACTACAGACGTTTTGAAAATAATCGCGATTTTTAAATAATACAATTGGCAGCACTATTGCATTGTATTTTCTCTCAAGTATGATTAAAGGTATGGATGGTAACGAAATAACGCCAAGTCAAGAAGCGACTAATCCAGAACCGGAAAAAATTACTCAAAATATCCCCCCGATAGAAAATAATGGTAGGCGTCACAGCAAAAAATTGCTAATCATCCTTGCTGTATTTCTGGTTCTAATTGTAACCACCCTTGTAGTAGTATTCGGTGTATACAACTTTAACAACCCATTTAAATTGTTTAGCGCAGGCAACCAAAAAATTACAGAGACCGAAACAAATACTGTTTCGCAGACCAATACAACAAACGTTAATACAGAGTCCTCCTTTGGAAAATTTATGGATGATGACTCTACTAGCACCTCTTGCGATAATCTTGCATGTTTAACCGAAGCAGCCGAAACGTGTGAGCCAATTATTGCTACCATAACTTATTCCGATATTCCAAACCCTATTGTTCCTGGTGTAGTTATGTCGGGCACTACTACTTATGAACTAGCACCATCGACAGGTGTGAATAATTGCACTTTAACCTTTTATTCCCCATTAACTGTGTTCACAATCTCTGAACAAGGACGGAAAGACGCTTACGCCGAAGGGATGAGTGATGAGGAAATTACTCTTATGTTAGAGACAATGAACGATAGTATGAAATCCCCGCTTGTAACAGAGATGCGCACCGTCTGCTCGAGTAACTCTGACACTATTGTTGAATACTTAACTGATGCCGATAAAGAAAACTACGATGTAAGTGCATCTGCAACCGTATCTACATCTTCAACAACCTATACCACCGCGTCGGGTAAAAAAATGACATGTACTACTGTGTTACCGTAGGGACAGCCGGCTAACATATCAAAAATTGTGAGTGTGGACGAATGCGACGCACAAAAAGGTTTTCTTTCACCTGTAAACAATGATGGAACTGCGTGTTATAAAGGGCAGACCGATGTGGGAACAGTCACAGGCACCAACGCACAATGTTGCGTGGATAAATAATACGGTGTTAATCTAAAATTCTACTGGAATAACACTAGTATTTTCTACTATCATACGCCCAATGCAATAACGCCTGTCTTTGAACTCTGCGGCACGATAAATCACCGGGGAGACAGTTGATTCTTATCTGAGATATATGTCTCTTCATAGCCTTCCAGCGTTTAATCTGTCTTTCATCTTCAAATGGAATCCTTCTACCCATGTAGTATCTGCAATACCATTGAAACCAACCCCGCGGGTCGTCCTCAAAAATCCATCCTTTTTTTCTCCAGACTGATAAAGGTTGACTGGCGTTCACTCCAAAAAAGTTTAGAGAGGGAGCGTGTTTTTCGTGGCATAACTTAGCCTTTTTAAACCAATCTTCCGGAAATTCCCTTTTACAGTCGGTCATGTATTTACCGCCGAATACTCCTAGTTCGAGCATTTCTTTTGGTGTAAGTTCGGGCTTAAATTCAACATCATAGTTCTTACCCACAGGCTCGATAAGTTCATATCTATAATTTTTCTGCATCAAATCGCTCACTATGACGGTTTTCATAATTTAATACTATAATAACTTATGATTAATTTCCTAAAATTATATTTTATTTCTTTGCCCGTTCTTTTAATTATAGATTCAGTTTGGCTGTTATTCGTCGCTCCCAAGTTTTATAAAACGCACATAGGATTTTTAATGACCGATAAACCGAACCTGGTGGCAGCTTTAATTTTTTATCTGCTGTTTATTGCGGGTCTGGTGATTTTCGTTGTGCAGCCCGGTCTAGAAAGCCACTCTTTATTGAATACTTTACTCAAAGGTGCCCTATTCGGTCTTGTTTGTTACGCAACTTACGATTTAACTAACCAGGCAACCATTAACAACTGGCCTACAATAGTAACGGTGGTCGATTTGATCTGGGGAACACTGCTTACTGCTTCAGTGTCGGGTGTGGTTTTTGTTATTGCCAGTAAGTTAAATGTATGAACTACTATTTAGTACTATTTCTCATAGTCATGGGGTACATGACTGCGTGGTTTGCCGTTTCCCTGATAGTAAAAAGAAACGATATCGCTGATGTTGCTTGGGGAATAGGTTTTGTACTTCTTGCATGGACATCCTACTTTTTATCAAAAAATACCCACTGGTCACATATCCTGGTAAACAGTCTGGTAACAATATGGGGGTTAAGGCTGTCTTACCACATATTCAATAGAAATAGAAAAAAACCCGAAGACTACCGCTACGCTGAATGGCGAAAACAGTGGGGTAGACTATTTTATATTAAATCTTTTTTGCAGGTCTTCGTTCTTCAAGGGATTTTATTGTTTCTGATATCTATACCGGTAACGATTCTTAACAAGTCCGGTGCGCAGAACGTGCCTACGTTCGCTTTTGTAGGGGCAGCTATATGGACTATAGGTTTTATATTTGAGTCGGTAGGTGATGACCAGCTAAGCAAATTTATTAAAAATCCTGATAATGGGGGAAAGGTTTTAAACACAGGACTTTGGAAATACAGCAGACATCCCAATTACTTCGGCGAAGTAACGCAGTGGTGGGGAATTTGGATAATATCAGTCTGCATAACAAATAACTGGTTTACTATAGTAGGGCCGTCGTTAATTACCTTTTTGATACTAAAAGTATCGGGAATACCGTTACTGGAAGAGAAAATGGCAACGCAGCCAGAATATGGGGAGTACGCCAGTAAGACTAGTATGTTTATTCCGTGGTTTCCGAAAAGTTAGATTCCTTCCCAGAAATAAAAAAAAGCCGGATTGTTGTTGTTAACCAATCCGGCCTAGTAACGACTAGCTTAAAGCAAATATGTTGCGGCTAGTCCCAAAGAACCTAGTCCCAAAGAAGCATGGCGAGAAAACTTCCTTTTTCCTCTTCTTTTTCTTTTCTCGGATAATACTCCCACGGAGGGTCCGGGAGCGGGTCGTTGACATAGTCATCGTCATCCGAAAAAGGCCAAAGCTTCCCACCAGGAAATGTCTTCTCGGTCCTAAGAAGTTGCGTACTCTCCTCTCGCCTCTCCTCTCGGAGTAATCGCCTACGTTCTTGGCGTTCTTGCTTCCGAGCGTTTTTCCACTTCTGGACATCGTCAGTATTTTCAGGGTCCAGACCAGCAGCTCTCATAGCTTGCGCTCGCGCAATAAGCTGCTGCTGTTGCCTTGCTCTATTTGCTGCCTTCCGTTGCCTTTTCAAAGCTTGTTGTTCTTCAATAGTAATGTGGCTTTGGCCGTTTTGTTCGTGAAACTCTGATTTATTTATTTTCACTAAAACAGCGATTACCAGTACGACAATCAGGGGGCAACCTAAAAGGTAAGTTAACATTTCGCACTCTCCTTTTACTAGTCGGATTTATTTCCTATAGGTTATCACATAATTTCGGTATTGGCAAGTTTAAATTTTCAGAGTGCTCAAACTGCGCTTTAATTCTTTATACTCATATTTTTTTAAATATTTATAGTAAGATTGCATTGTATTTCCTTAAGTAATTATTAAGTTAAAGGACTTTAAAATGCAAAAGAAAAATATAATCTCGAAACCCCGCATCTTATTCCCAAACGGGAAAATTGACTTAAATAAATGGGCAGTAATAGCGTGCGATCAATTTACATCCCCGAACGAAAATTACTGGCAAAAAGTAGAAAAATATGTTGAGGGCTCTCCGTCAACCTTAAATATAATTTTTCCTGAATTTTATTTAACCGATAAAGAAAACATAGATAACAGAATTAACAAGATACAGCAAACGATGGAAGAGTACGTTAATAGCGGCATTTTAGTAGATCTTCTTAAAGAAGACCGATTTATTTATACAAGAAGAACACTATCAAACAGAAAAATAAGACAGGGACTTGTAGTCGCACTGGATCTCGAAGCATATTCTTACAAAAAGGGTGAAAAACTTCCTATCCGACCTACGGAGGGAATAGTTGAGGAGCGCCTTCCCATAAGAATGAAAATTAGAAAGGGCGCCCCACTTGAATTCCCTCACATACTAATGTTAATTGACGACCCGGAAAGGTTTCTTATTGAACCTTTAGGAAAAGATCTTTCTTCCCACCAAAAGTTATATGATTTTGATCTAATGATGGGAGGGGGACACGCGGAAGGTTATGCGGTCACTTTAGAAGAGCAAGAAAATAATATTTTTGACGTAATAAACAAACTTTCAGACGATGCAGCTTTCACAAGGAAACACGATTTAACCGAAACTGCACCCGCTATAGCAATTGCTGTCGGAGACGGTAACCACTCGCTCGCGTCCGCCAAAGCCGTGTGGGAGGAAACAAAAAGCCAGTTAATATCCGAAAACAAATCCTGGGAAGAGCACCCCGCAAGATACGCGATGGCTGAAATAATTAACATGCACGACGAAGCTCTTGAATTTGAACCTATTCACAGAGTTCTTTTTAATACGGGTGATTTTAACGCTTTTATAGAAGATATGAAAAAATACTATGAAACACTTGGCGCAACATGTGAGTTAAAAGAAACCCGGATGATTGACGGAAAATTTCCGGATTCGCCTGATCAAGGAACCCAAACTTTTTTCCTCTGTTACTCGGATGGGTCAGTTCAGCGCTTTTCTGCGATATCAGTAAAACCCTCTCCCCATTCAATAACCGTGGGTACCCTTCAAATGTTTTTGGATAATTATCTAAAAAACCACGGGCAAGTGAAGATAGACTACCTCCACGGCACGGAATCGTTGTTAAGAGACTCTTCAAAACCCGGGGATATTGGATTCTTCCTCCCTCCGATGAATAAAGAGGACCTATTTAAAACAGTTGCAAAAGAAGGTGTTACACCAAGAAAAACGTTTTCAATGGGTGAGGCGGATACCAAAGCATATTACATAATGGGAAGGCGCATCGTTTAAAAATAGGGTCTAACTCAAAAACCCCTTAACTTCATCCAGCAAATTCCCGGGGGTGATCTCAGACTTTATCAGATACCCGTCGGTACCATAATCGAAAGCTGCGTGGATAATACTGTCATTATTAAGGTTGGTCAATACAACTATCTTTCCTTTTTTAAGTTTTTCTTCGGAAATTTTCTTTAGTATCGCAATTCCATCTGCGCGCGGAAGTACGATGTCCAAAAGTAATAAATCCCAATTCGAATTTTTTATCTGCTCTATACCTTCTGTACCGTCAGTAGCAATTATGACCTCATACCCCGCGCTTATTAATACTGTTGAATATACAGTTCTCAAATCCATGTCGTCCTCAACCAACAAAATAGTTTTTTTAGTTGTTTCAGGTTCCATATTATTCGAACCCCGCTCTCGATAAAATTCTGTCGGCCGCCATGCCTAAAACATATGTTGACACGACAAGTACAGTAAACCAAAACATATATACACTATCGATTTTTATATTATGACCGGAAATTGCCACGCCCACGCCGATTAAAACCGCTGAGATTTCCCAAACTCCGATAATGAAACCTATTTTTGTTGGTATTTGCATGAATCCTGCCAAGTAAAGTGCAAAACCTAATAAGTAGAGAAGTATTAGGGGTGCAACTTTTGTGAAGGAATAATCAGATTTCATATCGATGATTTTTCCTTCGGCAAAACCCATGGGAAACGCGGATAAAATTACAAATGTGAAACCTAATAGCTCTTTCATATGCCTGCTTTTAAAGCCTCGGGGACCAGATTATTAATTTCAGTAATAGGGTATTTCCTCATAACTCCGACGCACACTTCAACCGACGCTTTACCGAATACTTCCATGTAAGAGTCGATGAGTTTCTGTATGATCTGGGCGGGTTCTCCGGGGGCTAAAACCACATCTTCGATTTTCTGAGAACTAAAAGAAACCACTCCGGTCTCTTCGGCTCTACTTTTAGCAAGTCTTTCACCGATAATGAGACTTTGTTCTTTAATAATTGCTATAACAAGCTTTTCAGGTTGCATTATTTCTTTCTTCCCTGAAGGTACTCATACGCATACAAAAAGTCGAGAAACGCCATTGACATTAAAAAGTACGAGACCACAAACATATACTCGCTGACTCCTGCAGGTACCCACGTATCCTGGATTGTTTTATAAAGGAAAGTGCTGTCCGCTGCGTATTGAAATATACACGCGACAAGTATAAAAAAGACTCGTCTTCTCATAGTGCCACCGACTACGTTAAAGGCGAGAAAAAACGTTAAAATTGCTAGTGAGACATAAATTGCCTGACCGATCGGGTAGGCAAACGTTAAAACATTAGCGACAAGCCCGTAAGATTCAAAATCCGTTCCGTTAATAAACATAAAATACGAAAACGCAATCATTAGTAAAGGAAATATAGTGGCAGCTAGTATTTTACCAAAGCCTTTAAGAGAAATTGTGGTTCCGGCCGACTTCGCCACATACCAAACGCCGAAGATATAAAAGAATATGCTTGAAAAGAAGAAAATTTCACCGAAAGAAGGGTATGAGTTTTCAATACCATAAGCATAAAACTCAATTGTGTAGCTAAGCTGTCCTAAAAATTGAAAAAACAAGCCTGCAGAAAAAAATATCAAAGCCTTGCCGACGTAACTCTTACAACCATCCCACTTATGGGCAAATATCAGGCCGAGGAAACCTCCTAACCCTGCAACAATTCCATATGTGTCACTAAAGTAATCGCGGATTGAATCTTCGGGACCGGCAAAAGCCATTATATAAAGCCACCACAAACTGTATGCCGTAAACAGACCTATTACTAAAAACTTTAGTGCGAATTTACTTTTCATTAGCCTGATTTAATGCTACAGACTGCAAATTCCCCCGTCAAGAGTATTATGTTAATCTTTATTATATGTTGGGAACAATACAATATCCTGATTTTAAAAAAATAGGACTTGAGGACAAGGAGCTGTTTTCTACGCACCTGGCCAGGTTTGAAACTTACTCAGACTTTAATCTTCTCAGCCTCTTATCATGGAATAGTGGGGGATACAATTCTTATACTTTGTTAAACGACAATCTTGTTTTGAAAATGAAAGATTACTTAACAGACGGTTTTATTTATTCAATTATCGGGGATTCGCATGTGGATGAATCGGTGACCCGACTTATTAAAGATGTGGGGCAGTTAAGTATGGTTCCTGAAATTGTCGTTAATGAAATAGAAAACAAAAGCCCGCTAAATATAACTGAAGATCGCGATAGTTTTGACTACATTCTTTCGACCACAGATATTTCAAAACTCGAAGGTTCCCAGTTTAAACCGCTTAGAAAAAACATTCACGGATTTCTCGATAAATATCCTGACTACGAAGTAAGAAATTTGGATCTGTCGCAAAAGATAGTAAGAGACTCGATACTTAAATTAACTGAAGACTGGTGTTCTTCAAAAAATTTTGACGATAAAAAATGCGCCGAAGAAGTCGAGATAATAAATAACTTCATTAATTATTCTGAAAATTTTAACTGCATCCTCATGGGGCTATATGTAAATAATAAATTTGTGGCTTTTACCTTCAACGAAGTAGTTACACCTGAAGTTGCAATGGGGCACTTTGGCCTGGCCGATAATAGCTACTCACACTCGTCCTACTTTATAGAATACGAGACTTCGAAATACCTCTACTCAAAGGGAATTACAACTTTAAATCATGAACAGGACACCGGTCTTCAGGGCCTCAGGACAACAAAAATGACTTACAGTCCGATCAAATTTTTGAAAAAGTACTCAATAAGTTAATTCTTTTTATACCCGAGAATAAGCATTTCCGGCTTTTTTGACCCGTGCCATTTATATCTGTCGAAAAAAGATTTAGGAAACGGCGGATAAAATTCTAAAAGTTTTTCAAAACCCAATCCTTCGAAAACTTCGTCGTAATAAGAAGGTTCTCTGATAAATGTCGGAACCTTAACCCCGTCGAAGTTTGCGAAACCTTTTGTGGGGTTTTCGGCAGAATCAAAATCTTCGAAAAGATCGTTGATTTTTATTGAGTCCCTGACATGAGATTTTGGAAAAATAGTAAAAAGAAATATTCCGTCCTTTTTTAAAAATGAGCTTAAAGTAGAAACCACGCTTTTCGTGTCTTCAATCCAATCAAAGCTGTGGATTGAGGTGATTACGTCCATTCTATTTTCGAGGTGTATTAAAGCATTTTTATCATCCAAAATTGAATTGTTTACAAATGTAATTTCTTTAGGTGAGTGGGCACGGGCAATTTCCAGAAGGGCTTCGGAGTGGTCGATACCGGTCACTTTGTGACCCATGATGTGAAGTTGTTTGCAAAAATTTCCGGCGCCGCAACCAAAATCCAAAATATTGCAGGATTTTACACCTAAAAAATCGGATTGATACTTGATTTGTTCAAATAAAGCGGGCCAGCCAACATAAATATTAACGGCTGCGTCAGGATGAATTTCGTCCATCGGTTTGTGCGTGTTGAATCTGTCGGTCAAAAGATCGCTTTCCCAAGTTTTTTTCTTGTTCAGCGCGAATTGGGCAGATATCTCCATACCTTAAAATGTTACTGTAAATAACACTGTAGTCAACAATTTCTATTAAGGTATAATTTTAACAATGCCTACAACTGCGGATCCTAAATCCCAGAGTATAACTGAGGAAATTTATATTAGAAACCGTGAGTTGCTACAGGAGCGAAAACGTGCCGAAGATCTTCTCTATAACGTTTCCGAAGGGGTATTCGCGGTAGACAAAGAGTTCAACATTACCATCTTCAACCACACGCTGGAAACTATGCTTAGCCTTCCCGAATCTGTGGCGGTGGGAAAAAAGATGGAAGACGTCGTCATAATTGAGAATGAGAAAAACGAACGCATTGATCTAAAACAATACTGTTTTCTTCCTCCTCAGATAACACCTATATTGTCCGGTTTGGTTTTAAAAGGAAGTCCTAACAACTATTTTGTGAATATACATTTCTCGGTTATCCAGTCCGAAACCCAGACTGATGAATCAGAGTGCTTGGTCACCATCTCAGACATCACAAAAGAAATCATGCTCGATAAAACCAAGGACGACTTCCTGTCTTTAGCCTCCCATGAACTTAGAACACCTTTAACAATTATCAAAAGCTATTTATGGATGCTTTTAAACGACCAGAAATCCCCCTTGAGCGGGCTACAAAAAACATATGCTGAGAGAACAGCGGCAAGCACGGAAACTATGATCTCAATGGTAAACGATATGCTTAATATTTCGAGACTGGAGCAGGGAAAACTTAACTTTAACCTTAAGTCGGGGAAAATTGTCTCGTCTATTCAGGAAGGTCTTATGGGATTCGATTTGAAGGCTAAAGAAAAAAATATCGGGTTTAAAATTGACTTTTCCACTTTACCTCTTGAAACGGACGCTTACTATGACGACGATAAATTTAAAGAATGTGTTGTAAACCTTGTCGGAAACGCTATCAAATTTACAAAAGAAGGGGAGGTCAAAGTTAACGTTGAGGATGCCGGTAATTATATAAAGATTTCTGTTATCGACACCGGCGTGGGCATTTCACCCGAAGATGTGCCTCAGCTTTTTCAAAAATTTGGAAAGGGACAGCGGTCTTATGAAAAATCCGAGATTACCGGAGGCTCGGGACTTGGACTTTATATCGTAAAAATATACATAGAGGCTATGGGCGGCGAAGTTGGTTACTCGTCACCGGGGGATTTTAAAGGAAGTATTTTCTGGATTACGATTCCTAAGTTTACACAGATACACAATTAGCATTTGACCGGAGCACTTTACTTTTGTTACAAACTCAAAACTTTATTCAAACAATATCTCTGTATCGGTTAAGTTGTCCTTTAATATATTTACGTGCTCTGCTGTTACAGGATTTCCTCTTACATCAAGAGTCTCTAAGCCGGTGAGCTCAAGAATTTCGTTAGGAAATTCAGTGATGCCGTTATCCGAAAGATCGAGCTCTTTAAGATTAGTTAACTGGCCGATTTCTGCAGGTAAGCCGGTAAGTTCATTGTTACTGGCGTCTAATACTGTCAGTTTTGAGAAAAATCTTATTTCAGCGGGCAAGGCTGTTAATTTGTTATTTCCTATTCTGAACGCTTCCAGATTAACCCAAGACTCTATCTGTGAGGGTAGGGTAGTTATTAGGTTGTTGCTGAGATTAAGTTCAACAAGAGCCGTATTCTTCAAAAGGTCTTCCGGTACTGCAGTCAGCGACGTACCGCTCAAATCTATTATTTCATCTGTGAGAAGGTTAGGTGTAACAACTACAGGAGCGGGAGCACTATCAGCCACAACAGGAGATTTATCTTCGGGAGTTACTACAGGAGTATTTGATTTTTGATACTGGAAAAGATAAAAAATACCCAACACAACGACAGCCAAGATAACTATGATGGGGAAAATTGATTTCTTCATGACTTAATTATACCATATAGTCGTAGTTATTCATACATTGTGTTTGTATACACAAGTACAACTACAATTTAGGTAGTAAGTGTATAATGTAAAAGATGAAAAGCGGGAGTCGCGCAGAAAAAAGTGAAGATGTCAATGACATTTCCAAAGAAAGTCTGCTTGAAAAAAGACTCGAGCTAAGTGAGTCGCTCTTTAAAATTGTCGTCGACTCTACTCCTCTGGCAATATATATAGCAAGAGGCCTGTTTCAAGAAGCTGAGTATGTTAACAAAAGATTTATAGAATTGTTTGGCTATAAAATTAAAGAAGTCCCTACCATTAGTCGTTGGTACAAACTGGCTTATCCCAATCCAAAATATCGTACAAAAATTATAAAAGAATGGGAACGTAGGGTTAGAGCATCAAACAAAAGCGGTAGATCTGTTACCCCGATGGAATCCGTTGTTACATGTAAAGACGGCACCAAAAAGACCATCGTGTGGGGGTTTAACAACATGGGTGAAAGAAACATATTGTTCGGACAATATCTAACCGAAAGAAAGAAAGTAGAAGCCGAACAAAAAAGAATAGACCTTATTAAAAGTGAATTTGTCTCGATAGCCTCGCACCAATTAAGAACTCCGCTGACTTCTATAAGATGGCAGTCAGAAGCATTGCTGACGGGTACAGGAAAGATAGTTAAACCCACAAAAGATCAAAAAAAATATATTAAAACTATTCACAACAGCACGTTAAGAATGATTAGATTAGTGAATTCATTACTAAATGTAGCAAGGTTAGAAGCCGGAACATTTTCTATCGATCCCGAGCAATTATATATTTCCCAAGTCCTCAAAGAAGTATTGACCATGCTGAAACCGAAGATTAGAGAAAAAAGACTAAAAGTTGAGAAGTACTATGACTCCGATGTACCCAGGGTGATGATGGACAGAAATCTATTAAGTGTCGTGTTCCTAAATATAGTGTCTAATGCTATTGAATACACAGGAAAAGGCGGATGGATAAAAATCGAGGAAACACACACTTCAGATAAAACTATTTTGAGTAGACTAAGACATTTTAACGACAAAACCGGGATATTAATAAAAATTCAGGATAGTGGGATGGGAATACCTTTGAATCAGCAAAGTGATATATTTACCAAACTATTCAGAGCAGACAACATCAAAACAACTTCTGAAAGTGGTTCGGGTTTGGGCCTATATATGGCAAAGGTGATTATAGACAGCATGCATGGCGCTCTGTGGTTTGACTCGATAGAAAATGTCGGGACTTCGTTCTATGTATTACTGCCCGAAGGGGGTATGAAAGTGAGAAAGGGTAGTAAACAACTGGACGTGGTGAGTTAGTATAAATGGGCGTTTATTTGGTAAGAGACTTTACTTTTTTCACGATAGTATCCAAAGATACTTCAGCTTTTACCATATAAGACAGTTTTACTTTTGTATATTGCTTCATTTTGTCTTCAAGACCACTAAGATTTGAGAGAACTAATATGGGGAGTGGTTTTTCCTTCTTAAAAGTATAGTTATATATGAAATCATAACCATCTTTGGTGGGCATTAATATATCAAGAATAATGAGATCAAAGTCGTGGTTTAATGCAAAAGATAGTCCTTCCAAACCATTGTAGGCTTGCTCCACTTCAAAATTTGCATCTAACAGCGCGCCCTTCAAGCTATCATTTAGAGATATTTCATCTTCGACGATTAATATTCTCTTCATGCTGTTACTATAGCACTCATTTGGCTTTATATAAAGGATTTAAAATTCTAAACTATACAAAATTTAGGAGGCTCAGTCGGTTTCGGGCAGTTAGAGGAGACCCATCGATTACCAGCCCACAAAGTGTACAACAACTTATAGTACGTGCTATAATGCTGCGAAATACAGAAATGGGGAGGTGTTATGTGGATACGGAAAGGGTTCTCTTTATTCTGAAACCCGACGGTGTGCAGAAAAAGCTACAAAAAGAGCTTTTGGACCAGGTAGATTCTGCCGGTCTTCGAGTCCTCTACTGCTTCGAGACTCTGCTGAAGACCGAGGTTGCCAAGGAACTAATGGCTAGATACAATTCCATGTGGTTTTTTGAAGACGCGGTAGCATACCTTACCTCAGGTAACTCTCTGATTTTAATATGCGAAGGCGCTGACGCTAACGATAAAGCTAAAAAAATCAGGGGAAATAGCTATGAGGGTACGGGATTGAGAAAGTATTCTTCGGAAAGACTTACGGATCCAAACGGGCGGGAAGTATGTCTAAAAAATATTTTGCATACTTCTGATCCGGAAGATTTTTTGAGAGAATCACAGCTCGTAGGGGCGCAACTTAATTGCTAAAAATAGTTGCGTCCCATATTATTATCTAATGGACTATCCTTCCATAATTAGAAATTACTCGAAGGCATTAAAAGAAAACATACCTCTTAAAGACAAACTTCTTTTGCTTAGTATATTCCAAGTAATGTATAGATTTTTTGACGCAGAAAATAGTAGTTATAAAGTTCTCCACGCGTCGGCAGCGATTTCAAACGAAGGGAATACTATATTATTTGGAGATGACGGAAAAGACTCAATAGGAAAGACTTTCTGTTCCTTACTTTTAGCATCAAAATCCAGCCTTTATATTTCTGACGAATACTGTCTGATCAACCCTCTTACAAATAGCATATTCGGCAATGCCTCCATACCCATTAATCTTAAGGGCGAAACTGCAAAATTTTTTAAAGACAGCGGTCTCAAATCATTTAATAACGAACGGATAATATTCGCGGATGATTATTTCAGAGAATCAACCGAATCAACAATTGATTTTATAGTTATTCCATATATGAATTCCGATAAGTCAAAGATCGAAGTTCCTGATTCTGATGAAACACGTTACTTGTATAAATCTACTATGTTCGGTCACAACGCAAAGCTTCTAAATCCGGAGTTGGATAAAGTATCACTACTAACATCTAAGGACACTGTAGATCCGATAAATATGAGCGCTGCGTTAGCATCATACCCTGATATAAATCTGAAAATACCGTTAGTAAAAATGTATATTAAAGAACCTACGGATACTTTTGAAATGTTGGAGGATATCCAAAATGGCGGCTGAACTTGAAAAATTAATAAACGAATATGTAGATAGATTGAAACAACTAAAAAATAATAACGTTCTAGGCGCTGTGCGTACGGGGGAACAAAACTTTACCGATTTTGTTGAAAAATGGAGCGATATAGATACATATGTTGTTCTTGAGAGTATGGAATCGGACCTGGTTTCTAAAATTATTAAAATAAACAGGTCTTTATCTGAAAAATACGATGTTCACGTGGGACTTTCACTCCTTCCAAAAAATGAGTATTACTCAAAAAACATAGATATTAATTGTCTTAAAGACGCGTTAATGAAAATGAATTTTAAATTTAACCGAAGCTGGGTAATCTACGGAAACTTAGAACCTGCAATTGTGGAATTACCTAATAAAATCCCTTCATTAGTGAGGGAACTAAATTATTTCAAGGCGTATCTTAGAACTAGCCTACGAGACCTTGACGGCCCAAATCTACTCAGGGCTTGCATTAAAGCAAACAATTATATTTTATTATGCGCATTACTAATGGAATACCCGCAACAGGTCGACACCAAGTTCAAGATAAAACTTGCAAAGGTAGTATTCGCAGATTTTGACCTTGGTTTTGATATACACGCAATTAACGAGAAAATGAAAAATAATATAAGTTCGGTTGAAAATCCGGAAGAAATAAGTGCTGTTATTGCAAACTATACGGAAGATTTTCTGAATTATTTTTACACCAAGTATAACTATGTATAATCAAGCCGGTTTTTACGTCAGAAAAACAATAAAAAGCGATGTGGTTTACAACCTGCTTTTTACTAACCTAGAACATAAATGGATCATTTTTCTACCGGGGCTTCCACAGTACATGCATAAGCAATCATATCTTAAACAGCTTATGCAAGATTACAACGTTTTAATACCATACTATCCTGGATCTTTTCACTCAGGAAAAAAATTCACCCCCAAGTATCTTGAGAGAGTAATACCGGACTGTATAAAGATAATAAAAGATAAGGTATTTTACGATTATTTTGAGCGGAAAAAATACACACACAGCGGCGAAATTGAAGGCATTTGGGGTCTCAGCTTCGGGAGTATTTTAATTACCCAGTACCTAACGTGTTCAAAGCAACCCCTAAATACAAACTACCTACTAGCGGGTCCGATGTTCATACTGACCAAAGAATTGGAGAACAAATACTGGGTACCAAAATTGACATTCTTGCAATCTAAAGTTTACTCTAAGGTTTACAGAGGCCTCAATAGTAATAATCTTATAGCTTGGATACATAACATAGAGAAAAAAAATATCCCTGGCTCTGCGAAAGGATTAATTTTGACCGGAGATAATGATACGTACATGGATTTGAATTTTCTAAAAGAAAAATTTTCTAACTTTGTCTTCAAAAGTGTGCGCGGTTACTCGCACGAAGTAGATAATATTATTTCTCTTTATATTGAAAGCGGTTACAATATAAACAAACTATGACAACTTTTACATCATCCGGAGGAATTCTTTTTAACAACGAAAACAAGGTCTACATGATCAGAAAAATTACGCGAGATGAATGGAGTTTGCCAAAAGGTACCGTTGAAGAGGGGGAGAATTTACTGGAAACCGCTATTAGGGAAATAAAAGAAGAAACCGGATACAAAGAGTTCACGCCCAGAGACGAAAAGCCAATAGAAACAATATTTTACAAAATGCAGAATCCACAAACAGGCGAGACTGTTAATAAAACGGTACATTTCTTCGTCTTTAACCTTATTTCCGAAAAATTTTCACCCACCCTTGAAATGAGCGCTGAACAATTGGAAGGCGGTTGGTTCACCATCGACGAGGCTATAAATATCGCCAAATTTAATGATGTAAAAAAAGTCCTTAATAAAGTAAAGTACGGTTTAAATTAGCTTTATAAAAAGAAAAAACTCCGATTTTCTTTCGAATTTCGGAGTTTGCTTATTATTTAAAAATCCAAATGCAGGATTTTTAAAACCTGGTATGCCTTCAAAGCACCATTGATTGCCCGGTGCGGCTTAACTTCAGATTGAATTTTCAAGAAATCTGTGACCGCATCCAAACCAAGCTTTTGCAATCCCAGTTTCCGGAGTTTAATCCATGACATCGATGGAATGTCCAATCGATGGTAGTCCAAGGAACATTTCAATCCGGTTTTTTTGTATGCTGCGTCGATGAACGCCCAATCGAAGGTCACCACCTGCGAACAGAATACCGCCTCCTTTACAATTTTGTTATAGCGTGTCATTGCGTCCACAAGCGGTATGGCGTCAACCCAATCTTCCTCTTTATAGCCGTTTACCTCCTTTGCTTTGTCGCCGAATAATTCCGGGTGCTCGAACCTGACCTTTGTGTGATAAGAGTCAAGCTTTTCGAGCGTTCTCTGATCCACAAGGACTACAGCGAGTTCAATTATCTCGTGGGTATCGAATAGTAAGCCTGTTGTTTCAACATCGGTTATCGCTATCGGTCTATCCAAAAAGTCCATTTTGCTCTCCTTTTCTCGGTTTTTTGGGTTTTCAGGATAATACTATAGGAGCGGTAATTAGTAAAGTCGGCCCTACTAAATTGAACGTCCGCCTTAACTCTGCTAAATTAAGAGTATGGAAACACCAACTTTAGATCTAATAGAAGAGCACAGCGGCATCATGCTGATGCTTAGTATTATGGGAAAAGTTTCGGAGAAGCTAAATGCCGGAGAAGTGGTCGAGAAAGAAGATTTAAACAAGATTCTTGAGTTTCTCAGTAACTTTGCCGACAAATGCCACCACGGAAAAGAAGAGGACATGCTTTTTCCCGAATTATTTAAAAATCCGGCAAATCAGGGGCTGGTCGCCGAACTTATTGATGAACATACAACCGCCCGCGAATATATAAAGAACATAACAGAAGCTATGGAAAATTACGCAACAGGAACTTCTGAAGCCGCAACCGTAGCTGAAAACATGGAAAAATATATCCTACTTTTAACGGAACATGTCAGAAAAGAAAATAGTGACCTTTTTCCGGCAGCAAACAAAGAACTTTCAGAAGAAACCCAAAAAGATATGGTAGAGCAGTTTGAGAAATTCGAACACGATGTTATCGGTGAAGGAAAACACGAAGAGTACCACGGATGGCTTGAAGATTTAAAAAAGAAATACTTGGACTAAAGTTAACTTATCTACAAGTCCAACCACCGTCGACAGGTAATATTATTCCCGTAACATATTTAGACTCGTCGGAAGCCAGATAAAGTGCAGCAGATGCAATATCTTCCGGATCTCCTGCATATCCTAAAGGTGTGTTTGTTTTAACCATCGTGTTGAAGGCTTCGTCCTGCAAAACGTCCTTGGTCATATTTGTTTTAATGAAGGCCGGGGCTATAGCGTTAACCCTAATACTCAACGATGCCAAATCCTGCGCTGCGGCACGTGTCATGTTGGACACCCCACCTTTAGCGGAACTGTAAGCAATAGTGCCTTGAAGCCCGACAATTCCTAAAATCGAGGTCATGTTTATGATGGAGCCTTTGGTATTTGTGGCTTTCATAGCATTGGCAGCAGCTCTAACACCATAGAATACCCCCGACAAGTTCACGGCGATAACTTTAGCCCAGTCGGCGTCAGTACAATTTAACGCGTCTCCTAAAGCGCCGATACCTGCGTTATTTACCATAATGTCGAGTTTTCCGTACTTTTCTACAACCGTCCCTACTAATTGATTTACTTCTTCTGATTTAGACACGTCACATTTTATAAAAGAGGCCTTATCGCCAAGACCTTCGGTTACTTGGGCTCCCGCTTCATTTATATCTGAAAAAACTACCGTGGCTCCTTCTTCTAGATATAATTTTGCTATTGCTAAACCAATTCCACTTGACGCTCCGGTTACTATTGCGATTTTGTTTTGAAGTTTCATAGATTTAAATGATAGCACAAAAGGCTGTGACGGATTGACGATTTACCGAATAATGCCTAGACTAAACTAATGCCCAAGAATCTCGCTGCCCTTTTTTCACCAAAATCAGTTGTTGTCATCGGGGCTTCTAACTCACCCGAAAAAGTGGGCGCAGTGATTTTAAAAAATATCGTTGAATCGGAATATAAAGGTAAAGTTTTCGCAGTAAATCCCAACACAGACTCAATAGGAAAAATAAAATGCTATAAAACCGTTTTAGATTTACCCGAAGTTCCTGACCTCGCAATAATTGCCATACCCGTTGCTTTTGTATTACCTACCATAGAACAAATTGCTAAAAAAGGCATCAAAAATGTTGTGACACTCACCGCAGGATTTAAAGAAACCGGATCCGAGGGGGCAGAGCTTGAAAAACAGTTGGAACAACTCTGCAAAAATAATGAAATAAATATGCTCGGTCCGAACTGCTTAGGCTTCGTTAACAATCTAGTTTCTCTTAACGCAACATTTGCAAAAGTCCCTGACCAGCCGGGAAATCTACGCTTTATCTCACAGTCCGGCGCCCTCGCCACAAGTCTTTTTGACTGGTTTTCTCTCGTTAACGTTGGGTTTTCCGAGTTCATTACAATGGGAAACAAGACAGTTATAAACGAGAACGACGTTCTGGAATATTTTTTAAGTAAGAAAGAAGAGCCTATTTCAAGCCTTGCAGACGGGACGACAAGGAAAATAGAGCCTGTTGGTATGTATCTGGAGTCTATCACTGACGGCCAGCAATTTTTAAAACTAACAAAGCAAATCGCCAAGAACGACCCAATTTTTATTATCAAACCGGGAAAAACAAACGCCGCCAAGTCAGCTATGCAGTCTCACACAGGAGCGATCGCAGGAGCCGATGATATTTTGGACGTTGCTTTAAAGCAGGCGGGTGTTTACAGATGCAACACACTTGAAGAATTTTTCGATCTTTCAAAAGCTTTCGCATGGAACGACATTCCCGCGGGACCGAGGGTTGCAATCATTTCAAACGCGGGAGGCCCGGGAGTTATAAGCGCGGATGCAGTAATCGAAGAAGGACTCGAAATTGCAGTAATCGACGACGATATTAAAAAACAATTATCCGAAGTGCTTCCCAGATCATCAAGTTTGTTAAACCCTGTAGATGTTTTGGGAGATGCTCTTGCAGACCGTTTTGCTAACGCCGCTGAAATAGTTTTAAAAACAGACAAATGTGATTCATTGCTGGTTATTCTCACGCCCCAAATGATGACTCAGATAGAAAAGACGGCTGAGATGATCGGAAATATTTCAAAAAAATATAAGAAACCCGTCTTCTGTTCATTCATCGGAGGAAGTATGGTTTCCGCAGGTGAACTTGCCCTTAACAAGCTTAAAGTACCTTCATATTTATTTCCGGAGAGAGCGATCGCGGTTATCGGAGCAATGTGGAAATTCAAAAGCCGGCAGGAAAAAATACTGCGTGAGATGACGGACATAGGCCTTTTGAACAAACAAATATTGCCCGAAGAATGTTCCAAAATTCTCCAAAAGGCCGTAACTGCGGGACAAAAGGCACTGGATAATCTTGATGCCGATAACGTAATTTCATCCGTAGGAATTCGGACTCCGGGAACAAAAATCGCAACCGACCTTAAAGACGCATCTAAATTTGCGGACCAAATCGGATATCCGGTTGTCCTTAAACTTTCTTCTCCCGGGCTTTTGCATAAAAAACATTTCGGCGGTGTCATTTTAGATATTAGAAACGAAGACCAACTTGAAAATGCATGGAGTACTCTCGAAAGAAAAACTGAAAACCTGGACGAAGAAATAAAATCCCACGTGCAATTTCAAATTCAAAAAGAAATTCCCAGCGGAGCAGAAGTATTAGTAGGTGTAAAAAGAGATCCTACGTTCGGTCCTGTTTTACTGTTCGGGGCAGGCGGCTCACTAGTAGAACTCATTGCCGACAAAAATCTTCATCTATTGCCGTTAGACATGGCAAGCATTCAGGAATTAGTAAAAGGCTCAAAAATATATTCCGTTCTTAAGGGAAACAATAATGAGCCTCCTTACGCTTTGGAAAAACTTTATAATCTCATCTACAACCTGCAAAAACTTTATGAGGCCGCTCCTGAAATACAGGAAATAGAAATCAATCCTGTGATTGTTACGATTAACGATGTTTGGGCGGTCGATACAAAAGTAATTTTGGAATTAAATAAACCAAAACCTGCAGGACCGAAGTTCAAAGTAGCAAAAACTCTTAAGAACGAGGTTTTGGCAGGGAAGATGAGGTATTTAGAGTTCGAAGCAGAAGAACCTCTCGTTTTAAAACCCGGCCAGTATGTTAGCGTAAAAGTTTCAGCTACAAGGATAAACTGCTACTCGGTAGCCGGGCAGTCCTCTCCTACAAAGTTTAATTTGCTTGTAGATACAACTCCCGGGGGCCCGGGTTCAAAATTCTTTGAAGCCTTAAAGGAAGGGGACGTCATGACTTATCTCGGCCCCTTCGGAATCTTTACACTGAGAGCTGACGAAAGTGCGGATAACCTTTTGTTCTTAGCCACGGGAAGCGGATTCGCACCGTTGAAAATTATGATAGAACATCTACTCAGAGTAGAAAAGACAACTAAACAGATTTCTCTGTATCTTGGGCTTAACGATTGCGAAGACATATTTATGCAGGACTATCTGGAGTCACTTACTAAAGAATTTTCCAATTTTAAATGTCAGATAGCGGTGTGCAACAAAAGCACTAAATGGAATGGGGCGACGGGCTTTATTACACCTCTGGTGAAAAACGACTTTCCTGATGCATCTAAATGCGCTGTGTACATTTGCGGTAATAAATTTATGATTAATGATGTAACAAAAATTCTAACCGCCAACGGTTGCCCTAAAGATAGAATTTATTTTGAAAAATACGATGCCTAGCACAATAATATCCATAAAAATAGGAGCGGAGGCTGGTCAGGGCGTAAAGTCTGCCGGACTGATGCTCGCTAAATTAGCGATAAGATCGGGATATCACATATATAACCAAATAGAATACCCGTCATTAATTAAAGGGGGGCACAACGTCCTCCAGGTAAATATTTCCAAAGAAGAAGTCACGGCACCCAGAAAAGTTAATGACTTTCTTATCGCTCTAAATCAGGACACCGTTAATAAACATTTAACTGAGTTCGCAGATGGGGCAGGCTTAATATATGACTCTGCGGCCAAAATCGATACATCTAAAGTTCCCTCTACTGTGGTTTTACTGGGTGTGCCTCTGTCCAAAATCGCGAAAGAAGCCGGAAATTCTGATCTTTTAATTAACACAGTTGCGCTTGGGGCCGTTACAGCCGTTCTCGGAGGCAACCTTCTGATTCTTAATAGTCTGATCTCCGAAGAATTCGGTAGTAAAGGCGATGAAATAGTAAAAGTTAACGTTGCAGCTGCAGAAAACGGTTTCAAATATGTAACCGAAAATTATAGGCAACATCTAAAAAATTCATTAAGTCCTTTGGAGTCTCTGAGTAATTTTGTTCCCTATATGGCAATTGACGGAAACGAAAGTGTAGCGTTGGGTGCTATTTCCGCAGGTCTGCAATATGCTGCAATCTACCCGATGTCACCGATTTCAAATATTCTGCACGTACTCGCGGAGAATCAGGAGAAGTTCGGTTACATTTATAAACAACCCGAGGACGAACTTTCTGCAATAAACATGGCAATCGGAGCATCTTATGCAGGTGCAAGATCGATGACCTCTACATCGGGAGGAGGATTTTGTCTGATGACGGAAGGCTACGGTCTCGCGGGAATGACGGAGACCCCGCTTGTTATTATCGAAGGAATGCGCCCGGGTCCTGCAACAGGTTTACCGACCTGGAGTGGCCAGGGCGACCTCCAGATGATTTTGAATGCACACCAGGATGATTTCCCACGGATAGTTTTGGCCGCAGGTGACGCAAAAGAGGCCTTTGAGCTTACAATGAAAGCATTTAATCTAGCCGATAAATATCAGACACCCGTCGTTGTAATTATCGACAAAAATATTTGTGAAAACGCCCAAAGCTTCCCGTTATACGAATATTCGGATTACAGGATAGACCGCGGAAAACTTACAACAGCAAAAGTGGAGGATTATAAAAGATATGCGTCTGAACCAAGCGGAATTTCGCAAAGAACTGTTCCCGGTGTCGGTAACTTTTTCATCGCAAACTCCGATGAACATGACGAAGAAGGTTACTCCAGTGAAGATATTGATAACAGAAACATAATGATGGAAAAAAGAATGACCAAACTTAAAACCTGCAAAGAGCAGGACATGGAAAAACCACAGTTGTTCGGCCCCGAAGATGCTGAGATAACTATAATTTCCTGGGGAAGTAATAAAGGAAGTATCTTGCAGGCGTTAAAAAATCTGGACGGTGTTAATTATATTCACGTAAACTGGATGAGTCCGTTTCCGTCTGATGAACTAAGCGAAATGTCATCTAAATCAAAATATATTTTAAATGTTGAGTGCAACTACACAGGACAGATGGAAAAACTAATACGCGAAAATACTCAAATCAAAATTGATGAAAACTTTTTGAAATACGACGGACGCCAAATTTATCCTGAAGAAATCATCGACGCCGTAAATAAGATAAGGAGTAAAAAATGACAAAAATGTCTGATCTACAAACACCGCACTTTCCAAACTGGTGCCCCGGCTGCGGAGACCTGAATATTTGGGGTGCATTCAAAAACGCGGCAGTTAAGGAAGGGTGGGACAGTTCCAACACAGCAATTGTTGCCGGAATTGGCTGTCATGGTCATATCGTTAACTTCGTTAAAATAAACTCATTTGAAGGGCTGCACGGCAGGGCTTTACCCGTAGCGACCGGAATTAAGATGGCCAACAACCGTCTTAATACATTTGTTTTTACGGGAGACGGGGATTGTTTCGGTGAGGGGGGAAATCATTTTATTCACACATGCAGGAGAAATCACGATCTGACAGTTTTAATTCACGACAACGCTTTATATTCTTTAACCACAGGACAGACATCGCCTCTTACTGCTCACGGGTTTAAAACAAAATCAACGCCGCAGGGTAATCCGGACGAACCGTTTAATCCGTTAACCTTAGCGATAATTTCAGGCGCAACATTTGTTGCCCGCGCTTACTCAGGAGATATGCCAAAGCTCACGGAAATAATTGTCGAAGCAAATAAACACAAGGGTCTTGCGGTCATTGATATTCTTCAGCCTTGTGTAACATTTAATAAAGTCTGCACACACGGATTTTACCAACAAAACACTTACTACCTTGAAGAGGATTACGATCCTACGGACAAACACAAAGCTTTAGAAAGAGCTTCCGAATTTGGTGACAAAAAAATACCTCTCGGAATATTTTATAAATCTGACAGACCTTCTTATGAGGAGCATATTCCGCAAATTAAAGAAAAACCTTTAATAGAAACGCCTGTAGAAAGATCGTCGGCGGTAGAACTTTTCAAAAAGTACACGTAATAGTTGCCTTACTTCCAAAAATTCTTTACCATAACTTAATGGAAGATAAAGAAATTCAAATAGGAAAATATAAAATAAAAGTAGTAGCTAAAGATTGCATTGGGGCAGCATCCTGCATTGCTGTATCTCCGGGAGTATTTAAGCTCGACGAGAACAATAAAGCTGTATTTGTGGATGGGGCGGCCGATGAGGCTGAAAACATATTAATGGCGGCGCAGTCATGCCCTACAAAGGCAATCGTGGTAACCGATGCCGAAACCGGTCAGCAGGTTTGGCCTGACTAATGTCTAATACAACTAAAGGCATTTACATTTCATTACTTACGGCTGTAATTTCGGGTGTTTCTATTTTTGTTAATAAGTTCGCCGTCGATGCAATTAAACCCGCACTATATTTTACCTCCGTTAAAAATCTAGCGGTTGCGCTTTTAATTGTTGCTATAGTTTTGGCCACCGGAGAGTGGGGAAAAATATTAAAGCTCACGGGAAAAGAACTAAAGTACTTAATCCTGATAGGAATTATCGGGGGTTCGCTTCCTTTCTACCTTTATTTCACAGGGCTGTCTCAAACTCCCGCAGTTAACGCAGCGATTATTCACAAAACGTTGGTTTTTTGGGTTATGTTGATGGCAGTTCCTCTATTAAAAGAAATAGTTTCTAAACGGCAGTTCGTGGGTGTTCTATTATTATTCACCGGAAATATTATTGTGGGCGGTTTTAAGGGTTTCAAATTTTCTCAGGGAGAATTAATGCTTTTGATTGCGACTGTTTTATGGGCAGTTGAAAATATAATTGCGAAAAAAGTTTTAGCAACGGTTTCGCCCAACATAGTTACAGCTTTTAGGATGGGACTTGGCTCCGTTGTACTTATGTCCGCAACATTACTAACAGTACCTCAGGTCATGCAGAAAAGCTTAGAGCTAAGCGGACAGCAAATCTTTTTTATCGGTATAACCGTTCTTTTTCTGTTGGCCTACACTACAACTTGGTACAGCGCCCTAAAGCATGCCCCGGCCGTTGTCGTAACCTCAGTCTTGGTTTCTTCTACTTTAATCACTAACGTACTTTCCGCCGTCTTCATCACGCATAGCTGGAATTTTACGCTAACACTTCAGACGGCACTCATTGTTTTCGGGCTTCTATTATTTGCCCGTAACCCCTTACCTACAACAAAACAGGCCCAAACAGCACTATAGGTTGACACCCTTTCAGGTTAGTTTATAATTACCTCTATTCTCAATAATAGCGATAAATATATTGCTGTTAACTCACGATAAGGAGGAGAAGGAGATGGCTGCATACGATACACTGCTGGTAAAAATCGATAAACGTTCGGGTGGAAGCAGGTATAGGTTATACAACGTTAAACAGCGAATATGTGACTCAGCTTTAGAAGTCTTCGATTTTCCCCTGGATATAGTCGCACTCCGGTATAGTAAAGTGGGGTATTTGGGGCATGAATTACTAATAAAACTCAATGATGTCGAGGGCATCGAGCGAATAGATATCAGCCCGTACTGCCTGTGTATTGAAAAGAATATCGTTTTTAACTGGGAAGACCTCGAAGCTGACATCCTATTCGCTATTGAAACTGTAGTAAAAAAACCCGTAGTATTAAAGGATTGAGGAGTAATTAAAAGCCGGAACTTTTAACAAAAAGACCGGCTTTTTTCTTTTTAAATAGTTTTCAAAACCTCGTCCGTCCAGTAAGTTATTTTCTCAACCTCTTCTTCGTTAAGTTTTTTCACTATCTGCTTCCAATGAACAGTAACAACGTCCCCCACTTTAATACGCGGAACAAACCCTTCTACAAATGGAAACGTTTCGGTAATGAGTACGCGTTTATAAACGCCCTTAACTTTTTTTAACGAATTTAATTTAACTACCGCAGTTTTTTTGTTAACCTTTTCCACTTTCCCCCAGCGGATCATGCAGTTATTAATCGACTCAAGATTATAAGGAACGGAGCCACTAGCTCTTCCCACACCGACGTGCAAAACCTGAAATAAGTGGGTTGGAATAAATTTTTTAGGCTTACTTTTCTTTAGCTCGGTGACAAACCATTCAGGAACCCCCTGTTTAGCGAAAAAGTGTAACAAAATAGGGTAGTGCTTATTCTTGGCTTTAAGAAGCTTTTCGTTGCCCAGCCAATAGCCCTCAACTACTTTATATGAGAACTTCGGAAGCCCAGTAATTTTAGATAATGTTCTAAGATACGGGTGTAAAACTATAAAGTTTTTAAATTCTTCTGCAACTCCGTCGCATCTACTTTTGGTCACGCAGTCTTTAAATTTCTCGGGAGCCGAGTCTTTCCCACAATAACCTAAAGAATTAGGCGGAAGTGTATATCTTGAGTTTAATCTGAGCGCTTTTTTGTCTATACCAAGGATATTAGTACAAAACTATTGTAAAATAAAGTTTGCCAATGAAAGTTTATTTATTCGGAAATAAAGATTTAAGTTTGGACAACAAAGCTTTTGTTGCACGGAAAAAATTGAGTGATGTGTTCCCTCAAATAGAGTTTATAGAAGTTGAGCCTAACGCGGATTTGCCGTTTGAGCCCGACGAACAGATTTACATAATGGACACGGTAGAAGGAATAGAAGAACCGGAATTAATAGTGGATAGTGACATCGACAAACTAATTAATACCGGTTCGGTTTCTGTTCACGATTTTGATTTGGGATTTCAGCTGAAATATCTTAAGAAACTGGGTAAGCTCGGCAACGTTACGATAATAGGGCTACCGATGGAAAAAGAGATAGATTACTTTCGGATCCAGGAAATCTTTAAGAAGTTAGTGGCGCAAGACATGCAGGGATCGTAGGCGCGGATTATTTTTTCGGCTTCCACTCTAAGAACATCTTCAGGTTTATCCAGGTTTGCACCAAAGTACTTTTTCAGATCTTTTTCTATATTTATCTGGTTCTGGGAGGTCGGGACAATAACATCATAGTCTTCTATCATCCCTTTATCGTTGACCCGCGCCATGTGATACAAAGTTCCTCTCGGAGCCTCCACAACTCCGACTCCAACACCGGCCTTTTTGGGCATCTTGACGGGCTTTTCGTCGACCACCTTTATACCTTTTAAAATATCGAGCGCGTCGTCCACACACTGGAGAATTTCGATTGCCTGAGCCAAGTTATTGTGGTGAATGTTTCTTGACGGAAAAACACTCAGATATTCTTCACAATCCTGTTTGGTTCTCGGATTAAGAAGGTCTTTATTAAAATTAATTCTGGCCAGCGAACCTACTAAATAGTTATCGTGTTCATCTGAAAAAACATAACCCTCTGATTGTGAGTAGGGTACGACAACAGATTTCAAAAAATCATGGAAATTGCTTTCTGAAATCGCCTTACCGTCGGAGTTTGTAATCTCTCCCTCGATGAAATCAAAACTAGTGCTGTTTCTTAAACATAAAAAGTCCGAGTCACTTACTTGCTCCTGTTTATAATCGTAAAAAGTTTTAATCCCCCGTAGAACCTGCGGTCTTATTTTCTCCAATCTTTCTATTAAAGCCGGGAATTTAGCCGGGTCCGGGGTTCTTAGAAAACCACCAACCGTCGGATATGGTGCGTGAATTGCAGCTCCGATAATTACGTCAGTTATATCGGTCCCGAGCTTTTTTATATCAAACGAATCGTGAAGGAGTATGTGCCCGGGGTCATTGTGAGTATCCGGTATGTCCAAAATAGAATCAATGCCTAAGACATCAGGCAAAACGAAAAAGTATAAATGCAGAGCGTGGTCGCGAATCATTAAACCGTCATACGCAACCCTGCGTAATAAACGCGTTTGCTCGGTTAATACAATGTCCTGAGATTTTTCTATTGCTTCGAGAGACGCAAAAAGATGGGCGACCGAGCAGGTACCGCAAATTCTTGATAAAAACGAAGGAGAAGCAATATACGGCTTACCTAGTACGGCTTCGGTATAGAATCTTCTATAATCCTTAATAATAAATTTAAGGTCGGTTACCTTGTCATTTTCAATAGTAACTTCAACGCCGGCGGTCCCCTCAATTTTAGTTATATTTTCGATCGTTATATTCCCGCTATGCATTTTCGACTATTTTAAATAATTTTAAGTACTTCCAGAGAGCTGTTTTAAACGCTTCGGCGTTCATTGGACACCCGTCAACCTTGTCGTCGACTTTAATAACGTCTTCGAGTTTTTTCACTTTAGCAGCATAATCAAAGTGTTCCATATACCATTTGGTTTTGAAGCTAGTATTTTCAGGGACGAACATGTTTCTGCTCGCAGAGGGAAGTCCGTTGCACGCGCACGCGCCTATTGCCACTACATATTTCGAGTTATTTCGGATTTTAGTGACTTCTGTTGCCTGTTTTTCTGAAGAAATCGCGCCTTCAATAAAAGCAACGTCCAGATTTTCGATAGAATTTTTAGTCTTTAAAGCTTTTAAATGTCTGAATTCGACAAGCGTTTTCCATTCGACGAAGTGGTCGTTCAAAAGCTCGGTAAACAAAATTGTGCTGTCCTCACTGCAGGTAAAAGAAAACCAACCTACAACGAGTTTCTTTTTTTCTGTGGATTGAGCAGCAACATTGGCAGATTCCATATTATGTATAATAACAGATACATGTGTTTAGCAATACCGGGTATAGTAAAAGAGATCCAAGGCGGGAAGCTAATAATTGAATATCCTACTGAGACGAGACAGGCTCTCGCCGGCGGAATGCCATTAAAAGTGGGGGACTACGTGCTGGTACAGATGGGAATTGCCATTAAAGTTGTTACAAAAAAAGAGGCCGAGGTGTCGTGGAAAGCGTGGAAAAGCACCGACAGCAAAAACTCCAATTAACCGAAAGTTATACCCCAAAAATGCACAAGCTTGCTATACTTAATGCAGTTTAAGTTATGAAAAACTACCCGTTCCTAACAGAAGAAAAAGGACTCACAAGCACCGAGGTAACTGAACGGCAGGAACAATACGGACTTAATGTACTTCCGGAAAAGGCTCCCCCAAGCAAACTTTACCTATTTTTATCACAACTCAAAAGCCCGTTGGTATACGTTTTGCTCGCGTCCTCAATAATTACTTTTATCATAGGGGAGTATGCAAACGCTTTTATAATTCTTTTGGCCGTTGTGATCAACACAACTTTAGGTTTTGTACAGGAATACAAAACTTCGAATGCTCTTGCCGCGCTAAAAAAATTCATTTCGGACGAGGCAACTGCAATTCGCGACGGCAATAGGGTTTTAATAGATTCGAGCCAAATTGTTCCCGGCGACATTGTAATCTTGAACCAGGGAGACAAAATACCGGCAGACGGAAAAATATTGTCTTCGAACAGACTTCACGTGAACGAAGCTATCTTGACCGGAGAAAGCGTGGCAGTTAAAAAAGTTAGGGACGACGGTCTATTCATGGGAACCACGGTCGTTTCAGGACAAGCCGTAATTCAAATAGAAGCCATCGGCACCTCCACGAAAATGGGTAAAATCGCGGAGCAAATACAGGAAGAAAAAGAGGTTACTCCGCTTCAAAGACAGTTAAAGACGTTCAGCAAACAGCTTTTGATTGTAATCGGATTGTTGATTACTGTCGTCTTTATAGTGGGGCTCATACACGAATTTAGTCTCGTAGAAATATTTACCACCTCGGTGGCTTTGGCAGTTTCAAGTATCCCCGAAGGTCTCTTGGTTTCTCTGACAGTTGTTCTTGCTGTAGGAATGCAAAAAATTCTTAAACGAAAAGGTCTTGTTAGAAAGCTGGCGGCGGCCGAAACTTTGGGTGGCGTCACGGTTATATGCGTCGATAAAACAGGAACATTAACACAGGGACAAATGAAAGTCGTCGACTACATAGGAAAAAAAGAGGAGTTGGCAATTCAGTCATTACTGGCAAACGACTTAGACGATCCTATCGTGATATCGGCTTATGAGTGGGGAAAACAAATAATGGGAGATTCTACACCAAGTCTTCCAAGAATAGACAGCATACCCTTTTCATCCAAAGACCGCTTTTCGATCTGTCTGAACAAGTGGAACGAGGAAAAAAACATAGTATTTGTGAACGGTGCCCCCGAAATACTTCTCCAATGGACGACCTTATCCGATGAAGAAAAAGCGGAAGTAGTGTCATCCATAGATAATCTTACAAAACAGGGAAAGAGAGTAGTGGGCTTTGCAAGAAAAGAAGTCCCTGTTGAGAAAATAACTCTGGATACCTCGGACGCTAAAGGTGACTTATCCTGGGTAGGTTTATTGGTGTTTTCCGACCCCGTAAGAATGGGAGTTAAGGACGCTCTGGAACAAGCCAAAATTGCCGGAATAAAAGTAATGGTTATAACAGGTGACTATGCAAATACATCGGAGTTCGTTCTATCGGAACTGGGAATTCCCGTAACAAAAGACCAAATAATGACCGGGGAGCAGCTTTCTATACTTTCGGCTGACGAACTTGCCCGCCAGGTTAAAAATATAAAACTATTCGCAAGAACAACTCCTGACCAAAAACTTTTAATAGTAGACGCCCTAAAAAACAATGGGGAGGTTGTGGCTATGGTAGGAGATGGAGTAAACGACGCTCCGGCTTTACACAAATCGGATATCGGCGTTGTTGTGGGAGAGGCTTCGGATGTTGCAAAAGAATCTGCCGATCTTGTTTTACTCGATTCTAATTTCTCAACCATTATTGCCGCGGTAGAAGAGGGTAGAGTAATGTTTGAAAACATTAGGAAAATTATTCTATATCTTCTGTGCGATGCCTTCGGAGAAATTATCGTTGTTCTGGGTGGAATAATACTGGGAGTACCCCTGCCAATAACAGCTGTTCAAATACTTTGGGTTAATCTGGTGTCTGACGGATTCCCCAATTTGGCACTAACAATAGACCCAAAGAGAGAAGATATTATGTACGAAGCTCCCCGTTCGACTAAAGAGCTCCTTGTTAATACACAAATGATTTTATTGATCTCATTTGTAAGTCTCCTCGTGGGTCTTATAGCGTTGGGTTCCTTCGTATACATTTACAATTCAACAGGTGACTTGGTTTTGGCGAGATCATTTACATTTATAACAATAGGTCTGAACTCTCTGATTTATGTCTTTGCCATAAGAGAGCCCAAAAAACCATTTTGGAAAAATCATTTGTTTAACAATAAGTACTTACTTGCGGCTGTAATCGGCGGGTTAGCACTTCAATACCTACCGTTTTCAACAGCTGTTTCAAGACAGTTTTTCGAGATAAGTGCTTTAAGCGTAAATCATTGGCTGATCGCTTTTAGTTTTTCACTACTGGTGTTTTTCGCAGTCGAGATTTTTAAAATGGTAGTTAATCATTCCAAATCAATAAACATCCCATTCGGGCAAACTGCAAGCCGTATAAAAAGAGTGCGTTTTCAAAAATAAAAAAAGCCGGAGACATCTTTTTTAAAGAGTATCTCCGGTGTTAACGGGCAGCTACGAAAATGCGGAACTCTCAAACTTATTATCCACCCCCTCAATAACTATCGTGAGATCCGGATCAGCAGACGCGGGTTTCTTGGGTTCGGGTTTGGGCTTCTCAGGCTCCCCGCCTTCGGGCGGAACTATAGGGACAAATTTAGGGCCCACTTTATATTTATCCTTTTCTACCTTACCTACAAACTCTTCCCATTCTTCCTCAGGTATGTACTCTACAAAAGGCGGTACATGAGGTAGAGGCTGTACTTTGGAAGCCGGTATGCTATTTGCCAGTAACACACTTAATAAAAGCAGCATGTCCAGAGAAATGCCGACATTTATTAGTGTCGTCAGGTAGAACCCGTAGCTGTACATCTTAACCTCCTCTTATTAGTCCGGTCATGCATTTGATTTTAATGCTTGGAAATTACCCGTATTATACTCACGCGGGTTAGGGTGTCAAATTAAAAACTGCGTGTGATCACTGTGATTACCTTGAGCACTTTAGAAAAAATAGTATACTCAAAGCATGGAAGAAAATAATGCTACAACTATGGATAGTGGCGTTGAAACTATTTCCGCAAAACCCAAGAAAAATATCCGGGGAAACAAAAAGCTTAGACTCGGAATAATAATATTTCTTTTGGCCGTCGTTGCTGTACTTTTTGTTATATGGGAAAAAGCTAGAATTGCTTTAGCAGTTGCTTTTATAGCGTTATTGGCAGCACTTGGTATGGAGGTTTCAAATAACGATTGGGATCTGCAAAAACTAATCCAAACAAAATCCTTTGAAGAATCAAAAGTCACAAGAGACGAATCAGGAAATGTTTTATTCGACATGTTCGGTAACACAACAACCGACTCCACAAAAGGTAAAGCTTCGAACGATTATAATTGCGATGACTTTTCAACACAGCCCGATGCCCAAAACTTTTATGAAAAAGTCGGCGGCCTGGGAAATGACGTCAACCGATTAGACGGTGATAAGGATGGCGAAGCCTGCGAAAGTTTACCCGTGGGCAGATAAAAATTTGGCGTATGGGCTGTAGACAAAAATTACACGTGTATAGCGTATAAATTAACGGATTTAACAATAGAAACTGCCACAAAGAGTATAATAAACCCATGATTAGAAAGTTTTCCATTCCATTTTTGGCTTTTTTGCAGGCTTCCGGATTTGTGGTGTATTTAATTTTAATTTCGTTCTTTTTTAACTTTGTAACTCCCACTTTTAGTAAACCTGTGTCGGAATTTTATGCTCCAATCGTAATGCTTCTCCTTTTTGTAATATCCGCCGTTATTTCTGCGGTCATGATATTGGGACGTGCGGGTGTCTTGTTTTGGGATAAAAAATACAGGGAAGCGTTTACCCTTGTCGGGTGGACCGTGGCGTGGGGATTAATCTATTTCGCGTTATTTATTTTTATTTTATTTTTAAGCTAACTTAACTATGCAACCATTAGAAGCAATCACTCAGAACCCTTACATATTTTACCCGCTTATTTTGTGGGATCTGGTTTTAAGAGGACTCGCGCTATGGAAAAGCGCTCAAAAGAACCAAAAGTACTGGTTTGTAGCGCTATTGGTTGTTAATTCCGTGGGAATTTTACCTCTAATTTACTTGGTCGTAGAGAAGATTAAGAACCGAAAAAAAGTTTAGTTTATGCCCGAAGAGTATTACTACGCAAAGACTGAGGGGTGGGCATAATCTCACCACGATTACGAGGAATCAACATTCCGGACAACCGAAATGAAAAGATTTCACGAACTTTTACCGACAGGTAAAATTTTGGAAGTCGGTTCAATGAACATGGAACCCCCATACTTATAAGTAATATCCCAAATATTGATGTTCTAACAATACGCTGTCATAATTTTAAATGATGATAGAAAGCTCATTTGAACAAGAACTGGATAAAACGGACGTGCTCGACAGAATGGAAATATTGTCCGAAAACCATCCAAACTTAATGTCAGCTATGGGAATGGAGAAGTTTAAAGCATTTATGTACGGAGACGGACTTAAAAGTATTCCCGATCTTCAGGAAAAGATATCGGAAAATGGGTTTACAAACGCTAAATATTCAATCGGAACATTCAACGATGAAAAAGGCCGCGAGGAAACATCACTATTTATCTCGCTGGATTTTGCATCAAATAAAATTATTTACGAGTGTGACACAGAAACTACTGAATTAGGTTTTTACGATTTTTATCAAGTTAAACACATGTACGTGATAGGAGAGAACGGTGTTACCGTGGATTTAACTGAAGAATTAGAATCGGGGTCGAAAATCTTGCTGTGCGCTCATCCCCGTTTTACTACTATGGGGCTTTCGGCAAAAACAAAAAATATCTACGTCCCTGACTTCGTAAAGTATGCCGATAGAACATACTCGCACGAGAGACTGGACGTGCCTCTCGTTTTACATGAAATAGGACACCTCAAACACCTTGCTACCGAACCGGAAAGTTTTGATATAAATGCAAGAGTAGCAACAAATTTAGTTTCCCTGCTCCATATCAAAAGAAGCGATTTAGAAAAAAACATAAGTGAAAATTCCATGGGATTTTTAAAACCTTTATCTGACATGATAGATAAGTACGCTCCCGCTATTATCGAATCAGAAAAAGTTGCGTCGGCCTGGGCGTGCAGGTGGATGGAAAAGAAAAAAGAGCAGGGGGCAGTTTTTTGGGAACAACCCTACGAAGACTACTGGCAACAGCTCGAAACTGCATTAGCTACTTACAAAATGCTTTTCGCAGTCGAGCCAAAAAAGTTGCACGATGATTTCTTTCCTAAATCCGAGGGTGCGCCCTGGATATATTAAACAAAATACGTAGGGGTGGTTTATTTTACAAACCACTAGCTACCATCTTTCTTCCCTAGTGCTACAATTTTATTATGAATAAAAGGCCGTTTGCCCTCCTATTAATACTTACCGTGGTGACGTGTATCGGATTGATAGTGACTTTTAAAATTAACGGCCAGCTGACAAATATCTTTAACATACAAACTCCCGCAGAAACCCCTGAAATAATAGTAGACTATCCGCAACCCGATGATGTGGTCGGGAACCCCCTGATAGTAAGGGGCAGAGCAAGGGGATCCTGGTTTTTTGAAGGGACTTTCCCACTCACTTTATACTACGGGGTTGGAGGTGATTTTGTTGACGGTTACGCTACCGCAAAAGGCGAGTGGATGACTGAAGATTACGTGGAATTTGAGGCTGTTTTAAACTATATGGTGCCCCCCACAAATGATGGTTTGCTGTCTCTTCAAAGGAATAATCCGTCGGATTTAGAGGGGTTGCACGACAGCATTCAAGTAAAGGTGAGGTTTCATTAATCAGGTCAGTCTACCTGCATCGGAGTTACTTTAATTGTTCAACCCCCGTTGCTTTACATACCTAGAATTTTAAAATACTATAACCTTAGTGATTAAAAATAATCATGAAGTTTAGTCAGTTGTGACAATTCCGCTTTTATGCGGATTTTTTTGTATTTATTTCTTGGATTGGGAGGTGAATAGAATGAAGAAATTAGGAATTATAATGTTTCTTTTAGCATTTTTTGCGATTCCCTCTTTTGCTGCAACTACCAAAAACTACGGTGACCAAACATTAACGGGGGGTTTTCAATCAGGTAATTTCCCCGAGGAATGGGATTTGACTCAGTGTCCTATGACGTTAAGTTTCACTTATGATGGAAACGGTTTAGTAGATGATCCCGGTACACATGCGTGGTCTGAAATAGGTGTAAGGGCTTTCGGTTATGGTAACTTCAACCCAACATGGATGAATGAAGGAGCGGGGATTTGGCTTGCTACTGATTATGATTGGACAGCAAATACTTTTGACCCTGATGTAAGTCCAACTCTAGATTTAGACGACAAATTCCTGCTTCAAAAAGGTGGGGGCATGGGAGAAAGTGCGTATGACTTACCATCTACTCCTCCGGTACCCGGAAATAATCATAGGTTTTGGTGGGATAGAGACGGGGTCGATCCTTGGCAAAATGACGAAACTGCGAATACGGGAGGCATCTATGATATTTCTATTACTTTAGCAGCCTCGAGTCCAACAACCGGTACAGCTTATATGAATATAAGAGGGTTGGATCAAGGATTTGAGACAGATGAAAATTGGAATACTATCGAACTCACGCCTGCGGGAATGTCATTTAGTGGTGACATGACCAAACAACAAGTGTTCTATGGCTTGTATGGCTACGGTGCTACTCACAGTGTTGCGTTCAATGATATCCAAGTCAACGGTTGTTATGCTGACACTGACTCAGATGGGGTAGTAAATCACCTAGATCGTTGCCCGGATACCCCAATAGAAGAGGAATGGGAAAGCGACAGGGGGTGGGGAACAAACAGATGGCAAGTTCAGGACGACTTCTGGTATCAGAATAAACCAGTGAAGAAAGGTGGCAACATCCCAGAAAAAGGTAATGGGATTGATTACACCTATGGGTGTAACGGTCACCAAATCTTGAATTTACTCACAGCCGAATTGGGTGATAACGCCATGAGCGGTCACTATAAATTCGGGTTAAGTTCCAGCGTGTTAGAAGAATTCCATCTGGATATGGCTGACGGAAAGTTAGATGGCATGTACCTGTTAGACACAGTTATCGTACCTACCAATACTATGGCCGGGGCTACTTCTACAATACCTTTGGTTTCTGGTGTAAATTATCGTCTTGACGTATCCGGCGAGTGGACAAATCGCGGATGGGAAAAAGTGGACGCGAAATTTACCTCTGGAGATAACTGGGTTACTCAGCTAGAAGGACCTTCAGGTGGTTTCCTAAATGAATTACTTGACCTTCAAGTAAACGAAGCCTTCGTAGACTGGGGTTTGTATTCAGATGCTCACGAATATAGTCTAGATTTTCCAGGAGATGACGGAACCGTTAATTTCCGCGTATTCGATGGCATTGGATCACCAGATCCAGCATGGTACGGGGATAATGTAGGTTCGTTGACAGTGAAAATTTACGCAGATTTGTAAGTTTTCGTTGTAAATAATTAAGATAAGTCATTTATTTTTGTAACAACAACCCACCCAGGAACAGGTGGGTTGTTTGTTTTGTGCCCATTACTAAACTTGCCCCAACAAAAACTCGCGTAACAATCAAAAATCTTAAATCTTTACTATAAGATATAGAGCTATAATCCCCGTCACTACAGCAATAAACCGACTGGTATTATTGGGCGTAACAATAGGGTAATCCGTCGTCCGGTGACTTTGACTATATAAGTCTTATCGGGTAAGGTTAACAAGCTTCGATAATAAACACGTCAGTAAACATTAGATTTTGTTTCCGCACTCATCAATAGCTAGGATTCATATCAATTTTTCAAGAACGGCGGTGAAAAATTTATGAAAAAATTTATTCCTCTTTTTGTTACGGTGTTGATGCTATCCCTGTTTGCCACTCCGGTTTTTGCTTTAGGCATGAACGGAAGCTTTGAGGATGGTACCGACCCGGGTTCCTATGTAACACTTAATCCCGGTGATACCGACATTACCGACTGGACAATCGTTTCAGGAACTGTTGATTACATCGGCACATATTGGACTGCATTCGAAGGCTCTAGAAGTATCGATATGAGTGGTACCGAAGCAGGTTCAATCAGCCAGACGTTTACTACAGTAGTCGGAGCTACTTATGAAGTAACTTTCGACATGGCTGGAAACCCCGATGGTGAACAAGGCATGAAGACCATGGATGTCATGGCAACAGGGGGTTCCACACAAGATTACAGTTTTGATACAACAGGTAAAACAACCGGTGATATGGGATGGTTACCAAAAGTTTACGAGTTCACTGCAACTGAGACGGACACAGAATTAACCTTTATCAGCACGACAGATTCTGCCTACGGACCGGCACTGGACAATGTGGTGATCACAGAAACAGAAGCCCCGGTAGATGATCCTGATGAAGATGAAGATGAAGATGAAGATGAAGACGAAACCGAAAGACCTGAAAACCACGGATGGTATGTAAGTACTGCAGAAAAAGCAGACAGACGTGACGTGGCTAAATCCTCAGACGGTATGCCTACAACAAGCAATAAAAATCACGCAAAAAAGTAGAAAATTCACACTAACATTAAACAACAACCCACCGGACGCGGTGGGTTGTTTTTTTTATTTATCGAACTTAATAAAATCCCGATTATCTCGTAACAATATTGCCGGTTACTTCGTCGTAGCACCCGGGTATTAAGTAAGTCGGGAAGTCAGGGTAGTCCTCAAAAGCACTACATGTGATGCTTCCGTTACCATCTGCCAGGACTTTAACCGTGTCCCCATCTTTAACGGCAAAAACGTAACCGCCTCCCCCAACCGGGTCATTAGGCTTAACCGAGCCTGAGATGTATTTACCCAAGTGTTTGTTTATTACCACGGTGCTGTTACTAAGATCCAACCCTTTAGCTATCAGTGCCTCTCTAATTTTTTCGGCGTCCCCTTCTATATCGCATTCATTTCTAAAAAGTGTCCATTCTTCACACGCATAGCCTTCTAATTGGCACAGTCCGAACTGGCTTCCGTCAGTATTAGTAATTATCTCTAATTCACCGCCCTTGGCGATACAGTTATCGGAGGCCGGATTACTCATGCCGGTTTTATTTGTGTCGTCTATTATTGTTGGCTCGTTAACTACAGGTAACTGGGTTTCGACATCTTTTACCGGGTTATTAGACATCCAATAAAAATAAATACCTGACATAACAATAAGAACAAGAACTATAAATATTACTACTTTGCTTTTCATAATCTTATATTATCACTTTTAACTATGGGTGTAGCACACATAACCCGCGACAACTGCCACCAACAAGCCTACAATTAATATAATAGAGAAGGGAGTGCGCATGACTACGTTACAATGGCGAGTTGTATACGAAAAAGAGTGCGGGGATAGGAGCGAGGAGTGTTTAGAAGTAACGGATTGTGATTTCAACATGATTTTTTCTGCGTATTCGCAAAAGTTGAACGAACTTTCCGCCAAAACAATCGTTGTTAGTGAGTTTTTGGGATCAAAAGAAAAAGAGGGCACCACTGATAATGAACAACTTTAGTGAACGTAGTACCTAAACCACCTTTTATCTACAAAAAAGGTGGTTTCTTTTTTACATCCAGCGCCATATATACATAGTAAATATTCCTATGTAATAATAAATATATGACCAAAATACTAATTATCGAAGACGATCTTGAGGTATTAAATCTTTATAAAACTGCGTTTGCTATCGAAAAATTTGAAGTCGTTACATCCGAAGATGGAGAAGAGGGGCTGCGAAAAGTAAAGGAAGAGAAGCCTTCTCTTATCCTTTTGGACATAATGATGCCGGTACTCGACGGGTTTCAGGTTCTTCTGCGCTTAAAGGCAGATGCTACAACCTCATACATTCCCGTGGTCGTCCTTACCAGCCTCGCGGACGTACGTGATGCCCAATCATGTTTATATATGGGGGCAGTAAAATATCTAATCAAAAGCGAGTCCACTCCAAAACAGATTGTCGATATTGTGAAAGAAACGCTGGGTTTGGCAGAACCCGATAAGTCTCTGTAAAAAAAGCTGTAAATTAAAAACCCCGGGTATTCTCTTCGATAAACTTTTCCTCGCAAGTGCGGACACATATGTTACTTTTATCCGTTGAACTGCACTCGGCAATGCAGTTTCGGAGAGGCCTTAGTTTTTCTTCAATTGTAGGATCCAGAGCAGCTACTGCAAAAAGCAACGCAGCAACTATCAATAAAGGTACCAAAGTAAGTCCGAGCTTTATCCATAGTTTCCACTTGGGCCAAAACCACATAACGACTATTCCGAGTGGGAAGAAAAAGATGAGAAGGAAGACTGTTACTTTGGAGGCTGATTCTGATGTTGTTTTTTGGGGTGTCGAGGGTTCCATACCTTTATTATATCCCTTTATCACTGCGATTATTAAAACTCATAATCTTCCGTAAACTTGACATTTGCTTGTATTAACAATATATTCTGTTAAATATAACCTGTAGAAAATAAGGAGAGAGCTTATGGATAGTAACGTTTCTGTTATTACGCTACCTGGGGAACGCAATTTTGCGGTTGTTTACCCAAGAGGTATACTTTTCGGCTTAAATGCCGCCCAAAGTGAGCTTCAAGAATTAATAAGTGAAGCAACTGAAACTGCATCACAGCCGGAAACTGAATACGAATTCGTAGCAGAATACGCGGAACTGTCTATTATTCCTACATTCGACTGTACCCTTGCATGCAAATATTGTTACGCGAGGGGTGGCGAATTTAAAGACGTTATGCCTTTAGACACAGCTTTAACCGCGATATCAAGTCAACGCGAAAAGGGCTCAAAACTAAAGCTTAGCCTTGTAGGAGGAGGCGAACCCCTTATGTATATGGACAGGGTTCGCGAGATAGTCCGTACGGCACACGAAATGTATTCAGAAGTCGACATCGGGGTGGTCACAAACGGCACTTTCAGCAAAGACACCCTTCTTTGGCTTGCCGAAAACAATGTAAGGGTGCGTCTGTCCTTCGACGGAGTAAGACATAAGTATCAAAGGCCTTTCCCCGACGGATCGGACTCATCGGAACTTGTAATAGAAAATCTAAAGGAAGCTGTAAAGATAGGACTCGACCCCATAGTGCAGTGCATTATTACTGCAGATGGTGTCGGGACGATGAAAGATACTGTAGATTTGCTGGTCGGTCTCGGAGTAAAAACCGTGAAGTTTGAGCCTGCTCTTGCAACTGACGTATCGAGAGCTACGCAAGAAATGGAACCTGACCCTAAGCAATACGCGGAACAGCTCCTCGACACCATAAAGTACGTTGCAGAAAAGGGCTACGACATAGCAATCGACACAGGATATTTCTCTGAACCGTCCACCGATTACTACTGCGGAATGCCGACTGGTAACAAGATACTCACTCCTCATGGGTTTATAACCTCATGTGTAGAAGTATCGTCTTGCACCGACCCCTATTCTTCCAAAATAATGGTTGGGAAGGTCGGGTATGACGGTGTAAAATTTAACGAAGAGACTCAGAAATTTTTGAGTACCTTGCATTACACAAATCAAAAAGGCTGCAAATCTTGCAACATACGTTTGATTTGTCACGGCGGGTGTCCTATGGCAAACATCTGGAGAGGCGGATTCCCCCTCAGAAAATCGTCTTACACCTGCACAGTAGAGCATAGTCTGGTGCCACCACTTCTATTACTACTTGCCACCGATGACAGAATCGCAAAAGTCATCATGGAAGATCCGAGTATCGACAGATTCTGAGAAAGACATACTGACAAAGAGAGGAGGTGAGTAAAATGAAGAAAGTAGCGGTTCGTTGGACCAAGCGTCAGAAACGTATCGTAGGGAGATCGCACCCCGGTTGCTGCGCTCAGGGTGGCGGATGTACCAAGAAACACGGGTCCAAATGAAGGTTAGCGGTTAGGCACTAAACGGGTGGCTAGAGTAGATTTTTTTACACTAGCCACCATATCTTTATGAAAAATAAACACGAGATACAAAAAGCACAACAATCGGACATACCGGACATAGTAAAAATACATAGAAAATGCATCGTTACTACCAATTCCAAACATTACCCCGAAGAAGTTATTAAAGAATGGGTTGAAACAATTAATGAAAAGGGAGTTTCCGACCAAATTACTACAACCCAATGGTACGTTTTAAAACTTACCGGGCAAACAATCGGATTTGCCCAAATCGACACAGGTAAAGGTGTCTTATACCAGATACACATCGACCCTGACTTTCAAAACCAAGGCTACGGAAAAACTTTGTTAAACTTTTTAATCGGAGAATTTAGAAATAGCGGAACGGAAAAAATTACCCTGCTTGCAACCCTGAATGCCGTTCCTTTTTACGAGACCAACGGATTTACGAGAAACGAAGATACTACTATTCCTTTAGTTAAAGAGTTTATAGATATGGTCGAGATGCAAAGAAACCTGTAACAAACTCCCCCGCGAATCTCAGCAAACCCTCAGCAACTATTGTTAAATTATCATTTAGTAATTAGTTTCGGAGAAATAAAAATGAAAAAAAGAGATACATTAATTTTAGGTGGCATCGCTGCGGCAATAGCCTTAGGAGGTGCCGTCTTCTTCACCAACAGCAAGGTGCTTGCTCAATATCGGGGTAAGTATCCCCCAATTGTTCAGAAACTTGTAGACAAATTTGGTCTAAACACAACCGAAGTGGACAAAGTCATGGAAGAAGTTCAGGCCGAGCGAGGCACCCGCATGCAGGAAATGCAGGCAACCCGTCATGCGGAGATTGAAACAAAACTTACCCAGGCAGTGCAGGACGGTAAATTAACCGAGGACCAAAAAACTCAGATTTTGACTAAAATTGCCGAAATGGAGCCTGTACAAAATAGGGCGGCAGAAACAGAAGGTTGGTTTAATCTAAGTGCAGAAGAACGCCAGGCGAAAATGGATGAGATGAGAGACGCCAGGGAACAACGCAGAGCAGAATTACAAGCGTGGGAAGACTCACTGGGAGTTGATTTAGATGAAATACTAGGATATGACATCTTCGGAGGTTACGGAGGCCACGGAGGACGGGGTGGCTTTGGAGGAGGTCAGGGTTTCAAAGGAATGCCTTCTCAAAACACGCTCAGCAACTAACCTAAGCTGAAAATAAAATTAACGGGCGGTGAATTCACTGCCCGTTATTTTTTGTTTGTGCGGAAAAATTTTTTAAAATCCGAAAATCATTGACTCGCATTTTACAAAAGTAAATACTTAAGAGAGTAAATGCCCTTTTGTAAATGTCTTAAAATTAATAGACCGGATGAAACTAATTAATCTAACCGCTACCAAGCGGTTTTTTGTTTCTCCCAAAAAGGCGTTCAGGTTAAAGGAAAATTATTTCTTTGACATCCTCAGGGCTGGGTTCCCCTCTTTTGTAGGAGGAATTTGATAACGTGCTAAAAACACAAATCAGATTCCTCCGTTTTTTTTGAAATTGTCTCCACTATTTGAGTACTCGAAAATACTTATTAAAAAAGGGTAGAGCCAGGACTTATGTTTGTATTGGTATTTAGGGAGTATGATTGCTTGCGCATTCAGACTGGGTTCCCTATATTCCATACATTCACTTATCCTGGCTCATTGTCCCTCTTGTGAAACTAAATTTTATCTTCGGGTCTTCATAACTAAGTTTAAGGGGGTGGGAGCTTGTAGCTTCCAGTGGGGATTGTAAAACCTTGTTGCTCTATTTTCCTTTGAGGGGATGGTAGCGCTCAGTCGGTCTTATTTTTCCTTTACCTTGCTCTTAATTCCGGGGTGTGTGCCGGAAGTAGCTGTGAGTTTTACCTCAGGCTATTTATGAAATTCGTTGATCCCTTTTGGGGTACCACAGGTACATATTAGGCTTACTCGCCTAGGGGTGCGGGTCTATTGATTCCCTTCCGGTTATCTTTAGTTTTACCGCGGAGAAGTCTTTTGTCGTTAGACTAAGCAACTCCGACCTGTGACATTCAACTATCCTTCGGGTGTAACAACGGGGCTTAAGGGTTTAGCTGCTTTCGCTGCTAGTAGGGATTGTAAAACCTTGTTGCTCTATTTTCCTTTGAGGGGATGGTAGTGCTCAGTCGGTCTTATTTTTCCTTTGCCTTAGTTTCCTGTTCCGGAGGTTTCTAATGATGACTCTCGTCGTCGTTAGTTTTTCCGGGCGGTAGTTTTTAGTTACCTTGTTACGTTATATTCAGTTGTCAAGAAAGACGTGGATGTGATACTACAGTTTTATAGAGATTTGTCAAGCATTGAAGTATAATTAACCTATGGATGAGTCTATTACACCTCCTCAAAACATACAAGAACTCGAAACCGCTTATAACTTTGCGGATAATATTCTTAAATTCGACGCCACACACCCAAGGAACCTGCAATTTTATAAAAACGTCTATTCACAAAATCCGGAGTACATTTTATTGTTTAAGCCGGCCGGCGAAGTCGGGGGAGTAATATTTGCTTCAGATAAAGACAGAGGGACACTTTTGATAGGCGAACTTGCGGTTTCAGAGACAATGAGGGGAAGGGGAATTGGCTCAAAATTACTCTCGGAGATGGAAGAGGTTGCACTTAAACACGATAAGAAAGAGATATTTCTCGCAGCGCTCGAAACCGCAGAGAAATTTTATATACGGAACGGTTATTTTCCGAAATTATATGTTCAGCTAGATGGTAATAACAGACTGGACGAAATAACTAGTTTATCTGCCACTCCCGTTTCCTGGAAAAACACCGGGGATGGGTTTAGCAAAGTAGTTTTAGATACGGTAAAAATAGACAAAGAGCTTCAGAAAAACTTTGAAGATAAACTGGGCGCACACACTCAGTATTTGTTCTTCAAAGCACTTACACTGTAACCCAAACTACTACATCAGATCCTTTTTCTTTTCCTCAAACTCTTTTTTGTCTATCTCGCCTTTCGCGTATCTCTTTTTTAGTATCTCCATTGGAGTTCTATCTGCAGGTGTATTTCCGTTTTTATTTTCTTTGCCGGTACGCAATAAAATACGTACAACTTCAATGCCTACGAATATTACGAAGACCCAAAAAATAAGCATAAGTATCCAGCCGAAACCACCCCAATGCATGTTGTTGTAGTACCAATACATCATTCGAATCACCTCCTTCTAGTTAATTCAATATCGCCAGTTCATCATCTGCTAGCACATAGTTTTCGTTGTAATAGAGAGCTTTTACGAACTCTTCCCGGGCTGCGTCTAAATCCCCCTGTTTCATAAAAATGCGTCCTCTGATCTGGTACAGTTCCGAAAATGCTCTGTTGTGATTGCTCAAAACCTCGCCCGTCATCTCCAAAACCTTTTCATCGTTTCCCAATTTCTCATAAGCTAAAATCGGCTCAATCTGGTACCAAAGCATCCTAAACGGTAATTGGGCGGAAACCAATTCGTAAGCTTCAACCGCCCCTTCATAATTTTCTATATAATAATTTGCCACAGAAAGATTGAAACGATCATAAATACTATCAGGGGACGCTTCTAATTTCCTTTCAGATTCTTTTTTTGCATTTTCCCACGCAACTTTTTCATTCAAATTCTCACCTAGTATCTTTTCGGCAATTTCTTTTTTCTCGGGTCTTACCAAAACAATATATTGATAGTTAAAAGCAGACCACAGCCTGTTAAAATCTCTGTACAAATATTCTAAATTCTTTCCCTGATATGAGTCGTCCTGAATAAAGACACCTTTGCCGTCGTCGTAACCTTTTACAATGCGGAAATGCGCGATGTATTCGTCATCTTTAAGCCAGGTCAAAGCAATCACCGGAATATCGTTATAAATAAACTGCTTTATTAGCTCCGGGGTCCCCATGGGACGGAGATAGTAGAGAAGCCCGTACTCTTCGGCTTTTTCTCCTACTTCCTGTAAAGTAACCGCTTTATCGTCATTGTCCCCCTGCGGGTTCTGGTATGGCCTTAGTTGGTCCCCCAACTCTTTCTGCGAGGCTTTTATGCCGTAGAAAGAAAGAGCCATAGATAAGGACGCCGGACCGCAGTTATTAAAGGTCTGAAACACGTGATAATTGCTTACTAAGGTCTTTGCTGCAGGAAGTGTGGGGGTCTCCGGCAGTTCCATTTCATCGTCGAATGGGGAGATTTCCGGTGCTACTACTTGTCCTTGCTGCGAAACGGGTTCACTTTCAACCGGCTCTTTTAGAAAAAAGTATGCACCGGCAAGTAAAGCCAAGGCTAGAACCGGGAGAATTAATATTTTTGCAGAAGCAGGTACATTTCTCATTCGTTTATGGATATTACATTAAATCTGTGTTTTTGAAAAACCTGGTAAAGAAATAAATAATAAATTCCAAGAGCTAATAAAGAGGATGTTTTCTATGATAAACTTTCAAAGTGAAAATAAAAATCAAACGTTTTGATAAATCAATTCCCTTGCCTGAATATAAAACTAAAGGTGCAGCGTGTGTGGATTTGTATGCACGGGAAGATGTAACTATCCCGCCAGGAGAATTAGGTTACATTCCCCTCAACGTAGCTGTCGAGGTACCGGAAACGTGCTGGGTGCTTTTAGCGGCAAGGAGCTCGACACACAAACTGGGGCTCATCCCAGCAAACGGAATCGGAATAGGAGACTCAGACTTTAATGGAGACAACGATGAATACAAGCTGATTGTTTACAACGTTAAAAAAGATCCCGTTACTGTAGAAAAAGGTACTAGGGTAGCGCAAATCTCAGTGGTCAATTATGAAAAAGTGGAATTAGAAGAGGTTGACTCGTTGGGTAACGCAGATAGGGGTGGAATTGGTTCAACCGGGTCCAAATAACTAAAGTTTTTCTCTAAAAAACTCTACCGTTCTTTGCATTGCCGTGTCGTAGTACGGTGAGACAATGTTATGTCCGCCCCCCTCATATTCATAGACTGAATAATCTTTACCCGCACTTTCTAATACACCCTCAAGATCCCTGGTGTAACCGATATTAACTACAGGGTCGTTCGTGGCATGATGAATTTGCAAAGCTCCCGATAAATATTTTAAGTTCTGAGTCAAAGATACCGAAGTCCAAAAATCATTTGAAAAATCAATTTTATCCGGCTCTGTTCTTATTTTCTGTACTTCAGACGAGATTTCACGGTTTTTCTCCTGTTCTCCTTCACTCGTTTCGTACGGTCTGTGAACATAACTGTTGTCGCTTATACCGTACTTAGCAAAATCAGCGTAACTGTAAACTGCCCCTGCCCAAATTACTCCGGCCTTTATATCGTCGGAGACCAGCATCGATCTTAAAGTGACGTTTCCGCTCATGCTGTGGCCCCACATCCCTATTTTTTCAGGATTTACCAGTTCATATTTTTGTAAGCTTTTGACAGCGCTTATTGCGTCAATTGTGTAGGCTGAGGAAAAATAAGAACCGGAGGGGTCACCTTCGGATTTTCCGTTGCCACGAAAGTCTATTTTAAAAACAACGAACCCGTTTTTAGCCAAGTAATCAACATAAGATGCATAATTCTGGGTAGTCTCGTACTGCGCCGGGGGAATATAGCCGTGATTAAAGACCACCGCCGGAAAGCCCCCCTCAGGTACAGTTTCGTTGGGCACGGTTAACAACCCGTACACTTTATTTCCCTCGCTCAGGTAGCTGACAACATATCTTTTATAATTCGAGCCGTCGCTTAATTCTTCCTCTATAACCGGAGCATCAGAATCTATTTTCAATGACCTCAGGTATTCTATTCCGATAGGGGAGGGCAACACACTTTTTTCTTCTGGCACTCCTTCGGGTTTAGTCGGTAAACCGGCGATACTTGAATTGTTTTGAAAATTGCTATTAAGACGTAAAAAGTAAAGGGCTGAGACAACCGCGGAGATTAAAATAATTAGGGCAATAAACTTTTTCATACCTCGGAGCAAATATACTAGCATACTTTTTTGGAAAAAGAAAAAGCTCCGGTAGTGGACAAAAATACCGGAGCTTAAGGTGCACCTTTGCGGGTTCAACTATCAAGATTCTCTTCCAGCAAAGGCAAAAAATACTGTTCGAAGTAGGTATTACCCGGGTCAGTTTTACCTGAACCTTCCACCTCGTAGTGCCCGATAACGTTCTCGATGGGAATATCGTAAGTTTCCATAAGAACGAGTACCAGGTCGACGGTCTGCGCCGTAATCATTTCAATAGAGCGCACCATGGCGGGAGTAGCTTTACCGTTCAACATATCGTTATACGAACGGCCGCCCATCTCAATTTGTACAGAATGGCTGTCAAGGCTGCGCCCTGCACCGCGGCATTGTGTTACACCACCCTCGTACATCGTGAGAAATTGTCCGACTCCGTCAAGGCCCACCCCAAAATGAACGCTACGGCCCCCGCTGTCCCTTCCCGCTAAGCCGTTCCACGTGGTAGTAGAGAACCACTTTTCCGGGGTCTTTCCTGACTGATCGTCAGTGTGAATTACAATTGTATCGGGGACAATTACCCTGTTTACATACGCGGTTTTGGGCAATACTTTTCTCCCTCATGAACTATAGGTCATATATATGGGGATCGATGGTTGCGTGATGTATAATTTAATCATGAGGAACGTAAAAATTATAGGAATAGTTCTTTTATTAATTTTACTTTTGGGCGGCGGTTATTTCGGCTACAAAACTTTGAAAAAAACGTCTACAGATATAGACAGTTCGGGCAGCCTAACGAACCAAATTAAAGGAGAGGGGCAAGAGAGCGAAAGCTTTTTCTCAGGAAAAATCACCGATCTTATTAGTTTAGGAAAATCAGTAAAATGTACTTACACAATGCCCGAACAAAAAGGAACTACTGGAGCAGGAACTTTTTATGTCTCAGGAACGAAAATGAGGGGGGACAGTACAATCACAATGTCTAATAATACAAGCGTAGAGAGCCATATTATTTCAATAGACGGCACAATGTATATGTGGAGCCCTGTGATGCCCCGAGGATATAAAATTGTAGTGGATAAGGAACTTCTCGATACAGAAAATGCAGCTGATTTGCCGGAAGAAGCAAAAACCCTGCAGGAAAGTTTTGATTACAAGTGTCTTCCTTGGATTCCCGACCAGTCGTTATTCGAGCTACCAACGGACGTTGAGTTTGTTGATTTATCTGAACTCACAAAGACACTTGAAGCACCGGGAGAACCAGACAACGCCTGTGCACTTTGCGACCTGATGGAATCAGCGGAGCAGAAAGCGCAGTGTTTGAAAAGTATGAATTGCGAATAGTCCTGTGAATAGCAAAAGATTTGTACACGCACTAAAACGGTTCATAAATAAGCACGTTTATATTGTTGCTTTTTCGGCAATCTACCTTGTAGCGTCATTACTACTTTATAAAGACTTCGGGGTTACATACGACGAAAAAGTCGAGTACGATGCTGGGAAATCCCTTTCAGCCTATCTAATAACTCCCACAACTTTAGAATACGCAACTAAGCTTGTGAACGATAAGTCTGACAACATCAAATATTCTCACCAACTACCTTTATTTAGCACCTACTCAAGAGTTTACCCCGCCTTATTAAACATCTTAAACCCCTCTTATTACTTCGAATGGTTTCATCTTCAAAATCTTGTTCTAGGACTTTTCTTATTTCTTTTTTCTTACGCGATACTTTATTTAGTGTACGAAGACGGTAGAAGGGCAATTGTCGGACCCGTACTTTTGTTCCTCACACCGGCTATAAGCGGTCACATACCGGCAAATCCGAAAGATATACCTTTCGCGACAATTTTTCTTTTGGGAATCCTACTTATTGCATATTTTATGAAATACCCCAAAAACAAATCTGTGGAAATTCTCGCGTTAGGTGTGGTTTTCGGAATTGCCCAAAGCATGCGGATTGTAGGAGCAACTCTTTTTGTAGTACATGCTCTATTTAGTATTTTTCAGGTAGTAACCGGTAAAGAAAGTTGGGCAAAGACCCTGCTACACTCGACACTTATCCTAATGATTTCACTATTTATTTGGGTGTTAAGCGTACCTTTTTTAGGAACAAACTTTTTTGCCAATCTTATATATATAGTTACCG